>Ga0118677_10007896_pt2 | contig 13960 bp, 12 predicted proteins | sample AliMusrvi5mmetaG_FD_86154 | JGI IMG/M metagenome (GOLD analysis project Ga0118677, IMG submission 86154) | reverse complement strand
CGAACCGCCTCTTGCTTGAACTCCAGCGTGTAACGTCCCCGCTTCGCCTTCGTCATCTTCGTGTCCCTTTCGCTATTAAACCAGCGAACTAAGGGATACGTTTTGCGCGGGCAAGGTCAGTAGTCATCTTCGTCCTCTTCCCCCTCGTTATCTGGACGGGTCTGGCCCTGTCTCCCGCCTTCGATTCCGCAATGCCGTTGGCCGTGACCGCGCTCGGTGGTCGCCAGTCGGCGCGTACGCTTCACTTCTTCATCACCTGGCTTCTTGTGTTCTTCCTCGTGGTGCACGTAGCCATGATCGTTCTCGCGGGATTCTGGAGCCGCATGCGGGCCATGATCACCGGGCGCGTCGTCGTTTCCCCGGAGGCCGAATGACAAATATCTCGCGTCGCAAACTCATCACCTCCGGTCTCGCAGCCACTGCGGGCATCGCGGGGCTCGCGGCTGCTTCCCGCATGGCCCGGCGCTACGGACTCACTCCACCCGATCACGGTGGAATCTACGGTGCAGGCGAAACGCTCACCTACGCGGCGCAACGGCTGATCACAACGCATTCGTTGGCCCGCGAATTTCCCCGCAGCATGATTTCCAAAACACCCTTCGCAAACCCAACCGCGCCGCCTAACGATGCATTCAAGGCCCACCAGGCTGTGGGCTTTTCTGACTGGCGGCTGACAGTCGATGGCATGGTTGCGCAACCTGCATCGCTCTCCCTTTCCGATCTCCGCAGTCTTCCCGTCCACAGCCAGATCACCGAGGTGGTCTGTGAAGAAGGCTGGTCCTATATTGCCGAGTGGATCGGAACGCCGCTGGCAGGCGTGCTCAACGCTGTCGGGCTTTTGCCGCAGGCGCGATATATCGTTTACTTCTCCATCGAGCCCGATTGGTGGGAGAGTATCGACATGGCCGACGCGCTTCATCCTCAAACATTTTTGACTTTGGGGATGAACGACGGCGACCTTCCCGTAGGGTTCGGCGGCCCGCTGCGGCTGCGCGTGCCGCGCCAACTGGGCTACAAGAGCGTGAAATACATAACCCGCATTACCGCCACCGACAGTCTCAAGCGCTTTGGCAAGGGGCTGGGCTCGGCATCGCCGGAGAGTGGTTATGCCTGGTATGCAGGCATATAAGCCGCGCTTGCGGCTGTTCGCTCGCGAGCGAAGTGGGCACCGCATCTTGAAATTAAGAGCAGCCTGAAGCGTCCAGTCGCTGTGATTCCAGCACTGCTCAAAACCTGCTCGCAGGGGTTATGCTGGTCGCGATATGCACATGCGAGCTTCACTATCCCTGCTATTTTTATTTGCTTCGTCGCTTGCGGGACAGGCGCCGCAAGTTTCCGCACCGGCTGACGATGTGGCAAAGGCGCACCACGCGCTGGAAGGCGACCAGGTTGACGAGGCCATCGCTATCCTGCAAAAGCTGGCCGTCGTAGAACCTCCCGTGAAGGGCGTGCAGCACGAACTTGGCCTCGCCTATTACCGCACCGGCAAACTGGTTGAAGCCAAAGACGCATTTGCAAAGGCGATCGGGCACGACTCATCCGATCAGGAATCGGTGCAGATGGAAGGCTTGGCTCTCTATCGGCTGGGCCAGCAGGCCGCGGCAATTCCTTATCTTGAAAAGGTCCTTCAATGGATGCCCAACGCCAATACCGACGCCCAGCATGTGTTGGGACTCTGCTACCTGAACGCGCAGCGCTACGACGATGCGCGCGCGGCATTCGCGGCGCAATATGACGTGCCGCATGCTCGGCGAGTTAGCTCTCAACAAATCGGACATGGACCGAGCGATTGCGGAACTTGAAGCCGAGCGCCGCATCAACCCGGACTACGCGCCCGTCTACGACCGGCTGGGCGATGCCTACCTTCGCGTTGACAAGGTAGATGAGGCGCACAGGCCCTGACCAAGGCCATCGCGCTGGATACGACAATCACCGGCTCGTTCGTCAAGATGGGAAAGGTGCTGCTTCGCCGCCAGGATGTGCAGACGGCCTTGATGTACCTGCAACATGCCGAGAAGATGGATCCCGGCGACTTTGCCACCCACACCCTGCTTTCGCAGGCATTCCATCGCATTGGCCGGGAAGACGACGCAAAGCGTGAAAGCGCCCTGGCCTCAAAGATTCATTCGGACAATCAAATGGTATTGGGAGCAGGGAAGTAACGCTGCTCTAATGAACGCGGATGGTGACCAGGTGAATCTGTAGCGGAACGCCGCCGACAATGGTCGTCTGTAGCACCGCCTCAAAGGGCCGGATTTCTCCCTTTGGGCCCTTGACCTTGCTCATCAGTTCAGCCGCGCTTTCAGGCCGGCAGACGTATTCCACCGCTGCCTGTGTGCCGAATGTCGTGAGTCCGCTGAAAATCATGATGTACTTCCCAGGCTGAACACCGGGAAGCAGGGCCAATATCGCATAATCGCTGGTTAGCGGGTGTTCCGGACGGGAAAATACTGCCGGTTCGCCTGGTTTCGGATTGTGGTTGACCACTCCGGCCGAGTCCGGCTGCGCCTCCATGGTGAAGTCGGAGGTCGAAGGCAGGGGGCGCAGCGATGGGTTCTCAACTCGCCATCCCAGAAAAATCAGGTTCCGCAGTTCGGCTTCATCCCAGGTAACCAGACGGCTCCGCTTCAAGATGAAGGTTTCCTTGCGCTCATCGAAGAGCCGGGTCAGCGCATAGACCGAAGCCAACTCGCCTATGCCGGTGTAGGTGTCTACATATTGTCCCCGCTGGGCATCTGTTGAGGTTTCAGGGGCAGCGTAGCGGAGCCCGTTGGTTGAATCTCCGGTGAACAAGGCATTGCTGTAGATCACTACCGGCGAATCACCCGTTAAAAACGGTCGCCAAAACACGTCAATTGCGGTTTGCGGAGCCGTCTGTCGACTCCACGGACGCCAAAACAAGATCCCAGCCAGCAGCAGAATCGGCAGCACAATCCACGCCAGCCAGCCGCCAGGTTTGCTGAGCCCGGGTAGCCTCAAATATGCGCTGATAGCATGCTTTTGCTCATGATTGGCCGGCTCCGCTGCCGCTGCCGCAGCCCCCTGTGGGCTATTTCGTTTTTGGAAAACGGGAAGATAATACCCCTTTGGCATTTCAATTACCGTCTCTTCGCCCAGGCCTTCCTGGGTAAAATACGCCTCAAGCTTCTGCCTCAACAGCCGGGCGTGCGTGCGCACGATGCTGTCTTCGCTGGAGTTATAGCCGGCTGGCCTCCCAAACACCCGCATCCCGATTTGCTGCTCGGTGGCCTCTTCTGGCGCCTGGCGGATGGCGCACTCGGCTACGTAAAATAGAAACTGGCAGAGCCGGGCTGAGGACTTGAGGTGCTGGCTTTCGGCAATCCTCTCCACAAGCGCCCAGCGCGGATCGCTGTGCACAGCTGAACTGGGCTTCGATGTTGCGTTGGGGGGTAAACTCACAGCACACCTGAGGATATTAGCGAGAAGTCTATTATTTCGACCATCACGTATCAATCTAGCGCGAAATAGCAGGTTAAACCTTTCGCCTGCCGCGCAGAACTTCTTCAAGCTCCTTCCTGCTCCCAATGTGGCCGGAGCAGGCATCCTCAACAACTATGCAGCCTCAGGCGTCGGCATCTTCAACACTGACTAGTTTGACGTCCGCGTGGACGACAAGCTGGGCGAGAAGCTCCACCTCTTTGGCCGCTACACCTTCTTTGGCGGCAGCCTTTCAGGCTCTGGCTATCTGGGATCGGCGGGAGGCCCTGGATTTGGCGCAGGTCTTGCTGGCGGAGATAACTTCCACTACTCGAGCGTTGCCTCGGGCGGCGACTATGTTCTCCGCGCCAGTTGGCTCACCGACTTCCGGTTCGGCTATTACAGCATCTACAACAACACCGTCGCGCCTGACCATAATCAGCCGTTGGGCAATAACCTCGGTATTCCCAACGCCAACGACACCAGCAACCTTGAACTTTACGGCGGCATGCCGCAGTTCAACATTGATGCTCCTGCCAGCACGGGCGCCTACGGCGGCGGAAACCTGCAGTACGGGCAATCTGCGAACCCATCCCTGCAGCAGACCAGCCAATATCAGATCGTGGACAACTGGTCTCACCTGATGGGCAACCACAACATCAAGTTCGGTGTCGATTACCGCTACGGCAAAAACTGGACCGTCTCCACGGCCAGCAATGCCCTTCGCTCCGCCACCTACTTCTTCAAGGCCGCCCGCACGTCGGGAACCGATTCATCCAACTACACATCGCCCGGCCTCGGGTTGGCTACCTTCCTGTTCGGCGATACGTCGCAGTTCTGGCGTACCGAAACCGCAAACGTCAACGCGCAATCGCGCCAGACCCGTTTCTTCAGCTATGTGCAGGATCAGTGGCACATGCGCCCCAAGATCACCGTCAACTACGGCGTCCGCTGGGAGATCTATTCTCCTGAGACGGTTACCGCGGCCGGCGCGGGCGGCCTGCTGAACATGGATACCGGCATTGTCGGCATCACCGGCGTTGGCAGATTCAACAGCGCCGCCAACGTGCAACCCAATTACAAGATGTTTGCGCCGCGCGTAGGCGCCAGCTACGAGATCCTGCCCAAGACCGTGCTCCGCGCAAGCTACGGCCTGGTCTTCGGCCAGGGCTGGGCCGGCGACAGCTTCGGCAACGACATGACTGGATCCTATCCAAGCCAGATCCAGCAGAACCAGGTGCCGAGCCTGCTCAATCCCTCGGCATCTCTTAGCTACGGTTCGGTCTTCAACCTCACGCAGACCCAGACCCTGTCGGACGGCACCACGGTCGTCGCGGCTGGGCCTCCGAGCTGCACCTTCCCAACCACGCCCACCGACGGCGCGTATGTGCTGCCAAACGGCGTCTATCAGAACACCAGGCCGAATAGGGTCCGGCTTCCCAGCGTGAACGGCTGGAACGTCACCATTCAGCGCGAACTGTCACCGACGGCCTCCTTGCAGGTGGCTTATGTTGGCAGCGAAGCCTACCACAACAAGTTCGAGTCCTCCCCCACCTACAACGCCAACGAGGAGACTCTCGCCGGCTTCAACACCATCAACCCTGTAACCGGGAACATCTACACCCCGGCCGAGCGCTCGCCTTTCTATGACGGCACTGCGCAAAGCGCACTGGGCGTCAAAGACGGCCATGCGTTCGGGTGGACTCAACGCATCGACTACGCGCTCAACATGGCTACCGGCAGCTATAACGCGCTGCAAGTGGTCTTTACCAAGCGCGTCAGTCATGGATTGTCCTTCCAAAGCAACTACACCTGGTCTCACGCCCTGGGGCATGAGTCCTATGAGTTCGGAATCGATCCGAGAATCGGCCGCGGCAACGGCTACTACAATCGGCGCCAGGCTTTCGTCTTCGCAGGGAATTATGACCTTCCCTTCGGCAAGAACCAGCCCTTCCATGCCAACGGCTCGCGGCTGACCGATCAGATCATCGGCGGATTCCAATTGAATGCGACGTGGACTCCCGACGGCGGCCTGCCCTTTACCGCCCGCTATGCCAACGTGGCGCAGGACAACGACGTGGCCAACAACGACGGCTGCAATGCCCAGTTTGTAGACCACGTGAAGGGAACCAAGTTCGGCATCCACAAGGGCCCTTCGACCCGGCCTCCAAAACCGTGGATTACCTGCCAGCCGCTCCCTATGCGCTTACCCCGCCGGGGACGCTAAACAACAGTTGGGGACCGTGGGCCAGGCCTGCCGCCGGAACATGGGGCACCCTGGGACGCAACTCGCTCTGGGGTCCCGGACTTCAGAATGTCGATGCATCGCTTACCAAGAACATCGACATTCGCGAAGGCATCAAGATGCAGTTGCTGGTTCAGGCCTTCAACGCATTCAACCACGTCAACCTCGGCCAACCGAACAGCTGCATCGATTGCGGTGGCAACGCCGGCAAGATTCAGGGCACACTGGGTTCCCAGTTTGACGGAACCACGCTGCGCCGCCTGCAGTTTGCCGCGCGCTTCAGCTTCTAAACCTCAACCAACTCCGGGAGATGGCGAGCCAATCGGCTCGCCATTTCTCTCACCTCACGCTCGCCGAGGGGTCGCTCCGAACCAGGCGCGCGGCAGTAGTTTGTGAGCGGAGAGTCATCTCCAGCACCTTCCCGGGACAAGACATGGAACCGATGGTAATGTGGAATCCACTGCAACACACGCACCGCAGTCAGAGTGCGGTTCTTGGGCTATTTGGCCTTGCGGCATCGCCGATGAGACGCGCTGCTCTGTGGGTCCTTTCTCTTCTTGCCTTTCTTTGCATCATCCCGCCGCTTTTCTCGCAAGCTCCGTTGCAGCCCTTGCCGCCGCAGCCATTATTCTCTACAAGTTCACCGCAAGGCTCGCTTTCAATTCAGCGCGAGGCAGTTCCGTCCCGCCCATTCTCGGTGGTTGGCCTGCGCGGCGCCGTGCTGGGGCAGCAGGATGGCTCATTCGAGCTATGGAGTTTCCCCTGGAAGATCTTCAGCGACCTGCACATTTCGGCTCTGATGGACAACTATCCGGTTCCCATCGAGGTCAACCTGCATGCGGCGGGAATCGAAGTGCGGCCTGACTCGACCATCATCACTTTCTCGCATGCCAACTTCACCGTTCGCGAAATCATTATCGCCCCGAAGGCGGAGGCGCAGAGCGCAGGCGCGCTCATTCTCTTCCAAATTGAAGCCGTGCGTCCGCTCACGCTGACCTTCAATCTGAAGCCGAACATGAAACTCATGTGGCCAGTTGCGTCTGACGACCGTGCCGATCCTGAGTGGATTGCTACCGGTGCTTCAAGCGGCTTCTACATCCTGCACCTCAACTCTCCCGACCATGCCGCGGCGATCGCAATCCCCACAGCGGGACCGGGCATCATGGAACCGTACCAGGAACGGGCCGCGTCTTATCCGCTGCAATTCATCCTGCGTTTTGACCCCGCCCGCGATGCGCAACTCTTGTACCCGCTCCTCGTCGCTGTCGGCGACACCAGGGCCACCTCGACAAAAGAGTCGTTCGCTGCTTAACTCAGTTCGCTCGATCAGGCCAGCCAGGCGATTTATCAGGGCAATCAAATTTATTAACAGCGCCTTCTGGCCAACAGTATGAGCATCGATATTCCAGACTCGAGTCTGAATCAGGCCTTCTCGTGGGCTGTTGCCTTCATCGACCAACTCCGCGTAGAAACGCCGTCACACAACGAAGAGGCGTTCACGGCAGGTTTCTATGGCTCTGGCGATACTGTGCGGCCGGGCTTTGGCTGGTTCTTTGGGCGGGACGCCCTGTGGACCCTCTATGCGGAAAACAGCATTGGAGGCTTTGAGGCCACGCGCACGCAGATCGAATTTCTGCTCCGTCGCCAGAGCCCGCAGGGCAAGATTCTCCACGAGTGGTCGCAAACCGCCGACCTGGTTGACTGGAAGGGCTTGCCCTATGCCTACGCCGCCGCCGACGCAACGGTGCTGCTGCCCATGGCCATGAACGATTACCTTCGCATCAGTGGGGACAAGCAATTTATTGACGCCCACTGGGACAACCTGGTGCGCGCCTGGCAGTTCGAGTGCGCCCACGATGAAGATGGCGACGGAATTTACGGCAACTCGGAGGGCACAGCCTGGGTGGAGTCCTGGGTTCCCAGGATGCCCAGGCAGGAAATCTGCCTGGCTGTGCTCGATAAGCAGGCCAGCCTTGCCTTTGCGAACCTGGCCCGCGCCGAGGGACGCAGCGATCTGGCTGCCTCTGCCGAGGCCCGCGCCGCGAAGATTAGCCGCCAGGTTGAATCGGAGTACTACAAGCAGGGAAGCGACTCCTATGCTTTTAGTTGGAACGGCAGCGAAGGTGCAGACGCGACCGATACCATCTTCCCGGCCGTGGCATGGTGGGACGGCGATTACAAGCTCGACCACGGCCAGAAGATGTTCTCGTCCTGGGCATCGAGTGAATTCTCCACTGATTGGGGCACGCGCCTGACCAACGAACACACCAGTTTCTACGACCCCATCAGCTACCACCAGGGATCGGTTTGGCCGCTCTTCACCGGGTGGGTTTCGGTTGCCGAGTATCGCACCGGCCATGCGCTCTCCGGCTACGCCCACCCGATGCAAAATGCCAACCTCACCTGGTCGCAGGATTTGGGCAACGTAACTGAAATTCTCTCCGGGCGCTTTTTCCAGCCGCTTGGGCGCAGCTCTGCGCATCAGCTCTGGTCTTCGGCCATGGTCATTTCCCCGGTCGTTCGCGGCATGTTCGGGCTTGAGTGGGATCTGCCGGCAAACACGCTCAACGTACCCCCCCATCTCCCCGCCGACTGGCAAGACGCAACCGTCCGCAGCGTTCCCTTTGGAACAGCGCGCGTGGATCTCAAGTTCACGCGTACTGCAAATGATCTCGTCGTAGAAGCAATTCACGCGCCGGCCGGGTTGCACCTTGCTTCTCATGCGGCCGGTGCTCACCTCGCGGGAGCCGCGCTCCACATTCCCTTGCCGGAACTGGAAGTGGCCATAGCCAGCAAGCTCCCCGAGTTCGGCGCCGAGACAAGCCAGTCGAAAGTGCTCGACGAAAAATTCGAAGCCCATCGCGCTACGCTGATTCTCGCCGGAACTGCGGGCGAAACATGCCACTTCAAGCTTCGCGAAAATGCCCAGAATATGCACGTGCACGCGGAAGGTGCGAATATGGGTGCGATAACCAACGGTCTGCGCGAGGCTGCTGTCACGTTTCCCGCTGGGGCCGGATACGTCACCACGACAGTTGTATTTTCGTGGTAATGGATGTAGCAGTTTCGCGTCGTTGCAAAGATGAAATCAGGCAGGCGCGAGCCCGCCGAAGGGCTTGAAATGCCATTTGAGGCAGGCAGCTTTTTGAGGGAGAAGTCATGCCCGTGACACAATGGGTACTGCAACGACGCAATCTCGCCGGCCTCTTGCCTGCGATCTGCGCCGTTGCATTGCTGTCAATGCCCGCGCTCGCACAGCAAAGCCCAGCGCATGCGCTGGCCGTAGGGTCCATCTCGCTTGAAAGCGAAGCAGTGGCCCCGCAGCGCTTTGTTGCCGTGCATGGAAGGCGAGCGCTCGTGGCAGGCTATGCCTCCGACAGCCTGGAGGTCTGGGCCTATCCATTCCAGATCCTCAGCGGCTACCGAGTTTCATTCCTTCCCGCAGGCGCCACGACTCCCATCAGCGGCGCGGATATTCTCAGGCGCGTCACATACGAACCAGGCTCGATTACGCGCGTCTACGTTGGGCCTGATTTTGTTGTCCGCGAGAAACTCTTCGTTCCCTTGAACGAACCCGGAGCCATCCTTACCTATTCCGTTGAAGGCGGAAAGCCTGTCGATATTGAAGTCCACGCCACGCCGGTAATGAACCTGATGTGGCCCGCTTCGGTTGGCGGGCAAGAGGTCGCATGGGACCCTTCGCTCTCAGCCTATCTTCTGCGTGAGCCGGCGAATGGATACACCGCGGTAGTGGGATCGCCGGACCTCGTGGCCCACGACGATGTCGACAATCGCACGGCGCACGGCGCAGCCGAGACAGGCTTCGGCTTTACGTTGCGCGCGGGAGCCTCCGGTCTAGCCACGGCCTGGATGGCCCTCAACCCTCCGCATGCCGCTGACACCGGGCTGCTGTTCCATAAACTTATTCGCGACCAAGACGCGCTTTACAGAGAGTCCGAGGCGCATTATCGTGAATACGCCAAGAGCCTTCTGCATGTTGAGACGTCCGATCAGCGCGTGAATCAAGCCATCGAGTGGTCCGAGATCGCGCTCGATCAGGCCTGGGTCTGCAATCCCGATCTCGGCTGCGGTTATGTCGCCGGTTACGGCCCAAGCCGCGGGGCCCGCCGCCCGCAATACGATTGGTTCTTCGCCGGCGACGGCCTGGTTGCGGCCGATGCGGCCACTGCCGCGGGCGATACCGCCCATGCGCGCGACGAACTGAAATTAGTCCTTCGCTACCAGGACAAAAAAACGGGGATGATATGGCATGAGATGTCGCAAAGAGCCGGGTTCCTCGACTGGGCGGGCAAGTATCCCTACATGTTTGTCCACGTCGATATCACGTTTCAGTTTTTTGGCAAGTTGGCTCGCCATGTTTCCGCAACAGGGGATGCTGCCTTCGTCAAAGAAAACTGGCCGGCAATCGAATCCGCATATCGTTATTGCCTCTCCGTCATCGATCCGTCCACCGGGCTTCCGAGAATTCCTCCCGGAAAGGAAGGCGGCGACGAGCAGGACCGCATGTCGGACGATCTGGGCCTCTCAGCCAGCTGGGTTCAGGCGGCGGACTCGTTCGCGCAACTCGCCGTCCGGAGCGGCCACAAAGCGCTGGCCGATGATGCATCCCGCGCCTCCCAGCGCGCCCGCGCATCCATCCGCGCGCAATACTGGAATGACAGTGAGCAGTTCTGGATCAGCGGGCATTCAGAGTCAGGGCAGCCGATGGTTGAGAGGCGCAGCAGCCCCGCCGAGGCGCTCTCGCTCCACCTGTTCACCGAACAGCAGACCGGGCACATGCTCGATGAACTGGCATCCGCGTCGTTTCAAACCGATTGGGGCACGCGAAGCGTAGCTGCCGGATCGGCGGGTTTCGACCCCGAGTCCTATGGCAAAGGCAGCGTGTGGCCTTTAGGTTCGGCGGCCATGCTCGCTGCGTTCTGGTCAGAGCATCGGCCTGTCACCGCATTGCAGGTATGGCGCACGCTGCTTCCGCTTTCCCGGCTTGACTCATTGGGACACCTGCCCGAGGTTCTCGCCGGCAACTCCTATCGTCCGCAAATCGAGTCGGTGCCCGAACAAACCTGGTCCTCGGCAGGCCTGCTCGATGCCACAATCCATGGGCTACTCGGATTGACCATTGAGGCCGCGGCAAACAAAATCGTCTTCGCTCCTCGCCTGCCTGCGGAGTGGAACGATCTCTCTGTCTCCCAGATTCAACGCAGCGGCGCGTCCGTCTCACTTGAGTTACATCGAAGCGACGAACAGTTGTCGCTCAAGATCGGGAATCCAGGTCCGCCATTCAAGCTTGAGTTTCTCCCTGACCTTCCCTTGGGATCCACGCTCAAAAGCGCAGACCTCAATCATCACACTGTTGCGGCAACGGTGGAGAACTATCCTCAGCAGACCAACGCCAAAGTGATTGTTAACGCTCCGAATGGAGAGAGCGAGTTGCAGTTGGTTCTGCAAGGGGGCGTATCAATAATTCCCGATTTCGCTGAACATCAACTAGGCGACTCAAGCACAGGCATGCACATTGTCAACGTTCGCCTGAAAGCAAATACCCTCACTATTGATGCGGATGTGCCTACGGGCGCCGAATCGCACCTGCGCATCAAGAGCAAATGGCAAGTTTCCCACGCAACTGGCACCGCCATAAAGCAGGGCCCGGACGGCGTTGTCGACCTCACATTTGCATCAACTCAGAATGCGTCGGCCCCGTATCGCCGCGCCGAGGCTATCATCGAGTTCAAGCCATGATCGAGATTCGTGCATTGCATCATCGCCCAATCTGCGTCGACCGTCAGGAAACGCCCAACAACCCTCAAAGCGAATGCCGGTGGATCGCATTCTCGATCACCGCGCTACTACTCGCAAGCGGAGCGATGGCGCAGCAACCGCGCGATGCAAGCGTTTCTCTCAACACGTCCGATGTGCGGATTGGACTGAGCGCAGGCAGCGAAGCGCCTCGTCTCACCCGCATTGCCGGATTAGCTGGCGCGGCTTGGCTCAATCAGCAACCGGAGACCCTGCCGCAGTCGGTTGAAGTGAATGGCGCAAAGGTTGCGGCCGCCTGGCACCTGAAGCCCGCGCTCGGCAGCGCCGATGCCCGGCATGTTGTGTTTGTCTATGAGTCTGCCGAGCCGCATATGCTGCTGCGCTGGCAGTGGGAAGCGCGCGCCGCCTTCGGTCCGGTGGAGCATCGCATCACCATCGAAAACCTCAGCGGGCAAGAGATATGGCTGCCGATGGTGGATTCTCTCCGTCTCAACCTTCAAACGCCGCAAGACATGGCTTTGCGCAATCTTTACGTTGAGAAGGGCGCGGATACGCCGTCACCCCAGGGCACCCATGTCGAGCCTGTATCAGAAGGCTATCGCTGGATCGGCAAGTCGTCTACCTACGCGTTTCCATCGCCCGGTGAGCAGCGTGAGATTATTCCAGCCCTGTTTGTCTATGGCGAAGATCATCCGCAAAGCGGTTGGTTTGCGGGCATCGAGTTTAGTGGCCGAACGCGCATTACGCTTGTGCGCTCCGGCGATAGAGTCGAGTCCGTTCTTGGCCTCAATCCGGAGCCGGGTCCATTCGCAACAAGAATTGAGCCCGGCGGCAGATTTGAGACGCCGCCTGTTTTTCTTGGCGCTTTCACCGCTGGACCAGACGGCGCTGGCAATCAGTTGCGGCCCTGGGTGCGCGCGGTCCTTGGCAATCCACGCACTTGGAACGACCCGCAATATCCGCTCACGGTAAACAACAGTTGGGGCAGCGGCATGCAGGTGGATGAGGCCCTTGCATTGCGCATGATCGCGCAGTCAAAAGAACTGGGCCTCGAAATGTTCCATCTTGATGCTGGCTGGTTCCGCGGCGTTGGCGACTGGTATCCCGATGCGAAAAAATTCCCGCACGGCCTCGCGTCCATCGCCGATGCCGCGCACATGCAGGGTTTGCGTTTCGGCATCTGGGTCGATTGGAGTCAGGCCGCGCTCGATACCGAGCCTGGCGCGCTCAACGTGCACAATCCCGCGGCCCGCGGCTGGCTCATCTCCGATCTGCCGCCGAACTGGAAGCCCGAGGAGTTCAAGGGCCAGACCATCGACCTTGGTGTTCCTGCCGCGCGCGACTATGCTGCCAAAGAGGTAAAGCGCATTGTCGAAGATTACCGTCTCGACATGCTCGAGCACGATGGCTATCTTGTGGCGCAAGGGTGCGTCCGCGATGATCATCCCCATGCCCCGCCCAACCGCAGCACCATGCGAATCGTTCACGACTGGGCATCCGATTTTGTGCTGGCCTCTAACTCGACCGACGTGAGCTACCATGCCGTGCGGGCCTACTACGAGATCTACGAGAAGCTGCGGCGCGAGCATCCCGGCCTCCTTTTCGAGATTTGCAACGACGGAGGCCGCATGGTGGACTTCGGCTCTGCGGCGCACGGCGACTACTTCTCCATAACCGACACCTACGATCCGCTCTCCAACCGTCGCGCATTCTATGACACAAGCCACATGCTGCCGGCAGCTATGCTTGAGAGCTACGTTGAGAAGTGGCCCGTACCACGGTCGGAGAACTTTCTCTACATGCTCCGCAGCGGGATGATGGGCTGGGTGAGCATCATGCTTGATACGACCGCATGGACCCCGGAACAGCACGAAACAACGAAAAGAGCCATCGCCCTTTACAAAGAGAAGCTGCGCCCATTGATACGCGATGCCGAACTCTATCACGTATCTGACCGCCCGGACGGCGTTCACTGGGATGGAGTGGAGTATTGGAATCCAGTACGCGGCAATGGCGTCGTCTTTGCGTTCCGCGGCGCCACTCCGTCAGAGTCGGAGCATCGTTTTGTTCTCGCCGGTCTCGATCCATCCCGGCGTTATCGACTTCACTTTGAAGATGGAAGCGCCCCCGACCGCGAAGTGCAGGGAAGCGAGTTATTATCGACTGGCTTGGATGTCCATCTGGCGACCACGCTAAGTTCGGAACTGGTGTTCCTTCAACTCATTTAGAGATATTGAATTACAACGCGCTTCATGTGCTTGTCTTCAAGGAGCTTTGCAATTCGCTTTACGATATTGCGCCTGAGGTCAAGCTCAACGGGAATATTCGGGTCCTGATGCGCTTCGTTGATCCTGGTCCCAACTGCGAACTTGACAATGTCGCTGTCCAGCAACATTGTCGCAAGGCGCACGGCTCCGTTCGACTTCATGTCCTCCGGTGCGAAGCCCTCTTCAAGCAGGCGAAGCACCTCGCCCAAAGTGAGCGTGCCCTCGCTCACCA
>Ga0118677_10010696_pt1 | contig 13961 bp, 14 predicted proteins | sample AliMusrvi5mmetaG_FD_86154 | JGI IMG/M metagenome (GOLD analysis project Ga0118677, IMG submission 86154) | reverse complement strand
CCATGAGGCATTTTCTTCAGTTCCGGAGGCTGAACATCTAATCACCAAAATTGCTGAAAATGCTAATAAGAAAGTTGAAGGATACTTTAATGGAAAAGATGAAATAGAGAGTATAAAAGAATTTAAAATTTTAATTATGAAAAAATTAGTATTGGTCGTTTTTGTTGTATTATTTGCCTTGGGTTCAAGTTTCGCACAACCAGGCGGGGGTGATCCTGCAGCTAGACTTCAGAGAGAACTCGATGGTTTGACCAAAGAGTTAAGTCTTACAAAAGATCAGTTGGCCAAAGTTACTCCTATTGTTACCGATGCACAGAAAAAACAGGCAGAAGCATTCGCAAAGATGCGTGAAGCCGGAGGTACAATGGATCGTGACAAAATGAGAGAAGAACGTACAAAAATGCAGGCAGAAACTGACAAACAAATCAAGGCTGTTATAACTCCTGAACAAGGTGTTAAACTTGACGCTTTCCGCAAGAAACAAGCTGAAGAACGTGCTAAACGTATGCCGGGACAAGGTCAATAAGAAGATTAAGACATTTCTATTTTGGAAAACCTTCCTGATTACAAATTCAGGGAGGTTTTTTCAGTTAGATAGGTAAATTCCAAACAAATATCCCTAATAAAACAACAGCCACACCGCATACGATAATCAAGGCAGCATTAAGTTTACTCACAATAATGACACTCGGTTGCTCACGTTCAGTAAATACTTCTCGAACGACATTGAAATAGTAATAAATGCCGATTATTGCCATTAGTATGGCGAAGATAGAAGTCCAAAGTATTCCCTGGCTGATGGATAAAACAAAGACCTGGTATTTGGCCATAAAGCCTGAAGTGGGCGGTATTCCTGCCAGGGACATCAGTAAGATCGTCATGAAGACGGCGATCCAGGGCTTGGTTTTGAATAGACCTCTGAAAATGAAAAGGTCTTCATGCCGTTCAGATGCACGTTTCATCAATATGAAAATAATAAATACAGGAACAGTTGCCAGCGAATAAACAAAAGTATAATACAACAAAACTGAAGCAGATGAACCATGTTGTGAAAGCATCGCCAGCATGATAAAACCGCTGTGTGAAATAGATGAATAGGCAAGCAGACGCTTGAAGTTGGTTTGCTTTAAGGCTCCCAGGTTACCAACAAACAATGTAAGAGCTGTCATCACCCAGAGTGCTTTTTCAAGAGGAATGGGTAATGGAAGTAAGCCCATATTAAGCAATCGGTAAAAAGCAGCAAATCCAGCGGTCTTTACCACCGTTGACATAAATGCAGTTACCAGGGTAGGAGCACCTTCATACACATCAGGACTCCAGAAATGAAAGGGCGCTGCAGCAACTTTAAAGGCAACTCCAATCAGGATAAAAAGTAATCCTACTAACAACATCGGTGGAAGGTGCCCATGAAATTGAGCGATAAAAGTCTTTATTTCTGGCAAGTAAAAGGTTGCCGAAGCACCGTAAACAAGGGCAATTCCGAAAAGAAAAATAGCTGTGGCAAACGAACCAAGCATGAAATACTTAAATGACGCTTCGTTCGACCGATAGGAGTATTTCTTTCCTCCGGCAAGTACATACAGCGGGATAGATAAAATCTCGATACCAAGGAACAGCATGATGAGGTTCGAATATGAAGTCATCAGGAAGGCTCCTGAAAGTGCAAAAATCATCAAAGCGTATTGCTCAGCAACATGCAGCTTCATATCTTCATAATAGTCAATACCAAAGATGAATATCAGAATGGTAATAATGAGCATGGAGATATTGAAGGCAATCGAAAAGTTATCGAACAGAATCATGTCATGGAAATACTTCGATCCTAGTCCCCAATCCTGAAATGAAAGGTATAATGAGACAAGAAGCCCCGCAATTGCGACGGGTGCCAGAATTGCCTTGTTTTTTATAAATCCCAGGTACAAAACTATTATTCCCAGAACGATTGTAAATATTAATGCACTCATTTGCTTTCAGTATTCAGATTATATTATTTATTAACCACATAGGTACATAGTCCACATAGAACTTATAGTTCAAAATTCAAAGTTTCAGGTCAAGTACAACTTTTAACTTTTAACATTAAACTTCTTCTATGTGCCTTATGTGTCTATGTGGTTATTTTTCATTTTTATTTTCATTTTCAAAAATACAGTTTAATGTGCCAGAGTTGAAACAACTTCAGCAACAGGTTTTATCAGATTTTGTGTTATATGTATGGATTGGTCGAACAAATTTAATATCGGCTGCGGGTAAATACCCAGTCCAATGATCACAGCAATCAATGGAATCAAAATCAGGTAATCGAGTGTATGGATATCGGTTATCTTGTTAAAAACTGATTTCTTCTCTCCAAGCATGGCTCGCTGATAGGCATACAGCATGTAGATTGCTCCAAGGATCATGGTTAGTCCGCCAATCGCAGCAAACCATATCGATTGTTGAAAAAGCCCTGTAATCATCAGGAATTCGCCTACAAATCCAGCGGTCAGTGGGAGTGCTATTGATCCTAAAACGACGATCAGTAGTAGGAGTGCCATTTTGGGAGCCTGTAGTTTTAGTCCTCCCAGTTGAGGTAATTCAATAGTACCTGTTTTTTCCTTAATCAGGCTTGCCAGATAAAAAAGTGCTGCAATGGTAACTCCATGACTGATGGTCTGGATGAGAAGTCCTTGTAAAGCATAGGTATTCAAGACAAACATAGCTGCGACCATAAGGGAGATATGCGCCATTGACGAAAAGGCAATCAACATTTTAAGGTTTGTCTTTCGGAAGGCGATTAATGAAGCATAGATTACACCAATTAAACTCAGTATAATCACTGTATTCTGCCAATAGATTACTCCCTGAGGGATAACAGGGAACAGGAACCTCAGGGCACCATAAATACCCATTTTGGTCATTACCCCTGCCAGTATCATCACTCCCTGTGTTGAAGCCATGTTATAGGTTGGAGGCTGCCAGGTGTGAAACGGAAATACAGGCATCTTAATGGCAAAGGCAATAAAAAGAATCCAAAAGAGCCATATTTGCGTGGTTACCGGTATATTTAGTTTGTAGAATGCTGCAAAATCAGTTGTATGTGGTCCGGGAGTGAGTTGATATAGATAAATGATCCCAAACAACAGAAACAAACTCCCGGTCAGAGTGTAAATAAAGAATTTGAACGTGATTGTCTTTCTGCCGTCACCTCCCCATATAAGCAGAATAAAATAGACAGGAATCAACGACAGTTCCCAGAATACGTAAAAAAGAAACGCATTCTGTGCCATGAAAACTCCTAATAAGGCCGATTGTGTAGATAGAATCAGGAAATTTAGTATATGAACGTTTCGTTGTACACGGTTAAATCCTGCAAGTATGATAAATGGGAACAGAAGGTTGGTAAGCAAAATCATGATCATGCTTATTCCATCGAAGCCCAAAGAGAAATTAATCCCGAGAAAGCTGATCCAATTTAAAGCGTATGACGCTGAAGGTGATAAAACCAAAGATAATGTGATAATCAGGTTAATTACTGCAGCAGCCAGTGCAATAGGGCGCACGACTGATGCACTTCGGAATGGAAGCAGAAACAGGCCTGTAAGTATCGGCAGGATAAGAATGATCAGTAGTATCATGGGCTCAGATTGTCAAGATAAATACGATAAATAATAAAATACCTGCTACCATCGCAAAGAAGTAAAAGCTCATATTTCCCCGCTGCAACTTACGTGTCAGGGTACCTATCCTTGAGGTTACCTCTCCGATTCCATCAACAATTGGATTTAAAACTTTAGTTTCAACTTTAGTAAAGAGGAAATTGGAAATTGTACTGTAAGGCTTCTCAAATACAACTGTATAGGTCTTATCAATATAGAACTTGTTAGTAATAATCCTGCTCCATACGGACATTGGTAAACCATCTTCTGCCGGGAGAATTGCTTTCCTGACATAGGTTCGATAGGCAATGCCGATTACAAGGATTAAAAGGACCAATGACAGAATTATTAATCCTATTTCGGTAGATGAACTTATTTCTTCGGAAACCTTAGAAGATACTGCACTTTGAAGGAAATTACTGAAGCTTAGATTTCCTCCAAATAACGATGGAATATTCAGGAATCCGCCAAATACAGATAGAACTCCCAATATAATCAGAGGAACGGTCATCACTCTGGGAGATTCATGCGGATGAACTCCGCTCCCGAGACTTCGGGATACTCCAAAAAATACGAGATACAACAGACGGAACATATAGAAACAGGTCAGCAATGCCCCGCCAAGCGCAAGGATGTATAGAATTATATTGTGTTCGAATGCCTTGCTGAGAATCATATCTTTACTGAAGAAACCTGAAAATGGCGGTATTCCGCTAATTGCAAGTGTGGCAGCCAAAAAAGTGAAATAGGTAATTGGCATCTTCTTTTTTAATCCACCCATCTTGCGAATATCCTGCTCACCGCCCATTGCATGAATAATACTGCCGGCTCCAAGGAACAGGAGTGCCTTGAAAAAAGCATGGGTGGTCAGATGAAATACTGCTGATGAGTATGCGCCCAAACCTAAAGCAAGAAACATATATCCCAGTTGAGATACGGTAGAATAGGCAAGTACCTTTTTTATATCATTCTGCCTTAATCCAATAATGGCAGCCACGATAGCAGTTGTCAGGCCAATGGCTGTAATAACGTTGAGTGTTATCGGTGCGAGGTTATAAAGAATGCTTGAACGTGCAATCATGTATATACCGGCAGTTACCATGGTCGCCGCATGTATCAGTGCAGAGACAGGTGTAGGACCGGCCATGGCATCGGGCAGCCAGGTGTAAAGTGGTATCTGGGCACTTTTACCCACTGCCCCAACCAAAAGCAGAAGTGTAATCAATGTTATTATTGGCCCTCCCGTATGCATAAGAGATGCCTGGGCAAATATCTCAGAGAATGAAACTGACTTAAAGGTAAAGAATAGCAAGATGATCCCAAGGATAAAACCCAGATCACCAATACGGTTCATGATGAATGCTTTACGGGCGGCATAATTAAACGCTGGATTCTTAAACCAAAAGCCAATCAGCAAATAAGAGCAAAGTCCGACACCTTCCCAGCCGATAAACAGCACCAGGTAATTGGCACCCATGACAAGCAGCAGCATGCTGAATGTAAAAAGATTCATTTGAGCAAAAAAGGAATTCACCCGCTCATCGTCATGCATGTATCCGATAGAATAAACATGAATGAGCGAACCTACACCAGTCACAACAAGCATCATAGTAAGCGACAAATGATCGATCAGGAATGCAAAAGGGATATTCATATTCCCGACAACAATCCAGTTGAACAGGGTAATCGTTGCTGAATCCTGTCCTGAACTCCGGAGTGCAAAAAACAAGATGACAGATACTATGAATGAAAAGAAAATCATCGTACTGGCAATGATACCACCCTGATTGTGTTTAAGGCGTTTACCGGCCAGACCGGTAATCAGGAACCCAATCAAAGGAAAAGCCGGAACAAGCCAGGCCAGGTTTATATTGGGAATCGTTCCTACCATTTTAAACGGTTCAAAAGGTTAATATCCACCGAATCAACATTCCGCTTCATCATTACCAATATTGAGAGGCCAACAGCAACTTCAGCTGCAGCGACTATCATGATAAAGAATACAAATACCTGTCCTGAAGGATCAGAATGGTATGCAGCAAAAGCTGTTACCAACAGGTTGACTGAGTTAAACATCAATTCGATACACATCAGGATAATGATTGTGTTTCGACGGAATAATACTCCCATCAGTCCGATGCTGAAAAGAGCAACACTTAATAGAATATAGTGTTCCAGGGGAATAAGCTGAATGGCAGAAGAAATTTCTTTCATTATTTAAAGTTTTTTACTTCGTCTTTCTTCCCGAACATGACTGCACCAATCATAGCGGAAATAAACAATACGGATGAGATTTCAAATGGCAGAAGGAATTCATGAAACAAGGTTTTCCCTACTTCGGAAACCAATCCAACCGTTCCTGAAAATGGGTAACGTGGATGAATTTCTATCACCTGCCGCGTGGCTGCAACCATCACCAGAAAGAATATTCCCCCAGTAATTACTGCCGAGATTCTTGTTACTTTCGATTTACGTACGATAATTTCCTTGTTCAGGTTCAACAGCATAATTACAAACAGGAACAATACCATAATGGCTCCGGTATAAACAATGACGTGAACAACTGCCAGAAATTGAGCGTTCAGCAGGATATACTGCCCTGCCATACCGATAAAGCAGATAATCAGGTAAATCACACTGTCTACTGGATTCTTGGAGAATACAACAAACAATGCGCTGATAATCATGATGGCCGAAAGCATGTAAAATAAGAAGGTCATTTTATTTTCTATTTAATTATTTACTATTTACCATTTACATTCCTCGTTTTGCAGAATAGTAAATTGTAAATCGTCTAATTGTCAATCTTTATCTGTTATGTGCAAATTGTTTATTCTGCTTAAACTTTAACAAATTTTCAGTTTGTCTTGCTGAAACATCAATCCGCAAGGCAGGATCAAGCGGTTCAACCAACACGTCTTTTCCATAAATAAAAGGCAGTCGTTCATAATCAGATGGAACCAGACGGTCAGTTAGGAATATTGCTTCCTTTGGACAGGCTTCCTCACAATCGCCACAGAAAATGCATCGCAGCATATTTATTTCATAGACTTCAGCATATTTTTCTTCACGATACAAGTGTTTTTCTTTGGGTTTACGTTCAGCAGCAATCATTGTGATAGCTTCTGCCGGACATGCAACAGCACATAATCCACAAGCAGTGCATCGTTCACGACCCTGATCATCTCGTTTCAGAACATGCAGTCCACGGTAAACCTTACTGAATTCACGTGTTTCTTCAGGATAATTTATGGTTGTTTTCTTTCTGAAAAAATGTTTTATGGTAATGAACATGCCTTTTACAATAGCAGGCAGATAGATCCATTCAAGGAAGGTCATCTTCTTGTCCGAAACCATTTTCGATCTGTTAGTCAAGGCTTGCATGGCTCTTTCGGATTAAGTTAATTCAGTGAAATAATAAAATACTCCGGTGGCAAGAATATTGAAGATTGCCAGAGGCATCAATCCTTTCCAGCCAAGGTTCATCAACTGATCGTAACGAAACCGTGGTAATGTCCATCTGACCCACATAAACAAGAAGATCATAAAGAAAACTTTTATGAAGAAGAAGAAAGTTCCGAGTAATGTAGCGACGTTTCCCGATAATCCGATATGATCAATAAAAGGCATATGGTATCCACCAAAATATAAGGTCACAATTACGGCAGATGATATAAACATATTGACGTATTCAGCAAAAAGGTAGAATCCAAGTTTCATAGAACTGTATTCCGTATGATATCCACCAATAAGTTCTGTTTCACATTCCGGAAGATCAAAAGGAGCACGGTTTGTTTCGGCAAAGGCACAGATTATAAAAATAAGGAATCCCAGCGGTTGATAGAAGACGTTCCAATGCATGCCCTGTTGTTGATCAACAATTTCATGAAGGCTCAAAGTGCCTGTAGTTAATATCAAAGCAATGATCGACATCCCCATGGCCAACTCGTAGCTGATCATCTGCGAAGCTGCACGAATTGAACCAAGCAATGCGTATTTGTTATTCGAGGCCCAGCCTCCAAGCATAATGCCATAGACCCCGATAGAAACCATTGCGAAGACGTACAAGATCCCGATGTTTAAATCAGCAATCTGCATTGGAAATTCATGTCCAAAGATGGTCAATGTGCCTCCCCATGGAATAACAACTCCCGTTAGTAAGGCTGTTGTCATAGCTATGGAAGGTCCCAGTATAAACATTTTTTTGTTGGCTGAAAGAGGAATGATTTCTTCCTTCATAAACATTTTAATGCCATCGGCAATTGGCTGCAACAGGCCAAAAATGCCTGCACGGTTTGGTCCTAGCCGGTCTTGCATAAAGGCAGCAACTTTTCGTTCACCATAGGTTGAATACATTGCTACTAAAAGTGTAACAAGTAAAATGATGAAAAGAAATATGGTTTTATAAATATACATTGTCCAATCCATAACTGTTACTAAGATTACTAAGGTTTCTATTGTTTCTGTTCTCTGTTCTTCAGTCTTCCAACTTCTGTCTTCAGACTTCCGTCTTCAAATAGTTTTTCGTAATGGTTTTGCGAGATGACTGAATGTCTTTCTATTTTTCTTGGCCCTTCAATTATCCAGTTATTGGGATTCTTATTCTCAAAACGGCAATCGTTACAGATGAATTCTTCCAATTCGCCGTATTTGTCTTTTCTTCCGGTTACACGAAGCACCTCATCTCCTTTCATCCATAGAACTGTCTTTCCACTGCATTTGGGGCATTCACGATGCGCATCCATAGGGTTTGTATACCATACACGGCTTTTAAACCTGAATGTTTTATCTGTCAGGGCTCCAACGGGACAGACATCGATCATATTTCCCGAAAAGTCGTTGTCAACAGCCTTCAGAATATAGGTGCTGATTTCTGAATGATCGCCACGGCCTAGCACTCCATGCACCCTATGGTCGGTTAACTGGTCGGCTACCTTAACACAACGATAGCATAAAATACAGCGGTTCATATTAAGTTTAATCTTATCACCGATATCAATTGGTTCGAAGGTCCTGCGCTCTTCTATGGTGCGTGTTTCTTCAAGCCCGTGAACGTAGGATAAATCCTGAAGGTGACATTCGCCAGCCTGATCACATACCGGACAGTCAAGCGGATGATTAAGCAGCAAAAACTCAGTAATGGACCTCCGGTTGTCCATTACTTCGGGTGAAGTAATATTCTGAACAACCATTCCATCCTGAACAGTTGTGCGACATGAGGGAACCAGTTTAGGCATAGGCCTTGGGTCTTTTGCCGATCCCTGTGCTACCTTTACCAGGCAACTTCGGCAATATCCGCCACTGCCTTCCAGTTTTGTGTAGTAGCACATAGCTGGTGGAACCACACTGCCTCCGATCTTGCGGGCAGCATTCAGAATGGTTGTTCCTGATTCCACTTCAACCTCAATATTATCTATGATTACTTTGACAAGGGACATCTCTGTAATTTTATATGATCTTCAAACTCTTCACGGAAATGTCGTATTGCACTGGCAACAGGCCATGCAGCAGCATCTCCCAACGGACAAATTGTATTTCCTTCGATATGTTTTGCAATATCGGCAAGCAAGTCAATGTCTTTCATTGATCCTTTGCCACTTTCAATCCGGTGTAATATCTTTTCAATCCAACCGGTACCTTCACGGCAAGGACTGCATTGTCCGCATGATTCATGATGGTAGAACCTAGAAAAGGTCAGAAGGTTTTTAACAATACAAGTAGTCTCATCCATTACAATAAATCCACCTGAACCTAACATCGTTCCGCTTTGGAAACCTCCATCCGACAGCGATTCATAGCTCATCAGCCTGGGTTCTCCATTGGCAGTTCTCAGGATGAGTTCAGCCGGAAGAACTGGCACGGAAGAGCCTCCGGCAACAACGGCTTTAAGCTTTTTCCCATTGAGAATACCACCACAATATTCATCACTGTAAATAAATTCCTCAACCGGCAATCCGAGTTCTATTTCGTAAATTCCTGGTTTATTAATGTGACCACATGCCGAAATAAGTTTGGTGCCCTTACTGTTTCCAATGCCGATGGCTGCATAGGCATCTGCACCATTGTTCATGATCCATGGAAGGTTTGCAATAGTTTCAACGTTGTTCACGACAGTAGGGCAATTATATAATCCGATTATTGCAGGAAATGGTGGCTTTATCCTTGGATTGCCCCGTTTCCCTTCGAGTGATTCAATCAGTGCTGTTTCTTCACCGCAGATGTATGCACCTGCTCCGGGATGGCAATGCAGATCGAGCGAATAGCCACTTCCAAGAATATTTTCACCAAGGAATCCATTCCGGTATGCCTCGTCAATGGCCTTCTCAATGATCTGAAGCACATAAAACAATTCACCCCGGATGTATATGTACGAAGTACGGGCACCCAATGCATATGATCCAAGAATCATTCCTTCAATCAGCTGATGAGGGTTCAATTGTCCGATGTGCCTATCCTTGAAGGTGCCGGGTTCACTTTCATCAAAATTGCATACAAAATATCGTGGATTATCCGTGCTCTTGTCGATAAACCCCCATTTCATTCCTGCGGGGAAACCTGCTCCTCCACGACCCCTAAGGCCTGATTTCTTGACTTCAGCGGTTACCTCGTCAGGAGTATAGTTTTTTAATGTCTTTTCAACTGAAGAATAGCCTCCCAGTTTTCGGTATACCTCGTAACTGGCCAGTCCGGGAACGTCGATGTTATTTAATAGGATCTGTTTGGCCATCAGTTAGAGGTATGGATTAGTATGCGAACATTTATTCTCAGCCTGCCATTTATTAAGCAGTTTGTCAGCTTTCTCAATTGTTATTTTTTCATGGTATTCGGTTCCAACCTGGATGACCGGGGCATTTCCACAAGCAGCCAGACATTCTACTGTCTTCAGGCTAAACTTGCCATCCGGTGTAGTCTCACCTGGCTTGATACCCAGTCGTTTTTCAAAATGAGCAAGGATTTCCTCCGAGCCTTTTAACCAGCAAGGACCAGTCTGGCAGACTTCAATCATGCAATTACCGACAGGTTGAAGATTAAACATGCTGTAGAAGGAAGCTACTTCATACACTTCAATGGGTTGAATTTCGAGTAGGGAAGCCACGTAATCCATGGTTTCAGCACTCAACCATCCATTATTTTCAGCCTGCGCGATATGCAAAACCGGAAGTATTGCTGATTTTTGTTTGCCTTGCGGGTATCGATTTATAATCAGGTTCACAAGAGCCAGTGTTTCGCTATTAAATTCAGTATTGTTCGTATTGCTCTGCATTTATATTTTTCGGTTATTTCATCTGTTTATATTTTTAACCACATAGACACATAGAACACATAGTTTAAATGTTACTTTAAATATTTCTATGTGGGCTATGTGTCTATGTGGTTATTTTTCATCTGTTTATTTTTTAGGCGTCCAATTCCCCTGCAATCACATTCATCGAACTCATGGTAAGCACTGCATCAGATAACATGTTCCCGATCACCATCTCAGGATAGGCCTGGTAATAAATAAAACATGGCCGGCGAAAGTGCAACCTTGATGGGGTACGTCCTCCATCACTTACCAGGTAAAATCCAAGTTCTCCGTTAGCTGCTTCGATGCAATGATAAACCTCTCCTGCCGGAATATCTGTCTCACCCATGACTATCTTGAAATGCCAGATAAGCGCTTCCATGTTGTTGTAAACCTTCTCTTTTGGAGGAAGCACAAACCTTGGATCTTTTGCAAAATAGGTATCTTTATCCGTTATCTTATCTAATTTGTCTAATGCCTGTTGGATAATGCGTAAACTCTGCCACATTTCTTCCTGACGAACCATGAAACGGTCGTAGGTATCACCACTTTGTCCAACAGGTATAATAAAGTCGAAATCCTCATACGAGCAATATGGATTCATCACCCGAACATCGTAATCAACCCCGCAGGCGCGCAGATTGGGTCCTGTAAATCCATATGCCAGTGCCCTGTCGGCTGAAAAGGGGCCGACATTTATCGTGCGGTCCATGAATATGCGGTTACGGGCTAGCAACTTCTCAAATTCTTTTAGCTTAACAGGAAATGATTTCAGGAAATAGCGGATCTTTTCCCATGCATTTGCACTGAAATTACGCTCGAAACCACCAATTCGACCCATATTAGTGGTTAACCTTGACCCACATATTTCCTCGTAAATCTCATATATGAATTCCCGGTCCTGAAAAAGATAAGTGAACCCGGTAAGGGCACCACTGTCAACGCCTATTACACTGTTGCATACAAGATGATCGGCAATACGAGCCAGTTCCATCACTACAATACGAAGATAATCCACTCTTTTGGGAGTTTCAATTCCAAGTAATTTCTCTACCGTCATGTGCCATCCCATATTGTTTAATGGCGCTGAACAATAGTTTAACCGATCGGTCAAGGGGGTAATCTGGTAAAAAGGTCTATGTTCGGCAATCTTTTCGAAAGCACGGTGAATATAACCAATGGTTTGCTCTGTCTCGACAATAAACTCTCCGTCCATCAGCATAACATTCTGAAATACCCCATGCGTGGCCGGGTGTGTTGGTCCAACATTCAACGTGTTGTATTCCTTGTGTTCCACTGAACTTACAACGTCTTTATCCCAATATTCAGTATGTTGTCCTTTTGCCATAAAACAAAATGAAAAATCAAAATATCCAATATTCAATAACCAATAATCAAACTACTTTATCGCCCAAACATGCTGTCATCTTTATCGTCCCGTGTCTGATCTTCCAATGGAAATTCTTTTCTCATAGGAAAGTCAATCATTTCATCCATGTTTAATATACGTTTCATATTGGGGTGTCCCTTGAAGGTAATCCCGAAGAAATCATATGTTTCACGCTCCATCCAGTTGGCTGCCGGCCATATTGTTGTTGCCGTTGCAATTACAGGTCGATCGATATCGGTGGCCGTTTTTATACGTATCCTGTGGTTATTCACAAAACTATGCAAATGATACACCACTCCCAGTTGATTCTTATCCGGGTAATGCATACCGCAAAGGGTGGTTAAAAAGTTGTACTGAAGTTCTTTGTCCTGATATAAATATAAAAGGACATCATGAATAAACTCTTTCTGAACATTCAGGCATAACATGTCGGACATTACCTCATCTTTCGCTATTGCATCAACGAATTGGCTGTTTAGTTTATTTACAACTAACTGATCTCTTTCAGGATTAGACTGGTACACAATTATCGTTATTTGGCAGGATCTTTTTACTCCTGATTCAGCTGAGTATACATTTATCAAAATGAATCAAGAGGAAAAGTTATTCCATGTTATATTTTTTCATTAAATCTTCATATTCTTTTGAATTTCGTCTGCGGAGTGACTCATTCCCCACCAATTCCTGAATTTTCAAGATACCATCGATGATTTGCTCCGGGCGCGGAGGGCAACCTGGCACATAAACATCTACAGGGATCACCCGGTCGATGCCCTGTAACACGCTGTAGGTATCAAAGACACCGCCGCTTGCAGCGCAGGCTCCCACAGCGATTACCCATTTAGGCTCGGCCATTTGTATATAGACTTCACGTAAAACCGGTCCCATTTTCTTTGCAACTGTTCCCATAACCATCAATAGGTCACTCTGCCGTGGTGAAAAGCTTAACCTTTCTGAACCAAAGCGTCCAAGATCGTAATGCGATGCCATAGTCGCCATGAATTCAATACCACAGCAGGAGGTTGCAAAGGGGAGGGGCCATAACGAGTTTTTACGAGCCAGACCTACTGCCTTTTCCATTGAGGTGGCAAAAAACCCTTTGCCGGAATAACCTTCAGGCATTTCGGCAATTTCTATTGTTGATATTTGTTTTTCAGACATAACACAGGTGCTTAATTCCATCCTTATTTTTTATCCCATTTCAAAGCGCCCTTAAGCAGAATATAGATAAAACCGGCAAGAACAAGAATAATAAATAAAAACATATCTATAAAACCTTCTTTACCAAGAGTTTTAAAGTTCACTGCCCAGGGATACATAAATATCACTTCAACATCAAAGAGTACATAGAGAATGGCAATCAGGAAATATTTAACCGAAAAAGGACTACGGGCGTTTCCCATCCCTTCGATTCCACATTCAAAATTCTCCAGTTTCTCCCGCGAAAAACGTTTAGGACCCAAAAAATGAGTCAGTAGCATCGTAGATATAACAAACCCAAGAACTACCAATGATTGAATTAATACAGGAATATAATCTTGCGGCATCTTTTTGACTTTATGTTGATATCATAAACGATTCTGATATCCATTTGTTCATAAAAATAGTACATTATCATTGAAAAGCAAAGGTCGGAGCGATTACTTAT
>Ga0118677_10010694_pt1 | contig 13962 bp, 5 predicted proteins | sample AliMusrvi5mmetaG_FD_86154 | JGI IMG/M metagenome (GOLD analysis project Ga0118677, IMG submission 86154) | reverse complement strand
GACTCCGCCCCCGGTCAACGTCCCTGAAGTGAGCCAGATACTGCCACCTGATCCCCCACGCCCGTTCTCACCATCCGCGCACAGGAGCCCATCGTTTCGTATCTCACCGCCAACCGTCATGAGAATGGCGCCACCACCCATATTCCAGCCCGCGCTACCCAAATTCGTTGGTGACACAATCGAGCCGTAACAATAGCGGTCGCTCACACCACGCCCGCCGTAACCACCACTGAGGCCACCCCCATCAGGCCCTCCGGACGCGTATCCTTTAGCCGTCACATTAATGGCCGCATTCGTTCCCACGATCAGATTACCGCCAATCGTAACCTTAAGCCGGTTGGCCTCGGTCGACGGATTTCCGTTATGAGTCCACACCCCGTTACTGATGACACAATTTCCAAGGATGTTGAAATTCGTAAAACCGGTTGTCCCATAGACTGTCGCCACAGTGACCGTACCCACATAGCCGACCTGAGTCCAGGACTGAATCGGAATGTTCAAGTCCCACGTTATGTTCTTATTGGTCGTGGCATCTAAGACGATGGCGTCACCCGTTACCGGCACGGCCCCGCCAGCCCAGTTCGTCGGATTGCTTGCCAAAGCGTCCGCTCCACCGCCGCCCCAAACATTCGTTACCAATCCGGCATCCGCAAGACTGATAGCCGCGTTTGACAAGGCCCCGATCATGTATGGCCCGGAGGCCACCGTCACCTGAACCGTCTCCGTCCCCTCCACTAAGTGGTCGAAATAGGGCGAGACCACCAAAGCCACCGTATCTGTGCCCTCCGGAATCGAGATGGAACCGTTCAACATCGCATAGTCGACTCCATTACTCGCCGTCCCGCTGACCGTGTAGTTCACCACCAGTGCCCCGTTCGTCGCTGCACTGGCCCGGTGTACCGTGAACGTGCCCGGCGTCAGGCCAATCTCGGAGGCATCGAACAGCTTGTCGATCCACACATCACCCGTGATAAATACCGATGAGGTGGAGGCCCACCTGACGCCATCCTGGTTCGTCGCGGCAAACCGGTAGTAATAGGTCGTATTGGAAGAAAGACCCGAAACAGGAAGCGTGAAGCCGCCCAACGATTGCGGCGCATTCCAGACATTCGTGTTCGCCCAGGTATTCGTCCCTCCATCGTACATCCCCCAATAGGCAAAGACTGTTGTCGGAGCGGTACCCGTAGAAGTCAAAAGCCCATTCAGATCGGCTGAGAAAGACGTCACGGTCGTTGCACCGTTAGCATTGTTGATGAAGGGTAGATTCGCCGCCTCCGGCGCACCATAGCTATTAAACACGCCGTTGGAGGCCTGGTTCATGTAGCAAGCCCAGACCCAATTGGAGGAACGGGCCACACTGGAAACGCGAACCTCGTCCACAACACCATCCAGCCCAGTCCAGAGGTAGAATCCACCTGTCCAAGCCGTTGGCAAGGTCATACCCGTTTTGGAACAAATTAACTGTCCATTCTTGTAGAGTGCAGCGGCTCCGGCGTCATAGGTAAACACCATGTCGCTCCATTTTCCTACCTCGTAAACATTCCCTCCGGTTTGAGTCGGTGTAAAACGGCTTGCCACATCAGTTCCGGCGTAGAGACCACCACCGGTCTCCGTGTGAATCGCGACAGCGTTCCAACTATTCGCGATTTGCTGGTTATAATTCAGACGGGTATCCGGTTTTATCCAGTAGGATATGGAAAATCGTGTCGGCGTCCACGTCAACCCCGAAAACTGGATCTGATCATCGCTGCCATCAAAATTCCAGCCATTACCAACTACAGCCGGGGTAGAGGTGGAACTCGTGCCGCCACTGACGGTTCCCGAATAGCCATTAGAAGAGGAATCCCCGGCATTGGCCAGATGCCACACGGCCTTATACCCGTCTATCCACACTGCCCCATTGGTAGTGCACGCTGGAGCAGAGACACCGCTTCGGCCCCAGAGCGCATAGATCGTCACGTTACTGGTGAGTTCCGGCACCCGAACCCAGACATAGGAAAGACCGTTGGTGTTCCATGATTCCACCTCAAAGTCGAGCGGAGTGGTTTTATCGGCAGCGGCGAACCGTAAATCTCCATAGGGCGGAGAAAGAAAATCACCGTAGTTGAAACCAACACCTGCCGTAGTATTGCTGAGAATGACCAGCACCGGGAAGTTTGTTAACGTCCCACCGCCCGGTGGCGTGCACCCACTGAACGTAATCGGCATCCGCTTTTGCCACGCCTCCAGATCCTCAGCCGCCGTGGCAAACATCGCCGTTTGCAACAACCCGAGTGCTATGGCCGCCACCACCAGAATCCTTGTGAAACACTTTGTTATTTTCATCATCACTCCCCCGCAATAATATTTTCACTACCGTAAATCCAACCGTCCTGGACCAAATCCAAATATTCCAAACCCAACATAGCCGCAACCAAGATGAAGAGTTTTGAACAGAAGCTCGCTAAGCACGCTAAGGCGACAGCGGCGGGATACGCCGCTGTCGCAGGATTATTGTTAATTCAAAACCCTGGCATTTTCGCCGTAGGCACAACCCTATCTCTCCTTTGCGGTCTTCGTGTGCTTCTGTTCAAAATTCGTTTCTGCTCCGAATCCTTGCCAAAATTCGTTTGATTTAAGTCGTAAGGGATAAATTCTCTCCCCGCGGCGTTCCATGCGTTCGGCCTTCAACCAGTTCCAAATCAAAACAATGGCGCAGTTCCTGCTCGGTGCCTGCAATCAGTTCACGGACTTTAGTCACCATCTTTTCAACGGGAATAACCTGTGTCGTAAGGCACCGGGAATAGGATCGTGACATGCCGTCGAACCCCGTCACAGTCAGATCCTCAGGAACCCGGATTCCAGCATCACGCAATTCCTCGATAGCCATACAGGCCGGATTATCGCCGTGGAAACAGGCTGCCGTTACCCCCTGCTCTTTCATCACCTTACACATTCCGTCCACCGTAAAAGGCAGTGGATAGTCCACCACCGACAGGCCAGCACTCTCGAACGCCTCAAAGTAGTTCTTAAATACAGCAATACGCGGTGCACCCGGGAGAACGACAATTCTGTGTCCAAGCTGCTTCAACAAAAGGGCCAGCCGGCAGTTTTGGGCTGTCCGGTCAACACCCACAAGAGCGACACCACGATCAAGCAGTTCCTTTTCGCCAAACGGGGAATCAAAAGGGTAATTATAGATTACCGTACGCGTATTCCGAAGATATTGAGCGATACTTCCCCAGCGGTATTGCTCACCGCCCTGGCTGTTGTTATTCACCCACACCAAATCGGTCACACGCCGCGCGAGCAAATCCCGCACCGCCGCTTCCACCCGCTCAACAGAGGTCATACTGATCTCCAATGCCTGAGCGCCAACGCCGAGCGTCCCCGCCAGTTTATGGAAACCCTCGACAAGATGGCTGAAAAGCTCGCCCACATACATGATGCCGATGACACGAGTGGGAACCAACCGCAAATGACATGCATGGCGCGAGGGTACATAGCCACGCTGAGTCAGATGCTCACGCACACGTTCAACGGTCTTCGCTGACAGACCGCGCTTCTGCGCAGTGCCGTTCAACACGTAGGACACATATCCCCGTGACAGGCCCAACTCCATAGCGATCTCCGCCATAGTCGGATGATTAGAATTTTGTAATATCGACACGTGTAGATATTGCAAAAACTATGGAAATAAATCAACTCAATAAAATATTTTTCACGGACGTCCCCAGGGCATATTCATGCACGATGGCAAATAGGGCCTGCTGATATCCAGCATCTTATACAATTTTACTTAGTCTGTCGGTCGAAAGTTCAAAGTCAAAGGTCTATTTTCCCGCTTGGCACTTGAGCACGATATAGCTTATCGCAAAAGGAGGACCACGACCGATCTCTATATCATCCGAATCGCCGCCGGCTTCCGGCATGACTTCTTCAACCGCCAAACTGATTGCCAGCACATTATTCGTCTCCCCCACCAATCCGGCTGGTACCGGGAAATGCACCGTCTTGGACTCAATTTTGCTGAATGGCGCCTTATCATCAAAAATGGTCGTGCCGTTGAGCGTCAGGGTTAAACGTCCGGCGGCGGCATTCTGGCGCCCTTTGAGCAACACCTCATGAGACGCCAAGGCCTGTTCCCGAGTCAGAGGGAACGAGATAGAAGCTTGGAGTTTTGAAGCGTCAAGTACATGAACCGTCTGGAGATTCTTTTTGGCAAGATCATCCAGGGATCCCTCACGTAGCCAGCCGCCATCAAAATCAACGGCCGGCAGAAACACATCTCTCTCCGCAACAAAATCGCCCTCTTTTTGCGCTTGAGCGCGCTGTTCAACAACAGAGCGGAACAAGCGTAATTGGGGATTGGCCTTGATGTAATCCGCATAACCAGCGGTACCAATAAAATCCCCCAGACAAGTCCAAACTGACAAGGAAACCGGAAAACGTTCCTGTAAAATCTTATACGAGGAGTACACCGCCGCACGTTTCGCATCCAGCACATCGTAAATCCTGGCGGCTCTCTGATCCATGAGGGTCTTCGCAACTTTATCCCTCTCATCGCATTCAAAATTGTCAAAATAGCTCAAGGGCTCAGTAACATTCTTCAACAGGGGCCAGGAGCCCGGGCCGATGAATTTCTCCGCCACCTCATGAACCGAACGCAAGGCCGACACCTGCTTATCCTTACTATACGCTTGTGGATTCCACTGAAAATCCCCGGAAATGGCAACCGGCACACTCATGCGGGAAATGACATTACCATTGAACCCATACCACCCGAGAAGATCAAATTGTCCCTCCCAATAGCTTGCCCAAAGCGAATCCAGCGGGTCGGTCGGGTAATGCCGCCGGTACAGGTGACACCAGAAGGCCGCACAGTTCTGCCAGAAATAGGGCTTGCGCTTGGTCAAACCCATCCACCAATCATAGTGTTCCTTGACAGCCAGGGTGGTAGTATTGACCTGCATCCCGCTCCAGAAGACTTCCACTTCGGCTGGCCATTTATCCCCGATCATCTTGAGATATTCCTCCCGATCCTCGCCATAGATCACCCAGCCATAACCAAGCGGTCCCCAATAAAACGGCGGACAGACCAGCAGTCGGGCCTTGGGATATTCCTTTTTGATCTGTGCCATGACGCGGGTGATCACCCACGTATCCACCTCACGGGCCGTCCCAAAACGTTCCTTGTCATATTGGGTGATCGGGAAGCGAACATCATCCATAAGAATGCTCAGATGACCACCTGCCTCCTCCGCCTTGCGGGCATAATACAGCAGCCCCTCGACCGACTCGTCATCCGCGCAAATCTTGTGCGACCACTCTTCCGGCGTACTTTTGATATCCCCCGCGTCATGGGGCCGTATCCCCGCCCACCACGTGACCCCCAGCGGCGTAAGACTCTTGCCGAGCGCAGCAAGGTCTTCCTCGATATGCGCATCCGCCGGCATTTTTTCAGGATGTTTCCAATCATGCCAATAACAGTCAGCCATAATCAGGCTCTGATAGAACGGCTCGTTGATCTTGGCGGTCAAAATGAGCAACCGGTTCTGCTGAAGCCGGAGTTCGGTGTTGGGATAGGATGTAATTTGCCCGGCCCGATTCCGCGCGGGATGGAAAAAATCGTTACCGTCAAGGTTAAGCCCGCGTTTTTGCAGAATCGGATAATCCACTACCGTAGCCGCACGCGCCAGAGTTTGGCCATCACGCCAATGGATCAACTGCATCAGACTGGCAATGGACCAAAGCAACCCCAAACGATCATGCCCCTTCAGAATAAAAACCGGCTTTCCCCCGACGCGGGTCGTATCAATGAGATAGCCCTCGTTCTTCTCCGGCACAGCCGGAAGTCCCTGCGCCTGCCGGGCCAGTTCTGTATCGCCCAATGACACCACCGCCGTATGTTCCGCACCGGGTGTGGCAACCACCGCCGCCTTGCCACCATAACGCGTAATCCGATCCGTAAGCACCTCGATCAGCGGGTCTGGATTAACCACATCCTTGCCTACCACAATGGCAACCTTTCCCATGGGGAAATACTCGTCTTTGTAGTCCACTTTCTGAGGTGTCGGCAGAATGTTGCCGGTGTAATAGGGCATCATTAACGAATCCGTCCGTAAACGCTCCTCAACCGTGGCCGCCATCACCGGCGCCGGAATAGACGCCCTAAAGTCGGCGATCGCCTGATCACACCGATCCAACAATCCAGTCAACCGTTCCGCAGGCAACAATTGGCGGGAAATTTCCTGATCGTGCAGGTAGAAGGCCACCGTTAACGACGCATCGACCGGAGGGTTATCGGAAACACATCGGTTGACCAAGGCCATGATCGCAGCCTTCTCCGCTTCGCTCTTCCCGGGGGCTCCCTCAATCCGCTTCAGAACACCCGCCGCATTGACATAAGGGTTTTCTTGAGCCAGTTCCGAATAGTCCATCTGCTGAATCCGGGCCACCGTATTCGTCCACAACTCCCGATAACGGCGGTTCAATTGCTCAAGAGTCTGCTGGACTTCGTTCGTCAAAGCACAATAGCGGCCATGACTCCCACCCCGTAGGCTGCGGCTCAAGTCATTTAACTGGAAAAGGCGCTTCTTCAGGGGAAGCCTCAACCGACTATTCATTTCCGGAACGAGGCTCAAATGGCCGATCCACAGATCCTCATATTGTGTCCCTCCCCCGCCGCGATTCTGTGTCCAATCGCCAAGCCTTTCCTGACGCAAAAAATCCAGGTCGGCCAGCGCCTGCTGGCGGCTCTTATCCACCGCCGCAAGCTTCGGCGGTGCCGCAAGCCAATCCAGCAAGGTTGGCAGGAGTTTGGGAACGGCTTTCGGCCCTTTCTCCAGCGCCACTTCCGGCTCTTCGGCACCTACCGTTGGCTGAACCATGTTCTCCATATTATTGGTGTCGCCCAGAGGTGAGAATCCCAATAGGACATAGCGGCCCCCGTATACTTCACCATGAACCCCCACAGGTACGGTCCCGCTGACGGCCAACACCTTCCCCTTGGATCCTACATTCAGATTGAGGCAAGCACAGTTCGTTATCAAAAACCGCTCGCCTAGTTTCGCGGCTAACTCGTTCGTGCCGCTCGCCGTGATGCGCGGATTTGTCACCCCCCAGCCGGTTGTCCCCACTTGTGGAAACAGGGGCCGTTTGGCAGCATCCACTTCCGCATCAAAAAGCCCCTTGCCTCCTGCAACAAATCGCACAATATGACGCCGGGCCTTGAAGCCCGCGAGCCTATACACGTCCCAGCCACCAGGCACAAACAGCACATCCAAACTTTCGAGAACGGCACCATCAATTAGATTCGTATTCCCGACCGTGACGACGGTCCAGCCGGCGTTACTGAGACTGTTGACCATGCTGTCGTTGACATACATCGGGGCCACCTTCCACACCCCAACCGTCTTGCTCCAGACAGTCCCGCCAGCCAATAGCAGTCCCAAAATCAATAAGGCCTTTATACCCGCACGTGAGTAGAAATGATTATTTGTCACCACTCCACCACCGCCATGTCATGGACCTCAAAATCACGCAACTTGGCCGTCACCCCGTTTTCGGTCGTCTTGAATTTGACCACGGTATCGGTATCCGGATAGAAAATCCGTTTGACGGTCTTGCCTACTGGCGGATGCACCGTCAACATGGCCCCTTTGACCGAGTCCGACTTCGTGTCGTAGTCGAGCAGGTGGACCATCATCCGGTTCTGTTCCGGCTGTTGACGCACCGTGACCTCCACTTCCTTGGAAACCTCCGTCACGTCCACCGGCAAAGCGGCCTTCTGAAACGCCAGGCCACCCTTGACCATCGAACCCAACAACTCCCGGACATTCGGCCAGAAGTCTTTGATATTGGCATCCATTTCCCAATCGGAAGCGACGTAGCAAAGACCCGGATAAATCGGCGTCCAGAAATAACAGAGCCCGTTCCCAAAACGGTTCACCGTCAGCGCAGGATCACCATTGGCGAACTTGGCCAGCACTTCCGCCTTGGTGACCGCCACCTTGTCATACCCCAGAGGCATATCATATTCACAGGCAAGCCCCTTGGTAATGCCGGGCAGGTATGGGCTGCCGACCATTACCGTATACTTATCCAGTGATTTGATCGGCTTGACATCGCGGTGAACGTGGTTCAATACCCCCGGCAGATCCATACTCGATTCGATTTTGAACACCAGCGTATCGTTTTTAAAACCATAGGTGTCACTCTTGTCTTGATCCTTGACCCCGGCAAACCCCGCGTAGTCAACGCCAAACACCTCGGCCAGTTGGTAATTCTTCTGAACGGCCGGGAGTCGGCTGAACAGTGAACTGGTCCCTGAGGCGATCAGAACGCCCCCCTGTTCCACCCAGTCGCGCAGAAGTTTTGCCTGACCGGCGCTGATCACCTTGGCATCGCTCATCACCATCACTTTGTAGCGCTGAAGCTTTTCAGGAGTGAGCGATTCCGCCCAGATGACATCCGTCGGGATCTGTGACTGGTTGATTGCCGTCCAGAGTCCCGCCTGTTGCTGATAATACCGCGCGCCCAACGTATTCATCTGCCCCGAGTTTCTATTCTGCTTATGAAAGTGAGCGGCCGTCGCTTCACTGCAAAGCTGAGCCACATTGGCAGCGGAGGCCGGCACATTGATATAGTCTTTGATCCTGGCCGCCTTCTGGAATATTTTTTTCGCATTGTCCCAGCGGCTGGAATCCCAAAGCCATTTATAAGTCAGGGGTGTTTTAAAGATTTGCGCTAAATGGAAATTAAAATAACATTCCCCGTGCATCAACTGCTGGGCGAAACCGCGCACTTCGTGTGCGGGATCCGGCGTATACCAGTTATAGAGTTCCGCCATGACAGGCTTCGCATTACCATTTTTATACATCTCCGCCATGAAGGCGTTATCGTGGCCGAAACACTGATAACTTTCGTACCCTGGCGCATCCACAACCTCACCCGTAATCCCCGTCAGGCCTATGAAGGAAGCATACTGCCGATGGGTGATGGTATTGGTGAACGAACAGCCTTTGCGACGTCCCTTCATCCAATCCTGCGACTCACGCCATTTATCCAGAATTTTTTCGGCACAGCATTCAAGGTACTCCGTCTTCAACAGACCATGGGTATCTGAGAGCTCATGGCCTCCCACAATAAATGGAATGACATAGTTATCCGGAACCCCCAGTTTTTTCTTATAATCCTTCCCGTATTTCTTATCCAGCCAGGTATTGAAATCGTACGGGGACATACAGACATCCCCGTATTCCTCTTCACACCAGAAGCCTGCCCAGGCCGATTCATCCTTGAATTTCTCCAAAATCAGTTCGCCGCTGGATTTATTCAAATCATATTCCGCTCGGCTGCCCATGGGCATCACATCAATCCAATCAAGGTCAAAATCACTGGCAGCACTCACCGCTCTGGCATACGTCTCATCCGAATCGACCCAGAGATCTGCTCCGCTTGCACCCCAGGCATTATGGAAACCAGTGAACCCAGCCTCCCAGATATAGGCGGGTACTGCGTTCAGATCATCCCCGGCTTTAACCTGACCAAAGCACCCGATCGCACGCCCGGCATAAGCATTGAAATTTTTAGTCAGGGCGTAGAATTTTTTCCTGGAAGAAAGAAAATCAGATTGTTTCACTCCGATTTCCGATCGGCCGCCAGCTTTAATCAAAGCCATGGCTTCATTTGCCAAAATACTGAAGCCTACAAAATTCATACCGGAATATCTGACTAATTTGCTTCCACGCCTGCCTGTGGCGGCATCTGGAAATTTTGAAAACACCTCCAACACCGGCAGGACAGAAGGATCGCCAATATAGCCCAAGGAGGTTATAGCGAGCGCTATCAAGCCTCTCTGCAAAAGATTTTCCTTACTATCAAAAGTGTTAAGAATTCCCGTGAGTACAGGAACCGCCTCCTTGGCCTTAAGCCAGCCCAGTGAGATAATGGCATTTTCCGAAACAATAAAGTCCTTACCCTTGTAATCGAGATTCTCTGCGGAATAATTCTCCAGAAAATCATCCTTACGGGTGATAATCTGCGCCAGTAAAGGCTTGACGGCCCTGGCATCTCCGATCTGACCGAGCGCCTGGGCGGCACGGCGCTTCAGAATGACATCCTGCCCCTCTAACAACTGGATGAGTGCAGGGACCGCGTCTTTGGCCTGCATCCACCCAAGGGCTTGAATGGCACTCACCCTGACCTTTTCATCCGGATCGCCCAGCAGTTTAATGAGCGTTCCAGAAGTTTGGATCTCACCAATACGCCCGAGTTCCTGAACGGCCTCACGCCTCACCTCGACCATGGGCGAAGCCGAATTTTTGATGATTTCCGGCAACCGTGCCAGATCCGCCTTATGTTCCGCAGCCAGTTTCGCGGCTTTCCCCGCCTTGACCGCAGGCTTCAAATCAGACAGAAGTTTGTCGGCTCTGGTTTTCAAATCCGCCAGCTTCGCCTCTGAATAGAGTTTTTCACGGACTCCATTGGTGAGCACGGTACTCGCAGTTGCCAACTCCGCTAGATTCATCGTATTCACGCGGCTGATCGTGTCACTGGTGAGTTTCTTGAAATTCAGTTCCAGCTCATCGTAGGCCTGCTTGAGTTCCGCTATTTCGGCTTTGCCCACATCGGCATTGTTACCGGTCAGATACTGACTGACGAACTGAAAGGTGTAGAGCCGGCTTTCAATCGGATAGAGGAAGTTGCGATAAGTCTTCGGGATGAAGCTTGGTCCGGAATCTGGACCACGCTCATTCCAGGTCAAGTCATAGAGGGTCTCCCGGCGCAGTAACTCAACTTCAGCCTGTATTTGATTCCGCGACTTCTCCTCTTCGCTGAGCTTCGGCGCACTGGCCAGCCATTCGATGGATTTCAAAAGCACCTGACGCGGCGTGCCCTGCATGGCATTCGTTCCGGCATCAATACCGAGAAATGCTCCAAATACCAGATACCGTCCCCCATAAATCTCACCATAAACCCCGACGGGATCGGCGCCACTAACCGCAAAAACCTTGCCCTGCGGGCCTACCTTGACCTGAAGGTGATCCCAGCTGCCCGGACAAAAAGGCTGGTCAATAGACTTGGCCAAATCGCTGTCACCATAAGCAGAAATATAAACCCCATTCACCCGATTATGGGTTGCGCCCACCTGGGGGAACAACGGACGATTGGCGGTACGCACGTAGCCACTGCGAAACGCACCGGCCAATATCCCCTTTCCACCTGCCACAAATTTCACCATGCAACGCCGCGCTTGAATGTTTGCAAAGTTGTAGGCATTCCACCCCCCCGGCAGGAAGATGACATCCAACCCGGCAAGCTTGGCCTCATCGGCTAAATCAGCGGTGGTCAGAATGGAGGTCGTCCACCCCACTTCATTCAGCGTCTTAAGCATTCCTTCATTGATGGCGGAACGTTCATCTTTAAATAGCCCAACGGTTTTTCCAAAACCGGCTTGGGCCATCAGTCCGACGATTAACGAAAACACGACCAACCTTGTTTTAATTCGCATTTCTATTCATCCTTTTTCACCATTTCTTCATCTGTATGCACATCGTTTGAATCCGCATTCAACACTCTGCCCACACGGCCTGATGAATAACGCAGCGGCCACCGAGGGGCGGCGGCCATAGCTATCAAGCCAAGAAGATTTGAACAGAAGCTCGCAAAGCATGCTAAGGCGACAGCGGCGGGAGACGCCGCTGCCGCATGATTATTGTTAATTCAAAACCCTGGCATTTTCGCCGTAGGCGCAACCCTATCTCTCCTTCGCGGTCTTCGCGTGCTGTTCAAAATTCTTTTCTGTTCCGAATCCTTGCCAAAATTCGTTTGATTTAAGTCGTAATACTAATCTCATTTCCTCAACGATCACGAATCAGTGTGGAGAAGATTATGATTAAGCGTAAGAATTACTGTATCCTCATCCTGTCTATCCTGTTTATCCATGTTAAATTTTCTCATCATCGAATCGAAAAGACGGTTCCGGCCACATCGGGTATCCAGACAATCTGCCATCCCTATTGTCAGTCCAGTCAACTGGACTGGATTCTCAAATTTCCTAGAAAAAATGCAGCAACATGGCTTAAAAAGTGGGGTGTGAGACATCATTTCACACCAAGGTAATTAAGAGGGTTTTTAACCTCATAAGCTGCCAATTGACGGATATGCGGGGTGGCTTTGGCTTTCGTGACACGAAGTCGGAGGCGTGTAACCTCCACGGTTTCGAACTGCTGGATACGCTTGTGTCCTATGCATTCTCCCGAACCTAAAAGCTGCCAACTCCCGGCCTGCACCAATCCTTCCACAACGTATTCCAACACCCGCTCACCGAGGGCGATATCCTCCATCATGATGATGTGGTTAAGCTTCTGGAGCTTGCCAAGATTCAACTCCACCAACATGCCCTCTCCCTGCGTCGATGCCAGCGGGACGGAAAAACGACGCCGGATTTCATTTCCAAATTCGATGTAACGCTGGAAATCACCTTCCGGTACCAACCCATCAGGTCCGGGATTGGCATTCAGCAGCAGGTTACAGTTGCGGCCCACCGAACCGTAATACATCTCCATTAACTCGTTCAGGGAATAGATGCGGTCTTCACGGTCCGGTTGCCAGAACCAATCATGATTCCGTATGGGTACATCACATTCCCCGGCCGCCCAGAGTATTCCGTCCGGCTTCCCGGCAAAAACCTTCTCGTCATCCCCATCTTCGTCTGTCCCTTTATCCGTCGTGCTCCAGAAGGGATACGAGGCGACCCCCCGTTCATTCCCCACCCACCGAATCAGATTCGGTGTTCCGGGCGGCCCTTGGAATGCAATGGCGTTCGGCTGGTACTTGTGAAGCAGCGGCACGAGATCAGGCCCGCCCTGATCAACCGGAATCGCCCCCCCGTCAAACCAGACTTCAAATAACTCCCCATACCGGCTCCAGAGCTCGATCGTCATCTGTTCACACACACGAACATACTCCGCCTGCTTCTGCGCATCGCCGCCCTTGCCGCGATTGATCAGTCCAATATCGACGTCTAGATACCCATTGGCACAAAGAGAGGCATACAGGCCGGGCTTGATCCCGTATTTCCGGCACGACCGCACAAAATCATCGACCACATCCCCCTTGCCGTTACGCCAGGACGTCTGTTTGACACCATAGGGATAGAGTTCAGGCTGCCATTGGCAGAACCCGCTGCAGTGCTTGGCCACGAAAATGGCATACTTCGCCCCCATCGCCTTTGCCGCTTCCATCCATTGATCGGTGTCCAAGGCGTGAGGCTGATACAGATTCGGATCGGGTAGATCCCGCCAGCTCCGCCAATCCCAACCGGGTTGATAGACGGAAATGTCAAAATGAAAAAACATACCCAGTTCCAGATCATGCCAGCGCTGCTGCACCTGGGTTGGTGTGAGGATAATGCTACTATTACTCATTGTATTGAATCCTATTGAAAAATCATCGAATCGAAAAGACGGTTCCGGCCACATCGGGTATCCAGATGATGGCGCCATAGTTGGCCACAGAGCCCGCCCCGAGCGCATGCTGGCGGGAATGCACGAAAAGATTTTTGAGATTCAGTTCCAATTGGGAACTCGCGGACGACAACAGGATATCCGCCACATACACGTCGCTCATAATCCTGAGCGAAGAGGTATTCGTGACACAAAATGTGACCCGATCCACTTCTCCTGCCACATAGAGAGAATTCGGCGGAAGATCCGTATAACCACTGTTGGCGTTATTATTTATTACTACGGATCCATGCCCGGCAAGGTCACCTCCACGCTGAGTATAGACCGTCCCTGCTCCACCGCCTGAATACCCCATCGCCAGTACGGTCCCGGAAAAGGAGGAGAAGTCTGCTCCAGCATTGGTCACCACAAGGGCAATCCGTCCCCCTCCGCCACCGGTAATACCGGAACTCGCTATTCCCGCATTCGCATGAATCGAACCAATCCCTGTCAGTGAACCCGAATACTGTCT
>Ga0118677_10010692_pt1 | contig 13964 bp, 14 predicted proteins | sample AliMusrvi5mmetaG_FD_86154 | JGI IMG/M metagenome (GOLD analysis project Ga0118677, IMG submission 86154) | reverse complement strand
GCTTACTGATGATCTGCTCCGGCTTGTAATGCTGCTTTGCCATGTTCCTAACCCCTTTCAGTTTCGCCCAGCAGCCAATATTCTACCATCACCACTGGACTCGTTTATAGGGGGCAGGTCAGCCGGGTCAACCGACTGGCGAAAAACTTGCCGAGATGTGGGGAGAACGTCGTGGGACTTGGCCACCAACCCCTCCATCCACCATTTCGTAGTTTCTGGCAGTGGAATCTGCGAGTTGGCGATAATCTCCAACTCGGCGGGTTGAGAATCCGCTCTGGCAAGTCTCGAAAGTTCGGTGTTATTCACGCACTCATACTAGAGCGCATGACTGGCTGGCGAAATTGCAGTTAATGCCGGGGGACTTTTTATCTATCTGCTACGTCCGCCCTTGGTCGGCCCCCATGATAAGGGCGACTCTTGAAGGCCAAAAAAAGCCTGAAATCGCTTCTTTGCCTCTAAGCGTGCATGAAATTGCCGCCCACGGCACCGCTCCCACACTCCGAAGTTTTCCTTGTTTGCTTCCAACTCCGATGGTTTGTAGTGGCGCAAGAGACGCATGATGGCGAGTCCATCCAACGCAGCGTCAGGACTAATACTTTTGAGCGGGCGTCCCTGTCGCGGAGAAATCGCCTTCGGACGGCGTGTTCTGATCCATTTGCTGAATTCCGAGATGATGTCGTCGATACTTCTTCGCCAGTTGACTCGCACCAGAACATATTCACTGCCGCTGTCTTCGAGTATTGAAACGGGCGTCAACAACGAGCGAGCCACTGTCATCGCCATAGCGCGGCTTTCGGTTGGTTTCGATTTCATATACGCATCCCAATTGGCTGCGCGTTCATTGTTTACAGTTTGCGCTTTTTCGGCCATCTGACGCAATACAACCGGGTCATCCGACACCTTGAAAGGTAACGGAGAATCGGGCTGGCGGATGCGCATCAGGTCTTTGCGATCCTGTGGACTCAGAAGTTGCCACGGAGTCGGGTATGAATCCATTTTATAGGTATCATATAATCCGCTGGAGAATAGTGCGGCTATGTTCATCTTATCTGTGTGCTTAGGTTTCCCTCCGTTCAACACCTTCAAGGCATCGCGAACAGAACCGGATTCCCGTAAGTATTCCCACCAGCAACACGCTGCTCGCTCTACCGCTGGCACATCATCAAAATTCCAGTTGTGCGGGTTTTCAATACTCAAGTCAGGAGGAAGCGAATGTATCTGCCTGTATTGTCGCCCATGAGTTTTTTTCATGCTTCACCTACTCGTTCGCTGTCGCTTTCATGCTGACCACGTTGTCTGGCGCAATGTGGGGAATTTCGTCGAGCTGCTTTTTCAGACGGCGCAAGTCTTCGTGCCGGTATTGCGCGGTGATGCCGAGGCGCTTTTCGTCGGCGCTCCGATGGCCGAGCAGGTAGTGGGCGTCCGGGCCGGAAAGATGGCTGGCCGTGGTGTGGCGGAAACTATGGAAGCTCCAAGCGTACCGGGTGCGGCCATGCGTGCCGGTGCCGGCAACTTTGGCGAGCGTTGGCACGTCTACCATGCCGGGCAAGTCCACGGCGTTCAACAATTCACGCCACGGGCGGTGAAAAAGGTTGCGGTACCGGCCAGCGTAGGCGTTGGCGATCTGTTCGCCCAGCAGGTAGCCGGTGCGGTCGGATTTCGGAATCGCTTTGAGGGCGCGGCGGAGTGGTTCGGCAATCGGGATTGTCACAGCGTTGCCGGTTTTCTGTTGGCGCACCGCGATTGTCGGCAAGCTGCCGTCGAAGTCTTTCACGTCTTCCCACTGCATGGCGACAATATCGCCGGCGCGTTGGCCGGTGAACAAGGCGAGCATGGCGGAAAGATACACCCACCGTTCGGATGCTTTCGCAGCGGCTTCGATCACGGCGGCGGTTTGCGCGTCGGTGAACGCCTGCCGGATACTGGTCGTGTCGAATTTGAGGCGGCCCACTTGTTTGACGCTGGCGGGATTCACCGGCAACAAGCCCTTGTCGGTAGCGTGGCCAAGCATGGCGCGGATGCGATCACGAGCAAAGAGCCGGCTTTTGCCGCTGTAGCCTTTGGCTTTCAAGTCGGCAAGGAAGCCCTTTACATCATCCGGCCCAATGCGATTCAATGGCGAGGCGGCCAAGTCCACCGGCTGGCCTTTGAGGAAGGTGAGGAAGTCTTCCACCACTTGGCCCACGCGGGCGATGCTCACGGCTTTCAATTCCCGATCATCCCCGGTGGTGTTATGGCGCATGGCGTCGAGTTCGCGGGTGAACCATTCCCGTGCCGTGGGCAAATTCTTTGTGGTGGTGAGGTGCGCGGCCTCGGTTTCGAGTTCGGGCATATCGCGGAGAAGTTCGCGGGCGATCTCCAAGAGGCGGCGCTTTTCGTCGAGGTTGTCGGAATTGGCCAGCCCCACCATGCGGCCCACTTGCGCAGCGAAGATGCGCGCCTCGGCCTCGGTAGCCTTGCCGGTGTTCTGGCGCTTGCGCTCCCCTTTGACGGTGTAGCGCACCCAGAACGTTGCCGAGCCGGCTGGCTGGTAAACGTGAACCTCTCCCTTTTTCCCGCGTTTCTGTGTTCTCATGGCCGCTTGCCCCTTTCATGGTTACTGTTGGTAACTACAGGCAAAACTAGCACATAAGACAAAATAGGGCAAATAAAATCGCTTAGACGGAAAAGCCAGAAATCATTCAACCCTTATAGACATTGGTTAAAATGAAGATGGCTGCCTCGCTAGGACTCGAACCTAGACAAACTGCTCCAGAGGCAGTTGTGCTACCATTACACCACGAGGCAGTAACGAGTCTGAGAAAGACTAAAAGTGCTCGCGAATTCTGTCAAGTTCCCTAGTTCAACCGCATCGGCATGATCACATAGAGAAACGGCTCGTTGACTTTGATGACGCCGGGGCTGAGTTCATCGGTTAGCTCGATAAAAACTTCGTCCGCATCCAGATTCCGTAAGGGATCCATCATATATTGCGGGTTGAAACCAATATTGATTTCCTTACCCTTGTAGTTGATTGCCATTGTTTCTTTGGCTTCGCCTACTTCAGGTGAGGTTGCGGTAATTGTCAGTGTGTTCTTGGCAAAATTGAGTTTGATGGATTGCTGCTTTTCACTCGCCAAAATCGACGCACGGTGCAGTGCGCTCAAAAGCACTTCGCGCTCCATCGAGATCCGCTCTTTTGCCTCTGTGGGAATCACTTGCCGGAAGTTCGGGTACGTTCCCTCGATGAGTTTTGAGCACAATGTTGTTCCATCAAAGCTAATAATGATCTGGTTTTCACCAACAGAGAGAGTTACATCGCCTTTGTCGCTTAAAAGTCTGAGCAACTCGGTGACGATCTTGGTCGGTAGGATCAACTCAGCTTCCGCCCCTTTTGGGACTTCCATCTCGCGTTCAACCAAAGCTAAGCGCCGACCATCCGTTGCGACAACTGTCAACTTATCAGCTTTGAAACTCATGAACACACCGTTTAGGACATACCGAGTTTCGTCGGTTGATGCCGCAAAGGCAGTTTTTTGGAGCATGTCGCGCAATGCTATTTGTTCGATTTTTAAGCTCTTCCCTTCAACTTGCGGAAACCGAGGGAATTCTTCTTCAGGCAAGCCCATGATTTTGTAAAACGAAGAACCGGCGCGAATTGAAGCAGTATTTTTGTCATCAACTTCGACTTCAATGTCAGCAGCCGCGACTTCCCGGAGAATTGCAAACACACGACGAGCTGGTAATGTTGTTCCTCCAGCCTTGGTGACTTCCGCTTCCACACTACAGCGCACAGCTACATCTAGATCGGTCGTTGTTAGACTCAATCCTGAATTACCAGCTTGAATCAACACATTTGACAAAATTGGTAATGTGGTACGCGTACTGACAACATTTTGGACGCGTTGCAAACCATCGAGGATTTTTTCCTTGGTAACACGAAACTTTATTGCCATGGCTTTTCTTCCGGTAATTAGTTAATTAAAAACGTCATACTCGTACCGGCTGTGAATATCTAAAATAACTCCCTGTGTCAAGCCGCGTTCAAGCACTTACACCAGATGGTTACACTGAGTAAACCATGAATCGGAATCGCACAACAACGACTCACCAACAACGGCACACAAAACTGGCAAGATACTCACAACTTACCGGCATCAAATCGGCTTTGATCGATTTAATACGAACGCTTGGCAACTCTGCGCATGAGTAATTGCCAGCGCTAATGCATCCGCCACATCCGGAGTTGGCAGGGTGGACATTCCGAGTAGCGCTTTCACCATGTGGGCTACCTGTGACTTGCCGGATCCACCTGAACCTGTTACGGCCTGTTTCGCTTTCCTTGGCGCATATTCGAAAATTTCCAGACCGGCTTGCGCCGCGCTGGCAATAATCACACCGCGAACTTGGCCAAGCGTAAAGGCAACCTGCGTATTCTGGACGTATACCAAGCCTTCAATGGCAACAACCGTTGGCTGGGTCTGGTGAATAACTTCCGTAATTGTGCTGCCAATTTTCACAAGGCATAACGATGCGCGCAGTGCTGCCGGGTTGCGAATTTCACCAGCCACAACGAATGTCAACGAATTGCCGGTAACTTCGATAACTCCGTAACCGGTTGACCGCAAACTCGGATCAACACCGAGGATACGCATCATCAGGCCGACGGTTGGGCTTTTTCCATGATGGCGTCTGGGATGTCTTCGCTGGAATAAACATTCTGCACGTCATCGTTGTCTTCGAGTGCATCGAGCAAAGCGAGTACCGCGCCGGCAACTTTGGCATCAGTCACCGGCACCGTTGTGACCGGCAAATAAGCGATTTCAGCGGCCTGCGGCTTCAGTTTCTGCGCCTCCAGCACCTTGTGGACCGCTTCAAATTTGGTCGGCTCAGTCAGCACTTCGTAATTTTCAGGTTGCGTCACTACATCATCCGCGCCGGCCTCCAGCGCCAGCGTCAATAAAGCATCCTCGCCAATCTGCTCGCGTGGAATCAGGAATTGACCGTGCCGGCGAAACAGGTGTTTCACTGCGCCGGCACCCGCCAGATTGCCGCCATATTTCGTAAAAATCGCCCGCACATCACCAGCAGTCCGGTTTTTGTTATCGGTCAATACTTCAATCAGCACCGCCACGCCGCCGGGAGCATAGCCTTCGTAAATTAACTCTTCATAATTGACGCCGGCCAGTTCGCCGGTGCCTTTTTTGATGGCGCGGTCGAGGTTGTCTGCCGGCATGTTAGCCGCACGGGCTTTGAGCAGGATTGTGCGCAACCGCGGATTAAAGCCGGGATCGCCCCCACCGTGTTTGCATGCGACCACGATTTCCTTGGAAAACTTCGCAAATATTTTCCCGCGCTTGGAGTCGAGCACGCCTTTGGAACGTTTAATCTTCGACCATTTTGAGTGACCAGACATAACGTCGCATATCCTAGCCAGCCACCCGCAGCATTGCCAATCTTTTCACCGGCGTTTTGTTTATTGCACCCGGTGCCGGCATGGGCAATCATGTGGCGATGAGCGATTCGACACAATCTTGGGTCTTGCCGGCAGCCACGTTGTGGTGGCGGGAAATGGTCCGATTTTTCCGGCAGCGCGACCGGGTGCTCGGCGCGTTTGCGACGCCGGTTGTGTTTTGGCTATTACTCGGGCTGGGCTTGGGCAAGTCATTTCAATCAACCGACTCGCCAACTGGTCACGGTTATCTGGAATATTTTTATGCCGGGTCGTTGGCGATGATTTTGCTGTTCACGGCAATTTTTTCAACAGTCTCAGTCATCGAAGATCGCCGGGAAGGCTTTCTGCAAGGTGTGCTCGTGGCGCCGGTTGGACGGTTCGGGCTGGTGCTTGGCAAAATTGCCGGCGGGGCGACACTGGCCTTGGTGCAAGGTTGGGTATTTCTGGCACTGGCGCCGTTCGCCGGGATCCATCTCAGCGTGGCGATGGTTGTGGAATTGACCGGTGGAATGTTTCTCCTGTCGTTCGCGTTGACTGGGCTGGGGTTTGTGATTGCTTGGCCGATGAATTCGACGGCGGGGTTCCATGCAATTTTGACTTTGTTTCTGATGCCGATGTGGTTGTTATCGGGCGCGGTGTTCCCAACGGCCGGCGCGGCCCACTGGTTGGGCTGGGTGATGCGATTGAATCCGTTGACATACGGCGTCACGTTGCTCCGGGCGAATTTATATGGTGATGTGGCCACAGCGGCGTGGTTGGTGACCGGCGGGTTTGCAGTGGTGATGCTCGGTATGTCGTTGTGGCTGAGCCGCCGGACTACGGCCGGTGATTTGTTGTGACATTTTCCACCGGTCTTCGCTATCTTCCATCTCATGCTCCAGTCGCTTCGCATTCGTAACATCGCCATCGTTGAAGATGTCGCCGTTGAGTTCGGTGGCGGTCTGAACGTCATCACCGGCGAAACCGGTGCGGGCAAATCCGTTATTGTTGGTGCGCTCAATCTGATTCTTGGCGATCGCGCCGACAAGTCGCTCATCCGTGCCGGCGCCGACCAATGCACGGTCGAGGCCGTATTCACCATTCCACCACGCCACTTGCTTGACGAACTCGGCATCGATGCCGGCAATGAGTTGATAATCCGCCGGCAGTTCAACGCCAACGGTACCGGCAAAGTTTTCATCAACGATTCGCCGGCGACAGTGCAGTCACTCAAGCGTGTCGGCGACCTACTCGTCGACATGCACGGCCCGCACGACCACCAATCACTCCTCAGCCGCGAGTTTCAATTGGATTTGCTCGACGCGTTCGGCGGTCACGACAAAGCGCGCCGTGCTTACGAGGCGACCTACCAACGCTGGCAGCAACTCCAGCATGATCGCGCCGCGCTCGCTGAGGATGGTCATGATCCGGCGCAGGAAATCGAGTTTCTCGGCTTCCAAGTCCGCGAGATTGAAGAGGCGAAGCTGGCGGAGTTGAACGAGGACGAACTACTTGTCGAACACACACGTATCGCCAATGCCGCGCGCATCCTTGAACTCACCGCCGCGTTGCATGCTATATTGTCGGAATCCGAAGCGTCCGCTTTCACCGCGCTGGCTGCGGCGCAAAAACAACTCAGCGATCTCGCCGGCATCATTCCAGATGCCAAGCCGTGGCGCGACGACGCAGCCTCGCTCGCGGTACAGGTGCAGGAACTCGACCGGACTGTCACCAATTTCGCGCAGCGCATTGACGCCGACCCGGCGCGGCTGCGGGAGTTGGATGACCGGCTCGCGCAAGTCCACCGGCTCAAACGCAAGTACGGTGGCAGCGTCGCCGAGGTGCTGGCTGTGTTGGTGCGCGCCAGGGAACGGCTGAATTTTCTCGAAACGCGCGGCGAACGCGCTGTGCAACTTGATGCCGAGATCGCGAAGGTTGCCGCCGAAATCGAACAACTCGGTCGCGTGCTCCGTAAACTCCGGCAAACCTCCGCGAAGAAACTCGCCGCTGCCATCACAAAGGAATTGCGCGATCTCGGTTTCGTGCATGGCAGCTTCGACGTCACGCTTGTGCCGGCGTCGACGCCGGCAGCCACCGGATTGGACGAGATTGAGTTTGCGTTCGCGCCGAACGTCGGCGAGCCGGTGCGACCATTGCGGCAGATTGCATCGAGCGGCGAGATGTCGCGCGTGATGCTTGCTGTCAAAGTTGTACTCGCTGCGCACGACAAGATACCGGTATTGGTGTTCGACGAGATTGACGCCAACGTCGGTGGCGAAATGGGCCAAGCCGTCGGTGAGAAACTCGGCGTAGTTGCTGTAAAACGCCAAGTCATCTGCATCACACATCTCCCGCAAGTTGCTGCGCAGGGTGCGAGTCATTATGTCGTGACGAAAAGCGTCCGGGATGGCCGCACCACCGCCGACATCACGCCGCTCGCCGCGAAAGAACGTGCTGAAGAGCTAGCCCGGATGCTCGGCGGCCGCGATCTGACAAGTGTAACCTTGAAGCATGCCGCGGAAATGCTGGCGAAGGCTGGCAAACTGAAACGATAAACGTCAGCGGAGTGCTTCAGTTATGGCAGCATCCCGTTCGAGGTCGACTTCCATCATCAGTTTGGCAATTTCTTCAGCGGATGCCCCCTTGAGTTTATTGTAGCCGGGCGGGACAGTAAATTTTGAATCATCGGGCATTTCGGTGCGGATGCCAGTGAAGAGAAGAATCTCATTGGTATTGTCGCCACGGTCCATCTGGCTTTTGATGATAAATCCTTGGAGGTCGGTAGCTTCCCAGATAATGATCTGTTGGCTGGAGTCATCCGCGCCGGTCACGGTAACCCGGCGGACGGTGCACAGGTGACCGCCTTCGGTCTCAGCGCGCAAAAACTTGCTTTCAATGTGTGGTGCCACAGTCTTTTCAGAAGGCGCTTCGAGGTAGGCGCGTTTGCCGGGAATTAGTAGATAAGCCTGGTTGGTCTTTGGGAGAAGAATGGTAACGACGACGGCAAGGTTGTTCTTTTTAAGTTTCGCCGTCAGTTTCGCTAGCGATGATTCATCTGTGGAATTATGTTCGATACGGAGATCGCCATCGCGCAGGAATATGACGTTGTCGGCAATCTTGACTTGTTTGACACCATTCTCGCGTTTGACTGTCACGTTTGCGGTGAAGACGCGGCCTGTGCCCAGTAATGTTGCCACCAATTCGGCTTGCGCTGCCGAAGTGTCAAACAGTTGCCCGTATGTGGCGGTGGCGGTGCAATATGCGATTGTCAGAATCAGGAGTCGTTTCATTGTGTGCCGAGTTTGGCCAATAAGCCTTGTTTGCGCGCCTTGTCATACATAAACCGAAAGAAGAGTGCGGCGGCGATAAGATAGACAACATTCAGACCGGCCGCGCAGAGCACATACTTCGGCGCCAAACCCTGACCGGCGAGCACGGCACGCATGCCTTCGAATACGTGGGTGGCCGGAATGGCGAGACTAATCGGGCGAATCCATGCCGGCATACTCTCGACCGGATAAAACGCCGCGCAGAATGGTTGTATGAGAAACGGAATGCCCCAGGCGAGTGTTTCGGCTGCCTGTCCCCACCGCATAATCATCGCCGTTGTCATCATGCCAACTGCCCACCCCATGACCAACAGATTAATAAACAACGGAATTAAAGCGAAACCCATGCTTAAGACGTTGAAATGATAACACACCGCCGCCATGGTGCTCAGTCCGGTAACGGTGATGAGGATTTTTATAAAGCTGACGCAGTACGTGGCCACGATGAACTCGCTGACACGAACCGGTGCGACGAAGATGTTCAGGAGGTTACGCGCCCAGATATCTTCAAGAAACGAATTCGTAGTCCCCTGTTGTGACCGGTAAAGGATGTCCCAAAAAATCGTCGCCCCCAGCAGAAACTTGATGAATCCCGGCACCTTGTACGGCCCGGTTTGCAAATATTGCGTCAACATCCCCCAGACGAGCAGCTCCATGACTGGCCAGAAAAACATTTCGATGATCCGCGGGACACTGCGCGTGTACAGAAACGTATAGCGCAAGACCAGTGCACTGATCCGATGCCGGTTCATTTCGCGTCCTCCGCTAACAAGTCGCCACTGCGGGCGACTTGGATAAACACATCTTCCAGCGACTTCTGCTGGAACTGGTCAATGACCGCTTGCGGCGTGCCTTCGGCAATGATTTGGCCTTTGTTGAGGAACAGCACCCGGTTGCAGATCTCTTCCACATCGCGCATGTTGTGCGAAGTATAGACCATCGTGATCCCGCGTTCGCGCTGCACACGCAGCAACAACTTGCGCACCTTGTCGGCGATGTTCGGATCGAGGCTCGCAGTTGGCTCATCCAATAGGAGCAGCTCAGGATCGTTGAGCAGAGCCTTGCAAAGATTGACGCGCGTCGATTCCCCGGACGAAAGCGTGCCGGTAATTTGCCGGCGCAGATGGGTGATCTCCAACAATTCCAACAGCTCGTCGGTCTTCTGCCGGTGATGCTTCACCTGATACAGCTTCGCGAAGATTAGCAAGTTCTCCCAGACCTTAAGATTTGACGGCAAGCCGGTGTACGCCGACGAAAAATTGCACCGTTGCAAAATCTCTACCCGGTGCGGTTCAAAATCCTGTCCAAAAATTCGCACCCGGCCGGCCGTTGGCGTCGTCAATCCCAGCAAGATCTGAATCGTTGTCGTCTTGCCGGCGCCGTTCGCGCCAAGCAACCCGACGATCTCGCCGCGCTGGATGGTGAATGACACATCGGCGACCGCAACCGTGCTGTTGAATTCCTTGCGCAGGTGTTCGACTTGGACGACTGGTTCAGTCATCAGATAAACCGGGTTACGATAAAGATAAACACTACACCGGCCACCGTCAGCGCCATCGTCTTCCATGAACTATGCTTGCTGTGCGCCTGCGGCAAAATATCACTTGCGCCGATGTACAACAAAAAGCCGGCAAAAAACCCCAGATACAACGCTAGCCAATGCTCCGGCAACCGATAAAGCAACGTCGAGAGCGCGCCCAAAATCGGCGCGATGGCGTCCAATAGCAGAAACCACCGCGTTCGCCGGAGCGTATTTTTATGCGCCAGCATCAACGCCACCGTATTCATGCCATCGGTAAAATCATGGGCGATGACCGCCACCGCGACAAACACACCCACCGTGGTGCTGACCTGAAATCCCAAGCCGATTCCCAAACCATCCATGAAACTGTGGGCCGCCAGCGCCAATGCCGACAACACACCGACATGTGGATGAAAATGATCCGCGTAATCCGACTCGTGCGCATGGTGGATCACTATCACTTTTTCCACGATGTGAAACAGCAGAAACCCCACCACCAATGCAATCATTACCGCGGTCGGATCTGTGCCGGTCTCTTTCACCTGCCGGAAGATCTCTGGCAAAAGATCGAAGCTCACCACCCCGAGCAGCACCCCGGCCGTAAAGCCCATCACCAGGTGCAATCGGTTTTTTTCCCGAATACAAAATAATCCGCCCAGCCCCGTCGAAACAAACGTGGCCAGTGACAGCAGAATCGGAATCATGCCGGCAGTCTAACCGAACCCACCGCACACTGCAATTCCCCGCTTGCACCGGTCGCGCGCTCAGGCTAACAACAGCGTATGTCCAATATCCTCCCACAATTTACCAATGTCACCGTTCTCACCAAAGCCAACGTGTATTTTGATGGCAAAGTTGTCAGCCATACTGTCCAGTTCGCCGATGGCAGCAAGAAAACCATCGGTCTTATCTATCCGGGCGCATTCCATTTTGGCACCCAAGCCGCCGAGCGGATGGAACTCGTCGCCGGCAACTGCCGCGTCAAACTCGATGGTAAACCTCAATGGAAAGACTACGCTGTCGGTCAACTTTTTGAAGTCTCAGCCAACTCTGGTTTCGACATCGAAGTCAAAACTGGCATCTGCGAATACGTCTGCTCGTTTCTACCATGAAACACGAATACTCTAACAAACTCTGGCAAGAAGCATCCCGGGTTTTTCCCGGCGGCGTGAACTCGCCGGTGCGCGCGTTTCGCGGCGTCGGCGGCACGCCGTTTTTCACGCAGCGCGCGAAAGGTTGCCGGCTCTGGGATGTGGACGGCAACGAGTACGTTGATTACGTCGGCTCGTGGGGACCGATGATTCTCGGCCATGCGCATCCGAGTGTCGTCCGCGCCGTGCAGGAAGCCGCACGCGACGGCACGAGTTTCGGCACACCGAATCCGCGCGAGATCCGGTTGGCACAACTTGTTTGTGAGGCGTATCCCTCGATTCAAAAATTGCGGTTCGTCAACTCCGGCACCGAAGCAACAATGTCAGCGATCCGGTTGGCGCGCGGATTTACGAAACGCGACAAGATCGTGAAGTTTGACGGCTGTTACCACGGGCATGCGGATTCGCTGCTCGTGAAAGCTGGCAGTGGTGGCGCGACGTTTGACGTGCCGGACAGCGCGGGCGTGCCGGCGGATTTTGCCCGGAACACGCTGACACTTTCGCTAAACGACATTGTCGGTTTGCGGCGAGTGAACTGGCGCGAGATTGCGTGCGCGATCATCGAGCCGGTGCCCGGCAACATGGGTTTGATTCCGTTGACGTTGGAGTTTTTGCAGACGCTCCGTCAAGTCACGCACGCCGCCGGCGCCTTGCTGGTGCTCGACGAGGTGATGTGCGGTTTCCGCGTGGCCAAGGGCGGGGCGCAGGAGTTGTACGGCATTACCGGCGACTTGACGACGCTCGGCAAGATTATCGGTGGCGGCTTGCCGGTCGGCGCGTTTGGCGGCCGGGTGGAAATCATGGATTGCCTCGCGCCGACCGGGCCGGTCTATCAAGCCGGGACGCTTTCTGGTAATCCGCTGGCGATGGCGGCTGGGATTGCGACGCTCGAAGAATTGTTCAAGCCCGGTAATTACCAAAAGCTTGAACAACTCAGTGCGGCGTTGTGTGACGAATTGAAGAAGATCGTGCCGGGCTATCACACACGAGTCGGCTCGAAGTTTTGCACGTTTTTCACGGACGTGCCGGTGGTGGATTACGCGACGGCGAAGACCAGCGACACGAAGAAGTTTGGCCGGTATTTCCAAGCGATGCTAGCGAATGGTGTGTACTTGGCGCCGTCGCAGTTTGAAGTGGGGTTCATGTCGTTGGCGCACACGCCGGCCGACATCGAGGCGACACTGCGCGCGGCGCGGGAAGCGGTGAAGGCGCTGTGAAATTGGTCGTGGCAGCGACCGGCGCGAGCGGGGCGATTTACACGCAACGCTTGCTCGATAATCTGGCGGGGCACGAAGTCCATTTCATCGCGACGAAACATGCCGGCGAAGTGGCGGCATTGGAGTTGCCGGGCGGGTTGAAGATTCCGGCCGGCGTGAAAGTGTATGAAGAGACGGGCTCGATGTTCGTGCCATTTGTTAGCGGGTCAGCGAAGTTTGATGCGATGGTGGTGATCCCGGCTTCGATGGGAACGGTCGGGCGGATCGCGACCGGCGTTTCCGACAACACGCTTGCGCGGGCGGCGGACGTTTTTCTGAAAGAACGACGGCAATTGATTCTGGTGCCACGCGAAGCACCGTACAATCTGATTCATCTCCGCAACATGGTCGCGCTGACCGAAGCCGGCGCAACGATCATCCCGGCGAGTCCAGGATTCTACTCACAGCCGCAAACAATTGTCGGTCTGGTGGACACGATTATCGCGCGGGTGCTGGATCATCTCGGCATCGAGCATAAACTGACTACGCGATGGCAGGCTGATTAAGAAGCTGATCGAGCATGTCGTGACATGCTGGCTTTTTACTGCCGCTTGACTTGACCGGCAATCAAAAGCAAACTTCCCAGCATGGCAGACTTCATTCTCGGCATCGAAGGCGGCGGCACTAAAACGGTTGCTCTGCTCATCACCGGCACCAACATTCGGCGCCGGCAATTTGGCCCGCTGAATCTGAAGCTTTCCACCGACCGGCAAATCCTCACAGTTCTTCGGAAATTCAAACCAACGCGCGCTGCAATTTGTCTCGCCGGTTGTCGCATTTCCACTGACCGCGCACGTGTGCGCCGGTTGGCCCGACGCGTTTGGCCAAAAGCAAAAGTTTTTGCCGGTAACGATCTCGATTCCGGTCTCGCCGCAGCGTTTGGATTAAATCAGGCCGGTCTCCTTGTCATCAGCGGCACCGGCTCAGTTGTGGTCGGACGAACCGCGGCTGGCCAATCCGCGCGGGCCGGCGGCTGGGGCCATTGGCTTGGCGATCACGGCAGCGGTTACTGGCTGGCGCTGACCGGGTTGCGCGCCGCCATCCGCGAACTGGATCGCACCGGCCGGCCGAGCGCGGCGTTGCGCCGGTTATTGTGCCGGCTGAAATTGCAATCGCCTGAGCAGCTCGTGGGTTGGATTGCCGTCGCAAGCAAAGCGGATGTCGCCCGGCATGCTGACATTTTCTTGCGCGGTAACCGGGGTTTGGCATTGCAGGCCGCGTCATTTCTGGCAATGGACTGCGCTGCGGTTGCCGGGAAGTTGAAGCTCACCGCACCGGCAATCGCGCTGGCCG
>Ga0118677_10010691_pt1 | contig 13964 bp, 13 predicted proteins | sample AliMusrvi5mmetaG_FD_86154 | JGI IMG/M metagenome (GOLD analysis project Ga0118677, IMG submission 86154) | reverse complement strand
CTCTCAAACTGTCGCAAGCACTGCGCGACAAACCAGCCAACTTCGCAGCTGCAAAACGCTTTTCCCCTTTACGGCGCGCGGGCGCGGGTTCAGTTTCGCGGCAACCAAAAATCAGGGGGATATTCCATGGACATGAAGAAACGCGATTTCCTGGGCCTGGCCGCCGGCATCGGCGCCGTTGCCGGAATGGCTGCGGCAACCGGTGAAGCGCAGGCGCAGGGGCGCCGCCCTGCCGGTCCGGCCGGTCCGGTCAACGTCAACCAGCGCGGCTTTGTCAGCCAGAACGTCCAGCCTTCGACGGTGGACTGGAACTACAAGCCGCGCCGTATCAACAAGGCGATCGAGCTGTGGGAAGACGGCCAGCCGATCTATTACAACGGCTCGGGCCTTGGACCTGGCGTGGACCCGTATGCCCAGGGCGTGAAGATGGCGCGCACCTGGTACGACGCCATCAATGTCGAGTTCGAACATGGCGCGATCGATTTCACCCAGCTGCGCGAATTCATGCGCGGCCTGGTCGATGGCGGTCCCACCCGCAGCGGCCATCGCACACCGGCCGTGTTTGTGGAAACCGGCATCATCGGCCTGGACGAGGCCTATGCCCGTGCCAACAGCTGGATGTTCACCCAGCTGCTGGATTGCGGCATCCACGGCATCCATCAATGCCATGCCCGCGACACCAAGGCGGTGGCCGTGACCATGCAGATGGGCTGCCGCTATCCCTTCAAGCGGCCAGGCATCAAGGATCTTCCGATGCGCGGCCTGCGCGGTTCTGCCGGCGGTTATGCCGCCCAGATCTGGGGCGTGGACCTGTTCAAGTACAATCACGTCGCCGACCTGTGGCCGCTCAATCCCAAGGGCGAGCTGATCTTCGGCGTCAAGATCGAGGACACTTATTGCGACCAGCAGGTCGAAGGCACATTGGCGCTGCCCGGCCTGTCGATGGCCGAGTGGGGACCCGGCGATCACAGCTACTGGCTCTATGGCCTGGACGTGATGCCTGAAGACGGCTCGCCGCCGCCCGACATCATCGCCCTGCCGGAGATGGTGGCGGTGCGCAAACGCGTGCTGGACCTGTGCAAGAAGAACAAGGTGAAGTTCCTCAACGCCGGCACCACCGATCCCAAGAAGCTGGACTATGTCGTCGGCCAGATTGACGACGGCGCCATGGTTCTGGAATGCGGCGAAGACGCCGCGATCATGGGCCGGGAACATACCAAGCGTAAGATGCCCGTCTGATGCGGCATGCATGAAAAAGGGCGGCCCTGAATCGGGCCGCCCTTTCGCATTTGCGAAGGGTTTTAAGGTTTGTTGCGGTCTTGCGACTGCCGTAAATGCCATGCAAGGTCAGGGCATTACAAAAAACTCAGGGGGAGGGGTTTTATGGATATCAAGAAGCGTGACTTTTTGCTCGCCGGCGCCCTCCTGGGTGCCGCCGCAGCCGCTTCCGGCGCCATGGCGCAAGGTGCGCGCGCGCGCAAGCAGCCTTCCTCGGTGGACATGAACTACAAGCCGCGCCGCCTCAACAAGTGCGTCGAGCTGTGGGAAGACGGCCAGCCCATCTACTACACCGGCTGGGGCGTGGGCACGAATGTGGACCCGTACCAGCAGGGCATCAAGATGGCCAGGACCTGGGCCGATGCCATCAATGTCGAGATGGAACACGGGTTGTTCGATCTCAAGGACCTGCGCGAATTCATGCGCGGCCTGCGCGACGGCGGTCCCACCCCGTCCGGCCACAAGCTGCCCACCGTGTTCGTGACGCCGCCCTGCATCGGCCTGGATGAGGCCTATGCCCGCGCCAATACCTGGGTGCTGGAACAGATCCTCTGCACCGGCGTGATGGGCATTCATATCTGTCACGCCCGCGATCCCAAGGCGATCGAGACCTTCGCGCATATGGGCTGTCGCTATCCTTTCCAGGATTTCCCCAACACCCCGAAAGTGAAGATGCAGGGCATCCGCGGCAACAGCGCCAATTATGCCGCCGACATCTGGGGCGTCTCCGGCGGTACCTACCAGCACATCGCCGACCTGTGGCCGCTCAATCCGCGCGGCGAGATCATCTTCGGCGTCAAGATCGAAGACACCTATGCCGACAAGACGGTGGACCAGACCATGGCCATTCCCGGCATCGCCTATGCCGAGTGGGGCCCTGGCGATCATAACCTTTGGCTGAACGGCTATAATGGTGTGGAGGATGGCGGCGAATCCGGCCATCCGGTGCAGCGCGACGCCAGCGGCAAGGTGACGGGCGATGTTTCGGCCCTGCCCAACATGGAAGCGGTGCGCCAGAAGACGCTGGCGGCCTGCAAAAAGAACAAAGTGATGTTCCTCAACGCCGCCGAGACCGAGGAAGGCCACAACAACGTCATCCAGCAGATCAAGGACGGCACCATGATGGTGTCGGCCGGGCGCGAGGGCGAAAAGGTCGCCCAGATGGGCCGCGAATACACCAAGCGCAAGATGCCGGTTTAAGAGTTCAACAGTTCAACCCTGGGAGTGAGTAATGAAGAAGAATTTCCGTACAATCCTGCTGACGGCTGCCGCCGCGGCGGTGGCGCTGTCGCTGCCGGCCTCCGCGCAGTTCCTCGGCAAGGAAGACATGCCGACCACCAATTTCCCCAAGGGCACGGTGTTCTGGTCGCCCAAGCCGACCACCCCGACGCCCTACACCGCGCCGAACAAGCCGCACTGGAAGCTGTCCGAAATCCTGGACGCCCATAAGGGCCAGGGCAGCTGGGTGCAGCCCATCGTCCGCAACAAGGACCAGGAGGGTGATTACATCTCCATGGCGCCGGGCGAAAAGACCAAGAAGAAGATGTATTCGGATGACCGGGTCGTGTTCATCGTCTGGGGCGGCGACCTCAAGGTCTCGATCGACGGCTACGATACCTTCACCGCCAAGAAGGGTTTCATGGTGAACGTGCCGTTCCGCCACATGTACACGCTGGAAAGCGTCGGCTCGGAACCCGCGCTGCGCTTTGAAGTGCGCCAGACCGGTTCGGTGCCGATCTATCCGGTCGATGTCACGCCCGATCCCGTCAAGGGCATGACCTATACCAAGGTCACCAACCTGACCGGCCCGGCCAAGGAAAAGGAGTCCAACCCGATCTATGTGGACTACATGAAGGAGTTCAACGGCACCGAGAAGGGCTATGGCGGCAAGTTCGTGTGGGACGATCACTTCACGTCCAACATCCTGCGCGGCAAGGGCGCCCCGGTTCCGCCGGATACCAACAAGGGCCACTTCCATGTCGGCTGGACCGAGTTCTGGTTCATCATGGAAGGCAAGATCGGCATGAAGGTGGAAGGCCTGCCGTACTTCAACTGCGATCCGGGTGACGTGATGATCGCCGCCCAGGGCCGTTGGCACCGTGCGGGCGACGATCCCGCTGCGCCCTGGTCCACCCGCGTGCCGTTCAACCCGCGCCCCCCGATCCTGCACAACTTCGAAGCGACGGGCGACTAAAACAGGCCGGCAAGGCTTGCATGGAAACGGCGGCATCGAACCCGATGCCGCCGTTTTTTATTGGGGGAGAGGATGATGGACATCAAGAAGCGCGATTTTCTGCTGGCGGGGGCAGGCGTCATGGCAGCCGGCGCGGCAGGGGCGCAGACGCCGTCGCGAATGCCCATTCCCGTGGGAAGTGGTGAGGAGCTTCATCCCCACACCCAGCCCTCCAGCATGGACCCCAACTACAAGCCGCGCCGCATCAACAAGGCGATCGAATTGTGGGAAGACGGCCAGCCCATTTACTACGGCCATTGGGGCGTGGGACCGGGTGTGGATCCCTATGCGCAAGGCTTGAAAATGGCGCGCACCTATCTCGACGCCCTCAATGTCGAGATGGAGCATGGCGCGCTGGATTTTTCGGCCTTGCGCGAATTCATGCGCGGGCTGGTGGATGGCGGGCCCACCCGCAGCGGCCATCGCACGCCGTCGGTGTTCGTGGAGACCGGCATTATCGGGCTGGACGAAGCCTATATGCGCGCCAACAGCTGGGTGCTGCAGCAATTCCTGGATTGCGGCGTGCATGGCATCCATATGTGCCATGCCCAGAATACCAAAGCGGTGCAGGTCGCCACCCAGATGGCGATGCGTTATCCCTTTCCGCGGCCGGGCATTCCCAAATTGCCGATGCGGGGCATTCGCGGATCGGCCGCCGGTTATGCGGCACAGATCTGGGGCGTCGACCTTTTCAAGTACAACCACCTCGCGGATTTGTGGCCGCTGAACCCCAAGGGAGAGTTGATCTTCGGCGTCAAGATCGAGGACACCATCGCCGACGAGCAGGCCGCCGGCACCATCGGGCTGCCCGGCATCGCCATGGCCGAATGGGGGCCGGGCGATCATTCCTACTGGCTGGATGGCCTGTCCATCATGGATGACAATGGGTATCTCGGAGACATCACCCGGCTGGCCTCGCTGCCCGAACTGGTGAAGGTGGGCGAGAATGTCCGCCAGCTTTGCAAGAAGAACAATGTGCGCTTCCTGCACATCAGCCCCAGCAACGATCCCGCCAATCCCTTCTTCGTCAACAAGCAGATCGATGAGGGGGTGATGGTGTTCGAGTCCAATGACGAGCCGTCTTCCATCACGGGGCGGGAGCACAGCAAACGAGAGATGCCGGTCTGACCGCTTTGCGTTATAAGCGGGCATGGACGAGTTTGGGATCATCGCGAAATACTTCGCGCCCTTGGCGGGTGAGGGCGCCTTCGGCCTGAAGGATGATGCCGCGCTGCTGTCGTCGCGGCCCGGCCAGGACCTGGTCATTACCACCGATACCGTCACCGAAGGCGTGGATTTCTTCGCCTTCGATCCCTCCGCTGACATCGCCCGCAAGGCGCTGCGCGTGAACTTGTCTGATCTCGCCGCCAAGGGCGCGGTGCCGGCGCATTATCTTTTGAACCTGTCCTTGCCGCACACCATCACGCCGGACTGGCTGGCCGGTTTCGCCGACGGGTTGGCGCAGGACCAGCAGGAATTTGGCATCTCGCTGCTGGGCGGCGATACCGGCGCCACGGATGGTCCACTCAGCGTCGCCGTGACCGCCTTCGGCTTTGTGCCCCAGGGAAAAATGATCCGCCGCGACAGCGCCAAAATCGGCGATGCCGTCTATGTCACCGGCACCATCGGGGATTCCGGCGGCGGTCTCGCCATCTTCAAGCGCGAGAAGCACAGTCTGGATGATGCCGGCCGCGACGCGCTGATCGCGCGCTACCGGGTGCCGCAGCCGCCGGTGGCGTTTGCGCAAAGCCTTCGCGCCATCGCCCATGCCAGTGTGGATGTGTCGGACGGACTGATCGCCGACCTGGGCCACATCGCATCCGCCTCCGGCGTGCGCATTGTGGTGGAAGGGGAAGCTGTACCGCTGTCGGCGCCGCTGCGCGCGTTGTGGGGTGAGGGCGCGTTGCTGCGCGCGGTCGTGGCCGGTGACGATTACCAGATTGCTTTCACAGCGCCGCCGGGCCTTCAGGGACCATTCACCCAGATAGGCCGGGTCGAAGCTGGTAAGGGCGTCAGCCTGACCATGAGCGGCGCGGACGTCGCCTTGCCCAAGACCGGCTACCGGCACTTTTAACGTTTCCTTCACCACGTTTTGTCAGGCTTTCCCCATGCGGAAACTCCCGATTCTGGCGTTGCTGGTTGTTGCCCTGACTCTTCCGGCCTTCGCCGCCGAGAAGGCCGAAGGCGCCAAGAAGGAAGGCGGCGAAGCCAAAAAGGGCAAGCCGGGCACCAATGTCGACATGCCCTTCCTGATGGCGCCGCTGACCAATGTCGAAGGCAAGCTGACCGGTTATGCCTATATCTCCACCCGTCTCACCGCCAGCACCGAAAGCTTCGCGCTGACAGTGCGCGACAAGCTGCCCTTCATCCAGGACATGATGGTGCGGGACGTGAACGGCACCGCCGTCACCACCGCCGAAGACCCGCAAAGCGTGGATGTGCCCAGGCTGGAATCGCGCCTGCTGGCCGATGCCCGCAAGGTGATCGGCGCCGACAAGGTCAAGCTGATCACCGTCTGCACCGTCCAGATCGCGGAACTGCACCCGGTCCAGTCCCAGGCGCGCACCGCCCCGGTCGACCAGCCGGCCCTGGATGAGCACAAGAATCCGGTAAAATCGCGCTGCGACGCCTGATTTTGCACCGCAACAGGCGGCTTGCGGGTTGCCTCATAATGCGGCTTTTGGCAGTCTCCGCCCGCCCTTGAAGCGGCGAGTCCGGCTTGTATAGCCGAGGCACCGGCCATGGGGATCGGCTCCGCGCCCTTCCTCCTCTTCAGCGAGCGGGCGCGCCTCCGACCCAAACGAAACAACCTCTGGGGGACGTCATGGAATTGGAAATCGTATTGGCCTGCGGCGTGCTGGCGCTGCTGTATGGCCTTTGGACCATCAAATCGGTCCTCAGCCTGTCGGCCGGCAATGCCCGGATGCAGGAAATCGCCGCCGCCATTCAGGAAGGCGCGGCCGCCTATCTCAATCGCCAGTACACCACCATCGCCGCGGTCGGCGTGGTGATCTTCGCGCTGGCCTTCTTCGTGCTGGGCTGGCAGGTGGCCATCGGCTTCCTGATCGGCGCGGCTCTGTCAGGCGCCGCCGGTTACATCGGCATGTATGTCTCGGTCCGCGCCAATGTGCGCACCGCTGAAGCCTCGCGTTCGGGCCTCGCCGCCGGCCTGTCGGTGGCGTTCCGCTCCGGCGCCGTCACCGGCATGCTGGTGGTGGGCTTGGGTCTGCTGGCGGTTGCCGGCTATTACACCTTTCTCACCCAGGGCCTTGGCCTCAGCCTGGAAAGCACCGCACAGAGCCGCATCATCGTGGACTCGCTGGTGGGCCTTGGCTTCGGCGCGTCGCTGATTTCCATCTTCGCGCGCCTCGGCGGCGGCATCTTCACCAAGGGCGCCGATGTCGGCGGCGACATGGTGGGCAAGGTCGAAGCGGGCATTCCCGAAGATGACCCGCGCAATCCCGCCACCATCGCCGACAATGTGGGCGACAATGTCGGCGACTGCGCCGGCATGGCGGCCGACTTGTTCGAAACCTTCGCGGTGACCACTGTCGCCACCATGGTGCTGGCCTCGATCTACTTCTCGGGCGACATCAAGGCCCAGCTGATGATCTATCCGCTGGCCATTGCCGGCATGTCGATCATCACTTCGATCATCGGCACTTTCTTTGTCCGTCTCGGCGCCTCCAAGAACATCATGGGCGCGCTGTACAAGGGCGTGATCGCCACCGTGGTGCTGTCGCTGATCGGCCTGTGGCCGCTCACCGACAAGCTGATCGGCATGGACACGGCGATCAATTCGGGCGGCATGGACTATAGCGGCATGACGCTGTTCTGGTGCGGCGTGGTCGGCCTGGCCGTCACCGGCGCGCTGATCGTGATCACCGAATACTATACCGGCACCAACTTCCGCCCGGTGCAGTCCATCGCCAAGTCGTCGGTCACCGGTCACGGCACCAACGTGATCCAGGGCCTGGCGATCTCGATGGAATCCACCGCGCCGGTGGCGCTGGTGATCTGCGCCGGCATCATCACCACCTACATGCTGGCGGGCCTGTTCGGCATCGCCATCGCGGTGTCGACGATGCTGTCGCTGGCAGGCATGGTGGTGGCGCTGGATGCCTTTGGTCCGGTTACCGACAATGCCGGCGGTATTGCCGAAATGGCCGGTCTTGAGGGCGATGTCCGCAAGACGACCGACGCGCTGGACGCAGTGGGCAACACCACCAAGGCCGTCACCAAGGGCTATGCCATCGGTTCGGCGGGTCTGGGCGCACTGGTGCTGTTCGCCGCCTATACCCAGGACCTGAAGTATTTTGCCGCCCAGGGCACCGGTTTCTTCGCCGGGCTTGAGCTGCCGACCTTCAGCCTGTCCGATCCCTGGGTCGTGGTGGGCCTGTTGATCGGCGGATTGCTGCCTTACTCGTTCGGCGGCATGGCCATGACGGCGGTGGGCCGCGCGGCCGGTGCGGTGGTCGAGGAAGTGCGCAAGCAGTTCCGCGAAATGCCCGGCATCATGCAGGGCACCCAGAAGCCCAATTATGCCCGCGCCGTGGACCTGCTGACCAAGGCCGCCATCAAGGAAATGGTGATTCCGTCCATGCTGCCGGTGTTCTCGCCCATCGTCCTGTTCGTGCTGGTGAACTGGATCGCGGGCAAGACCCAGGCCTTCAACGCCGTCGGCGCCATGCTGATGGGCGTGATCGTCACCGGCCTGTTCGTGGCGGTCTCCATGACCTCGGGCGGCGGCGCCTGGGACAATGCCAAGAAGTACATCGAGGACGGCCATCACGGCGGCAAGGGCAGTGAAGCCCACAAGGCCGCGGTGACGGGCGACACGGTCGGCGATCCCTACAAGGATACCGCCGGTCCGGCCGTCAATCCGATGATCAAGATCACCAACATCGTGGCCCTGCTGCTGCTGGCCGTGCTGGCGCACTTTTAACAAGGGTCGCATCGGCAAGCCGATGCTCCCGTGGCTGATCTGATCGACGTCAAAGAAAAGGCGCGGGGTGAGGCCGGATAAGCAAAAGCTCCAGTGGAGCTTTTGCCCGGCCGAACGCGCCCGCGCCTTTTTCTTTTCTAGATATTGCCGGGGCAGAGCTTCATCCGCTCGATCAGCCAGCGGCCGGCGGGTCCCGGCGGCGCCGCGGTCGGATAGACCGCCGACATGGGCAGGATCAGGCCGCCCGCCGGAACATCCTCGACCGACAACTCCACCAGCTTGCCATTGGCGATGTCGTCCCGGACGGCATGCGCGGGCATGCCGCCCCAGCCCAGCCCATTGAGCAGGAAGGCGTGTTTGGCGAACAGGTCCGCCAGCCGCCAGGTGGAAGGTGACATCACGCCGAACTCCCGCCCTTTCGAAAGGCTCGAACGGTCGGTGAGAACCAGCTGCACATGCTTGGCGAGGTCGGATTTCGGGATGGTGCCTTTGATCTTCGCCAAAGGATGATCATGGGCGGCGACCATGACCATCGCCACGCCCGTCAACCGCTCCGTGGTGAGGTCCGGCGGCACGGTCGGCAGGGATCCGACGATGCCGAACCCCGCAATGCCATCCACCACAGGCTGGTAGGCGGCGCCTAGCGCTTCCACGTAAAGCCGCAGCGGCGTGCCGGGAAACTTCACCCGGAATTCTTTTGCGGACTCGGTGATCGCCGCGATGGGAAACAGCACATCGACCACGACAGACAATTCGGGCTCCAGCCCCGACGCCATGCCCTTGGCGCGGGCTTTCATGCCGTCCACGCCCGAGGCGATGGCGCGGGCATCCGCCAGCAGCACCGTGCCTTCAGGGGTCAGTACCGGGTAACGTCCCGAGCGATCGAACAGGGGGACACCGATCTGGCCTTCCAGGCTGCTGACCAGCTCGCTGACCACGGATTGGGCCCGGTGCAGCTTGCGGGAGGCGGCGGAAAAGCTGCCTTCGTCGACCGAGGCTATGAAGGCCCGCAATTGGTCGAGGGAAACGCCGTCCAGCATGGGAAATCCTGTATATCGGTATATCCGATGGTATCATTCGGAATATAGCTATTTTTCCAATGGATAGGAAAGCACCAAATTCCCTGTCGCCGGGTGCTTCCGGCAGCAAATTTGGAGGGTCTATCCCATGAAACTCTTACACCTCGACTCCAGCATCCTCAGCGGCAATTCCGCCAGCCGCCAGCTCACCGCCGCCATCGTTGGCGGGCTGGTGAAAAAGGCTCCCGGCGCGGAGGTGACCTATCGCGACCTGTCGGCGCAGCCGCTGTCGCATCTGTCGGGCGAGCTGTTCGCGGCGCGCCAGGGCACAGTCCCGGAATCCCTGGAAACACAGAAGGACGTCGCCGCCAGCGAGGCCGTGCTGGAGGAATTCCTCGCCGCCGACACCGTGGTCATCGGCGCGCCGATGTACAATTTCGGCATCTCGACCCAGCTCAAGGCCTGGATCGACCGCATCGCCGTGGCCGGCAAGACGTTTCGTTACGGCGCCAACGGTCCCGAAGGCCTGGCGGGCAATAAGCATGTGATCATCGCCATTTCGCGCGGTGGTCTGTATGGCGCAGGCACGCCGGCCGCCGGGTTCGAACATGCGGAATCCTATCTGCGTGCGGTGTTCGCTTTCCTGGGCGTGACCAACCTGGAAATCGTCCTGGCCGAAGGCCTGGCGCTCCCCGACCAGCGCGAAAAGGTGATGCAGGGCGCCTTGAAGACCGTCACGGAACTGCGCGCCGCGTAAGGCGTCTGTCTTGGTGGAAACAAAAAGACGCGGAGAACAATCTCCGCGTCTTTTTCATTGTATCGGCAATTCGAACGGCCCGGCAGGCAAGTTCGTCGCATCGGTCATGGTGCAGATCGGGCTGTCGCCCCAGCAATAGCGCACCCGGTTACCGCTGCCGGTCAGGGTCACCGCATTTCCTGACAGGCTCGCTTGCGCCCAGCGGCAAGACTTTGCATCGCACAACTCGAACGCATTGGGGGCGCCGTTATAGGCGGCCAAGGATCCGGTGACGTCGCGGAATGACACGGTCACCGTATCTCCGCTGCGTCTGGCCGCCACCACGCGCGGGCCCGACGGGGCGATGGTCTCGCCATAGATCTGGTGCCGCGCCGCGATGGCCTGGCGGCGGCCGATCTCCTGCTTGTTCGTCGGATGCAGGTTCTTGGCATCACCGATATCGAACGCCACCACTAGCGCGGCATTGGCATCGGCCTCAACCGTTTTGCGCTGGGCCTCGCGTATCTCCGACCATAGCGACTCCGTGGGCGCGGTCGGCACCGGGCCGTAATTGGGAATCTGCACGATCAGAAAGGGCAGGCCGGCGCCGAACTGCGCCCGCCAGTCGGCCATCAGGGCGGCGAGGCCTTCCTGATAGTGTTTGGCGAAATAGAGATTGGACTCGCCCTGGTACCAGATCGCGCCTTTGACGCCATACGATCCGATGGGCGCGATCATGCCGTTATATTGCAGCCCGATGCCATGCATCGGCCCCCAGGGAATTTGCGGCGCAATCAGCGTATCCACCGTCTTGTAGCGCCAGGGCTGGTCCAGCGGCACTTTGCTGCCGTCATCCAGCACAACCGCGCGGGATTCTGCCGGTCCTGACAGACCGCAATTCTTCCAGCTGCAGAAGACATTGACGGTGACCGTGTTGTCGCCGGCATGCAGCAGACCCTTGGGCAGCGCATGGCGCGCATCCGGATCCAGCGAACTGCCGCCCACGCCCACACCATTGACCCAGCTCTTTTCTTCCTCGGCAGCTTTGCCAAGCGCCAGGGTCGCGGGCCGCGCCGCTTGCGCCGCCGTCAAGGTGACATGGGTGGAAAGCCACATCTGGCCGACATAGCCGACACCGGCTTCACCTGCGCCGTCGGGCAAGGACAGACCGGGCCATACGCCCCACGGCCCCAGATCTTTCGGCGCCACGGTCCAGGACGCGGTGTCTTCTTTCCAGGGGCTGTCCTTGCTGTTGGAATGCCACCAGCTTTCCCAGGCCGCATCCCAGCGCTTCGAGGCTGCTGCCGGATCGCGCGTATTCAGCGCCAGCATGTCGAGGTCGTCGTTGTAATAGCCGAACTTGCGCAAGGTGGGATGGCTGACCCAGCCGCGCTCGCGCGTGCCGCCCCAGGCGGCGGTGATCAATCCCACCGGCACATGCACATGCTTGCGCAGTTCGCGGGCGAAGAAGTAGCAGCTGGCGGAGAAATCACCGGCGGTCTGCGGCGACTCCACTTTCCACGCCACCGGCGAGGTGAAGCTGGTGAGCGGTGTGGCGCTGGGCACCCGGTCCACCGCCAATTCGCGCACCGCGCCATCGGTGGCGGCGGCGATCTCGAACTCGGCATTGCTGGCGCGGCGTACGCTGAGCTGCATGTTGGACTGGCCGGTGCAAAGGAAGACGTCACCCACCAGCACGTCACTGATGATCTGGCTCTGGCCACCGCTGCTGGCCTGCAAGATGTAAGGCCCGCCTGCTGTCATGGCGGGAAGGCTGGCGCGCCAATGGCCGTCCTTGCCGGCCTTGGCCGTCACCTTGCTATTGCCGATCTGCACGGTGACATCCGCGCCCGGACTGGCCGTGCCATAAACAGGAATGGGCTTGTCCCGCTGCAGCACCGCGTGATCGGCAAACATGGGATGGAGCAGGGGATCGGCAAAGGCCGGCGATGCCGCCAGCAAGCCAAAAACAAGCGCTGCGAATTTCATGTCCCCGCCCCGTTATTGTTATTGGGCGGGAGTATAGCGCGGTTTGATTGGGTGCGCAGGTCTGCCTCCCCCGCGAGCGAAGCGACCAGCGGGGGAGGTGGCCGTAGCAGCGCTTGCGATGCGAAGGCCGGAGGGGGCTACGGTATAGGACCGCCGCCGTTACCCGGATTGGTTTCCTGGATGCTGGTGGCGCTGGAGCCGGGGGTCGCCTTCAGCAATTCCTGCAGGAAGGTGGTCTCGCGGCCGCGCGCCGGGGTTTCGCGCGATTCAAATGCGATGACATGGCCGTCCTGCAAGCCGTAATGACGCACAGCGGTGACCTTGTTGTTCTTGTCGAAATAGACCGCCAGGATCTGGCGCTTCAGCACGGTGGGCTTGAAGAAGGCGACCTGCTTTTCTGTGGCCGAGATGTAGTACCAGCTGTCATTGCCGAAGGTGGCGGTGGTGGAGGCATAGCCCAGCCGCGACTGCACGCTGGTCTTGGTATCGCTGGCGGCCTTGATCGCACTCTCATTTTCCGGATCGGGCAGATAACCACGCTGGCTGATCACCGGGGCGCAGGCGACCAGAAGGGCGATGGCGATGAGGGGGAGGGCGGCAAATTTCATGACGTGACCTTCAGCAGCGCTGGTGTGCTAGCGTCCGGGGGGCGGGCTGGCAAGACCTCAGCCCCCATCAGGGACGCTTCGATGTTGAATTTGCTCAGGAAATCGGCCGCGCGCAAGAGGTGCGGCCGCCGTCTGTATGACACGCTTGTAAGCCGCAGCCGGGAACCGGTGTTTTTCGCCGATTTCGGCGTGGCCGACAGCATCGACGGGCGCTTCGACATGCTGGTGTTCCACGCCTGGCTGGCGCTGGCCGAACTCAAGGGTGGCGCAGCCGCACAGGCCCTGACCGACATCCTCTTCACCGGCTTTGACGAGGCCATGCGCGAGCAGGGGATTGGCGACATGGGGCTGGGCCACAAGCTCAAGGCCATGGCCAACGCTTTTTATGGCCGCATCGCCGTCTATGACGGGGCGAAAAGCGAAGAGGAACTGGCCGCGGCGCTGGCGAAGAATCTGTGGCGCGGCGCTGATGTCGATACGCGCGCGCGCGTGCTGGCCGCCTATGCCGCCAGCGCCCGCGCCGCCCTGAAACAATCCCTGCCGGACAGTCTCGATTTTGGGCCTCTTCCGACTATATAGAACGCGATGACCGACGCTCTTCCGCTCACCCATTCCTACAATCTCGCCCGGCTGGGAAATGCCGGCGATGTGGTGACGTTCGCCGCCGATGAGGCGCAGCGTGAAGCCATTGCCCGCTGGGCCGGACTGCTGTCGCTGCAGCGGCTGGATGTCACCGCGAAGATCAAGAAACTTGGCCCAGTCCGCTTCGGCCTGGATTTCAAGCTGGGCGCCGATGTCACCCAGGCCTGTGTCGTCACCCTGGAGCCGGTGCCGGCCAAGCTGGACCACAGCTTCCACCGGGAATTGCACTTTGCCGGCACCGCCCGTCACAAACCGGCGGACGAATCGGTTCCCGAAGTGGTGCTGGATTCCCTGGAAGACGAAGGTCCGGAGGAAATTTCCAGCCTGCATTACGACCTGGCGGCCCCGGTGCTGGAGGAGTTTGTCCTGTCCCTGGAGCCCTATCCCCGCCGCCCCGGTGTGGAGTTTGCCCCGCCCAGTGACGGCTTCCAGCCCCCCGAAAGCCCCTTTGCCGTACTCAAAAGCCTGAAATAGGGGGTTTAACCCCTTTTGCTGCCCGGCTTTTGGCTTGAAA
>Ga0118677_10010690_pt1 | contig 13965 bp, 15 predicted proteins | sample AliMusrvi5mmetaG_FD_86154 | JGI IMG/M metagenome (GOLD analysis project Ga0118677, IMG submission 86154) | reverse complement strand
GGTCGGCACAGAACCGCTGAATCGTATCCGTCATGGTCGCGATGCGGCCGGCCCGGGCCCGCCCGCCCACGAGGCGGCGTACCGCCCCGCGCAGATCGCGCAGGCCGAGAATGCCGCGGCCCTGCGTGTTGTCCCACACGTCGCCGAAGGATTCGAGCGTGAGCCGCAGCCGCTCGAAAAGCAGAATCTCCATGCCGGCTTCGCCGGGGCCGATCAACCGTCCGATGTTCAGGATCCACACGGGTTGGCCGGGCGCCGCGTGCCACTGCCCGGCATAGACGACCGCATCGCCGAACGACCGGATCCGGCAGGCCAGGAGTTGGTCACCGTTGGCCTCGAGTGCGTCCGACAACAGGGTGCACAGACGCGCCGTGTCGATGGGCGCATTGTTTGCGCCGGCCGGGTCGGTGAGGTAGGCCGCCACGCCGCTGGCCGCTTCGGCCACCCGGAATTGCGACGCCAACGTGGCATGAGCGCACACGCGGGGCACCGTCTCCAGGATACGATCCGTCAGGACGGTTCGCGCGGACGCCGGCGTTTGCGATGGCGTCTGCCAGATCACTTGGTCACCATCCCCTGGATCGCGTTCAGGAACTGGTTCACGTCCTTGAAGCGCCGGTAGACCGAGGCGAACCGGACGTACGCGACCTCATCCAGTTTTTCGAGCCGTTCCATGACCTTCTCGCCGATCACTTCGCTCGGAACCTCGCGTTCGAACTCGTTCTCGATTTCGGCGATGATCCCGTCGACGAGGCTCTCGATCTGCTCGGCCCCGATCGGCCGTTTCATGCAGGCGCGGAGGATGCCGCTGAGTAGTTTCTCGCGGGAGAGTTCCTCGTGCCGGCCGTCCCGTTTGGTCACATGCAGTTCGGCTTTGAGGACCTCCTCGCGGGTCGTGTAGCGGTGACTGCAGTTGACGCACGAGCGTCGTCGCCGGATCACGTCCCCGGACCGGGACGTTCGGCTGTCGATGACTTTATCTTCCAGATGACCGCATCGCGGACAACGCATGGCGCCCCCTCGTTTCTACAGGAGGGGATAGGATACGCGAAACCGGGCCTGTGGGTCAACTGGCGCTGTTTGGGATTGAGTTCGGCTGTCCGCTCGGTAGAGTAGGGGACATCCAACGAAAGCGAGGTAAGCCATGGCACGCGTATTCAATTTCAATGCCGGTCCGTCCGCCCTTCCGCTCGAGGTACTCGAGGAAGCCCAACGCGAACTCGTCGACTACAAGGGTTCCGGCATGTCCATCATGGAGTGCAGCCACCGTGGCAAGGAATTCGAGCCTGTCCTGGCCGAAGCCACCGATAACTTGCGGAAGCTGCTCAAGCTGACCGATGACTACGCCGTCCTGTTCATCCAGGGCGGCGCCAGCCTTCAGTTCGCCATGGTGCCCATGAACCTGCTCGGGCCGGGTCAGACCGCCGACTATATCAACTCGGGTGCCTGGGCCGACAAGGCGGTCAAGGAAGCCAAGTTGCTGGGCGGCCAGGTCAACGTGGCCGGGAATACCGCCAAGGACATCCCCACGCGCATGCCCGCGATTGACGGCCTGAAGCTGACCAAGGGCGCCGCCTATGTGCACGTCACGTCAAACGAGACCATCGCCGGGGCTCAATATAAGGTGTTCCCGAAGACCGAGGCCCCGCTCGTGGCCGACATGTCGTCGGATATCCTGTCCCGCCCGATTAACGCCAGCCAGTTCGGACTGATTTATGCCGGCGCCCAGAAGAACCTCGGGCCGTCGGGCGTGGCCGTGGTGGTGATTCGCAAGGCGCTGGCGGAGAAGGTGGCGGCTACCCTGCCCACGATGCTGCGATACTCAACGTACATTGCGGAGAACTCGATGTACAATACACCGCCCACGTTTGGCGTCTACATGATCGCCTTGGTGACGCGCTGGATCCTCAAGATGGGCCCCGAGACGCTGTACCGGCAGAATGCCGACAAGGCCGGCAAGCTCTACGCGGCGATCGATGGCAACCCGTTCTACAAGGGCACGGCGGTCAAGGAATACCGGTCCGACATGAACGTCACGTTCCGTCTGCCGTCCGAGGAACTTGAGGACGCGTTCGTCAAGGAAGCCTCGAAGCTCGGCATGAAGGGACTCAAAGGCCACCGGTCGGTCGGCGGGATCCGGGCGTCGATCTACAATGCCTTCCCCGTCGCCGGGGTTGACGCACTGGTATCCTTTATGAAAGACTTCGCGCGCCGGAATGGTTAGGTGGCGTGCAGGGTTTCTCCCCGCGGGCCGGTGCAACCGTTCCGCGGCTTGTTTTTTGCGCCTGTAGCTCAATTGGACAGAGTGACAGCCTCCGGAGCTGTAGGTTGCGCGTTCGATCCGCGCCAGGCGCACCATCCTTCCAGCCCCTCGTAAGAGGGGCTTTTTTCTGGTCTGTAACCCTCTCATTTGCAGCGTATTAGCCCGAATGCTGGGCTCCGGGCTCATATCTCGTCCGTTTTTCCCACCTTCGGGCTAACCCTGCGATCGCGCAAAACATCCCATCGAAATCGCGCAAAACATCGGAGGAATCCTCGGATGGTTTTGGGCCCTGATAACGAAGAAAGGGGCGCCCTAGTCGGGCAACCCCTGCGCGAATTGCCGTACGAGTACGTCCGCCTGCGCTCCGTAGAGCCGCAAAGCAGGACCAGGTGCATCAGGTCTAGCCCGACTCCACGTGGAGAGCGGTTGGCCGACCGGCCTGGTGCTGGAACGATGAAGACGTGGCCCTATGGACTTCCGGTACCAGCAAGCCGGTCGCCTATGTGTGCGGCAGGAATTCGTTCCCGATCGGTTCGAGGCCGTACGTCCCCATGCTCGATCATGATTCTGATGTGAGCGGCAAGATCATCGGGGAGGCCAGACCTCCCACATGTTATGACGCCGGAATGGCGGATATGTAGGGTAGGGCAGGCGTCTGCCCAGGGCAGTGGAGTGTCGCGTAACCGTTCAGCATCGTCATCACGTACGCCGCGCAGCATTCGCGACTCGAACAGTGTGGGTCGTCAGGGATACCGGCGGGGTGAGTTGCGCGGGTAGGGCTGATACGTGTCACACCTACGGCTTGCATGGGGTGAGTCATGAGTCACCCACTAGGTGCATGACTCATGACTCAGCGGGTTCGACCTCGTGCAATGCGGTGCCTGATTGTTCGTGCATTCACCTTTCCTGGAATTGCACCGTACGGCGGGTTGCCCGAACACGACGCGATACCGGCGTCTTCGTGTCGATCATGTTTTTAACGTCATTGCCATGCCAGACCGGCCGAGTCCTGTACGGCGTTGATGACAAGAACGGCGACGGCAGGCCGCTAAAGAAGAATCAGCGGGCACTCGGCATCTGATTCGGCTATGATTTTTGGCGTGGCGTTCCGCCGGTGGCTGGCTGAACTGTACCGAATCCGTAACGGAGGACGGAGTCATGACGATTCCTGTGACGTGGAATCCGCTGACCGACTGGAGACCCGTGCATATCGCTTGGGTGAAGGTCACCATCAGCCCCGAGGATTTACGTCGTTTCACCCAGCGCAGCAACGTCAAGGGGCTATGCCAGTCGCTGGGCTTTCTGCTTCTACTCGCGGCCACGGGGAGCCTGGCCTACTACGCTTTCGATCATGGGCGTTGGGTTCTTCTGTTGTTCGCCCTCTATTGTCACGGGACGTTTTACTCGCGGTTCGGGGATGCCTTGCATGAGTTGAGCCACAACACGGTATTCAAGAGTGGCTTCCTGAACGTCGGCATGACAGCGCTGTTCGGGTGGTTGTTCTGGCCGTGGAATCCGCATCTTTACCGCCTGAGCCACCAGGGCTATCATCACCGTTACACCCTCCATCAGGGGAGCGACGGCGAGGATGTCCCCAACTACGTCCATCTCAATGCCCGCCTGATCCGCGACCTGTTTTTACGTGTCATCCAGTTCAGGGAGCTGGCGATCAATCTGGCGCGCCTATTCACGTTGAGGCCCACGAGCAAGGGGTGGCGGGGACGTGGGTTCGAACTCGATACCTGGGAGCAGTTCGTGTTGAAAAGCGCGAGCGAGAAGGTCCGGCGGCAGGTCTATCGCTTCGGTTTATATTGTCTCATCGGCCACATTTTGTTCGTTGGTCTTTGCATCAGTCTGGGTTTATGGCTCCTGCCGGTGCTGGTCACCCTTGCGCCCTTCTATGGCGCCGGCTTCCTGGCGTTCGTGGCTGGCGTTCATCAGCACACCGCCTGCGAGCCTAATTGTCCGGACTACAGGGTGAGTTGCGGCGATGCAATTCTCGACCCGTTCAGTTCCTTCCTGTATTGGCACATGGAATTCCACATCGAACACCACATGTTCGCCGCCATTCCCTGCTACAACCTGAAGGCGTTCAGCCGATTCGTGGCCGATCAACTCCCGCCCAAAGAGTACGCTATTCCACGTCTCCTAAGGCTGAACCGAGGCTGCGCGGAGAAGTATGGGTGCTGGCAAAACTGGCGCGACCACTTTGGCCTCTACAAGGGGTTCTGAGGAAGTCCGGCGCCCTCGGTGTGCTCGGCCTACTCAGCGACGGCGATCCAAACGGCACCGAATGCCTGTGGCCCAGTCTCGCTGAACGGACCTTGGGTTCGTTTTGCAGAAGGGCAGTGGTGGCGTAACCGTCCAGCACCTCGATCGCGGACGGCGTACAACGCTCGCCTTCGGCGACCAGTGTCGGGCGTCGGGATCCAGCGGGCGGACGGTACGCGCTGGTGAGGTGTGATTCAAATCACAGTAGCCTGAGGTGGTCTGAATTACGCTCCACTGGTTTGGACGCCAGAACGGCCAATATGCAGGCGGGTAGGTCGATCAGGCGAAGCGGTGCCAGAAGTGGTCCGACAATTCGGAGCGGCCGATAACTTCACACTTTGGCCAGCAACCCTACCAGCATGCCCATATTCTCTAACGTTTCAGACGGTAGAACCATTGGTTGGTCGCGTCTACGGCGTAGGAGCGCGTCGTGTTGCCGCTGTTGGTGGGCGTGAATTGCTCCACGAATCCCCACGCGCCCGTGGACGCAAGGGACGAGACCCTCTCAACCGTGTGCGGAAGATTGGGCAACAGTTCCGCAGTGAAAGCGATGGTATTAATTGCGGGTCGGGCATCGCGGAACACAGGGACCGGCGAACGCGCAACGCCGAAGTCCTTGTTGGGCATCAAGTAACTGGAGTCAACCACCTCGAACACGCCGCCCGTCACTGTGGTCAAGGCGTGAAGCCGATCGTTATCGAAGCGGGGGTCCGGCGCGCCGGTGATAAACCATGCCGACCCGTTATCGGCCAGGATCATTCCGTATTTCTTGAGCGCGCGCAGAATTACTTGATTGGTGGCGTCGAAGCCGCCAATGTCATAGTTGGCCTTCAGGCGCAGCCGGGCACCCATCGGTGGATAGGTGCTAGAGGCATTGGTGGAGGCTTGGTGCCGCGCGGGCCAAAGATACTGGCGTTGGGTTTGCGGGGCCGTGAAACGGATCGCATGTTTGATCTCCCCTGCGGCGATCTCGTCAAACCGCACCAGCAGCGGCAGTATCGGCAGGCCAGCCGCATCGGCCGAGGTCCAGGTTTCCGGACGAAGTCCGTAGCCGCTCAGGTCGAAGACCGCGCCGGAGCCCGCCTGCCAGGCGTTGCCGGTCGGATAGGCGCTCCAAAGCTCATAGAGTTTGCCGCCATCCCTGTCCAGAACCAGAACGTGACGATCACCGGTGCTCGCCGAACCACCCTCGATCGGCGCGTTGGTGGGGATCGGATAAGGCCCGGGGTCGCTTTCGTCCGCGTAGTCGAAGGTGACATTCACCAGGGGCTGGGTGCCGGTGACAATCAGGTACGGAATCCCGAAGTCCGGCCCGAAGTCTGGATGCAGTTTCCCGCCCACCCCCATCGTGGCGATCCACGCTGCGGAATTGGAGTGGACCGGCAGGGTGTCGATCGGCGTATTCAGAATGTCGTTTTCAGGGAAGACCGGGCAACCGTCAATCGTGGGTCCTGCGGCCCAGGCGGCCGGCGCCACAAACAGTGTGACAGCCATCAGCATGGCTCGAAGTCTCATATTCGAATCATCCCGTTGCGAGCCTCGTCCCGACCGATCCAAGCTCCACAATCCAGACGGTCCTGATGGTCGGATTCCTGCCATCCGGGGAACGAATGGGACCACCCAGACTATACTGTCTTCCAGGTCTCGTTTCCACCACATTGGCTTCATGTGGCTTGGCTGGCCACTCCATCCGCGCTGCCGCCAGAACATCCCACATGGACGGCTGGGACGGTCGGGTCGCTGTTATGCACCGATAAGGCCCCGTGCACCGAAGTGGCGACCCCCGCTATCCAAAACGTAACACCGTAACAGGGGCTCAATATCGAACTTTCGGCCTCGCCATGATCGCGTTTTGAGGCGATTCTGGCCGTTTATCGACCTGTTTCTCAGTCAGGGAATGTTACGTTGTTACGCTTTCGAGGCTCCGGGGAGACACACTCAGGGCGACCTGTGTGCCGTCATGGCGGAGAGCTACGATCAAAAACTTCACGTGAAGTTTTTGATCCACGGGCTGCCGTTGAGTCATGCAGTAGGTGCGTGATTCACGACTCAAGGCCTGCGTATCCGTTAGCGTCACGGGATCACGTACGCCGGACAGCATTCGCCTTGGCGACCCATGATAGACGTCAGGGAATCTGGTGAGCTACGTGCTGCTTTGATATACACCATGCTCCGGGGCAATCGTGTCCCCACGGTAATAATTGCTCCGAGGAGTCCGTGGGCGGGGGCAAGCGGCTTCAGATGGACGTTGTCGCGCGGCACCCGGCATCCCGAGTCATGTGCGATTTTTGGGACAATGTCGGCGACGCCGAGATCGCAACGAACCGCCGCCAGGATCCCTGATGACTCACACCCCTCGCACTGGCGACCCATTTGTGCCGTCCGGGATCCTGGGAGCGGAGGGTTACGCCGTTAGGCCGCAGCTGATGCTTCGCGTTGGGTGTGGATGCGATCGAGCGAGCGGGATACGTTCTCCAACATGTCGGTCAGTTCGAAAGGTTTGCTGACGTAGTCCATCGGAATGACGTTCGGCGACCCGCTCTGCAGGAACTCCTGTTTGCAGGCGAGGGTCGGATCCCCTGTGGCAGCGATAACCCCCACCGGGAAGCGGCAATCCTGGGCGATATGACGGAGGAATGTCATGCCGTCCATCACCGGCATCCGGATGTCGAGTAGGATCAGATAAACGGCACTCCCCAAGCTGGCGAGTTTGTCGAGCGCGTCCTGGCCGTTCTCGGCGAAGTGCGTGTTCACGTACGAGCCTGACTTCAGCAGGTAGCGCATGGCTTCGCGCGGCCCCATGTCGTCCTCGACGATCAGGATTCCGCGTTGTTTCGGGTCTGCGATCAGGGTGAGGTTATTCTCGCCAGTTTCTGTCATGGGATCACCGAGGTGCTGGGCTTCGTTTGGATGGAAGGAATTAACACACACTTAATGGTTAGGAAGTGGCGTCATTGACTACGACATGGCAGGCAAAGTCATCTCGAAAGTGACCGAGTCTTGCCGATACGCACGCATCGTGACCTCGCCATGGTGCGCGCGCGCTATCTCGCGTGCGAGACTCAGTCCCAGCCCGGCCCCTTCGACGCTTCGACCACGCGCTTTGTCGCCGCGGTAGAATCGTTCAAACAGCCGTTCCGGATCGATTCTGGTGCTGGGGTTGATCGTGTTAATGATGGTGAAGACGGCATTCGTACCTTCCTTGTCCAGACGAATGGCCACCGAACCGTCCTCTCGGTTGTGTTTGATTGCGTTGCTGGCGAGATTCTGCAACGCCTGTCGCAGAAGGTCAGGGTCCGCCATCACAACCACTTCTGGAGCAATGGTCCGCTCTATGCTCAACCCCGTCCCGGCTTGCTGAACATCGTCGGCAAGGGCCTCGACTTCCCCGCTGAGATTCACCCGCTCCAGGCTCACTCTCATTTGTCCGGAATCGGCCTGCGCAAGAAGCAGCAGCTTCCTGACGATTACCTTCAGAAGCTGGACCTCCTCGATCAACTCAGCGTACTTGCGTTGTTCGGGCGAATCCGGTTGGGCATCACGAAGCGCCTGCTGAAGCTGTCCCTGGAGAATGGTCAAAGGCGTCTTCAACTCGTGCGCTGCATCTGCGCTGAACCGGGTGGCTTGCTGGAAACTCCTATCGAGGCGATCCAGCATATCGTTGATAACGTCGATCAGAGACTGGAACTCATGATCGGCGTCGGATGACGGCACTCGCTTGCTGAGGCCCTTCGCGGTAATGCCTCGTGCAACCAGTGTGAGGGTCTTTACGGGACGAATTGCCTGACCTGCCAGCAGTCCTCCGGCTGCGGCCAAGAGAAGGAGGAGGAGTGGGGCTGTCAGAAGAACAGCATTGCGAAAGCGCTGGATCTCCGCATGGAAGGCGGTCAAATCCATCCCGAGGACAAGCGTCACGTGTTCTCCACCCATCACGACGCAGCGCCAGGTTCGGCCCTGCGTAGCCGCCGTCATCCAGCGCGGCTGCGCCAGCAGCACGGGCGGCGGGAGGGGCGGTGCCGATCCCGGGCGTAGCTGCTCAAACCGTGGCAACTCCATATCCGGATCTTTGCCGGGGCCATCGACTTCATGGATGCCCAGGGTTGCGCCCTTAACCTCAGCCGGCCACTGCGGCGAAACATAGATCGAATGGCCATCACGATCGTACACCCTGATGATGAGCGGACTAGCCTTGTCTTCGCCATACATGGATGCCAGGGATTCATCGAACAGAGACCAATGCCAGCGAGGGCGAGGGCCCCGCAACTGCGCATCTCCGAGAGCCTGAAGCTCGCGGTCGATACGTTCCATACCGATCCGGCTGATCGCGGACACGCAGATGGCCACCAGCGCGACCAGGATGATCCCAGAGGTGCAAACCGACAGCAGAGCCATGCGGAGTTTGAAAGATCGCAGCTTCATGCTATTCCGTTCCACGAATCCGGTATCCCACGCCGCGAACGGTTTCGATCAGCGGTCGGGGAGATCCCTCGTCGATCTTTCTGCGCAGCCGCCCGACATTCACATCCACCATGTTCGTCTCTGGATCAAAATCATAACCCCACACGTGTTCCAGCAACTGGGTGCGCGTGAAGATGCGTCCTGGCGTCGCCGCCAGCCGTTCGAGGAGTCCGAACTCCCTGGATGTCAACGCTATCTCCTTGCCCCCCCTCATTACCCTTCGTGTCACCAGATTGATCGTCAAGTCGTCGACCTGAAGGACGCTGAAGTTCCCGTCGCGCATTCTCCTCGTCACTGCGCAAATTCTGGCCACGAGCTCCTCAATATAGAACGGCTTTGTCAGGTAGTCATCGGCTCCAAGATTCAGGCCCTCCACACGATCGTTCAGTTCGCCGCGTGCAGTCAACAACACCACGGGAACAGCGTTCTTCCGTTCACGCAGCCCTCGCAGAATGCTCAGCCCGTCCCGTCCCGGAAGCATGATATCCAAGACGATGACGTCATACGGTCGGGTCGTGGCCAGAATGAAGGCATCGTCCCCATTGCCGCAGACTTCCACCGTGAAGCCTTGCTCCTGCAGGCCTTGGCGCACAAAGCCCGCGATCTTTCGCGCGTCTTCCACCACGAGAACTCTCATGCACTTACATTACCACGAGCACGCGGCCAATGCCCAGTCAGCCATCATGACAGTTTTGTCACAGAGAAACGCACGATGTTGTCATGTTCATATCGTTCTATGCACCAGAGACACGCAGAGGTTTTCAACGCGGAGGGCAGTGAGCAAGCGCAAGGGGATGCGGCAGGAAAGGAGGTGCGTGGAACGAGGAGCACCGGTTGTAGACGCCGGAGCTCCTCCCCCTCCTGAGGATACTTGGAATCCGTCGGCTCTCCTCACGACCCCGAAATGACCGAACCAGAGAAAGTTGGCTATTTGAGATCGATCGGAAGAATTGGAATCGCAGGCATGGCTTGCGTGCTGACTGCGTTCTGGATCGCCGGTTGCGAGTCGGACAGCGACACATCCTCAACCAGCGATGTCTCCGGTTCATGGCTCTATTCGGATACGACCGGAAGGCAATCCACGTGGGCTCTGGTTCAGTCCTCCGGTGGATCCCTTTCGGGGGCGGGCACGGATGGCGAAACGATCAGCGGCTCCGTGAGCAGTGATTCCATCTACATGAGCCTCCAGTATTCGTCGAGCAATTCGACGGCAAGCCTCTATGGCACCATATCTGGAAGCACCATGAGCGGCAGCTTTACCAATTCGATATCGAGCAGCGGATCGTGGACTGCCGTGAAGACGAACTGAAGGATTCTCATGAAGTTCCGCGTGAATGGCAGCGCGTGGAAGCGGTCTGCCCTGGTGGTTGTGGGCGCGGGTCGAATGGAAGATGTCGGTCAGCAAGACAGAACAACGGCAACGGACTCGGAAGAAAGGGGAGATCTCAATGAAGACAATCGGCATATGGTTTGTGTCGCTCTCAATCTGCTTTTTGGCGGTGTTCATGATCGGTTGCGACGCGACTTCCACGACCTCGACGACGGAGTTAACAATCGCGCCCACGTCGGCCTACCTGAGTGCCGCCGCGGTGACCATTGTGACGTTTACCGCCACCGGCGGCGACAGCAACTACACGTGGACGGTGAGCAATAGTGCGTTGGGAACGCTGCACACCGCGGGGGGAACGGCTCTCTACCAAAGCGTCGCGATCGCGGGGACTAACACCGTGACGGTGACCGACGGGAGCGGCGACATCGGGAGCGCAACCGTCACACAACAATAGTCACCAACAGTCCGCGTGGCGGTCCACTTCATGGCAGGCGCGCGAACATGAAAATGTTCTCATTCTCGTCGATACTGGGGTGTTTGGCTTGTCTCTCTGGTGGGATAGGCCTGCTGTCTTGCTGCGGTTGTGATGTCGCCAGTAGTACGGAAGTGCTCGTGGTCGATCCGGCAAGCGCCGTTGTTTCGCCCGGGCAGACAGTCACCTTTACTGTGTCGGGCGGTTACTCTTATACGTGGAGTCTGGATCCCGACGATGGGAGCGGAAGACTCGATACGCGGACAGGGGCTAAATCGACTTACACCTGCCTGGCTACCAATATCGGAACAGCCCCGAAACTGGTCAAGGTGGTATCCACGATCGACGGTTCTTCGGGGACCTCAACAAACGGTACAACGACGAATGCTTCCTGCAAAGTCGAAGGTTCCGCAGAGATCTACTACGTGAATGGGGCGTGAACGTGAGCGTGCGCGTAAAGTCGCCGCAGACTTGTGGCAATGGGCAGGCGAGACGCGGAGAGTGTTCTGGATCCTGGACGCGGCAAGGTTCAGCGAGATCAACGAGTCGCCGCTTCTGCAGAATTCCAATTGCCTTTTCGTTGTGGCGAGTTTCTCGTTGCCAGGGGCGGAAGCCGGGCAGCGCCTGGATGACCGGGATATAGGACCACCAGGTGGTGGACCGCCTCCATTTGGCGGCCCGCCGCCCGCCCTCCCCAACGGGCCCGGGGGGAATTCGCCTTTCCGTGGCGGCGGGGCACCGGGTCATGGTTGGTTGGGCCCGTTCGGCCAGCGGTTGTGCGGCGCGAAATTCCTTCTCGTCGAATGGAACCCGCCCTGGGGAATCACGGCGGCAGAGTGACGGCCGTAACCACGACACTGACCGTGACCGCGACGACGCATGCAACCGCGAGCCGGATGAGTCAGCGGCGACTCGCACACAGCAGATGAACTTCTGATGGATTTCTGTTGACAATATGAAACGAACATTTTAAGTTGTGGTTTGACATCACTAAAGAAGCCCGGGGAGATGAAATGACCACAAATCGTAGCGACGGACTGGAGACCCAAGGAAGACTGCTCGATGCCGCCGCATCGGTCTTTGCCGCAAGAGGTTTCCACGAAGCCAAGACGGCCGACATTTGCCGGGCTGCCAAGGCGAATGTGGCAGCAGTGAACTACCACTTCCGAAGCAAAGAAGAACTCTATGCGGCTGCCTGGCGACATGAGTTCGAACGCAGCATTGCGGCGTATCCACCGGATGGCGGCGTGGCTGCCGATGCGCCGGCCGAAAATCGCCTTCGCGGACACATTCAAGCCGTCGTAAGGCGGTTTATGGATCCGGCCAGTCGCGACCTTGATATCGCCCACCGTGAGATGTCCAATCCGACGGGGTTGCTGGCTGAAGTCATGCGGACTTCCATTGAACCGCTTCGCCAGATGCATCTAGGGATCATCCGCGAGCTTCTCGGTCCCCGGGCGACGGAAGAGGACGTGCAGCTTTGTGAAATGAGTATTCATGCCCAATGTCTCGTATCGCTGATGCACGAGCGCCAACGCCGGTTCATGCCGCAGGGCGTGCCACATCCGCCGCCGCCACGGTTGAACATCGATGGGCCTGCCCTGGCAGAGCATATTGTCCGATTCAGTCTCGCCGGTCTCCGCGAGGTGAAGAGAACCGCTGGGCGCGCCCAGCGGAAGACCGGGATCCGATCTTTGGAGACCTGATGCCAATGAACGATGGCGTATTGATGGTGAGCAGGCGCGGCATCAACGCTTCGCTTCTTGTATGGTTTTCTCTATTGCTCGGGGGTTGCATGACGGCAGGCCCGGACTACAAGCGGCCCGTTGTGGGTACGCCGACGAATTGGAGCACGAAGGTTGACGGCGTCATTCCGAATGGCCCACTGGGCACCGCGGCGCTGAGTCAATGGTGGTGCGTGTTTGGCGATGCCGTGCTTGCCGACCTTGCGGCCAGCGCTCAACGCAACAATCTCGATGTGAAGCAGGCTGAAGCGCGCCTCCGGAAAGCGCGGGCACAATGGAAGTTGGCCGGCGCGGAACAGTGGCCGACGATCTCGCTCAATGCGTCGGGAGGTCGGTCTCGGAGCAGTGACAAGATGGGGGCTGGTTCCAGTTCCACCATGTCGACCTATGCCAACAGCTTGGATGCCAGTTGGGAGCTGGACCTGTTCGGTGCGAAGCGACGGGCCGATGAATCGGCCGGGGCCTCGATGGGGGCCTCCCAGGAAGACCTGCGCGACGTGCAGGTCTCGCTCCTGGCGGAAGTGGCGCTGAACTACGTGCAATACCGGTCGTGCCAGGCCCGTCTGGCGATCCTCGCAACCAACCTGGCCGCCCAGACCGAAACCTATGACATCACCTGCTGGCGGTATCAGGCGAATCTCGTGACGCAGTTGGATGTTGATCAGGCGCGCGTGAGCCTGGAGCAGACCCGCGCCCAGATTCCGGTGCTCCGGAGCAGTCTCGCCCAGGCCGAACATCAACTGGCTTTCATCGAGTTGCTGCGGATGATCACGCAAGGGAAGGTTTCTCCGGAGGAAGCCGTGCGCGCATATCACGAGGTGCTGCAAGCCAAAGGCATCAAACCTCACCGCACCTTTACGAGTTCTTGAGATGAATTTGGAATTCTTGGCATGCTTAGGGTGCGAGTTATCTTGTAAGCCTCCCGTGAGCGAGCCTTTACGTCAATTTTGGACGGGAACATAGGTGAAATTTACACTATTGAGGCTGGGGAAACCACACTCAAGATGTGACCTTCGGCCCCGTATCAGCGAGAGCCTCCCTGTGGTTAGATGGCGTCGCCGTTGAAATTTCGATCTTGATTTTATATATGGGACCTGAGCGAAAAACACTAGACACTTCCACCCTCTAAAAAGGAGAAGAAATGTCCGCTCGTTACCCCTTGGAGTTCAAGCAGAAGGCGATCAACCTCGTCACTCTTGAGCGTAAGTCCATAGCCCAGGTTTCGCTTGAACTGGGTGTCGCCAAGCCCACCCTTTACTATTGGCTCAACAATCAGAGCTCAAGTTCTAGGACTTTGACCTCAGAAAGGGCCACCATGGATCCAGGGCTCTGGTGGTTAAGCCAATAGTAAAGGGTGCCTTTCGAGAGACCGAGTTCGAGTGAGACTTGGGTGATGGATTTACGCTCAAGAGTGACGAGGTTGATC
>Ga0118677_10010687_pt1 | contig 13967 bp, 8 predicted proteins | sample AliMusrvi5mmetaG_FD_86154 | JGI IMG/M metagenome (GOLD analysis project Ga0118677, IMG submission 86154) | reverse complement strand
AATCTATCTATCATCGAATCGAGAGAATCATAATTTTAAAGCCAGACTAAGCAAGCATCTACACAGACCAGCCCTTTGTTCTTTACCTTTAGAAAGGGGCCGTGCCCACTCTCTTCTCGGAAGGGAAATTACTTTGTATTTCGGAGGTGCTGATAAGAAGGCAAATAGGATGATCACGACCGTCGGTGAGATTTATCAGAGATGCCAAAAGATATTATCTGCTGAATTTGGCTCCACGCGCCTCTTTATTAAAGGGAGCTGTGTCTCCCACTTATTTTCTAAAGAACCATTTTGTGATATTGATATCCATGCCACAATCGATGTAACGAATCTACCCGATCAGCAAAGAGTCGGAAAGGGGTATGCATTTAAGTGGGCTGTGTTAAAAGGGATTTATGAAATCATAACGGAGAAATTCCCTCCAAGTCCAGGAGGAAGCAGGGTATCAATACCTTCTGCAGAGATCTTATTCGAAGAAGAAACTAATCTTTTGTGTGTAAAAGGAGCTCCATTTAATGTCCACACGATCCGCTTCCCAGGTGAAATCCCTTTAGAATTTACTATCTTTAATATCGTTAAAGAGGTTCGGGAATCGGTAAGAAATTACGATTTTAATTCCGGCGCTCTGCAGCTTTCTATTGAAGATGGGGGGGCTATTATTATCCATTCGAATACCCCTGATATGAGAGCTACAATTAATGAAGTGAGCCGTAGGGAGCTTACTTGTATAGCCCCACAAGAGATCGAGAGAAAGGGGATTTGTAGGTATTTAGCTAAGGTTGTCCTGTCAGGGTATTATGATAAAGATAAAGGGTTGCTTCCTGCGATGCTTGACGGGGTTAAAGAACGGGATCAAGGGAAGACTGAAGATAAAATTCTTGCAGCAGAAATGGTTAAAGAAATTGTAGCCCATTTTAAAGAAAAAGGAGTAACTCCTTTAGGGGCTTTACTTTCTCTTTGGCTTCTGCCCAAGCCAAAGCCTTGTAGTGAAATTCTTGGAGCCCTCCTTGAAGAGGCAAAAGAAAAATTAAGGGTGGCTCTATTAACGGATGCGCTACCAGAAAGACAGGCGCTTGCGACACTTGTGCAAAAGGGAAATAGAGCGGAATGCTGTTGGTATCTCATGATGCAAGCTAAAAGCGCTCGCAAAGTACTCCATAGGGGAGAGGAGTCTTTACAGCTAGAGATCTCTTCTTATCCGATGTTTTCAAGCGAGCTTTCAGATCGATCTATATTTACAATAGTTCCAATAGCTGGACTTGCAAAGTTTTCTGAAAGTGGTATTCCATGGGCCTTTTTGGATCTCAAGAAAAAGGATATGCCAAAATTTCAGGTCGAAGATGCAGAGACTAAAGGCTTATTTCAAAGTCTTTGTAGCCAAGTATTAACAAAACCCTCTTTATATCCCGTTTTATTGACGGCAATCGATCACTTTGGAATCGAGCCCCAAGATAATTTCTCAAAACTGTTGATCGAGTGGGCAAGATTTAATGATAGCCAACCAGAATTAGAAAAACTAAAAATCCCCTTCGAATCCCTTAAGAAGCTTCAGCCAACCCTTTTGAAAGCTCTAGAAGACCCTGCTCTTTTAATAGAACTAGAAGAAATGCTAGCCAGCGCTATCCCACAGCCTGTTGCCGTCCTTTCTATGCTCAAGATGCTTCACGGACTTGTGGAAAAAAAAGAGCTTTGCTCTTTTGATTCTATAGGTTTACAAAGTATCATAGCCCGCTATCTAGCGATCTTTTTTTTCAAGAGAGAAAAACTAGGGTCTTTATCTTCTAGTGATGAAGAGATTCTGCTTGATTTTGCAAAGGCTTATGTAGACGAGAATTGTAAATTAGACAAACTGCGTGGTTACATACGAAGGGGGGGAGACCTTCTTTGCAAGAGAAGTCTGTCTATCTTGTATGTCTTATTTATAAGAAAAGACGTGGGTCTATCCCAAGGGGGCCTTGGATCAAGGATATGTTTTGAGATCGGGTATCGATCTGAAGGGTTAAAATTCCTTCAAGAACTTGTTAGGACAAGTGATTCATTGGACTGTCCTGAGATCCAATCTCTTTTTGAGCAGTTAACAGAATCTCAACCTGTAGAATTCACTACATTCGTTAAAGAAAATGCCGCGGTTATTAAACAGAAAATAGGAGCTTTTTCTTTTATTATCATGCCGTTTTTGGAGAAACTTAAGGCCAAGGAATTAACAAAAAGTCTTATAGGGAATTTCAATGAAGTCATAGGTGCTTTATGTGATGCAAAAGAAAAGGATAACATTATAAAGACTCTTTTCGTAAGCGCTGCAAAAGGACACCCACAGTCTAGAATTCTTTTAGACGAGATTCAAGATTGTTTTAAGCTTTCTATTTTGGACTCTTATTCGATTTCAGATATGAACAATGATGAGCTGAGATACTTGAGCCAGCTTTCTAGATTCGATGCTAAGTTAGCAGGGGATTCTGAATTTGCGATGGCTGTTATTATGAGGGCGGCTCAATTTCAAAATAGGGAGCTTGTTATTCAGGCTTCCTTACTTCTTGCTAAGACCGATCCAGATAGATGCTTGCACTCTCTTGATATTCTTAATAGTATGAGAAAAGATCCTGCAGATCATACGACTTTACTTCCCACTCTTGATATATTATTGCAACTGCTCGAGATTAATCCAGGCCTTATTCTAACCAATTCAATGTGTAGGCCGTTGATTGAAGCACGGCTTGTAGACCTATCAATGTATCTCGAACCCAAGGAAGGGCGGGGCTCTACAGTTTTAGAGGGCGAGCTTTTTACTACACTGCGAGACTTTCATAAAAAGGTGGCTCTTTACACCATAGAAGATCCCTGTTGGAAGAAAGTTTGGGATATAGTTTGTGATTCTGGTGGAAATCAAGCGATTAAAGACTGGATTAACCCAGCTGATATTCCCATCATTTTACCAGGAATTAATCCCGAAGGCTCTATCTTAAATCTAGTAGACGTTTTTGCTCTAGATGGTCCTTTTACCTACCAACTGATAAAGCAAATAAGTACTCTTCCTGAAGAAGCTCATCTGGCTTTTGCACCTGTTGTCCAACTCCTTCTTAAAAATTCAAGTGATGCAATTTTAACAGATGCCCCCCTCCGGCCTCCTGCAGAAGCTAAAGCTGTTATATCCTTTATCGCTAAGATTCATCGTTTTTTTGAAACTCCACAACATGATGTCTTGCAAATGATTTCTATGAACATGGATATCTGCTGCTTTATCGCAGCTTATGGTGAATATGGACATGAGTTAAAGTTATTAGGTTATTTTGATGGCTTATATAAGACAGGCGGAGAAGGGAAGAAAAAGTTTCTCGAAGAAACAACTCTCCCCCACAAATGCCTATTTTTATTTACTAAACGTGCTATGGCAAGAAGGGATTTTTCAATTCTTTCCAAAATTAGCATCTCTTATAAAGCATGGGCAGGCAATATAGCTCCGGATAAATACCTTAATTCTGAAGATATTCATTCTCAATGCATTCAATGGATCGAGTTTCTTGGTGGAAAAGAGGGGGTTTTTTCAGATTGTGCGGTAAATAAGACTTTTTCTATTAGATCCTCCGAATTTCAAGCGCTCTGGCTTTATTTTAAATTTTTAGCAGACACTATAAAAGGATGTCCTTTCTCTAGAGAGAGTGTTTTAAGTTTAGCTGATGCTAAAATAAATCAAGTTAACTTCTCCCATCTCCTTGCATTTATCGATTTTTTGAGTAAGAAAAAACTTATTAGAGCGGCTGGATTTATTACAGAGTTGGCCGATATAGCGCGGAAATTAGACTCTCAACAATTTGAGGTTTTGACTACTCGATGTATCTATATGGCTACAAATATGCTAGTAGGAATGCAAAAGCAGCCGATTCAACAAGAAGATCTTAACCCAGTTCTCGATTTAGTAACCTTGATTAATGCTTTGCTTGAATTGACAGAAGATTTTGAAAAAATGGAGCTGCCGCCAGCCGCCCTCAGGAAGTTTCTTGAAGCGGCATGGATGGTTTTCCCCCATTTTATCGGAAAAGAGGGTTCTTTACGGGATTGTATGCGCGCCTTTTCATCGATAGAGGGAACTCTTAGCTTAAAGGAATTACGTGCACATCATATGTCTTGGTTAGAAAGTATCTTAGCAAGAAAAGGAATCGTTCATCCAGCGGAGATAGGTGGATGGATAATGCTCACTCTTAGGATTACTCCTAAGGCATCAGAAACAGTTTCTAAAGGGTTTTATCCAGAAAAATTTATTGATAAGCATTTTATTTCTCAAGATTATTTCGATAATCCCATAACGACAAGGGCCTTTTTTGAAATTCTCGATCTAGGAATAGAAAGGTTGCCCGACTACAGAGCATGCTCTCCAGTAGTAGATCCTATGTCAGACCTCGATGTTTCTAGAATTATAGGTCTAGATATTTTTAATGTGCTTTTCTTTTATTCAGGTTTTTTCCAACAAACGATATCGGATATGAAAGGAAAAAGGGTGAGTAAGTCTGAGGGGATAAGGCTTGAAAAATTTTATATGAGCCTTCTTATAAAACACCTACAAAGACCTAAACCAGATTGCAAAGCCTTCTCACTGACATATCTTTTTCCAAGGATATCGGATAATCGCAGTGGAAGAGTTGTTTTTATAACTGGCTCTGAATTTAGTGTAGGTGAACAAGTGGAAATTTTCTATCTGCTCGTCCGGAATCAACCGTTAGTAAAAAAAGGTCAAATTAACTTGGCAAAAGAGATTCTTATACAGCTTTATGAAAATGAAAAAGTAACAATCCAACGGATATTATCACCCCCTCAGATTAGAGAGATAGAGGTTTTGATTTATAATTCACCTCAGCTAGCAAGTCATTCATCAAGACCTGCAGGCTCTGGAGCTGGTGGCGGCAAGTCTTGGTGGTAATTAATGAATGCAAGGTTTTTTAAAGTTCCTAAAATATTTAATTAGAGGGTTTCCTTATGGCAACAACTTCAGTCGGTGCAGCTAGCTCTTTACCTTTAGAGGCAAGAGCCTCTTCTTCTCAAAAGATCTATGTCGGAAATGACAGAGTCTTTGAAGTATTTAGCAGAGCAATTGCAAGTATTGCTCCATTAAGAGAAAAAGTTGAGGTCCTAATGGATCCACTAGCCGCTGAAATGAGATCTCATGCTGTCTTTGGTAGGGATTTGCGCGTAACTCTTCTGGATGGCTCTCACCTTATTCCTTACGCAGTAAAGCAACAGATCATAAAAGACAGGATGCAAAGTTGGTTTCCCCTTCGTGAACTTATCGATGATGTGTCATTTACTACAGGGTTTGGATTTGATCGTGAATTCGAAGGTAAGGCGTTAGAAGCAGTCGCAAAAGAGGAGATCCCTCATACACTTGCAAAAACAACAATTGAGGGGGGCAACTGCTTTGTTTTCCAGGGGGCCGAAGGGAGCCCAAAAGCAATTATTGGGATCAACAGTCTTATTATTACCATCCTTTCCCTAGAAGAGCAGGCCTATTTTACACTAAATAGCGAGGATCTTACAGCTAGAGTCTCAACTATTGCATCTGCCTCTGATGAATTTATACTTATGGCAAGAGACCGTAGCTTATTTGAAGCTAAAGCGGCTTTAGAAGACAAACTTATGGAGTTACATGAAAAGTGTAAAATAGATTATGCCTATTCTGCTCGGCATGCAGAGACCTGTAGGATTCTCCGCAGCGAATATGGTTCTAGTTCTCCATATACAGCGGCCTTAAGGAGACCTCTTTCAGAGGTCGATAGAGCATCCTTTACAGACCTTGCAAAGGAGCTACAAGCTAAATGGGAGATGGCTAAAGAGCTCGTAGCTAGAGAGTTAAAAATCCCTTTTGAAAAAGGGAGGGTCGATGAGTCTGTCGCTGTAATTTTTCAAAACGATTTTCATATCGATTTAGAAATGTTTGTTTCTCCTAAAGGAAAAGTATTTATCAATGATGAACCGCTTGTTCATGAGGCATGTCTTTCTACTGCTAGTGAAGTCCGAGCCTCGGACTCTTATTTTCTACAACCCTACATAGAAAATTCTAAAGAACGGCTTGAAGCATCAGCTCTGATAAAAGAGCTAAATCGAGCAATTCTTGCAAGGATCGGAGCTCAAGTTGCCTACGTCCCAGGAAGCTTTCATACGGACAGAGGAATGCCTGTGAACTTTATGAATGGCATTCCTCTAGAGGAAGGAGGCAGGTCCTATTTTATTACCTTTGGAGCCGGAGACAGACAGCGTATTACGGATTCTTTCCAAAGAAGATTTGAGGATTCAGTTGACTTCCAGGCGCCGGACCTTCAGCTGATTTTTCTTGATAATGTCTGTGATCTATTTCAAAAGACAGGTGGTGGGTTGCATTGCATGACGTGGGAAAAGCGATAATTTTAAGGGTTTTACCTAAGGTTCCTTGGCCTACTATTCTCAAATAGTAAAAAGGTTGCAATATACCTTAAGCTAGGCAGAAACTTAAGGGTAACTCTTTCTTGCTCATAAAAATGACCTAAAATAGGTGGAAAATTAGCTTTTGCCCAGCTGGGGGGTAGGGGGATTTTTGCGTAAGTTGGCAAGCGTCTAAAAAAATTAAAGAACGATTCTATCTTAAGTTGCTCGAATTCAGTATTTTATGTCGATATTTCATTTTATTTAAGTTGTAAATAATTTATTTTACTAGGTTAATAATATCTTAATAGTGTTTTGCTATAATTATGTTATAAATAATAAATAATAAACAATAGGGGATGTATGATTGCTGATATTTCAATATTAATTAATAAAGATCTTAGCACTTGTTATGTAACAGATAAGTTGGAAGTTTTTGAAAAAACTTTTTGTGGAAGAGTCTGGGCTTTTTTTCATCCTGATAGCTTAAATAGTAATAAAGTCGCTACAGCAATTGATAAGTTAATGACAAGACAAGGAGTGTTAACAGGAGTGTCACAAACAGATAGGGGTAAACTTGCCGAGAACCTTCAAAATTTAGCAACAAGATTTGCTCATATAAAGGACACACATAGAGCTAATAGCTCTTCATATAGCGTGATGAATAGTTATCGGCGTCTTTTTGATAGAGTTCAAGCATCTTCTAATCCTCTCCAAACTCAAGCACATCAAAGGACTCGAGCAGGATCTCTAAGTGACCTATATCCAGCAACAGGGGAGGTTCCAGTTAAGCCTCAACCAAAGGATTCTGCCACACCACCAAAAGGGCCTGTAGCACCTCCAGCTCAGCCGCTGGCAGCTGAGCTTCCTAAAGGTGTTAGCCAAGCAGATGCAGATCGTCAACCGGCTCGAGCTTTAAATGGATATGGGAGTCAACTAGTAACTGAAGTAACGAGAGGTGAAGTTAGAGTAAGACCAAAAGTAGATCCTCTTTTAGTTCCAGATTTTCTTCCTCCAGTTGATACAGTAGCTTGGAGAGTGGTCCAGACTACAGATCTTGGTGCAAACCTTAATGCTCAACGTGATAAAATGGGTTTACCTCCAGTAGTAGAATAGTTCTAACTTAAACATCACCGCTAACAATATCCTTTCGAGGCTCTTGTTAGCGGATTTTTTTTTGCAAAAATCTTCTTTCTAGAAAATCAAGATAGCATCAGATACGGCTTCCACGTATTTCCCCTCTTCGAATAGCTTGCCATGAGGTTCGTTGACAACAGACCCTTCGATTACCATAGTAGAAGATCCTCCTCCATCCAGATTTAGCGCCTCAGTGCACCCTAGGTCCAGCATCAGATAAGCGAGCTCTTTTATCGTCATACCTCCAAAAAAACCGGTAAAGCCAGAATCTACTACAGCTAACACCCAATCACCATCATCTTTGATGCCGACAGCCGTTCTTGGATGCTTTTTAATGAGAAAGGATTCTAGGGTTCTCTCCGAGCTGAAATCATCAATCACTTCCCCGTTACGTATAAGGACAGGTGTCCCTCCAACAATGTAGGGAAGGTCTTTCCACTGCTCTGGAGTAGTATAGGGGGGAATAGAAGCGGGGATGACCTGTATTTGTGTCCTTTCAGGGAGGTCTTTTAGGGAATAATTTGTGAGTATCTGGTCGATAACAACCGTTTGGGTTATTGGAGACCAGCCTATTGCGCCTCTTGGTTTGTTTGGTGTGCCATACCAGTCATTTTCGATTTTTAGGGCGCCGGCCGGCGTTCCATCTAGCTTCCAAAAACCACCGTTAATGCCGGCGCCAGCTGAGTTGCGAGTTGTAAGTATTGCAACTGTTTCCCTCGAGATTTCTGCGCCTATTGCTTTTACAGGTAGGATGAGATGCTCCTTAGGATTTACGAGCAGCACATGAACTGTTGTAAAAGAGTCATAGGAAAATTTCTCGTAATAAAATCCTTTTGCAAGGGAGGGAAGGCAAAGGAATACAAAAAACACGTTTGAAATAATTTTTTTTAACATAGGCTTATAGGAGCTCATTTTTTGTAATAACGGCCTGCAATAGATGCGGGCTGGCCTGGAAAATTGCTAGAGAAAAATAATAGTTGCTTAGGTCCAAATCCAGCAATAAATTTTGCTTGGAGTTTGCAAGAGAAGGGCCTTTGAAAAAAAATCCATCTAGGGTATATAATCCACCATCCGGTTTTTTACTATTTTTAGGGGGATAAAAATGAGTACTTCAGAGATTCTAAATACACAAAATACTTTGGAAGAGCAAAAACCTCTATCCGATCTTCTTCGCTCCATTCAAAGCAAAATTATCGGCCAACATGATCTCATTGAATACATGCTTGTCGGTCTTTTGGCAGATGGACATATCTTGCTGGAAGGGATGCCGGGCCTTGCAAAAACCCGAGCAGCAAAAGCTATTGCTGATGGGGTAGAGGGGGACTTTCATAGAATCCAGTTTACGCCAGATTTGCTACCTTCTGATCTTATTGGCACCGAAATTTACATCCATGAAAAAAGCGATTTTATCTTCCGTAAAGGCCCTTTGTTTAACAATATTTTGCTTGCCGATGAAATCAACAGAGCCCCTGCAAAGGTCCAGTCCGCACTACTAGAAGCCATGGAAGAAAAGCAGGTGACTGTGGGCCATAAGACCTATCCTCTTCCTGATTTGTATATGGTGATTGCAACGCAGAACCCCATCGAGCAAGAAGGCACATATAACCTACCTGAAGCGCAGCTCGATCGTTTTATGCTTCACTTGGAAGTAGACTACCCAAATCATGCAGAAGAGCTTCGGATTTTAGCTCTAGATGAAAATAGATCTGGGGGGGAAGAAGCTCAACCTCTTATAGTAACAAGCAAGGAGCAGGTGTTTGCAGCGCGCAAAGCAGCCTCCGCTATGTATATCTCGGATAATCTTAAGAGCTACGTTGTATCACTTGTTGCAGCGACAAGAACCCCTGAAAAATATGACCAGAAACTGGGTAAATGGATCGCTCATGGCGCTTCGCCAAGAGCTACCATTGCTTTAGTTCGCTGTGCTAAGGCCTTAGCCTGGCTAAGGGGAGATGAATATGTAACCCCGCAGCATATTCACCATGTTGCAGCTCCCGTTTTAAGGCACCGTATTGCCTCTTCTTTTACTGCCGAAGCTGAGGGTGTAACACGTAGTGAGATTATCAAAAGACTGTTGGAAGTTGTGGCGATCCCGTGAGGCGCATATGCTATACCCAGAACTGAATGATCTTATTGCGTTAAAAAAACAAAATTCTAGTTTTTCTAGAGTTTCTAGGCGCTCTGTCATGTCTCTAGCGTCTGGCAATCACCAGTCTCCCTTTCGGGGACAGGGGCTTGAGTTTGATTCTGTTAGAGAATACGTCCCAGGAAGTGATGACATACGGACCATAGACTGGAAAGTCACAGCGAGAATGGGCTCGGCTCACGTAAAACTCTTTAGGCAGGATCGTGAGCGGCATACGATCATCTGTGTCGATAGAAATACTTCTATGCAATTTGGGACGAAGAATACGTTTAAATCTGTGCAAGCTGCGCGCATAGCATCCCTTCTTGGCTGGCATGCTCTTGGTGAGCAGGACCGTGTTAGCGCGTTGCTTTTTGGCGATGTACCGGGAGGCGTGCAGTTTTTTCCTCCAAAGAGGACTCGGGCCTCTTTTTATATGATGTTAAAATCGCTCTGCGAGCCCTTTGGGGAAACGCAGCTTGTTACCACAAGCTCCGCTTTAGAGAATCTAGCTAAAAATGCCCATACGGGCTCTTTGGTCTATTTTATCAGCGATTTTATGGATCTTAATCAAGATGTAGAAGAATCGTGTCTCCATAGGTTAAATAAAAGATGCGATGTCGTGTTTATCTCTATAAATGACCTGGCAGATAAGTCGATGGAGGCTTTGGGAAAGATCAGTTTTTCCGGTAAAAATGGAGATAAATGCTGCATTGATACCGAGAGTTTTTCGGGAAGAAAAGCTTATGAAAATTTATGGAACGAAAATAGAGGTCAGCTTTACTCGCTTACCTCTAAAGCTAAAATTCCTCTCATTGAGCTTACGACCCTCTCAGACATTCAGAAAGAGCTCCCTTTAGCATTGAAAAAAATAGGAAGGAAATGAACACACTTCTTGATCAGCTTAATGATATCGACGGCTTAGATACTATAAGCCTATGGCCTTTGGGCCTGGCTTGGTGGATCGTCATCGGCTTTGCTGTAGTGGTATTTGCTCTCGCTATTTTTTACGTGATCCGCCGCTTGGCATTTAAGCGGAGCTGGAAAAGCGACACCTTGAAGAGATTGGCAGAGCTCGAAAAGAATCTCACTGAGGTAACAGCTAAAGAAACGTTGATTGCTCTATCAGAATATCTGCGGCGTATTACCCTTGTGCGTTTCCCAAGAGAAGAGGTAGCTGGACTTACAGGACAGCCCTGGCTTTACTGGCTTTCGCAGCATGATCCTAAGGAGTTCGACTGGCAGGCAAAGGGATCGATTATCATCGAGCTTCCCTATGCGCCGCCAGGAGTCCAAAGGACCCTGTCTGTAAAGCAAATTCAAGATTTACTGCAGGCCGCAAAATATTGGGTGGTATAGATGTTTCATTTTCACTTTCCCTGGGCTTCACTTCTTCTGGTTTTACCTTTCCTTGTAAGGTGGCTTTTTCCTGTATCTTTGAAAGAGGAAGATGCACAGGCCCCTGAGATCCATTTCCCGGGGCTTGATCGGTTAAAGAAAGCTTTCCCTCCAAATTCCACTTTCACAAAGCCCAAAGCTTTTTTCTTTTGGCCCCTCTTTTGCATTTGGTCTCTACTGGTGGTCTCTCTTATGCAACCGGAAAAAGTCGATCAGTATAGGCATGAGATTAGCAATGGGTATGATCTGATGCTCGGTGTTGATATCTCTGGCTCTATGCAAGCGCTAGATTTTTCAACGGTATCTAAAGTGGTAAGTCGTCTTGATGTCACAAAGGATGTGGTTGGAAAATTTGTTCAAGGGAGGCAGGGGGATAGAGTTGGTCTTATCGTTTTTGGTGAGCATGCATATCTTCACGTGCCGCTCACTCTTGACACCCTATCAATTGCCAAGATGTTAAATGATACAGTGTCTGGAATGGCGGGCAATGCTACTGCCCTTGGTGATGCCATAGGTCTGAGTGTAAGAACGCTAAAAACACGCCCTGAAGGCTCGCGAGTGCTTATCCTGCTGACCGATGGAGAGGATAATGCAAGCCGTATTCCACCTCTGGAAGCGGCAAAGATTGCTAAACAATATAATATTCGGATCTATACGGTGGGTATCGGTAAGAATGGTCCCGTTCCGTTCCCTAATGGATACGGAGGATATGGGATGGTTGAAGCACCGCTGGATGAAAAGACCCTTAAGGCTGTGGCAGAGATCACTGGGGGAAGCTATTTTCGAGCGAAAGATGAAAACACCCTTGCATCGATTTATGAAACGATTGATACCCTGGAAAAAACCGAAGCTAATGAGACGGTGTTTTATCTTCGCTCCTCCTTTTATTACTATCCTCTCGGGCTGGCTATGATCCTATTGTTATTATTAAGTTTATACCAAATCTACAGGAGGCACTCAGTTGTTTAGTGAATTCCATTTTGCCCATCCTTTATGGTTATTTGCAGCGGGGCTTATCCCTTTAGTATGGACTGTAGTTTTCTTTTATAACCGGGTGAATCAACCCAGCCACAAGTTAGAGAAGTTTATAGATAGCCACCTTCTTCCCTATCTGCTGGTAAATAAATCAAATCAAAGCCGCTTTTTTACAAAGGGTCTGGTGATATGGACTTTGGTTTGGTCTTGTATGACTTTGGGCCTGGCTGGCCCCAGGTGGGACTTTAGAGAAGTAGAAGTGTTTTCTAAGCAGGAACATCTTGTTATCTTGCTCGATCTGTCTTTATCGATGAATGCCACCGATGTAAAGCCTTCAAGGCTTGCCAGAGCAAAGCAAAAGATAGAGGATATCCTGAGTGCTCCCTCTACTGTGAAAATTGGTCTTATTGCCTATGCAGCAGATCCCCATATGATCACTCCCATTACAGATGATAAAGAAACGATTCGCCATCTTTTGCCTTCCTTAGATACAAGCCTTGTATATGTTCAGGGGAGCCGGTTATCTCCCGCTTTAGACATGGCCGGCACCATGCTCGATGTGGAACCGGGAACCTGCAAATCCATCGTTGTGCTCAGTGACGGGGGATTTGAAGATGCAGGAGCTATTAGCAAAGCAAAAGAGATCGGTAAAAGGGGGATTGTGATCCATACGATGGGAGTGGGTACTGAAGGGGGGGCTCCGATAGTTGATCACGAAGGAAGGAATAAGAAAAAAAATGGGGTAGCTGTGATCTCTAAACTTGAAAAACAGCGTTTTCAGGAGATCAGCAGCGCCGGAAATGGCCGTTACCTCCAGGCGCAGTATTCATATCATGATGAAAATAAGATTTTTGAAGACCTTGAAAAAAGGGTAAATGAAGAGATTGCAACAAGTAAAAAGAACAGGTTTTGGCACGAACATTTCTATCTGTGTATCATTCCTGTTTTACCGATCCTTCTACTTTGGTTTAGAAGGGGGAAAATACTTGTTTTTCTGCCCTTACTTTTTTCTTTTTCTTTACATGCAGCTGAAATTCATTTTAAAAATCCAGAGCAGCTGGGGCTGGAGTCTTTTGCTAAGGAAGATTATGAAAAAGCTGCCGGCGAGTTTGAGGATCCTTACAGGAAAGGAGTTGCTTATTATCGGGCCGGCAAGTTTCCTGAAGCCGAAGCCATGTTTAAATCTTCTTCTCGCGAAAGCGTAGCCCTTTCTGCTAAATATAATCTAGGAAATGCCCTAGCAAAGCAGCAGAAGTTAAAAGAGGCCATTTCCGCTTATGAAGAACTTCTCGAGCAGTGTCCAGAAGATAGTAAAACACACCAGAACCTGGAAATAGTGAAAAAAATGCTAGCAGAGCAGAAAAGTGAGCCAAAATCTGAAGGCTCTGATGGTGATAAAAATAAAGAAGGTCAGGAAGGGGATCCGGATCGAAAGGAAAAAGATTCTGACGATGAATCCCAAGATAAAGAAGAAAAAGACACCAAAGACAGCTCTGAAGAAAAAGAGGAAAAGCCATCTGAAGATAGCCAGAAGCCGCAAGGAGATAAAGGGGAAGAGGAAAAGCCGCCAGCTTCTGAAGCGGAAGAAAAAAATGAGGGAGCAGAGCCCGCAGAGGATCAGCAAGAAGAAAATAACCCGGCTGAAATCCAAAATATACAGTCTAAGGAAGAAGCCGAGCAATGGCTTAATCGAATGGAGAGCGATCCAAAAGCCTTTATGAAAAATAAGTTTTATATTGAATCGAAAAAAAATGCAGTAAAAGAAGGGGTTGATCCATGGTAATGCGCCAGCTGATTACATTTTTACTCATTCCTTTTTTTGCTTTTTCTGTTGTATCAACTATGGGAAAATAACGCTGTTGTTTTTCCATTAATGTAATCAAAACTTCCTGCGGCATTTCTAAAAAATGTGGGTCAAACGAACCAATCAAAGCCACTGGCCATT
>Ga0118677_10010686_pt1 | contig 13968 bp, 8 predicted proteins | sample AliMusrvi5mmetaG_FD_86154 | JGI IMG/M metagenome (GOLD analysis project Ga0118677, IMG submission 86154) | reverse complement strand
ACAACAACCAGGTAAAAAAATTGATATTCTTATCGTCGAAGATAGTTTAACTCAGTCTATGGAGTTAAAATATTTGCTGGAAAAAAATAGATACAGCGTAATAACTGCCGATAACGGAAAGAATGCATTAGAAGCTTTAGATCAATTTGAACCCGGGATCATAATCAGCGATATTTGCATGCCGGGAATAGATGGCTATGAATTGTGTAGAAGGGTAAAAGCGCTTGATCGCGAGAGAGAAATTCCGGTAATACTGTTAACTTCTCTTTCCAATCCGGAAGATGTGGTAGAAGGGCTTGAATGTGGGGCTGATAATTTCATCACCAAGCCTTATGTAGAGAATTATCTCCTGTCGCATATTCAACAGATCATTGCCAATCAATCGTTGAGACAAACAGAACGTGTGCGTATCGGAGTTGAAATTATTTTTGCAGGTAAACGCAGGTTTATTACTGCTGATCAACAACAGATGCTGACGTTACTCATTTCAACGTATGAAGCAGCCGTTCTGAAAAACAGAGAATTGCTCGAAACCCAGGAAGAACTGCAAACTTTGAATGAGCAATTAGAAGAGATGGTTGAGGAGCGTACTGTTGAACTTAAAAAGAATGAACAAAAATATTTGGATTTATATGATAACGCCCCTACCATGTTTATGTCTGTTGAATATCAGACTGGTATAGTGATTGATTGCAATGAGACGTTACTTAAAAAAACAGGTTTTAAACGTTCTGAAGTGATTGGTAATCATTTCTATACCTTTTATCACCCGAATAGTATTGAAAAAGCCCAAAAGAACTTTCAGCTTTTTAATGAAACAGGTGAAATTGAAGACTCAGAATTAGAGCTTATTACCGTTTCAGGCGAAAAGGTGCCGGTACTGATGAATTCTACAGCTGTGAGGGATGAAAATGGAAATATTCTTAATAGTCGCAGTGTGCTTCAGGATATCACCAAACTGAAACAAACCGAAGAGGAGTTATTGATCGCAAAAGATAAAGCTGAAGAAAGTGATAGACTGAAGTCAGCGTTTCTTGCCAATATGTCACATGAAATAAGGACTCCTATGAATGGGATCCTTGGATTTTCTCAATTACTCAGCGATAGTAATATTTCTGATCTGGAAAGGGATAAATATATTGATGCAATAGATAAATCGACACATCAATTGTTACATATCATTACCGATATATTGGATATTTCCAAAATTGAAGCGAAGAGGGAAACAATCCTTCGGACTGCATTTAATCTGAATGAACTCCTTGACGAAATCATTGTTTTTTTTAGCCCAATGACTAATCAAAAAAATCTTTCATTGTTATATGTTAAAGACCAATCTTTTGATGAATCAAAAATTATTGGTGATCCTATAAAGCTTCGACAGGTATTGACTAACCTCATTGGGAATGCAGTTAAATTTACTGAAAAGGGTGCCATAAAGCTGAAAGTAAGATCGGATGATGATAAAATTTATTTTAGTGTCCAGGATTCCGGAATTGGAATAGATTCTGCACTTCATAATATTATTTTTGATCGTTTTCGGCAGGTAGAACTAAACTATACCAGAAAATATGGCGGAACCGGTCTTGGCCTTTCATTGTCAAAATCATATGTCGAAATGATGGGTGGTACTATTGGGCTGAATTCTGCTGCAGATCAGGGTAGTACTTTCTTTTTTGATATTCCACTGGTTAAAGATACTGTTCCCATTCCGGAAAATATTCAAAATCCGGGAATACAATCATTTGAAAATAAATGGTTGGGCAAGTCGATTCTTATTGCTGAAGATGAAGAACTTAATTTGTGTTATATCCTAACGGTACTGGAAAAATCCGGTATCAAAATTCTCATTGCCAAGAATGGTCTTGAAGCGGTTGAGCTTTGTAAAAAACACGACGAGATCTCAATCGTTCTTATGGATATTAAAATGCCTGAAATGGATGGTCTGACCGCTACAAGGATCATTAAAACTTTCAGGAAAAACTTGCCTATTATTGCGACAACGGCTTTTGCCTTTAGTAGCGATGGTGTTAAGTGTTATGAGGCAGGATGTGTTGAATATCTCGCTAAACCTATAAAGAAGGACCATATTTATTCGATGATCAACAAATACATTAGCTAAAGATCTACCTGACACATGGACAAGTCTGAGCGTACTTTTATAAATCAAAAGGAGTCTGAAGTTGAACAGATAGTTGTTTTTACTATTGATTATCAATTATATGCACTTCCCCTGAAGACTGTCCTCCGGGTTATTCATATTGTGGAAATTATGAAGTTGCCTAAAGCACCTGAAATTATCAAAGGAATTATTAATGTTGCAGGTCAGATAATACCGGTTGTTGATGTTAGAAAACGTTTTGGTTTTGTAACCCGTGAGATTGATCCTAATGATCAATTGGTGATTGCTGATACAGGAAAAAGAAAAATAGCGCTATGGGTTGATACGGTGAACGGAGTTAACGGTATGACTCTGCAACAAAATTTTGAAACAAAAGAGATAATGCCTTTTGCGCAATTTATCAAAGGTGTTGCAAAAATTGAGAACGATATGATACTTATTTATGATTTGGAACAGTTTCTTAGCCTTTCAGAAGAAATGGTATTAGCACAGGCATTGTTAAATAAAAATAAATGAAGCCCAAATATAAAAATGAGGTATTATCCAGAATAAGTGAGGTTATTGCTGCCAACATGGGATTGCATTTTTCCGTTGAGCGGTTAGAGACTCTCAGTCGAAATCTTATATCTGCAGCTCTTGAATTTGGATTTCATAATAATGATGCGTTTTTTGATTGGTTATTAACCACTACGTTGAATAAAGACCAGATTGAAACAATCTCATCATATCTTACTATTTCCGAAACCTATTTCTGGAGAGAACGACAGGTTTTCTCGGCTTTAACAGATTGTATTCTCCCCAAACTCATAAAATCAAAAGATAAGACTATCAGAATCTGGAGCGCAGGATGCTCAACAGGCGAAGAACCTTATTCGCTTGCAATAGCTCTTCATAAAACAATTCCTGACCTCAAAGATTGGAACATTAAAATACTGGCTACAGATATTAATCCAAAAGCGCTGGAAAAAGCATTGTCAGGTGTTTACACGAATTGGTCATTCCGTGCATGTCCAGATTGGCTAAAAGCCAATTATTTTCATTCTATTGGGGATGGCCGATATGAGATACTTCCTGAGATTAAAAATCTGGTTACTTTTTCTAATCTTAATTTGATTGAAGATATTTATCCTTCATCGAAAAATGATACTCATGACATGGATATTATCTTTTGTAGGAATGTTCTGATGTATTTTACTGATGATTGGATCAAGAGGATTTCTCATAATTTTTTTAACGCGCTTACCAAAGATGGATGGTTTGTGGTTTCATCATGTGAACTTTCTTCTGATGTCTTTCCTGCTTTTCATCCTGTGAATTTTCCAGGTGCTATTCTATATCATAAGAGTCATAAGGATTTTTTATTTCCGTTAAAAGTACCTTCTCCTTTTATCGGCAATGACTTGGCATTTAAAAAAGTGGAAGATGTACCAAATGTTTTCAGTCCATTGGTGCAAGACTTTACTAGAAAATATGATACCGGGGTTGATCAATCTTCTATTCCTTTTGAAACCGAAAAGGTGACTGAAGGTACTCACATATCAGAATCTGGAGGGGGTTCAGAAAAGGATCTTAAATCAGATATGCTATTAAATGTCAGACTTCTGGCTAACAAGGGAAGTCTTGATGAAGCGCTTTTACTGTGCAACGATGGCATTGAAAGCGATAAACTTTCAATAGGTTTTTATTTGCTTCGAGCTTCCATTTATCAGGAACTTGGCAAAGTAGTTGAGGCTATCTCATCGCTAAAACAAGCCATTTATCTTGACCCGAATTTTATTATGGGATATTTTGCTCTTGGGAATTTAAGTATCTCTCAGGGTAATTCAACGAATGCAAAAAGATACTTTAACAATGTGCTTGAGCTTTTGAATACATGTGCCAATGATGCCATCCTACCTGAATCGGATGGATTATCAGTTAAACACCTTCGGGAGATTATTCATAATACTATGTAAAAAATGCAATCTTATGAATGAGGATATCAGAGATTTGCTTAGGATACGCGCCATTGCAATGGCTAAAGAACCGGAACAAAATGATGACGCTTCGATAACTGTTCAGCTCATTACTTTTATACTGGCAGGTGAAAATTATGGCATTGAGTCTGCTTATGTCAGGGAAGTCTTTCCGATGAAGGATTTTACACCTTTACCAAGTGTGCCGTCTCATATTCTGGGTGTAGTCAATGTCCGGGGACAAATCCTTCCGGTTGTAGATCTTAAAAATTTCTTTAATCTTCCCTGGAAAGGGATAGGTGAACTGAATAAGATTATCATTCTTCAGAATGACCAGATGGAATTTGGAATTCTGACCGATATTGTTCAGGGGATCCAAACGATTGATATTAGAGAAATAAAGAACATACCTCCTACCATTTCAGGAATTGGAGAAGCGTTTCTGAAAGGGGTTACAAAAGAGAATCTGATTGTATTAGATGCCGGGAAATTGTTGGCAGATAAAAGCATTATTGTTAATCATGAACAAACATAAATGATATTGTAAAATTAAAAATATTTATTTAAAAAGGAGGAGGAATCTATGTTTAAAAACATGAAAATAAGTTTACGACTTGGATTGAGTTTTAGTATTATGCTGGCCTTAATTATTTTCGTAATAGGAGTTGGAATTAATTCTTTGTCAAAAATTCATCAGAATTTAGATGAAATTGTCAATGTTGAGAATGTCCGTACCAAATTGGCAAATAATATGACTGCTAACGTCAGAGAGGTTTCTATTGCTCTTCGGACTATGTTACTGGATAAAAATAAAACTTCGTTCGAAGAGCAGAAAAAGAGAATTGATGATTATAGAAAACGCTATGATGAAGATTTATTAGAATTTCAAGCTTTGGTTTCTAAGGATCAAACGGAAATCCTTGAAGAACTTTCAAAAGTCAAGGTTCTATGTACTGAATCAAGAACCTTAAATAATATTGTTTTTGCTTTGGCGACCGAAGGAAAATATGATGCTGCCACAGAGGAGATGCTTAAAAATGCCAGACCAAAAGTGAAGGCATGGGTAGATAATATTGATTTATTGTTAATGCTTGAGGATAAAAGCACTTCAGAAAAGTATCAAAAAGCACAAAATGTTTATGCCAATGTCCGGTTTATAATGTTCTTATTTGGTGGTATCGCTTTGGTAGTTGCTGTAGCAATTGCTTTCTTGCTCACTATGAGCATCACAAAACCGTTAAAACTTGCTACAAACTTGGTTCTCACTCGAGATCTATCTCTTGATCTTTCAGAATATGAAAAAGGAGGTGGGGAATTGGGCCTCATGATACAATCATTCAGAAAAGATATTTCGGAACGGGTGAGGCTTGAAGAAGAGATGAAAAAAGCTGCAGGTTATGCCAGAAACCTGATTGAGGCAAGTCTCGATCCTTTGGTTACTATCAGTGCAGAAGGAAAGATTACCGATGTAAACGCAGCTACTATAAATGTAACAGGGGTTTCGAGAGAACATCTGATCGGGAGTGACTTTGCCAACTATTTTACCGAACCAGAGAAAGCAAGAACAGGTTACAAACAGGTTTTCTCACAAGGAATTGTAATTGATTATCCTCTTACAATGCGCAATTCTTCAGGTCAAACCATGGAAGTGCTCTATAATGCAAGTGTTTACAGAAATGAAGCCGGAGAAGTGCTTGGAGTTTTTGCTGCTGCAAGGGATATCACTGCCAGTAAACTGCAGGAAAAGGAGTTGAAAGAGTATCGGGATCAGTTGGAGGAAACTGTAAAACAACGCACTGCCGAACTAACTAAAATAATTATAGAGGTTCGGGAAACTGTGAATGTGCTTGCTAGTGCTTCAACTGAAATTCTGGCTGCTACTACTCAGGTTGCTTCCGGAACGGCTGAAACTGCTACAGCAATTAATGAGACTTCAACAACTGTAGTTGAAGTACAACAAGCTTCGAAGCAATCGTCACAAAAGGCTCAAAATGTTGCAGATAGTGCTCAGAAGGTTGTTCAGGTGTTTCAGAATGGGAAAAAAGCTGTTGAAGAGACTACCGCAGGGATAACAAATATTAAGGAACAAATGGATTCTATTGCTCAAACTGTTGTAAGGCTGAGTGAGCAAAGTCAATCTATCGGAGGGATCATAGCTTCAGTTACTGACATTGCTGATCAGTCAAATTTATTGGCAGTTAATGCTGCAATTGAAGCAGCGAAAGCAGGTGATCAGGGAAAAGGTTTTGCAGTTGTTGCCCAGGAAATCAAAAACCTTGCAAGTCAATCGAAGCAAGCTACTTTAAAGGTCAGAAATATCCTTAATGACGTACAAAAGGCAACGGGAGCAGCTGTTATGGCTACCGAGCAGGGTAGTAAGGCTGTTGAGTCAGGAATAAAGCAGTCTATATTAGCAGGAGAAGCAATCAGAATACTGGCTGAAAGCAGCAATGAAGCAGTTCAGGCAGCTACTCAGATAGTGGCATCGAGCCAACAACAAGTTGTTGGAATGGATCAGATTGGAGTTGCTATGCAAAATATTAATCAGGCTGGGACCGAAACAGCTGTTAGCATGGTACAGGCTGAGAGATCGGCTAGAAGTCTGTATGAACTTGGACAAAAGTTGAAAGATCTTATTGGTAATTTTAAAGAGTAAAAAATAGTGATTAGCTCCAGATAAAAGATGGATATTAATGATAAGGAATTTCTGAAACGTATAAAAGCTGCATTTCTAATTGAAGCTAAAGAACATTTAAAATCTTTTTCTTTGGGTTTGATAGAATTGGAAAAGACACAATCCGACGAAAACTATGCAAGAATCATCGAAACTCTGTTTCGGGAAGTACATAGTCTTAAAGGGGCTGCGCGTTCTGTAAGTAATAGTGATATAGCTGCTGTTTGTCATCCTTTAGAAAGCCTTTTTTCTTTGCTCAAAGGAAAAGAGATTAATTTGGATAAAACATTGCTTGACCTTTTTTATAAAACGTGTGATTTTCTTTCAGGGTTGGTTTCTTCTGAAGGGATGGAACAACTTCCGGCGGCAAGACAAAACATGAGATCATTGGTCCAGCAATTACAGCAATTTGTTCCATCGATTGTTGGCGTTTATAAAGAGAACGATACTAAAACAAAAGCAGCTGAAATCAGATCTGAAGAACATCAGCCTGTCGACGTGTCAGAAATAGTTAGAATACCTATTTCAAAATTAGATCCTCTCCTTTTGCAGGCAGAAGAGTTTTTACAAAGTAACATTTCATTCATTGAAGAAAGAAATGAACTTACAGAGATTTTGGATCAAATTGTTGATTGGCGGAGTGAATTGAATGAATATAAAGATGAAAATGCTTTGAGGTTGAGTAACCTGGAAAATCGTTTATCTGTGTTAACTCAATCAATGGAAAGAAACCGATATGAATTTGAACAGCTGGTAAAAAATCATCTCGAAGCAACAAAACAGATTCTCATGCTTCCGGTATCCTCACTGGTAGAAGTTTTTCCTGCCATGGTCAGAGAGATAGCCCGTGATCAACAGAAAGAAATTGAATTTATTATAAAAGGGGCAGAACTGGAAATTGACAAACGTATTCTTGACGATCTTAAAGATCCGTTGATTCATATTATTCGCAATAGTATTGATCATGGGATTGGGACTCCTAAAGAACGAATTTTACAGAATAAGCCATCGCGTGGAACTATCGTTCTCTCATTTATAACTAAAGATAGCAGAATTGTTGAGATTACGGTTTCAGATGATGGGAAAGGCATTGATAAAGAAAAAGTATTGATTTCCGCGCTAAAATCGGGTGTCATATCAAAAGTTGATGCAGAAAAGATGAATAGTGATGAAATTCTCTCCTTGATTTATCATTCAGGCATATCAACTAGTACTATAATTACTGATTTATCGGGTCGGGGATTGGGATTATCAATTGCAAGGGAAAAAGTAGAAAAACTGAACGGAACCATTTTTATTGATACAAAGGATAATAGTGGTACTGCTTTTCGTTTACTTCTGCCAATGACGCTGTCAACTTTTCGGGGTATTTTGATTAGTCTGGGTGGGGGTCAGTTTTTCATACCAACAATGAATGTAGATAGGGTTTTGAGGTTGAAAACTGAAGAAATTAAAACTGTTGAAAATCACGAAACAATTACAATAGATGAGGAAATCCTATCTTTAGTAAGTCTTGCAGAGGTACTCAAATTGAAAGAACGCAATAATGAAAGAAAAAGAAGACCTTCAGAAAATTCTGAGGAATCAAATTATGTTCGAATTTTAATTTTGGTTTCTCGTAATAAGCGTATTGCGATTAAAGTAGATGAAGTACTGGGTGAACATCAGATTCTAGTTAAAGGGTTTGGTAAACTATTAAAACATGTCAGAAATATTTCCGGATCGACAATACTTGGTTCTGGAAAGATTGTGCCCGTACTTGATGTTTCAGAGCTGATAAAATCTGCAATAAATATTGAAGGCCAATCAGTTAAAAAAATGGATGAAGTAATACCTATTAATAAACCATGGAAAATACTTGTTGCAGAAGATTCGATTACTTCACGTATGTTATTGAAAAGCATTCTTGAAACAGCAGGTTATCAGGTGACTGTGGCGGTAGATGGAGTTGATGCATATACCCAAATAAAGAGCGCTGAATATGATTTAATCGTTACAGATGTGGATATGCCTAGAATGAATGGTTTTGAACTCACTGCAAAAGTAAAGAATGATGTAAAACTAAATAATATTCCGGTAGTATTGGTTACATCACTTGAATCACGCGATGATAGGGAACGTGGAATTGAAGCCGGAGCAGATGCATACATCATTAAAAGTAGTTTTGATCAGGGTAATTTACTGGACGTTATTAAGAAATTGATTTAATATAAACAACTAATGATAAAAACGCTAATAGTTGATGACTCAAAAATTATAAGAGAATTTATGATTCATCTTCTCTCCTCAGATCCTGAAATACAGATTGTAGGTTTAGCTTGTAATGGAAATGAAGCCATTGATCTGGTCAGAGAAAAAGGACCTGATGTAATCACAATGGATATTCATATGCCGGGGATGGATGGATATGAAGCAACACGTATAATAATGGAGACAATTCCAACTCCTATAGTCGTTGTAAGTGGAAGTTTAAAAGTCAATGATGTAGCAAATTCATTTAAATTGTTTGAAGCAGGTGCTTTAGCAGTTGTTTTACGTCCACCTGGGATAGAAGATGAAGGATATCATGATGCCAGTAAAGCATTGATCAATACTGTAAAATTGATGTCGGAAATCAAGGTGGTTAAAAGATTTCCAAAACAAACTTTTGCCCAATACAAAAAACCGATTAACTTAAATCAACCAAAAAGCAATGAGGTTAGAAATATTCAGCTTATAGCTTTTGGAGCATCTACCGGAGGACCTGTTGTTCTGCAAAAAATACTATCGGAATTACCTAAAAATATTCCTGTTCCAATACTCATCGTTCAGCATATTGCGAAAGGATTTATTAAAGGATTTCGTGATTGGCTTTCAATTACTTCCATGATTCCTTTAACTATTGCCAAAGATGGGGAACAACTTTACCCAGGGATTGGATATATTGCACCGGATGATTTTCAAATGGGAATTGCGTCGGGACGAAAGATTTTGCTCAGCAATCCTGTAGATTCCGGATTATGTCCTTCTGTAGATTTTCTTTTTCATTCTGTTGCAGAGGTTTTGGGGCCAAATGCAATCGGGATATTATTTTCCGGAATGGGAAAAGATGGAGCTAAAGAAATGAAAACCATGAAAGAAAAAGGAGGTATTACGATCGTACAAAATGAAGAAAGTTGTGTGGTATATGGTATGCCTGCAGAAGCTGTCAAACTTGGAGCAGTTAATCACATTCTTTCTCCGGATAAAATCATAGAATTTCTTAATGAATTGTTTTCGAAATAGCTACTCCCTTTATTTGTTTTCCGTTGGAATTGAAATAGTATCATAAAAAAGATACCCATCAAACTCATCAGGGGTAATCTGGGATTCTTCGTCATGTTCCCGGATCATGATTTTGGAATGCAACCAGGAAATGGCAGGTCGTCGGGGGTTGATCTTTTTGAAGTCAACAAAGAAGTAGGTTATTCCGACTGCTTTTAAAGTATAGTCTATCTCGCCCTTTTTAGCCGGTGGGGTATTCTTGATAATCCTCGGCGCATTCTTTTTCCAGTTATCCCAATACACTCCATTATCATAAGCACAACCTATGCAATAGTATTGGCTGCCAAATGTATGTCGGACAAAAGCGCCAAAAGGTGTAAAATATTGAAATGTGGTATCGAGGTACGACATGTTGGTTTTGGTGTGTACATTATGACAAATGATAAGGATCTTCGCCGTGGTATCAGATTTGTAAACCCATTGAAAGTTTTGTTCCATTGCCAGTTCACGACCATTCAGTCCCACAAATTCATTGAAGTCTTTATTCTTGGCATTTGTAGAATTCTTGTAATAGGTGACGGCCTGATAAAGTGAGATGCTGCTTTGTCTTAACCATTCATAGTCTTCATTAGAATATTGTTTAAGGATTTTGACCTTGTTGTTTGAGATATAGTTTATGAGTTCTACGGTTTTTTGTTCAAGCAGGTACTTTTGTTCAAGCGTTAAACTGTCGTGATAATTTCGGGGGGCTTTTCGGAACTCGACTGAGTGAACGATCTCTAAAACAGGGTTTAAATCAGATTGAATCTTGTGGGTGTAAACTGGGTCGACTTTTTCCAGACAATCGGTGATTTGCTTAAACGTTGGCCGTAGATCAGTGTAAAATCCGGTTATGTCAATGCCATAGAATTTGATCTTCTTATCATTGCTGACGTTTTGGCTATAAGTTCTCATCCATTCTATCATGTCGGTATACTCAGTCCACCATCCATACATTTTATTCAGTCCACCAATCCAGTCTTTTTTGTCTACCTGTTTTCCCAGGATATAATCATGGGTGATCCGGGATTCAGGCAAGCCACTTTCACAGACCACGGTAGTAAAGCCTTTATTTTTTATCAGATACTCGACAATAGCGGCATTGGTTTTTATAAACTCTTTCACATTATGAGCTCCTTCGCTCACCGCAACAATCCTGGCATTACCAACAGATTTGTCGATGGCACTGAACATCTCATCTTGCCCTCCATCGCCAATAGAAAACGGCACTGCATTCTTTTTAGCCCAATGAACAAAATCTTTTTCGGCTGCACTGTTTTTTCTTTGCGTATAGGTTAAGCTGCTACAGCCTGCAAAAAGAAAGCCTATTCCTACAAACAGTAATAACTTTTTCATTTGCTATTTATTTTATTTTAAAGATCTTGCAGTAGAAAGAATGTTCTTGCTACTATTGATGAAAATAATGGAGACCAACCCAACACGTCCGCAGCCTGTATTCATTTATTGATCAAAGATAACTGATTTCAGTAATCAATAATTAAGTAATTTTGTTTCACAACCAGCTAATACAGGGGTTGAGGAATGAATCTATAAATATCAACACTATAAAGGATAATGAAAAAAAGTTTGCTATCGATCACTTTAACCCTGATTTTGGCAGTAACTATAGCTGTCGGTCAGAATGTAACTTCTAAAAACAGCGTCATCACCAAAGCCGACCTTGAAAAGGTAGGCACATCGATACCGACAACGGACATCGGAGAACCGGTTGGACAGGTCAGATTGTATGCTCCCCGTTGGGTTGAAGCAACTGAGGCAACATCTGCTTACGCTGTCGTGGAAGGTTCTATTATGCCGGTTGATCCAAAGGGCTGGCCCATTAATTTCAGGGTCCTTCTACCTGCTGTTTGGTCTCGTCGTGCTATTCAAGCCGGGGGTGGAGGGATGAACGGATCTATCACCGTCAGAGAAGGCAAAAACCCTAATATCAATAAAGGATTCGCCATGTATGGCAGCGATTCGGGTCATCAGGGTGGAATGGGTGGCGATGCGCTGGCTTCGGGTCCGGTAGGTTCTAAACCGGATGACTGGGCCCTCAACGATGAGGCCATCCGCAATCTGGGTTATATGCAGATGAAGAAGGCGCATGATGCGGCTATGGTAATCATGGAAAGAATCTATGGTGAACGTCCAAGATACAACTATTATATCGGAGCTTCACAAGGTGGCCGCGAAGGACTCATGGTTGCGCAGAAATATCCTGCTGACTATAACGGCATAATATCCGATGTTCCCATAGTCAGTTTTTCAACGTTAATGCTGGCTCCTGAATTGATCAGAATCCAGGAAAAACCTTTGGCAAGTTGGGTGACTCCTGCAAAAGTGAATGCGATCAGGGCTGAGTTTTTGAGGCAATGTGACAAACTGGACGGATTGTCGGACGGGATCATCAACAACTACATGGCCTCACGCGCTATATTTGACGTAACGGATGGTAAAGGTCCGAAAGATCCCTGGGCCGCCTTGCGAGGTCCTGATGGAAAGGATCCCAAACCTGATGATAATTCTGCTTCGGCCAGGCTCAGTGATGAACAGATCAAGACCCTTGAATTTGTCTACAGTCCTTATAAGTTTTCAACTCCACTTGCAAATGGTGTTAAATCCTTCGGTATGTGGCTTCCAACGACCGATCCTGCTTCGTTTGGGACGATTGCTTCGACCCGTTACAAGGGACAGGAGGGTGCCACAGATATTGCTCGGCTACATTCATCCCTGGGGGTTCTTGGTGTAACAGGTTTTCTGATGCAGAATCTGTCGGCTAATCCACTGGACTACGTGGAAGGTAAAGCGCTGAATGAGCGCCGGAAACAGATTTCAGAATGGCTCGATGCCACCAATCCGGATCTTAGCGCTTTTTATAAACATGGAGGGAAAATAATGTTTACCGTCGGAACTCAGGATTTTATTGCCTCCTCGGGCGCACAGCTTGATTACTATCAGTCTTTGATCAATAAGATGGGACAAAACAATCTGGATAAATTTGCACGATTGTATGTCGTTCCGCAGGCAGGCCATGGATTATCAGGCAGGAGTTATACGATGAATGGTGATGGTGAAAAGGTTGAAGTGAAAAATATTCCGGCTCCGAGTTTAGGTGACAAAATGGATCTGATTGTTGCATGGGTTGAAGATGGAAGCGCTCCTGCGAAAACACTTGTGATCAGCCCCGAAGGACGTATTGGAGTGAAAACTGATAGCAAAGGATATCTGCTCTGCACTTATCCAAACTATCCTAAATACATAGGAGGTCCTAAAGATCAGGCTTCATCTTATATCAGCGCTTCGAAATAAGTAGCTAACCCGAAATAATGGGATCTGGATCAAATTATTCACTTTAATGTGTAATTTTGAAGATCCTCGTCTGTATGAATTCTCAAGAAATGATTTTGGTAAGTTAGACGAGATCATCTTAGAAGATCATATAAGGAAATCTATTATTTTGCTGAGAAGAAGGAATGTGACTTTATAGTTTTTGAAAGAGGTAAAATAATAAATGTTATTCAGGTATGTGCTCAATTAAACAATGATAATCTTGAGCGTGAATTGAATGGATTGTTTGAAGCATTGGAGTTTTTCAATCTTAAAAAGGGAGTTATTGTCACCTTGGATCAAAAAGATCATTTTGAGAAAAATGATCTTATCGCGGAAACACTCCCTGCTTATGAATTTCTGTTTAATGAAATATAAGTTTTAATCATTATTGCAAGATGAACTATTCAGGAAGCGCCGTGATGGATCTGAAAAACAGTTCAGGACTAGGCAAGCCCGGGAAACCTGCCATGATTGCAATCTTTACTTATCATTCACCGGTACTTCCGATGAGTTTGGCTTTGAGCTTTATAACTCTAAAAATGAAAACATAATGGTGGGTTATAATAATCTGACTAAAAAGTTTATCATCAACAGAATGAATC
>Ga0118677_10010685_pt1 | contig 13970 bp, 2 predicted proteins | sample AliMusrvi5mmetaG_FD_86154 | JGI IMG/M metagenome (GOLD analysis project Ga0118677, IMG submission 86154) | reverse complement strand
CCATTGCGGAAAAATATCGCGCCGTCTTCCGTCCGCGAAAAATCCGCTCCGAAATTTCCGCCGAAAACACTCGCCGATGGGACAGGCTCTACATAGGCGATGCAGGAACGAGACAGGAAGAGGCGGCGGGCAGGATGCCCGCGCCACAGGTGGCCCGGGCATCCTGCCCGGAGCCTCTGTTCAAACAGCCAAGAGTGCTAAGTAAACAGTATTGGGCAGGCTGCCCGTGCCCCCTACCGCAGACGGGCCGGATTGCGCCGGCCCGTCTGGGGTGGAAGGATCAGTTCGGAGTCACCGACAGGCGGACGAAGATGGTGCCCGCGTCGGTTGGCAGGGTATAGGCGACCGAAGCGCTGGTGTTGCTCAGAAGGCCATCGCCGGATGGAACATCCGTCCAAGTGGATAGGTCCGCCGATGTCTGCACCACGAACTGGGTGCCGTAATCGGTGAACGGAATGTTGCCACCATTGGGCCAGGTGACGGAGCTAACGGCACCCACCGTCACCACGGACGGATTGGCGGTGAAGCCAGCGGGGGCACCCATGAAGTATTTCACCCCGTTCGGGACACCGTCATTGTTGGTATCGGCATTGGCGGGATCGCCACCGACATTGGCCGCGGCCCAGGTGGCGTAACCGGAGACAACACCGACCTGGAGGCTGCCGGAGCCGGTGATGTACCCGATGGTGGCGGCACTGGAGGCATCATACAAGCCGGCCGGCAGAACTGCACCGTTGATGACCAGAGAGGTGACGTTGTTGGTCGCGGCGTTGGGCAGGTTGAGCACCGCACCGAACGCGATGGATACCGTGGAGGTGGCCGCGAAGGTGGTGGCGGAATTGCTGGTGATTCTAAGCGTGCCGCCCAGGACGGTGGTGTTTCCGGTGTAGGTGGTCACGCCGCTGAGAACGAGGGTGCCGCTGTCGGTTTTGGTTAGGTTGGCCGAGCCGCTGATGCCCCCGCTGAGGGTCATGAGGTTGGTGAAGCCCTGGCGAAACACGCCGCCCGCGGCTCCGGACAGCACGATCGGATTGGCGAGCGTGGTTCCTGAGTGACTGCTCCAAGCGCCAGCGTTGGTGGGGTTGATCAAACTGGTCAGCCCGCCGCCATTATTGAGCGTTAGGACATTGCTCGCATCGCCCAGCGCTGTGTTGTTCCCGACACCCAGTACGCTGGTCATTCCCGTCGTCGAGCCTGTCCCATTCACCGTGATCGCCCCCTTGAACGTGCTGGCGCTATTCATCGATGCGTTCGACGAGGTTCCACCCCCCGTCGTGTTGAACACGAAGTTCACGTTTCCCGTCGAGGGGGAGGAAATGGCATCCGAGAAACCATCCGCGATGTTGGCGCCGAGATTGATCGTCAAGGTCGAATCAACGCCGCTGCTGTTGGTGATCGTGCCGCTGCCGGCGAGCTGCGACGTGGCGGCATTGAAGCCCGCCAAATCCAGGGTTCCCGCACTCACGTTCAGGACGCCGATGGACAGCGCCGAGGAGCTGCCCAACATGAGAGTGCCGGCGGTAATCGTGGTCGCGCCGGTGAAGGTGTTGGTGCCGCTGAGGATCCAGGTGCCGCTGCCGGCTTTGGTCAGCGTACCCGCGCCGGTGCCGATGTTGCCCGCGATGCTGCCATTGTTGGAGCCGCCGAGCGTCAGACCGAGGCCGGAGCCGGTGATCGTGCCGGTGTTGGACAGGACGAGGTCGCCGCCGGCGGCCACGATGCTGCTGGAGCCGGCCAGCGAAACCAGCCCGGCGTAGGTCGCGGCTGTGGTGCTGCTGTTGGTCAGCGCGCCGCCGCTGCTGATGCCCGTGCCATTGAGGGCCAGGGCGTTGGTGTTGGTCATCGTCTGGCCGTTGAGGTCGAGCACCGCGCCGCTGGCGACGCTTACCGCGCTGGTGCTGTCACCCAGTGCTGTGGCGCTGCCGGCGATGAGGGTTCCCGCGCTCACGGTGGTGCCGCCGGTGAAGGCGTTGCTGCCGCTGAGGGTGAGCGACCCGGCACCCGCCTTGATCAAGCCCCCGGATTTGGTGGCGGAAAGCCCGTTGGCGAAGGTGATATTCTGCGAGTTGGTGTCGATTGCCACCGCGCCCGTGCTGGTGCCGCCGTCGATGCGTGACGAATAGTCCGTGGTGTTGCTGGCGCTGAATTGAAGGGTGCCACCACCGAAGACGATGTTGCCTGTGGAGGAGAGAGCGTCACTGCTGCCCAGAGCAAGGATGCCACCCAGGAGGGTCGTGTCACCCAGGTAGGTGTTGCTGCCCGTGAGAAGGAGGGTGCCGCTGTCGGTCTTGGTGAGGCCGGCCGGGCCACTGATGACCCCGCTCAGGGTAAGCACGTCGGTAAAGCCCACGCGAACCAATCCGCCCGCGGTTCCGGTTAGCACGATCGGATTGGCGAACGTCAGGTTGCCATGGGTGAGCCACCCGCCAGTTGCCGTGGGGTTAGACATTTCTGTCAGTCCGCCGCCGTTGCTGAGCGTGATCACATTGGTCACATCGCCCAGCGAGGTACTCGTCCCGACGCCCAGCACGCTGGTGAATCCCGTCGTCGAGCCTGTCCCATTCACCGTGGTCGCCCCCTTGAACGTGGCGGCGTTATTCATCGATAAGTTCGATGAGGTTCCACCCGCCGTCGCGTTGAACACGAAGTTCACCTTTCCCGTCGAGGGGGTGGAAATGGCACCCGTGAAAGCGTCCGCGATGCTGGCGGCAAGATTGATCGTGACCGTCGAATCGACGGCGCTGCTGTTGGCGATGGTGCCGCTGCCGGAGAGCAGCGTCGTGGCGGTATTGAAGCCCGCCAGATCCAGGGTCCCCGCATTCACCGCCAGATTGCCGGTGGAAAGCGCCGAGGAGTTGCCCAACATGAGGGTACCGGCGGAAACCGTGGTCGCGCCGGTGTAGCTATTGGTGCCGCTGAGGATCAGCGTGCCGGCACCAATCTTGGTAAGAGCTCCCGAGGTGGCGGTCGCCCCCCCCGACATCGTTAGAGTGTTGGTGGTGACCTCCACGGTGGCCGTCTTGCCCGCGTTGATCGTGAAGTTGCGATCGGTGCTGGCGGTGGCCCCGGTGTATTGCAGGGTGCCTCCGTCAAAGACCAGATTGGCTGGCGCGTTGGAGGCCGAGCCGAGGTTGCCGCTGGCAACCCCGCCATTGCCGATCGTCGCCACGCTGAGGGCGCCCCCCGTGAGGGTGGTGGCGCCGGTGTAGGTGTTGGCTCCACCGAGGGTAAGCATGCCCGCGCCGGTTTTGTTATAGGCTCCCGCACCTGACAGCGGAACGCTTGTCCCGAGGGTGAAACCTGATACGGCATTGAATTCCACCGTGCCTGAGTTGTTGATGGCGCTGGCGAAAGCTGTTGTATCGGTCAGTTTCAGCGTGCCGGCGCTAACCGTCGTGGCCCCGGTGTAGGTGATATTGACGCCACTCAAGGTCTGCACGCCGCCCGTGCCCATGTTCACGGTCAGTGCCACCTTGCCGCCGCCGCCACCACTCCAGTTATCCCAAATCCACCCGGCATCCTGGTAGCTGCCTGTTCCCGTCAAAATCACGGTACCCGTGACCGCACTGGCACCGGTTGCTGCGCTGGAGTTGTCCACCATCAGTCCACCACCTGGACTGCTCAAGCCCGCCACCGTCTCCGTGAGGCCCAGCAGGTTGAACGCGTTAACATTCGTGGTATCGACGCAGGAGACCAGCGTGTTCGCTCCATCCAACTCATTGTTGGCCGTGGCCCACACAGCGCCACCGCCGCCGATCGCCAAATTGCCAGGGATGGCCGTGGCCCCACCCGTCTTGGAGAGGATAAGAGCTCCCCCCGTGACCGTGGTCGTGCCTGTGTAGGTGTTGCTGGAGGCGCCGCTCAACGTCAGTTTGCCGCTGTCGGTCTTGGTGAGGCCGGCCGAGCCACTGATGATCCCGCTAAAGGTAACCACGTCGCTAAAGCCGGTGCGGACCAATCCGCCCACGGTTCCGGACAGCACGATCGGATTGGCAAACGTCAGGGCAGCATGGCTGCTCCAACCGCCACTTGCCGTGGGGTTAAACATTTGTGTCAGTCCACCGCCGTTGTTGAGCGTGATCACATTGGTCGCATCGCCCAGCGAGGTGGCGCTCGCCAAACCGATGACGCCCGACAGTCCCGACGTTGAGCCGGTCCCATTCACGGTGATCGCCCCCTTGAAGGTGCTGGCGGAATTGAACGAGATGTTAGACGAAGCTCCGCCCGCGGTCGCATTGAAAACGAGGTTCACCTTTCCCGCCGACGGGGTGGTTATCGTCCCCGTATAAGCGTTCGCGACGCCGGCGCCAGGATTGATTGAAAGAGTAGAATCGGTGCCGGTGCTGTTGGAAATCACGCCGCCGCCGGAGAGCGACGTGGTGCCGGCGTTGAAGCCCGCCAGATCCAGCGTCCCAGCAGTCACGGTCAGGGTGTTGCCGGGGAGCGCCGAGGAACTGCCCAACTTGAGGATGCCCGCGCTAATCGTGGTGCTGCCGGCATAGGTGTTGGTGCCCGCAAGGGTCAGCGTGCCGGTGCCTGCCTGGGTTAGAGAGCCGGTGCCGGTGATGGCGGACGCGCTGAAATCCGTGCCTTGCGCCACTGCATTGCTGCGATTGATGGTGAAGTTGCCGTTGTTCACAATCGCGCTGCTGGTGGAGAGCGTGCCCGCAGTGCCGCTGAGTTGCAGCGACCCGCTGTTGATGGTGGTGGTGCCGGTATAGGTGTTGGCACCCGAAAGGGTCAGCTTGCCAGCGCCGCCCAGCGTCAGCGCCGTGGCACCGGTATTGTCCATGATCGGGGTGCTGATGCCCAGGGTATCGGTGGACAGGTTGCTGCGGACGACCAGTTCGCCGCTGGCGGTGGTCGTGCTCAGGCCGGTGCCACCACTGATCGTGGAGGCCGCCCCGCCGGACTGCAGGATGCCATCGGTCTGGAAGGCCACCGCGCCGAGGGCCAGCGAGTTGGCTCCCAGGTTCAGGGTGTTGATGGTGGCCGCGCCCTGTGACGTCACACTGCCGGTCAGGGCCACATTGGTGGTCGATCCAGAAGTGATCGTGCTGGTTCCACCCGCTGCGGCGACATAGCCCGTATCGCCCGAGCCATAAGCACGGACATATCCGCCGGCATCGTATGCCGCGTAACTGCTGCCATTGAAGGCCAGGCCGCGGTCGATGAGCGCAGCGGTCGTCGGGCCCGAGGTGAACTTGATCAGGTTGGTGGTGCCATTGGTGCCACCACTGGTCACAAAGTTGCCGGTCCCACCTCCGGCTGTGCGGGCAGTGAGCGAGGCGAAAGTCAGGTTCGTGGTGCCGCTGGTGCCGTAGGTTGACTGAACCGTGCCGTCACCCGCGTTGAACCTCAGAGCGCCGAGCGTCTGCGCGCTGCCAGTGGTGACGCCTTGATAGATGAAGTTGCCCCCGTTGAAAGTGAGCGCGGTGGCGGCCAGGCTGCCGCTGGTGCCATTGCCGAGCTGCAGGGTGCCGCCGTTGACGCTCGTTGCGCCGGTGTAGGTATTGGCGGCGCTGAGGGTGAGAGTGCCGCTGCCGCTCTTGGTCAGTCCGCCGCTGGTGTTGGCCGCGAGGGTCGCGGCGCCCGCTGTGCCCGCCGTGGTGAATCCGCCACCGCTGAGGGCGAAGGTGGGGGCGCCGGAGTAACCCACGCCCGGATTGGTGAGGGTGATGGAACCGACCTTCAACGCGCCCGCGCCGTCGTCCACCATGTTGGCAATCGCCGTGGCGCCCGTCCCGGTGCCGCTGATGGTGACATGCGGCGCGCCAACGTAGCCGGCGCCCTGGGTTGCCAACGTGAGCGTGGCGAGACCGCTGCCCGTCGGGGCCAGCAGGGGAGCCACGATGGTGTCGTTAAAGCCATTGGTGTCAATGACCGCGCCACCCGTAAACGCGCCAAACGCGCCGTTAACATAGACCCCGGTCAGCGCCGGCAGGAAGGTCGTGCTCGACGAACTCGACTGCAGCGTGCCGCCGCCAAAGTTGAGGTAGGCCGTGGCCGTGGCGACTTTGGTGAAGCTGTTGGTCCGCAACGTGCCCCCGTCGAGGTTGAGAATGCCTGTCACGGTTCCAACGTTGTTGCCGAAATTGACAGCCCCCCCCGCTCCTGAATTGTTGATCATCCCGCCGAGGACGTTGAGTTCCGCGCGTCCGCCAGACCCGTCCCAGCCGAGGCCGAGCGTTTGTCCCGAATTCCCGTTGCCGCGGTTGAGGGTGCCGCCGGTGATGGTGAACTCGCCGACGCTCCCATTCGCCCGGGAAAGGATAAAGAAGGTGGTGTTGTTGATCGTGCCGGCGGACATGAGGCCGACGCCGGTGCCGTTGCTCTGGCCGCTTTGATTACCGAACGTGACGCGCGTCGAATTGAGCGTGCCGCCGCTATTGTTGAAGTAGCCATAGCCGTTGGCGTTGACGCCCATGTTGAAGGAGTTTTCGCCGTCGGGCCCGACCAGGTTGATGACGCCGCCGGGCTTCAGGTTCACGGCACCACTGGCAGCGCTTGTGCCAGCATACATTTGGTATTCAGTCACGCTTCCGGTCACATTGACCACGGCCCTGTTGGTAGCGGCCTGTTCGCCGATCGTCAGGGTGGCAGCGGGGCTAGCGATGGAGCCGCTGACGTTCAGAGTGCCGACGTTGACAAGGGTGTTGAAAAGGTAGGAGTTGGCACCGGCAAGGGTGATTGTGCCGGCACCTGCCGTGTTAATGCCTCCACCCGCACCGCTGATCGCTCCGCCCAGGGTGATATCACCTCCTCCGGCGGTGGTCGTGACCGTGCGTAGCGCAGTCATCGTCATGGCCAGGTTGATCGTCTGCAGGCTGGTGCCGCTGTTGGTGATGTTGCCGCCCACCGTGATGGCGTTGCCGCCGAGCACAAAGGCACCCGCACCAGCGTTGAAGGCAATCGAAGTGGCGGTGCCGCCGGTGAGATTGTTGTTATTGATCGCTTGCGTGCTGCCGGCAAACGCCAGTGTGGCGTTAAAGCTGTTAGCCAGGGTCACGTCCCAGTTGTTGGTCGTGCCCCAATTGGCGTCCCCGCCTAGGCCGGCCCAGGTGGCGGCCTGTACGGACTGCAAGGCGAACCCGGCGACTGCGAGCCCGAAGCTCAGGATCAGGCGGGATGGAAAATTGGCGGCGAGTTGATTCTTATATTTTGGTTTCATGGCTGTGGCTTGGATTTGGGGTGGTTGTTGGATTGATCGATGGAGGAAACAGAGAATGAAGTTAGCGGCGGCGGCGCAGCAGGCTGGCAGCGAGTAGCAGTCCGGCGAGCGCGCCGGTGGGTTCCGGCACGGCGGTCCAGGTCAGCGTGCTGCCACTCATGGTGAAAGCACCTTGACCGGTGGGATTTACGGCTTCACTATTGTTATAGTATTGCACGCTGCTGAAGACACTGGCGAAGCTCACGTCGGTGCCGGCGTCAGCGGTCATGAAGATATCGGTCCAGGTGCGATTGGTATCCCAGAAGCTTTCGCTGAAGTTCTGGGTGCCATCGAGCACCACCCGCAACACAGCCCCGCTGCCGCCCAATGTGCCGGCGACATTGACCGCATCATAGGCGGTGCCGCGACCTGTCTCGGCCGGCGTGCTCGCCAGTTGCCACTCGAAGATCGAGCCGGAGGCGGCCGTTAGATTATTGGAAAAGGTTTCTTTGCCGACACCATTGCCCGGCGCGAGGATCGTCCCCGAGTTGATCGTCGTGTTGCCGCCGACCGTGCCGGTGCCCATCAGCTTGGTGCCGGTGTTGTTCACGGTAACGGCACCGCTGCCGGTGCTGCCGTTGACCGACAGGCTGCCCGCATTGATGGTGGTGCCGCCGGTGTAGGCGTTGCTGCCGCTGAGCGTGAGACTTCCGGCACCTGTTTTGGTCAGGCCGCCGGATTTGGTGGAGGAAAGCCCGTTGGCGAAGATCACATTCTGGGAGTTGGTGTCGATGGCGACCGCGCCCGTGCTGGTGCCGCTGTCGATGCGCGAGGAATAGTCGGTGGTGTTGCTGGCACTGAATTGAAGGGTGCCGCCGCCGAAGACGATGTTGCCTGTGGTGGAGAGCGCCCCACTGCTGCCCAGCGTGAGGATGCCACCTATGAGGGTCGTGCCACCCGTGTAGGTGTTGGTGCCCGTAAGATTGAGCGTGCCGCTGTCGGTTTTCGTGAGAGCCGAGCCACTGATGCCCCCGCTGAGGGTCATCAGGTTGGTAAAGCCCTGGCGAAACACGCCGCCTGCGGTTCCGGCAAGCACGATCGGATTGGCGAGCGTAATTCCTGAGTTACTGCTCCAAGCGCCACTGTTGGTGGGGTTAACCATACTGGTCAGCCCGCCGCCGTTATTGAGCGTGAGAACATTGGTCGCATCGCCCAGCGAGGTGTTGTTCCCCACACCCAGAATGCTGTTATTTCCGGCCGTCGAGCCAGTCCCATTCACCGTGATCGCCCCCTTGAACGTGCTGGCGCTATTCATCGATAAGTTCGATGAGGATCCACCCGCGGTCGTGTTGAACACGAAATTCAGCTTTCCCGTCGATGGGGAGGAAATCGTATCCGAGAAACCGTCCGCGATGCTGGCGGCGACATTGATCGTCAAGGTCGAATCGACGGCGGTGCTGTTGGTGATCGTGCCGCTGCCGGAGAGCTGTGACGTGGCGGTATTGAAGCCCGCCAAATCCAGGGTCCCCGCGCTCACGTTCAGGTTGCCGGTGGAGAGCGCCGAGGAATTGCCCAACTTGAGGGTGCCGGCGGAAATCGTGGTCGTGCCGGTATAGCTGTTCGTTCCGGAGAGAACTTGGGTGCCGAGCCCGGACTTCGTGAGGGACATGGCCCCATTGGCGATGGCCCCCGAATAGGTGTTGGTGACGCCGGTTGCCGGATTCAGGGTGATGCCGGTCACGGAACTGTAGCCCGTCGTAATCACCGAGGCCAAGGCGACACTGCCGGTGAGGCCGCCGAAGGTCGGGGTGGTGAAGCCGGTCACCGTGATGGCGCCCGCGCCGGAGGTGTCGATGGCGCTGTTCTGGAGCGCCAGGTTGTTGCCTAACGTAAGCACGCCTGCGCTTACGAGGGTGTTTCCACTGAAGGTGTTGGCGGCAGATAAAGTGGTGGTGCCGGTGCCCGCCTTGGTGAAGGAACCTGTGCCGGTGATGGCGGCCGCGCTAAAGTCCGTGCCCTGCGCCACCGCATTACTGCGGTTGACGGTAAGGTTCGCGTTGTTCACGATCGCGCTGCTGGTGGAGAGAGCGCCGGTTGTGCTGCCGCTGCCGAGTTGCAGCGACCCGCCGCTGATGGTCGTGGTGCCGGTGTACGAGTTGGTGGCAGTCAAAGTGGTGGTGCCGGTGCCCGCCTGGGTGAAGGAACCTGTGCCGGTGATGGCGGCGGCGCTGAAATCCGTGCCCTGCGCCACCGCATTGCTGCGGTTGATGGTAAGGTTCGCGTTGTTCACGATCGCGCTGCTGGTGGAGAGCGTGCCGGTTGTGCTGCCTGTGCCGAGAATGAGCGACCCGTTGTTGATAGTGGTTGTGCCGGTATAGGTGTTGGTAGCCGAAAGTGTCAGCTTGCCAGCGCCGCCCAGCGTCAGTGCTGTGGCACCGGTATTGTCCACGATCGGGATACTGATGCCCAGGTTGTCGGTGGACAGGTTGCTGCGAACGACCAACTCGCCGCTGGCGGTGGCCGTGCTCAGGCTGGTGCCACCACTGATCGCGGAGGTCCCGCCGGATTGAAGGATGCCATCGGTCTGGAAGGCCGCCGCGCCGAGGGCCAGCGAGTTGGCTCCCAAGTTCAAGGTATTGATAGTTGCCGCGCCCTGTGCCGTGACGCTTCCGCCGAGCACCACATTGGCGGCCGACCCGTTAGGGATGGTATTGCTGCCACCCGCGGCGGCGGCATACCCCGCATCACCCGAGCTATAGGCGCGGACAAATCCGCCCGTATCGTAGGCAGCGTAACTGCTGCCATTGAAGGACAGGCTGCGGTCGATGAGCGTCCCCGCCGTCGGGCCGGAGGTGAACTTGATCTGGTTGGAGGTACCATTGGTGCCGCCGCTGGTCACAAAGTTGCCGGTCCCGCCACCGGCCGTGCGGGCCGTAAGCGATGCAAATGTCAGGTTCGTGATGCCGCTCGTTCCAAAGGTTGACTGGACCGTGCTCTCGGCACTGTTGAACGTCAAAACTCCGAGCGTCTGCGTGCTGCCAGAGGTGACACCTTGATAGATGAAGTTGCCTCCGTTGAGGGTTAGCGCCGTGGCAGCCAGGCTGCCGCTCGTGCCATTGCCGAGCTGAAGAGTGCCACCATTGACGGCCGTCGTGCCGGAGTAGGTATTGGCTCCGCTGAGGGTGAGCGTGCCTGTGCCGGTTTTGGTCAGGCCGCCGCTGGTATTGGCCGCGATCGTCGCGGTGCCTGCGGTGGCCGCCGTGGTAAATCCGCCACCGCTGAGGGCGAAGGTGGGCGTGCCGGTGTAACCCACGCCCGGATTGGTGAGGGTGATGGAACCGACTTTCAGCGCGCCCGCTCCGTCGTCAATCATGTTGGCAATGGCCGTGGCACCCGTCCCCGTGCCGACGATGGTGATGTGCGGCGCACCAATATAGCCGGTGCCCTGGGTCGCCATCGGAAGCGTTGCCAAGCCGCTGCCCGTCGGGGCTAGCAGGGGTGCCACGATGGTGTCGTTATAGCCGTTGGTGTCGATGAGCGCCCCACCCGTGAACGAGCCGAACGCACCGTTGACATAAACTGCAGTCAGCGCCGGCAGGAACGTCGTGCTCGAAGAACTCGCCTGCAGCGTGCCGCCGGCCAAGTTGAGGTAGGCCGTGGCCGAGGCGACTTTTGTGAAGCTGTTGGTGCGCAACGTGCCCCCGTTCAGGTTGAGAATGCCCGTCACGGTTCCGACGTTGTTGCCGTAAGTGACGACCCCACCCGAGCCCGAATTGTTGATCAGGCCGCCGAGTACGTTGAGTTCCGCGCGTCCACCCGTTCCGTCCCAGCCGAGGCCGAGGGTTTGGTTCGCAATTCCGACGCTGCGGTTGAGGATGCCGCCGGTGATGGTGAATTCACCGATGCTTCCATTCGCCCGTGAAAGGATCATGAAGGTGCTGTTGTTGATCGTGCCGGCAGACATGAGGCCGACGCCGGTGCCGTTGCTTTGGCCGCTTTGATTGCCGAACGTGATCCGTGTCGAATTGAGAGTGCCGCCGCTATTGTTGAAGTAGCCATAGGCGTTGGAGTTGACGCCCATGTTGAAGGAGTTTTCGCTGTCGGGCCCGACGAGGTTGATGATGCCGCCGAGCTTCAGATTCAGGGCACCACTGGCACCGCTCGTGCCAGCATACGTTTGGTATTCTGTCACGCTTCCGGTCACATTGACCACTGCCTTGTTAGTAGCGGCCTGTTCGCCGATTGTTAGAGTGGCAGCGCTGCTATAGATGGAGCCGCTGACATTGAGAGTGCCTGCGTTGACCAGGGTGTTAAAGGAGTAGTTATTAGCACCTGAAAGGGTGATGGTGCCCGTGCCTGCTGTGGTAAAACCGCCACCCGCGCCGCTGATCGCTCCGCTCAGGGTGATATCACCTCCTCCGGTCGTGGTCGTGATCGCGCGCAGTGCTGTCGTCACCATGGCCAGGTTGATCGTCTGCAGAGTGGTGCTGCTGTTGGCGATGTTGCCAGCCAGAGTGACCGGGTATCCGCTGAGCACAAACGCGCCTGCCCCGCCATTGAAGGTGATGCCATTGACGGTTTGCACGCTCAGGTCATTGAAGGACAGCAGGCCGGCGGTACCCGCGAATGTCAGTGAGTTCGGGAGACCGGGAGTTGTATCGGAGGCCCAGTTGACGTTGTCGCTCCAATCCCAAAATCCACCCACAGCGGTGCTGCCGCCATCCCAGGTGTTGGTGGCATGGACTTGGGATGAAAACCCGGCGACCGCAAGCCCGAAGCTCAGGATCAGACGGGTTGGAAAACGGGTGGCAAGGCGGGATGCTGATTTTGGTTTCATGGTCGGTAGATGCGCTTGTTTTTGTGAAAGCAGGGTTCGGGGTGGTTGGAGCGATCGGGTAAAGCTGCGTATTTCGGATGTGGAATGGCTGCTGGGTGGCTTGATCCAGAGCAAGGGCGAATCACGAGCATGTCCGCCCAATCGACCTACCCGCAGCAACGTCAACCTATGGCGCGGGAAGGGAAACAGAATTGCGTTTGAGAACTGGGCGGCCAATTCGCCCAGTGGCTTCGGCTTGGGGGGCCGCGCACCTTTGCGCTTCACGCTCGGTTCTCCAACGGCCTTGCTGGGAACGGACGGCGCTCTGCCGCCCCAACCCCAAGCAGGGAAACCCATCCTGAGATGTTTCCTAACAAATGTAAGAACAAGCCCAACCCAGAGTAAACTTAAAACCCACCCCACAGCCTCATATCGGCGGCTAATACCTATACTGGAGATACCCGATTCACGGGCCTTACCTATGGCTTAGTCCTCAATCCCGGCGGTGAGCTTGCGTTTCAATACAGCACGATTACCGCTAAACCCGGCACCGATACCCTGTTTCTAACTGCCGCATCGGCCACGTTCGGGGGCATTTCGGGAAACTGGATCTTAAACCTGCAACAAAAATATAACCATGTCGGCATCGCTCTGTCGGTGGGCAACAACAACAAGGACACGGCATTCAGTGGCGTGATCAATGACACGGGTGCGACCAGCGGCACTGGATCGCTCACCAAGGTCGGCACGGGCACATTGACGCTTAACGGCAGCAATACCTATCGCGGAGCCACCACGATCAACAGTGGGACGCTGGCGCTGGGTTTGACGGGTACGATCAACAATTCGCCGACGGTCACGATCAAGGCGGGTGCCAAGCTCGACGTGTCTGCGAACGCGACGTATGCGATGTCGGGAACCCAGACATTCACTTTGTCCATCGATCCGACCAGCACAGGCTCCACGGGTTGGATCAATACCGCAGGGCTGGATATCTCTGCGGGCAAGGTTGCTTTAAATTTGTTAGGAACGCTTGACGACGATGCCTATATCCTGGCCAATTACACCTCGCTGACGGGTGCGCAGTTTGCGAGCGTGACCCCCAACCCGCTGCCGACCGGTTATTACATCGATTACGCGTTCAACAACAGGACCCAGATTGCGCTGCGCAAAGTGCCGGTTGGAAACGTGGAGCCCCTGTGCTGGCAGACCGGGAATGGGACTTGGGATGCGGCCGCTACTAACTGGAAAGATAACGGTGGCACTGGCAATACGGTTGCGTTCGTGCAGGGCGATACGGTGGTATTCGATGATACGATGAGCGGCATTTCACCCATTGCGGTCACGCTGAACGCGGCAATGACGGTGGGCGGAATGACCGTCAATGCGAGCAAGAATTACACCATCACCGGCAGCGGCTCCATCGGTGGTGCCTATGACATGACGAAATCAGGCAGCGGCGTGTTCACGCTTGCGGTTATGGGCGACTATACCGGCAACACTCTCATCAACGGCGGCACGCTGGCGCTCGGCGCGGGCGGTTCGCTCACCAGCACTGCATTGATTTCCCTCGCCGCCGGCACCACCTTCGATGTGTCCGCCCAAGCGTCGCCGTATGTTCTTGCTAACAGCGCTACCCTGCAGGCGAGCGGGACCGGCACGGTGGCGGGAACCTTTGCCGCGCAACTCATCGGACCTTCAGGCGGCGCGATCAGTCTGGGCTCAAGGCCGGTTTCATTGACCTACTCGCCGGTCAGCTTTGTCGGCGACACAACGCATCCCGCGCTGTACGTCTCGCAAGGCGCGTTGAACTTCAGCGGCAACGGGATCGCCGTCAACAACGCGACAGCCACGTCGCTGGGAGTTGGCACTTACCGGTTGATCCAGGTCGGTGACGGCAGCAGCGGCGTGATCAACGGCTTGCCCAATCCCACCGTCACCGTCACCGGCAACGGTTTGGCAACGGGATGTCAGGCAGCCCTGGTGGTCGAGAACGGCAACCTG
>Ga0118677_10010684_pt1 | contig 13971 bp, 9 predicted proteins | sample AliMusrvi5mmetaG_FD_86154 | JGI IMG/M metagenome (GOLD analysis project Ga0118677, IMG submission 86154) | reverse complement strand
TAATTGTCCTTCTTTTACCACATCCCCGTATTAACTTTTAAAAAATCACAAAAACTGAAATAATTTTTTTAAAAAACAATCAATAATAAATTGCCTTTTACTCTTACCACGAAGAAGGGTTGTCAGAATCACATGAAAAGTCCAAAAAAAACAGCTTGCTTTTTTTTGAAAAAATTGCAGTGAAAAAAATCTACGAAAGTCTTTTTGCGTGCTTCAGGAGAATAATAAATTCATGTTAGCCTTTACATTTACAAATCCTATCAAAACATGCGTGCATAGAACCAAAGTATCACTGCTTGGATGGCAAGTTTTTTTACATGGAAGTTAGGCTAGAAAACAATTAATTTAAACATAGCTGAATAACGTTTAAGTTCAAACGTAAAGAATGCAATATTTTAACCTTTAAAGCTAAGTTCCCAAATTCTGATATTATGCATCCTTATGGCAGTTATAAGGGTTCGTTCTTTGATCTTATGGACGCAAATGCTGATTGTAAGAAAGGGTAATGTGATTGTATGAACCGGTGTTTGGGAACACACCTTAATTTTATGATTAGGAAGAAAAAAAGTTATTCAGTAAATGCTTGTTCCTTCATCATTTTATTAAATAAATAAAGGACTGTTCTCACCGAGTTACCTTATCAGTTTCAAAACTCCGTTAATGAATGTCAATGGATGTGGAGGACATCCGGGAATATAGAGATCGGGTTTCAAAACATTCAGTAAATGCCTGTCAACTGCAGGGCTTTCGGCAAACGCGCCACCGCTTACGGCACATGCACCAGCTAGGATTAGTATCTTTGGTTGGGGTATCGCTTCCATTGTAATCCTTAGCGATTCAGAACTATTTGCAACAATGGGTCCTGTAACAACAACACCATCGCAATGTCTGGGTGAAGCGAGAAATTCAATTCCATAACGACCCATATCGAAGTTTACATTGCCACAGGCATTCAGTTCAAGTTCGCAACCATTGCAACTACCTGCTGAAACCAATCGCAATTTTAATGATCTTCCGAAACATTCTTTAATCTCTTTCCTGATCTTATCCGCATCAAATTTTATCTCTTCATTAATACCTTCTTTTACGATCAAGGCATTTGAATCATTGGAGGCAATATTATGATCCGGGGTGAATTTAATTTTACCAGAAGGACAAATATTTTCGCATTCTCCACAGAACACACACTTACCCAAATCCAAACTTACGGGTGCAATGTCAATAGCATGTACAGGGCAAATTTCTTTGCAGGAATTGCATTGTTGCTGACATTGTTTTCCATCAATAGCCGGTCGTCCAGGATGCTGAGGAGGAAGAACAACCGTTGTTGGATCAGGAATAAATTGCCTGCCCTGGTGTTTTATTATTTTTAGAATGTCAAACATTTTAGTTTCGTTTTTTTACCACATAGTCACAGTAGGAACATAGGTTTCACATAGAACCCTCCCACAGATTTTGAATTACTATGTGCTATTCTATGTATCTATTGTGCCTATGTGGTTCCATTTAAAGTGAATTTTCATTTCCTACAAATCATACCCGCAATAAGAAAGATCAAAGCTTTTATTGCAAACCGGAAAATCGGAAATATCATTGTTCCTTACTGCAAGTGCAAGCGCCATCCAGTTATGCATTGACGGGTCCTTGATCTTATAATGTTTCAAATTTCCCTTTGCATCTGTGACCGCACAATGACAATGCTCACCTCTCCATCCTTCAACAAGTGAAATTCCGAAAGTATCCGATTCAAGATTTATTTCAGATTTTCCAGATGTCTTTTCTTCATCAGATTGTTCCAGCAAAGTTCGTATGGTTTTTAACGATTGAGTAACCTCCAATCTTCTGATCATCGCTCTTGCCTGCACATCTCCGGTGTCAAGACAAACGGGTTCATGGGTCAATTTATTAAAGGACAAATAAGGATGCGAACTCCTGATATCCCTTGTCATTCCACATGTCCGCGCCGACATTCCGACAGGCTGAATAAGATTTGCCTGTTCAGTTGTTACAATTCCTGTTCCTTCAAAACGTGCAAGAACGCCAGGAGTGTTGAACATGTAGTCTGCCATTTCATCAAAGCGTGGTTCAAATTTATCAAGGTTCTTCAGTATAATATTTTTTAATTCCGAAGTCAATGGATAAGGATTCGCTCCCGCTCTGATGAGTCTCCTTCCAAAACGATTTCCACACCATACAAGAAAAGTATTGATAAGTGTTGTCCGCAATCCCTGTAACACCGCACTACCTAACTGATAAGCAATATCTGTGCACAATGCACTCAGATCACCTGTGTGAATGGCTGCTCTTTCAAGTTCTGTTGCTATGGTTCTTGAACCAGTAGTTGCATCATTGACAGCAATATTTCCCAGTGATTCCTCAAGCATTGCAAAGGCAGTAGTATTTGCAGCCACACTGTCGCCAACAATACTTTCGACAAGAACATGCCGTTCGATAAGACTTTTTTTCTTTAGAAATAATTGTTCAATTCCGCGATGCTGATAACCCAGATGAATTTCAAGATGCAGCACTTTTTCTCCATTGCAGATAAAGCGAAAATGTCCGGGTTCAATAATACCTGCATGAATAGGACCTACTCCCACTTCATGCAGTTCATGACTTTCCACCTCGTAAAACGGATAATTATTCAGAATTTTTGTTTTGTCTTCACGGTCGAATGCATATCTGACAGGCTTACACCACGGATGCCCGCTGAATTCTATTCCAAAATTTTCGCTGATCTCCCTTTCAAAAATATGCATGCCCGGATAGTCCCTGGTGATTGAATCCAGCGCTTGTTTACTGTTCAGTTCATAAAGGAAAGAAGAAACAAAAATTTCGGAAGTTGTGTCATTGCCAATGCAACAAAGCAGCCGCAGTTGTTTTTCATTTTCATGATAACCGTAATAATTCATGCAATGACAAGCAGGATCAGCAAGCAGGGATAATACATGCTCCCTGAACGAAGGATATTCCAGCAAAGGAATATTCCTTAATGGTGAAGTCTGTCCGTTTTTTAGAATTATGTGGTTCATCATCTATTTAATCAAATATTGAATGGCTTCATTGATCAATCCTGTCACTGCATCGGGTGGATTCAGTCCGATGTACAAAGCTGTGATCAAAAGAAAATACTGGGGAACATTTTCCCAGTTGTTAATCCTTGGTTTGTTTTCAAGCAATGCCTGTGGGGCTTTCAAAAACAGAATATGAAAAATTGATTTGCCGAAAGCCCATAAAATAAATGCAAGCAAAACGAGCATGAAAATGATCAGCCACAAATAACCTCCTGCAATGAGAGCCTGGAAGATCATCAGCTTGGTGAAAAATAATCCTGAAGGAGGGATTCCCATGATCACCAGGAATAGAAATAAAATGAGCACGCCGCCTGATGGTGTTATTCCGAAATATCCTCCCGTATCACCTATGTGTTTTGTCTTGAAAACCCTTACCAGTTGTGATGTCTGATAGAATAGTCCTGCCTTGGTGAAAGAGTGAATAATGAGGTGCAATATCACAGCAAAATATGCAATGCCTCCAATAGCAATTCCAATAGTGATCAACCCCATGTGCTCTATACTTGAATAGGCAATAAGTCTTTTGTAATTGTCCACTTTCAGCATATAGACTGTCGCCACAAGCAGTGTGAGAACTCCGATAATAAGCATCACATGACTCATCCAGTCGCAGAGTGAAGTGTGTGCAAAAAGCTGGTAGAACCTGAACACCGAAACAAAGCCCATGTTCATCAGTGATGTGGAAATGATGGCGCTTACAGGTCCCGGAGCCACACTGTGCGCATCAATACACACTGTGTGCAACGGGAACACACCCATTTTTACACTAAAGCCAATCACAATTAGTAAGAATGATACCTGGAATAAAAACTGGTTGGTGATCAAAATCTTTTCCGAGATCAGTGATGAAAATGTGAGGGATGAAAAACCGGAAACATTGGTGGCTGCATTCAACAGGAGTATGCCGATAAATGAAAATGATAAACCTATTGTGGAAACAAAGAAATATTTCCAAGTAGCCTCAAGCGCTTCTTCTGTCCGCTCATGATAGATCAATAGAGAAATGCACAAAGTAGTTGCTTCGGCAAGTATCCAGAGGATATTGATATTGTCGGATAAGAAGGCTCCGGTCATGCAGCCGAACAGCAAAAACAATGATGTGAGATAAACAGATCTTCGTTGTGCCCGTTCCTGTCTGTGATGAAAGTAAACAAAACTGTTGATGATGGTGGTGATACCTGTAATTGACAGTACGCTGATAAAAATTAATGACAGTGCATCGGGTCTGAAAAATAAACCTGACACCAAATCTTTATCAGTGAATAATAAATAATTTAAAGCAAGTAGAACTATGCAAAATAAAGATGCAGAAAGGTACTGCAGCATTGGTTTTCTTATGAAAAACACGAATGTCGCAAGACCAAATACTGCAATAAAATAGATCAACAATCCCATCTTTTCTAAATGTCAATAGTCAATAGTCATTAGTCATTAGTCATTAGTCAATAGTCAATAGTCATTGTGTCAATAGTTGATTGTCTTTCAGATAAAACCTCCCGGTTTAAATGAAAGCGTGTTGACGTATGACTATTGACCAATGACATTATTTTTTAATCTGATAGTTTATTCAACTGGTCAATATCAAGATCTTTGTAAGTCTTTGCAATGCGGCTCATGAACAAGCCAAACAACAAAATACTTATTAAAATATCAAGTAAAATTCCTGCATTCACAGCCATCGGGGTTTCCTTGCCCAGAGAGAATGAAAGCAATACAATACCGTTTTCCAAAACAATATACCCAATGATATGCTGAATGATTTCCTTGCGCGAAACTATCAGGAACAAACCTGTCATGATGCCTGAAAATGCAGCAGTGATATAGATCAGTTTCAACCTAATCTTCTTTTGACTAACTTTCCGAGATATGTCGACTATTTTGCAGAGACAAGGAAAGTAAAGGTCATCGATGGCTCTGTCTTTAAGGTGGCTCACTGCCCTGAAGAAAAAGTCAGCATTCTCGATTTTAAAATAGGATCTCCGGCAGCGGCTTTGGTTGTTGATCTCTGTTCTTTTCTCCCTTTCAAATCAAGTCTTGTTCTTGGCATGTGCGGAGGCTTAAGAAGAAGATATCATGTAGGGGAATATCTTGTTCCTGTCGCAAGTATTAGGGGAGAGGGGACATCAGACTTTTATTTTCCGCCAGAAGTTCCCGCTCTAGCCAATTTCCTTATGCAAAAAGCGACAACTGATATTTTAGAAGAGCAAAAAGCTACCTACCATATCGGGATCACTTATACGACAAACATGCGTTTTTGGGAGTTTAATGAAGATTTTAAAAATAAACTTAAAACTTCTAAAGCCCAGGCGATTGAAATGGAGTGTGCAACGCTATTTGCTGCTAGCTACAAAAGAAAATTCACCCTCGGGGCTTTACTTCTTATTTCCGATCTGCCACTGAATCCCGATGGGATTAAAACAAAAAAAAGCTCAGCGTCTGTTTACGAGCTTCATATGGCAGATCACGTAGAAAAAGGGGTAGCCATATTAAAGCGGGCAGCAGAGTTGCAGGTACATCATGTTAAAGGGGCCTACCATAGAAATATTGGTCTGGGAACTCCTAAAGAGAAAAAAACTTAATTTTTTAGAAGTTCAATTACTGCTTTTTCAAATTCAAGAGGTTTTTTCGTGGAGGGAAGCGTTACGAGTTGTTTGTGGGATCCTTTCCCTTTTTGCTTTTCATACGTCATGGTTAACTTATCCATTTTGATATACGACACCCCATTAAGCGCTGCAAACTGACGGATTTTTGTTAGAACGCATAGCCAGATCGCTGGCAGTGGCATCTTACCAAACCGATCTTGCATCTCACCCACAAGGGTGTCTACTTCTTCAGGGCTTGAGGCTTCTCCCAGTCTATTATAGATCTCCATACGTAGGCTTGGTTCATTGATGTAGTCATCAGGCAGTCTTGCATCGATAGAGGTTTCAAGTTTTGTTTCTACAAAATGGATTGGCTGATTTTTCTTAAGAGCTTCCACAGTTTTTTTTAGCAGCTTGCAGTAAAGGTGAAAGCCTATAGCCGAGATCTGGCCTGATTGTTGTATCCCTAGGATGTCGCCGGCACCTCGGATCTCTAAGTCTCTCATAGCAACTTTCATACCTCCACCATGGCCAGATGATTCCATAAGGGCATATAGCCGTTTTCTAGCAATTTCCGGAAGTTTTTGTCCTTTAGATGTTAAGAAATAGGCATAGGCAGGACGGTTCCACCGTCCAACGCGCCCTCTTAGTTGGTAGAGATCCGCCATTCCAAATTGGTCTGCACGATCGATGAGAATCGTATTGGCATTGGGGATGTCAATTCCATTTTCCACAATGGTTGTTGCTACAAGGATGTCTGCCTGTCCACTTTTAAAAGAGTGAAACACTGCATCGAGTTCCTCAGCTTCCATTTGCCCGTGACCGGCGATGATACGAGCTTGAGGGAGCATTTTTTGTAGCTCATCTCTTACCTGAAATATCGATTCGACACGGTTATGAATGAAGAAGGACTGTCCATCGCGGGAGAGTTCTCTCAACAGGGCATTTTTAATGATAAGAGGGTCTCTATCGGCAAGGATTGATTTTATCGGAAGCCTATCTTGCGGAGGGGTGTTAATTACAGAGATTTCCTTAGCACCGATTAATGATAGATACAGAGTTCTTGGTATGGGAGTTGCAGAAAGGGTGAGGCAGTCGACTCCGATTTTGGCTTTTTTTAGGTGTTCTTTAGCTCTTACTCCAAAGCGCTGCTCCTCATCGATAATAATAAGGCCAAGATCTTTGAATAGGACATCTCCACTAATGATTCTGTGGGTACCAACGAGAATATCGATTGTCCCGGCAGAGACCTTTTCTAAGGTCTTTTTTATTTCTTTACTCGATAGAAACCTCGATATAACCCCCACCTCAATTGCAAAGCTTGCCATACGTTCTTTGAAATTTTCAAAGTGTTGCATGGCAAGGATCGTTGTTGGAACTAAAACAGCGACCTGCTTTTTTCCATCGAGAACAGCTTTAGCAGCGGCTCTCATCGCAACTTCTGTTTTGCCATAGCCAACATCGCCGCATATCAGTCGGTCCATGGCTTTAGGAGATATCATATCATTCTTGATCGCGCATATAGCTGAGCTTTGATCTTCAGACTCAACAAAAGGAAACTCTTCTTCAAACATCACCATATCCTCAGAATCTGCATTGAATGCAAATCCTCCTCGGATTTCTCTGACAGCGGTTCTTTCTAAAAGTTCTTTTGCATAACCGATGATCGATTTTTGTGCTTGTACACAGGTCTTTTGCCACCTGGTTGATCCTAGCGTGCTAAGAGTGGGAACCTCTTCCCTAGAGCCTATATACCGACTAACTAAATGAGACTGGGCGATCGGAACGAAAAGTTTACTTGATTCTGCATATTCAATGATTAGATATTCAGAGACTGTACCAAGGTGATTTGTTTTTTTCTCTACACCTAGATATTTTCCGATCCCGTTATGAAAATGGACTACGATATCACCGACGCTTAGCTCATGAAATTCTGCAGCTGGAGTGTGGTAAGTATTTCTCCATTTTTGCCGGCGCGCTTTATATCTATGGGTAAGTTCTGCCAGCGGTAAAATAGCAATCTGAGTATCGGCCAGCACAAATCCAGATGTTAAATAGCCTTTTTCGAAATAGGTTTTTTTAGGAAGTTCAATGTTTCCCGTCGTTAGTCTTTCTTTTAGTTTTTTTTCTTCTGCCTCAGAGGGGCTTACGAAGTGTAATTCCATGGGGGATTTACTAAAGCGGGAAAGAGCTAAAAAGATTTCATCGGCCGTAGCGGATTGCTTGTTATCAAGGATAGAGAAATAATCTCCGATTTCAATAAAGGGATGCCCCCATCTTTTTGTTTTGATTTTATTTTCGATAAATTCAAAACAAAGCTCTTGCAATGGGTTTTTCCCTGAGTAAAAGCTTCTTCCCGTTTTGTTTTTCATCTCAACGGAGGATAACTCTTCTACAGATTGATGGGAAAATAGGACTTTTTGAAGGTTTTGAATCCTTTTTAGGTGCTCTCCAAAGCTTGAGAATAATTTTGTCTGGCTACCAGGAAGGCTTTGCAAGGAGACGTAGTGATCTTCAATGGTGAGAAGCTCGTTGAAAAAAACCATAGTATTCTCCCCGATATAATCCCAAAGAAGGCTCGGATTTTCTTCCGTTTTTAGTAACTGCCATTCAGAGGCAGGGCTTAAAAATAAGCGATCTACTTTTTTATTGGATCTTTGCCCCACGGGATCATAGGTACGGATCTCTTCTAAGGTATCACCAAAAAAATCCAGTCTATAAGGTTCTGGGGCAGATATAGGGAAAATGTCTAGGATCCCTCCCCGTATAGCAAATTCCCCCTTATCAGAGGCAATAGGCATCCTTTTGTATCCGAGATTAATGAGGAAATCAGAGAGTTTGCTGAAAGAGATTATATCTCCCTTTTTCCACTCATGACATAATTTTTGTAGGTTTTTAGGAGAGATCGTTCTTTGGAGTAGAGCCTGCAACGAGCAGTGTATAATTAAGGGGGTTTTAGCCTGCGTGATCGCATGTAGGATCTCAAGTCTTTTGCCAGTGATATCAGAGCTTGGAGCAATATCTTCACCGGGGAGGGTTTCCCAAGGAAGGAGATCTAAAACAGAATTGCCACCAAAGAAAGAAAGATCGTCCAGAAGACGGTCCTCTCTTGCCCCTGAAATAATTACGATATGCTTATCTGTAGCGTGTGCTGCTAGTAAGCATAGCAAAGCCTTCGGGCCATCCCAAAGACCCTCTACGAGTAAAGAGGGCTCTTTGGTGGCTGTATCTGCAAAATATGCAAGAGCTGGGCTTTCTGATAATTTTTTCAGCACTGTGTTTGTATTATTTTCCTTGCGAGGGTAAAGGCTTGATCAAGGCCTGAAGGATTGCTGCCTCCAGCTTGGGCGCTGTCAGCTTTTCCTCCGCCTTTTCCGCCAATTGAGGGCGATATCTCCTTAATTATATTACCAGCATGGACACCTTTTTGGACCGCTTCGGGAGCGGCTCTTACAAAAAGCTGACATTTGCCCTCAGTCTTTGTTGCAACAATGGCTACAAAAGTTTTGCTAGCAGCTATTAGGTCATCGAGTAACTGAGGGACATCTTCTGATTCAATCGGAAGGATTCCTGTAATAAGCTGAAGAGATCCGATTTTTTCAGATTTTTCAATTAGCTGAGAAGCGAGTAACTTGACTGCGGAGCGTCTCATGGCTTTAAGCTGAGAGCCCATTTCTTTATGTTCCTCTAGAAGGCTTGTGAGTCTTTCTACTATCTTACCTGAGGGAACTTTAATGAGAGCTGACGCCTGCTCGAGCAGGTGCTGATGGCTATATATGAGATCTTCTGCCTCTTTACCTGTCACAGCTTCGATCCTACGGACTCCTGCAGCTATGCTACTTTCCTTCAGTATCCGTAAAATACCGATAGATCCTACTTGCTCTACGTGAGTTCCTCCACAGAGTTCCTTTGAGAAATCTATATCAACAACACGAACTTTGGAGCCGTATTTTTCACCAAAGAACTGCTTGATATCGGAGCGTTTTTGCGCTTCATCATAAGAGAGCTCATAGTCTGTGACTTTGCCATTTTCTCGGATTTTTTCATTGATCAGCTGCTCGATCTTCAAGATCTCTTCTTGAGAAAGGGGTTTATGATGGTTAAAGTCAAAGCGGAGCCTTGTCTCTTCTACTAGTGATCCCGCCTGCTTAATATGGCTTCCAAGAACTTTTTCAAGTGCGTAGTGAAGAAGGTGGGTGGCTGTATGGTTGCTCGCAATTTTCTGTCTTCTTGCCTTATCGACAAATGCTCTTACTGGCTCACCAAGAATCAGGGCTCCTTTATCAAGTTTTCCTGTATGGATGATCACGTCAGGATATGGTGTGCTGCATCCGGTGACAACAAAATGAGCTGTGTTATGGGTCAGTATTCCTGTGTCGCCGAGCTGGCCGCCCTTTTCTGCATAAAAAGGAGTTTTATTTACGATAACAAAGCCTTCTTGTCCGTCTTGTAACTCTTTAACGAACTGTCCTTCGTGGACAAGAGCCAGGATTGTCCCTTCCCCTTCCGTATCATGGAATCCAGTAAATTCGCATTTTCCATGCTCTTTCACAAAGTCTTTGAAAAGATTATTTTCCGCTTCTTGGTTATGGGAGATCTGCGCGCTACGGGATTTTTCTTTCGCTTGTTTTTCGAGGATCTCGTAAGACTCGAGGTTCACATCAACCCCTGTATCTTTAGCAAGCAGTAGGATTTCTTCAAGGGGAAAGCCGTAGGTGTCTTTAAGTTTAAATGCCTCATCGCCTGTTATCTGTTTAAGGGGGCTTGCCTGCGCTTTATCAATTACTTGGCTTAAGATGTTACCGCCGCGCTTAAGGGTGCGGAAGAAAGATTCTTCTTCAAGTGTAAGGATTTCAGCTATTCTACCTTGAGAGGCTACAAGTTCCGGATAGTCTGGTCCCATGACTTCTACAAGACGGGGAAGTATTTTCGCAAGGAAGGGCTCTTGCTTGTCTAAAGATTTGCCGTATCTTACAGCTCGTCTAAGAATTTTGCGAAGGACGTACCCTCTTTCGATATTGCTCGGTTGAGCCCCATCTGCAATAGCAAATGAAAGGGAGCGGATATGGTCTGCAATTACGTGGAAGGCAGGGGCCATATGCAAGTCGGTCGGATCGTATCTTTTCCCAGTAACGGTTTCAACTTGGGCAATCAGGCTTCTAAAGATATCTGTTGCGAAGACGTTATCTACGTGCATTTTTAAAGAAACAACTCTTTCAAGACCAGCGCCGGTATCAATAGACTGCTTTGGCAGATTTCCCATTTTGCCGGAGCTATCTTTGTTAAACTGCATAAATACAAGGTTCCAGAACTCTAAATATCTTTCACCGCTAAGATCTTCTTTAGGGGAAGGGGCATTGCCATATTTAGATCCTCTATCAAAGAGCAGCTCGGAGCATGGGCCGCAAGGACCCGTATCGCCCATAGCCCAAAAATTTTCCTTTTCTCCCATACGGACAATTCTTTTTTCTGGGACGATCTTTTTCCAGTATTCGTAAGCTTCATCGTCTTCTTGGAATACCGTGACCCATACATCTTCTGGTACAAAACCAAAGACCTCAGTTGTCACTTGCCAAGCGAATTTAATGGCATCTTCTTTAAAATAATCTCCGAAAGAAAAGTTGCCGAGCATTTCAAAAAAAGTAAGGTGTCTTGTGGTGTGTCCTACATTATCAAGGTCGTTATGTTTTCCACCCACACGGATGCATTTTTGGGAAGTTGTGGCTCTTGTAAAATCTCTTGCGCTTTTCCCAAGGAAAACATCTTTGAACTGGTTCATCCCGGCGTTGGTAAAAAGAAGTGTCGGATCATCATGAGGGACCACAGAAGAAGAGGGGAGGATGCTATGGCCTCTTTCTTTAAAATATTTAAGGAAGTTTCTTCGTATTTCTTGAGAAATCATGTTAATTCCTTTGGGGGATTATTCTAATTAATGGGAAGTCTAGCACAGCTTACTTCCAAAAGTCAAAATGCCACTTGAGGAATAGGTAAAAAAATAGCAAGCTGAAGATATTAACAAAAAGTTGAGTATATGGTTTTCTTTTTTTTGCAAGCAGCTATAGCTGCCATACTTTTATACAAAGGGTTTTTTAAATCAGCGCTGATAACGCTAGGTCTATTACTCCTGTTTTGTCTTTGGAATTTCTTTTCCCATATGACCACAAGTCTTGAGATGAGGTGGTAGAAATGCACTGGAAAAAGAAAATTGACCTAATGCTCCATCTCTCGTTTTACGGGGTACTTATTCTCGTGCTCTTTGGGGGATACTGCATGGAATTTGTTATGCATTATGAGCCCTGCACCCTTTGTTATCTTCAAAGGCTTGGAATGGTGCTAGCTTCCCTTTGTCTTCTTATAAATCTTAAACACCCCAGCAGTAAAAGTCTTGGGGTCTGTCTTCTTTCCGCTCTTTTTGGCGCTCTTGTAGCTCTTCGGCATAATTCCCTAAAATTTTGTTGTGGGGGATCTATACAGCCTCAGGTTCTAGGGAAAAGTTTGCCTACATGGGCATTTTACGTCTTTGGATGTTCTATGATGGCTGTTGCCATGCTACTGCTCGTGAGCGATAGGGATCCATTGCTGCCTCAGAAGTCAAGAGTTTTTAAGGTGGCATTTATTTTGATTTCTCTTGCACTACTCGTGGGTATTCTATCTACAGTACTAAGCAGAGGTTTTGGTTTTTAGGTCAAGGTTGCTTCTTTTTATATCTTGTGCTTTTACCTCTTCCCACCTTCGTAAGCATTCCGCTTTTTACAAGCTCATTAAGGCGTCTAGTAGCCGAGGCTCGCGGCATATGGAGTATCTCTATAATGTCCGATACGGCAAGTTCGTCAGCTGTTGTGAATAGCCTTAGGATAAGTTGGAGATTATCTGAAACTGCAGGAGCTCCATGAACATTTCTTGGTAAAATGCATTTTACGAAATTTTCTCCATCAATGATGGTGGGTTCGGGGAGCCCCCATTTTTCGTATGCTTCAAAAGCTGTTATAATTCCGGTTCCTAATTTTTCAATATAGCCCGATTCTCGAAAAATTTTGCCTATTGCCATATTACGGATATCTGTTAATCCGAGTTTCATGCTAGCAAATGGGGTTGGGAATCCTCCAGGGCTAAAGATTTCAATTCGGTCCTGATAGATTGCGATTTTAATAGGGGCTCTTAAATGGTAGTTGCGATGAATAATAGCATTTAGAAGGAGCTCTCTAACAGCTATTTCTGGGATCTCGAATTTTTCTTCTCTTTTTGGGTCTCGGATCGTAAAAGATCTGTTTATTTGACTCAGTACAAATTCATAGGCATTAGAAAACTGTTCAAAAAGGGTTCCAGTGCAATCTCTTGTAGCTATGGCTTCCCGTCCAGATACACCAGAGAAATGTGAGCAGATGATCATTGCTTCAGGTAGCCAATAATTTACCTTTTTTCCAAACAGCAGAAGACCGCAAACTGAAGGGTAGATGTGAGCATGTTCTTCGGCAATAAGTTTATAAGCTTTGAGCAAGTCCTCTGTTATGGAAATGGTTGCTTCTCCGGTTCTTTTTTCTAAAAATTTCGTTATCTTATTAGAGTCTAAGTCTTCAATAGTAGCTTGATATATAGGCATGACATCGAACGAGAGACCCCTTCCTTGCCACCTTAGCTCTTCGATCATATCGGAGGTGGCGCGCAGGGTGCTTCGCCCAACACGAACATATGTGCCTCCTTCTAGACCCTCGTTTTTTATGTAGTAGGGCTTATTCATTCCAGATGAAACTTTTAAGACAAGAATTAGTTTATCTGCAATTCTCTGCAAAAGAATTTTAGGGATGATTGGAGGACTTGTTGCTTGGTAGATGGAGTACTCTAGCCACTCCATCCATTTCATCGCCTCCTCTTCTTCAATACCGATAATTTTACCATCATCGCTCACACCCAAAATTAAACGGCCGCCTGCTTGATTGCAAAATCCTATAACATTTTGCATTATTTGATTCATATTTGTCAAATAAACTAGAAAATACGAATCATACGAATCAAAAAATAGCCATTTTGAGGTGTGAAATTGGTGAGGGTGAGGCTTATTCAAAAAAATAAACATCTTCTTGTAACACATTTAAAGTGCTGGTAATTAATGGATTATTGCCAATTTAGAATGGGCAATGGCGTAACTGTAACCTGTACATTACACTTTTATGTAAAAAGTGTAATGTACAGGTTACAGTCTAAGGGTTGCATGTTAAAAGATTTGACCAGATACGCCAGGAGGTTATGGCGACGCCACCGATTTTCTTGGTTCATCCGACAAATGCGTACCTTTTCATAGAGAAAATGCTTAATTG
>Ga0118677_10010682_pt1 | contig 13971 bp, 6 predicted proteins | sample AliMusrvi5mmetaG_FD_86154 | JGI IMG/M metagenome (GOLD analysis project Ga0118677, IMG submission 86154) | reverse complement strand
GGCATGCCATAAGCCAGAATGGCGACGGCCACCGTAGCGGCCAGGGCGATCAGCGCCGCCCAATGGGACTTGATCTTGCCGCTGGCGATCAGGCCCAGCAGCAGCACGATCGGGAACGCCGCGACCACCGTAGACAGGATCGCATTGTTCAACGGATCGTAGGTTTGCGTGAACGTGCCCATAATTACCCCCACTTAATGCTTTAATTTGCGCCCGTTAGAGCAAAAAAAGGCGCGGCGGCCAAGGGATAAAGACGGTGCAGTGCACCATTTGCCGGTGTCACAAAGGACACTCACGTCTAAGTGCGTGTGTGTGGCCGCCTGCCCGCTGACGCGGGCGTTCGTTCGACCGGGCCAAAGCTCCACTGGAGCTTTGGCTGGTCCGGTCTCAAGGGCAAAAGGTCCACCGGACCTTTTGCTAAGGCCCGGCTCACTTATTCCAGGTGGTTGCCACGTGTTTCGGATCTTCCTGCGAATTGCGCTCGGAGCGCAGGAAATCATAATAGCCGCAGCTTTTGCCGCCGGGATATTCGCGGCAGATGGTTGGCCGGGCCGTATAGATGGTGCAGCGGCGCGCTTCGGTATCGAAGAAGCGGCAGATGCGGCCATAATGCTCATCCGCCTTGCGCCGCATGGCGTAGGGCTCGTCGCCATCCACCTTGGTGAATTTCTTGCGCGCTTCCTTGAAGCCGAGCCCGAAATGGTCGGCCAGGCGCTGCACGTCTTTCTTGATGAGGGGGATGACCGGATAGGAGCAGCAATAGCCAGGACATTTGGAACAATCGTAACCCACGAATATCAGCCTTCCCCAGATGTTGATTTGCCACCGTTACCACAGCCCCTCGCGCCCGACGAATTTTTCTTGGCCGTCCGCCGGAATTTCGCCATCAGGCGGCGCTATCGTATGGACCCGGGGTAACGGGTGCTAAGCTTCGATTCGGGCGGCTGTAAAAACAGGCAATGGCCAACAAACCAGTATTTTTCGATATTACGGGCCGGCGCGCGGCGCGCCTCTCGACCCTGGGCTGGAGTGCGGCCGTCATCAGCACGCTTCTGGGTATCGGCTTTGTCGCCAGCCTGTTGATCGCCCCGCCCACCCCCAATGTTGATCTGCCGGGCCGTTCGGTGGCGGTCAATCCGCCCCAGCTCATCGCCCGCGCCGTCGCGCCGGGCTTGCTCAAGTCCGCCGTCCAGCTGGCGGCCCAGGCCCGCGCCCGGCGGCTGGAAAACCGGCGCCTGCGCCACTTTCGCACCACCATGCCGGCGCGGGTGCCTGCCGTACTCAAGCCGCAAAAGGGCCGCGCCCTCGCGGTGGGCTTTTACGTCAATTGGGGCGGTTCGGCGGATGCCAGCTTTTCTTCGCTCAAGCGCAACCTGCCGCGGCTGGACTGGGTGATCCCCAGCTGGCTGAATTTGGACGGGCCGGACCTCGACTTCAAAGCCACTCTCGACCAGCGTTCGCTCAATTATATCCGCACCCGCAAGCCCGATGTCGCCATCCTGCCCATGCTGCAAAACGCCTCTGGCGGGCAATGGTATGGACCGCAATTGGGCAAGCTGCTGGCCGACCCGGCGCGCCGCGCCACCTTGCTGAACCAGATCATCGCTTTTCTCACCGCCAACAAGCTGCAAGGCGTGACGGTGGATTTCGAGAATGTGCAGCACGCCGATCACAAGAATCTGGAAGTCTTCCTCTCCGAAATGTCGGCCGCCTTCGCGCCGCATGGCTGGATCATCGCCCAGGCGGCGCCGTTTGACGATGAATCCTGGCCTTATCAGGCCTATGCCAACATCGTCGATTACACGGTGCTGATGGCTTATGACGAAGCCGACGACACATCGCCGCCCGGCGCCATCGGGGGCCAGAGCTGGTATGAAGCCGCGCTGGACAAGCGCATGCGCCAGCTCTCCGCCGACAGCACGATCATCGCGCTGGGCAATTATGGCTATGACTGGGTCAAGGGCGAGGCGCAGGCCACCGTCAAGGAATTCTCCGAAGCCATGGTGGATGCGCGCGATTCCGGCGCCACCATCCAGTTCGACAGCGCCACCAACAATCCGCATTTCTCTTACAATGACGGCGATGGCATCCGGCACGATTTATGGTTCCTGGATGCGGTCACCACCTTCAACCAGATGCACGCTGCCGATCCCTTCCAGCCTGCGGGCTATGCGCTGTGGCGGCTGGGCACGGAGGATCCATCTGTTTTGCCCTTGTTGGGGCGCGCTTACAATTTGCCTGCGCCTGACAGCCTGAAGTCCATCCCCACCAATGACGATGTGGACTTTGACGGCGAAGGCGAAATCCTGCGTGTCGAATCCGGCCCTATCACCGGCGCGCGCGATTTTGGTTTCGACAAGGCCAGCGGCGACATTGTCGGCGAGAATTATTCCAGCCTGCCCACCAATTACGTCATCCGCCGCGTTGGCCAGGTTGCCAAGAAGCTGGCCCTGACGTTCGACGACGGTCCCGATCCGGAATGGACGCCGCAGATTCTGGACATCCTGAAGGCCAAGCATGTGCCGGCGACCTTCTTCGTCATCGGCTCGAACATGGAGGCCCATCCCGGATTGGTGCAGCGGATTTTGCGTGAGGGCCATGAAGTCGGCAATCACACCTATACGCATCCCAACCTGGCCGACACGCCGCTGGCCGCGGTGCGGCTTGAACTGAACGCCACCCAGCGCCTGTTCGAGGCGCTGACCGGCCGTTCCATGCGGTTGCTGCGGCCGCCCTATCTGGGCGATGCCGAGCCCAGCGACGCCGACGAGATCGTGCCGATCGAAGAAGCGCAGAAGCTGGGCTATGTCACCATCGGCACCCATGTCGATACGCTGGACTGGCAGATGCTGCCCGTGGACCAGATGATGAAACTGGTGCTGAAGGAAGTTGCCGATCCCAATCCCGACCTGCGCGGCAACATCATCCTGCTGCATGATTCCGGCGGCGACCGTTCCCAGACCGTCAAGCTGCTGCCGCAGCTGATCGACACGATGCGGGCGAAGGGCTTCAGCTTTGTGCCGGTCTCGACCTTGGGCGGCTTCACCCGCGAACAGGTAATGCCGGCCCAGCCTTTGACCGTGATGCTGTATGAAAACCGGGTGGTGTTCCTCACCATCTCCTTCCTGGGACAGGCGCTTTATTATTGTTTCCTGGGCGCGATCATCCTGGGCGTGGGCCGGCTGCTCATGCTGTGCGGCCTGGCGGCGGTGAACCGCTTGTGCGCAAAACCCGAACCGGCGGTAGTGGATGGCGGCCACAAGGTCACGGTGCTGATCCCAGCCTTCAACGAAGAAAAAGTCATCGTCAGCACAGTGGAGCGCATCCTGGCCAGCGATTATCGCGAATTGGAAGTGCTGGTGATCGACGACGGTTCCAAGGATTATACCGCCTATATCGTCCGCTCGCATTTCATGCGCGACCGCCGCGTCGGCGTCATCTCCATTCCCAATGGCGGCAAGGCCAATGCCCTGAATGTCGGCTTGTCCAACGCCACGGGTGAAATTGTCGTGGCGCTGGATGCCGATACCCAGTTCAACGCCGACACGATCTCGCGGCTGGTGCGCTGGTTTGACGATCCGGCGATTGGCGCCGTGGCGGGCAATGCCAAGGTCGGCAACCGCATCAACATGATCACCCGCTGGCAGGCGCTGGAATATATCGTGGCGCAGAATCTGGAACGCCGCGCCTTGTCGGCGCTGGATACCTTGACCGTGGTGCCCGGCGCGGTGGGCGCCTGGCGCCGCGAAGCCTTGACCAAGATGGGCGGCTTTCCCGCCGACACTTTGGCAGAAGACCAGGATCTCACCATCGCCATCCAGGTCGCCGGGTATCGCGTGTTGTTCGATTCCAGCGCCATCGCCTGGACCGAAGCGCCCGCCACGGTCAGCGGCCTCAGCAAGCAGCGCTTCCGCTGGGCCTATGGCACCCTGCAATGCCTGTGGAAATACCGCCGCATCACCTTCAATCCCAAATATCCGCAGCTGGGCATGATCGCGCTGCCACAGGTCTGGCTGTTCCAGATCCTGCTCACCACCCTGGCGCCCTTCGCCGATCTGCTGCTGGTGTGGCAGCTGGTGGGGCAGTGGATCAACTATTCCCAGCATGGCGCGGAATTCCAGAGCAACGATCTACGCACCATCGCCATCTATTACTGCATCTTCGTGGTGGTGGATTTGCTGGCTGCCGCGATCGGCTTCGTGATGGAGCGCCAGGAAGATTGGAGCCTGCTGTGGTGGCTGATGCTGCAGCGCTTTGGCTATCGCCAGATCATGTATTATGTCGTGGTGCGTTCCATCGCCACCGCGCTGCGCGGCCCCTTTGTCGGCTGGGGTAAGCTGGAGCGCCACGGCACCGTCAAGGCGGCCTATTCGACCAAATAATCAACGCCGTTCCATAAACACGCCATTATCGTCCTGCCGCACGGTGTGATAGTGGGCCAGCAAAACGCTTTTCAAATGCGGCCCCAGCGCAAAGGGCGTCAGGCTGCTGAGGGCAATGCTGCCGAAATATTGCGTTTCCAACAGATGCGCCAGATCACCATCGCCGCGCTTTCCGCGAATAATCGCTTCCGACAGATTGAAAACATCCACCGGCTCTTCCTTGCCTGCCCAGAAACACAAAGTCAGGTCTTCGCAAAGCGCCGGGCCGGGATGCGCCTGCACGAAGCCGATATCCAGCCGCGCTTCACGGGCGAAAACATCCGAGAAGGAAAAATTCGATGCCGTGACGTTTTTTTCAAGATACAGGCCCAGCGGCAGCGCCACGAACAACGCCAGCAGGCCGGCCCAGCGCTTGGGAATGTTACCCAGCGCCAGCCCGGCGCCGAGGCTGAGTGCGATGGCGGCGTCGAAGAAAATGTTGGCATCCACGCCATCACCGAACGCAAACAGCCCGCCAATCGCCAATGCCAGGCTGCTATACAGCGCCACCAGCCGCACCGCCGCGTCCGCGCGCCCGCGCCAGGCCAGCAGCGCCGTGGCGACCAGCTCCGCGCCGCTCCAGCTCAGAAACTGCCCGCTTCCGGCGAGGAAATTCTTTATTGTCCAGAGGCGCGGTGATGCCAGCGCCGTGAACAAATTCACATCCAGCAACAACCGCACCAGCACCAGCCCGGCAACGCAGAAGACCAGACCGCTGACGCCAAAGCGGATCGCCGCGCGCCGGTCCTGCCAGGCCAGCCACATTGCGGCAGCCAGCGGCAGGGCAATGAGATTGTGCTTGATGAAAAGACCTGCCGCCATCGCCAGGGCGGCAGGAATGATTTCGCGCCGGTTCTTCTGCAACAGCAGCGACAAGCCTCCCAGTTGCAGGGCATGCCCCAACATCTGGGGATCGTTCATCGCGACATAGTCGCTGGCAGCCAGCAGGCCGGTGGCGAAGAACAGGGCGCCGAACAGCGCTCCCAGTACGCCCGCGCCCATCTCGCGCAGGATGACGATGATGCTGATCGCGGCGGCGATGAACGCCCCCAGCGACAGCAGCCGTCCCGCCATAATGGGATCGCCGGTAATAAAGCTGAGCGCCGCCACCACATAAAAGGACAAAGGCGGATAATTGTTGGACATCAATCCTTGCGGATACAGCGGCCCGCCCGTCATCGCGGCATGGGCGAGATAGGCGTTCCAGCCTTCATTGGGATCGTGCGGAATATGCAAGGCGATGGCATTTGTGTCGCGCAGCAGCAGTGCGGCGGCGGCGAAGGCCAGCGCCATCAGCACCAGTTTGAACAGCGTATCGCAGAGGGATGCCTGACCCTTCGTGTGTGCATCGGCGGCGGGGCCAGTGAAAAATTTGGTGGTGAGGGGCGCTGCGGTCGGCCAATAGTCTCGCAATGACATACGCGAACACTTGCAATCCCCGGGCCGGTGTTCGCTTGCGTTGTTTATTGAATAAATGCAGCCGCCGCGGTTGCGATGCGCCCGATAAAATGCACATCGCCCAATTTTTGATCAGTGAAAATCGCGGGCCCGGGCGCGGACGCGCCCTGTTTTTAAATGCCCGTGATTTCAGTGGAAATCACGGGAGCGTGGCAGCACACGCACATTGCGCGGATGGCGATGCCCCGCCGCGGGCGGCAGGATTTCGCCCGACAACAGACGCAGATCGGCGCTGCGATCCACCAGTCTTTCCGCCATCAGGTGCATCACCCCTTCAGGACTCTTCTGCACCCGACCTTCCGCCAGCAACAGGCGCGCGCCCATCACCTCTTTGCGAAATTTCTCGAACAGCCTTTCCCAGATCACCACATTGCAGATGCCGGTTTCGTCGCTGAGGGTGATGAAGATCGCCTTGCCTTCGCCGGGCCGTTGGCGCACCAGCACCACGCCGGCACAGCGCACAAAGCTGCCATCCTTCCGGTCCCCGACCTGGGCGCAGGGCGTAAAGCCTTCAGCATCGAACCCAGGCCGTAAAAATTGCGTGGGATAGGCTTTGAGCGAAAGCCGGATGGTGCGGTAATCGGCCAGCACATGCTCGCTCAGCGGCATTTGCGGCAGCGGCGCGATATCTTCGGCGCCCTGGTCCGGCACCGCGCGCTGTTCGAACAGCGGCAACGGCTTGTCGTCGGGCAATCGCCGCACCGCCCACAAGCCTTCACGCCGGTCCAGGCCAAAGCCGCGAAAGGCATCGGCTTCGGCCAATGTCACCAAAGCGCGGCGGCCAAGCTGGGTGCGGCGCGCGAAATCGGGAAAGTCGCGATAGCCGCGCCCGCGCATATTCATGACGGCCTCGCCATCCTTTAGCGCCAGCCCGTCAATTTGGCGCAGCCCCAGCCGCAGGCACAATACGCCCTGCGCATTGCGCTCCAACGTCGAATCCCAGTCGCTGAACGCGGCATCGGGATGCAGCACCGGCACGTCATGCTCCCGCGCATCGCGCACAATCTCGGCCGGTGCGTAAAATCCCATCGGCTGGGAATTGAGCAACGCCGCCGCGAATGCCGCCGGATGATGCTTCTTGATCCAGGCGGAAACATAGACCAGCTGCGCGAAGCTGGCGGCATGGCTTTCGGGGAAGCCGTAAGAGCCGAAGCCCTTGATCTGCTCGAAACAGGCAGCGGCAAAATCGGGGGCGTAACCGCGCTTTGTCATGCCGGTGATGAACTTGTCCTGGAAGCTGCCAATGGTGCCCATGTTGCGAAAGGTCGCCATGGCGCGGCGCAGGCCATTGGCTTCATCCGGGGTAAATTTGGCGGCGACAATGGCCAGCTTCATCGCCTGTTCCTGGAACAGCGGAATGCCCAAAGTCTTTTCCAGCACCGGTTGCAGTTCATTCTGCTTGTGGGGCAAAGCGGGCCTGGGAAAATCAAATACCATGCCGGGATTGTCCCGCTGCTGCTTCCGCCGCTTCAGATAGGGATGCACCATGCCGCCCTGGATCGGCCCGGGCCGCACAATCGCCACTTCCACCACCAGATCGTAGAATTCACGCGGGCGCAGGCGCGGCAGCATGCTCATCTGGGCGCGGCTTTCCACCTGGAAAACGCCGATGGTGTCCGCCTTGCACAGCATGTCGTAAACTTCCGGCCGTTCCCTGGGCAGGTTGGCCAGGGTCAGCTTTTCATCGCCGCTATAGACATCAATGAAATCGAAGGCCTTGCGGATGCAGGTCAGCATGCCCAGCGCCAGCACATCCACTTTCATGATTTCCAAAGTGTCGAGATCATCCTTGTCCCACTCAATGAAATATCGCTTCTCCATCGCGGCAGGACCGATGGGCACGATGCTGTCGAGATAATCCTCGGTCAGGACAAAGCCGCCGACATGCTGGGAGAGATGGCGGGGGAAATCCTGCAGCTTGTTGGCGTACCAGACCGCCTTGGCCACCGCGTCATTGCCGGGGTCAAGTGCGCCCTGGCGAACCTGATGCTCCTTGATGTCGCCGCCGTAGCTGCCCCAGACGCTATCGGCCAGCTTGCCTGTGATGTCTTCCGTCAGGCCGAACACCTTGCCGACTTCACGGATGGCGCTGCGCGCGCGGTAACAGATGACCGTGGCAGTCAGCGCGGCGCGGCGATGGCCGTAACGCGCATAAATATGCTGAATGACCTCTTCGCGCCGTTCATGCTCGAAATCCACGTCAATGTCGGGCGGTTCGCGCCGCTGCGCATTGAGAAAGCGCTCGAACAATACTTCGAACTTACCAGGGTCCACTGCTGTGATGCCCAGCACATAACAGACCGCGCTATTGGCGGCAGAGCCGCGCCCCTGGCACAAAATCGGCGGATCCTGTTCACGGGCAAAGGCAACAATGTCCCGCACGGTCAGGAAATAATGGGCGATCTCCTTGGTCTTGATGAATTTTAGTTCTTTGACGGCCAGCCGCCGTACCTTGTAGGGCGCGCCAGCCGGATAGAATTTTTGCAGTCCCGCTTTGGTGAGGTCGCGCAAATGTCCATCGGCAGTCTTGCCGGGTGGCACCGGCTCATGCGGGTAATTCTGTTTCAGTTCGCCCAAGCCAAAGCCGATACGGCGCATAAAATTTAGCGTTTCAGCGATGGCCTGTGGCTGTCTGCGGAACAGCTCCGCCATTTCACTTGGCGCTTTCAGATGCCGTTCCGCATTGGCTTCAAGCCGCGTGCCCGCCTGATCCAGGGTTACATGCTCGCGAATACAGGTGACGATATCCTGCAAGGGCCGCTGCTCCGGGCGATGATAAAGCACATCATTGACGGCGATCAGCGGGACTTTCGTTTCCCGGGCAAACCGGGCCAGGGCGGCAAGGTGACGGCGGTCCTCACCTTTGTGCAGCATGGCCGCCGCCAGCCAGGTGTCCGGCCCCAAGGCTTTCAGCAGCGGCTTGATAGATTCTATTTCCCGGGGCGGCATCACAATCAGCAGCAGGCCGGCGCGATGGGCCCGCAGGTCGCCCAGATCGAGAAAACAATCGCCTTTGGGTGCGCGCGCCTTGCCCAGACTAAGAAGCTGGCACAGGCGGCCATAGGCCACCCGGCTTTCGGGATAAGCCAGAATATCTGGCGTGCCATCCCGGAACACCAGACGTGCGCCGATCAGAAGACGCGGTGCTTTCCCCTGTTCTTCGCGGATCTGCCGCCACGTCGCGTAGGCGCGCACGACCCCCGCGAGAGAATTGCGATCCGCGATACCGATGGCGGGATAGCCCAGACCATGTGCCTGAACCACGAAATCGCCAGGATGGGAGCCGCCACGCAGAAAGGAGTAATTGGTGGTGACGGCAAGTTCGACGTAACTCACGCAAAAATACCGTGCAGATACCAGCGCGTTGCCAAACCGCTATGCGCGTAAAATCCATCGCGATAGAGCCAGAAGCGCTGACCGTCTTTTGTTTCCACCCGGAAATAATCCCGTGTCGGTTTTTCCCGCTTCCACCAGTCCATGGCGATGCGCTCCGGTCCTTCAGCATGCGCCACTTCAAACGGGGCGTGCCGCCAGCGAAAGCGCATCGGCGGGCCGTCGGGTACGGCGGCGATGGCCTGAACCTCTTCCGGCTTTTCAAACAGCCGCAGTGGCCGCAGTGGTGGATCGTTTTTCCCCCGACGCGGCGGCCAGGCATCCTCCCCGAAATCGCGATCTTGTGCCGGTATCGCGGCGCTCTGGGCTTCAGGGATGTGCGTATCCTGCGCCACAAAGCGCAGCACGCGAGCCTCGCCATGGCGAACCGACAGCCGGTCGGCCAGATACTGGATTTCGCGTTTGGCATTCTCGTTGCTGTCGAAGCTGGTGATCGCCGCCTCGGTGCGCTCGGTCAACATGGCTTCCAGCCGGATCACGTCAAAGCCGAAGCCGGCATCCAGCGGATCGGCCAGCGCATCCAGCTTTTCGTGCAGCAGCCGCATCAGCCGCGCCGGATCGCGCGAGGCTCCGCCCAGCCTCAGATCCAGCCGCCGCACCTGGCCGTCGGCGCGGAAGAAAGACGCACCCAGCCGGCGCAGGCCCAGCCCGCGCTGTTCCAGCACACCGCCCAAAGATTGCGCCAGAGCGAGCAGCGACGCTGCAATCGCGCCTTCCGCGACAATGGGCTCGGCAAAACGCTGCTCGGCCATCAAGTCGGGCAGGGGGCGGCGCGGACTGACCGGCTGATCATGCTGGCCCAGCAGAATTTCCAAAGCGGTGACGAAATTTTTGCCGAAACGCGCCGCCAGCTCACCGCGCTGGCGCTGTGCCACCTGGCCGATGTTTTTAAGTCCCGCGCGGCGCAAGGCGGCGATGATCTTGTCCTCCACCCCCAGTGCCGCCACCGGCAAGCGCGCCAAAGCCTCCGCTTGCGCGCCGGGTGCAGCAATATGACTGGGCGCGAATTTTGCCAGCGCCCGCGCTGCCGATGCCGTGCCCGCCATGGCGGCCTGCACGGTAAAGCCCTGGGCTTCGATCTTCTGCGTCACATGGGTCAGCATGGCGGCCTCGCCGCCGAACAGATGCGCCGCGCCGGTAATGTCCAGGATCAAGCCGTCCGGCGGATCGGCGGCGACATAGGGCGTAAAGCGGTCGCACCATTCGGCGATCTGCTCCAGCAGCTTCAGATCTTCCTTGTCGTCGGCGGGAATGATGGTGAGCGCCTGCACCATGGCCCGCGCATTGGCCAAGGGTTGTCCCTTGTAAAGACCCAGTCTGTGCGCCCGCACATCCAGCGCCTGAACATAAAGCGCATTGTTCATGCGCCCCGCCACCACCAGCGGCGCGGCTTCAGAAAGCGAAGCGTCTTTTCTTTTCAGCCGGTCGGTCGAAAAGCGCGGCAGCCACAAGGCCAAAATTCTTCTGTGATGAGTCATGCGGCGCAGTGCGTTCGTGCGTGGGCTCGCGGAAAATTCCATCGTCGGGGTTCCATGTCAGTTGCCAATTTCCGGTAGGGCCAAGGCGGTTGCGCACCAGTTCGGCGCGGAAGCTGGGCAATCCCCAATCGTCCATGCCGGGCGAAGGCGCGGCGCTCACCTGCCAGCGCGTCTGCGCCGCACTGGGCATCGCTTGCGCGCCTTCGCGCAGCACAATGGCGGTGACCCCGGAAAGATTGGCCGCGAAGTTGAGCTTGCGGCTTGCCACCAGATCCATCGCGCGGGGCATGCCCGACAGTTCCAGCAGCAAGGCCCCCACCGGGGCACAGGCCAGAATATCGCTGGCGGCGGCCAGCGCCTCGGCGGCATTGGCGGTGCGGACCAGAAACAAATTCTCCGGGCGGCCACCGAGTTCCGCCAACCCCTGGGCATGCAGGGCGCCATACTCCAGCGCCTCGTAATCGGGCCGTACCCAGAACAAAGGTTTGGAGCCCGCCGCCAGGATGGCGAGACAGGCGGCAAAGCCGCCCGCCGCCCAGTCACGGGCATAGACTTCATGCAGGGCGCCCGGCGCGATGCCGCCGCCCAGCACCCGATCCGCCTCTGCCACCCCAAAGGATAAAGCAGGGCGTTCCGGGGAAGGGCCGGTCTGCGCCAGAAAATGGCGTAATTCCTCTATTTTCTCACTATTGTTCATGTTATGTTCCAGTCTGGTCTTGCCCCCTTGCAGAGTCAAGCCAGCCGCGCGTTCCTGTCATGTTGCGCTGCAACTCCTGAAATGCTGAGATATTTGTCATTCTTGGGATGCTGCAGGTCTGACCGCTTTTCCTCGTCGAAAGGGAGCGGGCAGGATTTCTGTGCCGGAAAAAACGAATTTCCGTTGGGGATTAGGGGCTTATGAGTCTGCCGCCGAAACAGGGCCTGTACGATCCGCGCAACGAGCATGACTCGTGCGGCGTGGGCTTTGTTGCCAACATCAAGGGCCAGAAATCCCACCAGATCGTCGGCCAGGGGCTGCAGCTTCTGATCAACCTCGACCATCGCGGCGCGGTGGGCGCCGACCCGCTGGTGGGCGACGGCGCCGGCATCCTGATCCAGATTCCTGATGCGCTGCTGCGCGAATGGGCCAAGGACACCGGCGTCACCCTGCCGCCGCCGGGCGAATATGCCGTCGGCATGTGTTTCCTGCCGCGCGAACCCAAGGCGCGCGAAATCGTCGTCAAGCAGCTTGAGCATTTCATCAAGATCGAAGGCCAGCAACTTCTGGGCTGGCGCGATGTGCCGACAGACCCCACGGGCCTGGGCAAGACCGTGCTGGAACAGATGCCGCTGATCCGCCAGGCCATCGTCACCATGGGTCCGCACACCAAGGACCAGGACTCGTTCGAGCGTAAGCTCCTCACCATCCGCAAGCAGACACAGAATCCGCTGGAGGCGCTGGCGAAGAAGCACAAGCAGCCCGCCATCACGCAGCTTTACATGCCCAGCTTCTCCACCCGCACCGTGGTCTATAAGGGCCTGCTGCTGGCGCATGATGTCGGCCGCTTCTATCTGGATTTGCAGAACCCGCTCACCACCTCGGCCATCGCGCTGGTGCATCAGCGTTTCTCGACCAACACTTTCCCAAGCTGGAAGCTGGCGCATCCCTATCGCTTCATCGCCCATAATGGCGAAATCAACACGGTGCGCGGCAACGTCAACTGGATGAATGCGCGCCGCCGCTCCATGCAGTCGGACTTGCTGGGCCCCGATCTCGACAAGATGTGGCCGCTGATTCCGCACGGCCAGTCCGACACCGCCTGTCTCGACAATGCGCTGGAAGTGCTGGTGGCGGGCGGCTATCCGCTGGCCCATGCCGTGATGATGCTGATCCCCGAAGCCTGGGCCGGCAACAAAAGCATGGATGCCAAGCGCAAGGCCTTCTACGAATATCACGCCGCCCTGCTGGAGCCGTGGGACGGCCCCGCCGCCATCGCCTTTACCGATGGCCGCCAGATCGGCGCCACTTTGGACCGCAACGGCCTGCGCCCCGCCCGCTACATCGTCACCGATGATGATCTGGTGATCCTGGCGTCGGAATCCGGCGTGCTGCCGGTGCCGGAAGAAAAGATCAAGCGCAAATGGCGTCTCCAGCCCGGCAAGATGTTGCTGATTGATCTGGAAGAAGGCCGCATCGTTGAAGACGAAGAGATCAAGAAGACGCTCAGCCAGGCCGAACCCTATGAGGAATGGCTGAAGGCGGCGCAGTTCAAGCTGGAAGAATTGCCCGACCTTCCTGAAGATCACCGCGCCAAGGCCAATGATCCGGGCCTGCTCCTCGATAAGCAGCAAGCCTTCGGCTACACCCAGGAAGATCTGCAATTCTTCCTGGAGCCGATGGCGCAGGTTGGCGATGATCCGCTGGGCTCGATGGGCGTGGACACGCCGCTGGCCGTGCTCTCCAACAAATCCAAGCTGCTATACAATTACTTCAAGCAGAACTTCGCCCAGGTCACCAATCCGCCGATTGATCCGATCCGCGAAGAACTGGTGATGAGCCTGGTTTCGATGATCGGGCCGCGCCCCAATCTGCTGGGCCGCGAAGCGGGCAACCACAAGCGCCTGGAAGTGCACCAGCCGGTGCTGACCAATGCCGATGTGGAAAAAATCCGCTCCATTTCGGAACTGGTGGATGGCGCCTTCCGCACTGCCACGATTGACTGCACCTGGCCCGCTATTGAAGGCGCTGACGGCCTGTCGAATGCCCTGCTGCGCATCTGCCACAACGCCACCGATGCGGTGCTGGCCGACAACAACATTCTCATTCTGTCGGACCGCGCCACTTCGCCCGACCGCGTGCCGGTGCCGGCGCTGCTGGCCACCGCCGCCATCCATCACCATCTGATCCGCCAGGGCCTGCGCATGCAGACGGGGCTTGTCGTGGAAACCGGCGAAGCGCGCGAAGTGCATCATTTCTGCGCCCTGGCCGGTTATGGTGCCGAAGCGATCAATCCCTATATCGCCTTTGAAACACTGGAACAGATCCGCGTTCGCCAGGGCCTGTCGCTCAAGCCTTACGAAGTGCAGAAGAATTACATCAAGGCGGTGGGCAAGGGCATTTTGAAAGTGATGTCCAAGATGGGCATCTCGACCTACCAATCCTATTGCGGCGCCCAGATTTTCGACGCGGTGGGGCTCTCCTCCGACTTTATCGAGAAATTCTTCACCGGCACCGCCACCAC
>Ga0118677_10010681_pt1 | contig 13972 bp, 7 predicted proteins | sample AliMusrvi5mmetaG_FD_86154 | JGI IMG/M metagenome (GOLD analysis project Ga0118677, IMG submission 86154) | reverse complement strand
GTATTATATAATATTATAGATAATAAAGAGGAGCGGCTGGCCGGGGATATCCCGAAGTATAAAATAATGGGTTATGAGGCGCAGGCGTTTTATAATTTTGTGACGGATTTTGAAGCAAATCGGGCCGATTATGAAAAAGCCTCCGAAACGGCTTTTCGGGTCAGCAGCGTGTTAAGCAGGATAAGGGAACTTGCCTCGATAAAGTTTTAACTCACAAAAACTGTTTCGGTTTTCGTTTGCCGGCGTAATTTTTGCGCCGGATTTTTTGATAGGTAAACGGATAAAACATCGTCAAATTGGTTGCATAATTTTATCGGAATTTTCGGTTTATTTTTCGTAAATCTTTTTCGGATTTTGTCCGAAAATTTTTTTGGAATTTGTTAGGAAACAACTTTGAATACCCGCCGCAAAAATTTTAAATTTTTTAGATAAATGTGAACGAATTTTTGTTGACATTTGCAGGGGTGAGTGTTAAGATGATATTGGGTAATGGTATGCTTTTGCGCAGTGTATAAATTTCATTGTTTTCATAAATTTCCTTTTCCGCAGTTCGGCAATTTTATAAGACGGAGAGTGCAATATGGAAGAAACGAAAATTCCCCGGCCAATCAGTTTGCAGGGTCTCAGAAGCATAGAGCTGCTGTATAAGCCGGTGTTCGATATTCACCTTAATATGGCAATCGATTATGAAGCGACTATGCGCATTAACGACCGCAAGCTTGGCGTCTTAATGCCGCACTCCTTCATCCCGATAGCCGAAAAGTCCAACCAAATCTGCGAACTCGGCAAATGGGCGCTTGAGGAAGGGTGCGATTGCATCCTCCGCTGCGAGAAGCGCGAAGTGGATATTAATATGCTGATTCTCTTCACTTCCATCAGGCACCTTGCCAAAAAGAACTTCGTCCAGCAGATGACTAAAATTGTGGAAGCAAAAGGCGTCAATCCCGACAAATTCTGCTTTAATATAAATGAAAGCATTCTCGAGGCTGAAAAGGCTCAGGTACTCAACAATATATCCGCTCTGCGCAAATACGGTTTTTTAGTTTCCATTGACGACTTTGGCGTTGAGTACACCTCCCTTTCGCATTTGGGCCAGTATGAAGTTGATTACATCGGCATCAACGAAAGTATGCTGGACGGTATCCAAAGTGACGAGAGGGCTCAAAACATGCTCCAGGGCATCATCGATTTTGCCAGGAAGCTTGAAACGCAAACAAGAATGAACGGCGTGGATACGCAGGAAAAGGCAGACCTTTTAAAGATAATGGGTATTGACCAAATGAGGGGCAAGCTTTTCGGCGAAGCCATGCAGGAGAAAAAAATCAGCTGACAAAGTTGACGAAAGGGGGTGCGCAGTTTGAGCCAACTACAAAAGCGGGAGGTTAGAACCACCGCGAGGCAATTAAGCAAACGCAGGCAGTTAACACGCTTGCTTATCATTTCACTTATATTGGCGCTTTCGCTAATGTTGATTGCTTTTGCGGGCGCGAGTTTTTTAAACAGAGCAGGCCGTTTCACAGTCAACCTTAATCCGGATGCATTTAATAAATTTGGCATATCCATTTCTTCAACAGAGGATTTCAAAAAGCCGACCATTATGCTCCAGGGCACAGCGGTTGACAACATGTGGAACATCACCAAGGACTGGATGCTGAATAATCCGAATAATAAGCAATATTACAGCAAAGGCGACCCGACTTATAAAACTTTAGCTGATATAGATAAAGTCCCCGGCAGCCACAACGGCAAGGATTACATCGCCTATACTTTTTGGATTGAAAACTCCGGCACAAAGGATTCGGGTTATTATGGTAGTTTGGATATTGACTCGGTTGCCAAAGGCGCGGACGAGGCCATCAGAGTGTTGGTTTTCCGCAACGGCGTACCTACGGAATACGGCAAGATACCCAAAGACCCAAATGCAAAAAATGCTACCTTTGGCATAGATAAATTTTTCACTAACAATAGAATGGTAACGGATATGACAAGGAATAATTTCAAGGTAGGCGAAAAAGACAGATATACAATTCTAATCTGGCTTGAAGGATGGGATCCTGAATGTGTCAACGGTATTATGGGAGGGGAGGTAAAGCTGTCCATGAACTTTAAGGTTCTGGAGGATGTTGCCACGACAAACTGACCAGCTTAGGGGGAGACCGGTTAGAAAGTCAAGGCAAAGTAAAGCAGCTTTGCATCGTATCTCAAGGTATCCACGGCATTTAACGGATAAATAGAAATTTGAACGCTGTTAAGTATTCAAAAAACAAACAAATTAAATTATGGAGGAAAAAAACAAATGAAACACACCAAAAAACGCGCGCTTCTCTCCGCAGTTGCCATGCTTATCGTTTCGGCAGTTGTGCTTTCCGGCGCAACCTTTGCATGGTTCACCGCAGGTAATCAAGCAAATATTACCGGTATCTCAGCATCAGTCGGAACATCCAGCTCTCTTCAAGTTTCTCCTGACAACGGCACATCATGGTTTTCAAATCTCGTTCAATCCGATTTCCCTGCTGCTTCTGATGCCACCCACTTTACAAGCCAGTTGACTGCAATATCTTTTGACCCAGCTACAGGTTTATGGTGGAATGGTGCTTTTGCACAAAGCTCACAGAATTTCACATCAACAAGTGCAGCTGACACTCTTGCCGGACTTGGAGGAAAGGTTGTTAAGTTTACCTTCCTCATCAGGTCTACCAGCAAAGTTACTGTCAGCTATAACGGGAGCACATTATCCGGAACTGCAAACAACGCTGTCTATTCGCTAATGAAAATTGGTGCAGCGGCTGACAACGCTGCAGATGCAACACCAATTATACTCAAAAACGGAGCTGACGCATATTATCCAATAAATGCTGCAGGCAACGCTAAAGACAGCAATGGTAACTACATTATTGATACTGCTGATACTCCTAAAGATGACATCATTTCTTCAAACGCTGCATCTGTTGTCCTTTTCGGCAATGTTGCGAACACCTTCACTTTGGATGCAGGCCAAGTAAAACAAATAATCGTTTATATGTGGCTTGAAGGCCAGGATGCGAACTGCTTTATTGGCTCCGGTGGAGTTTCAGACAGCGCATCTATTGCACTTAATTTCATTGCAACCCCTAGAGCGTAATTTGACTTTTTGTAGGTATTATTCGGTTTTATGGGGCGAGAAGAACCTCGCCCCATATTATCCTTGAAGCAATGGCTCTCCCGCTGTGGTAGGGGCGATTCATAAGTCGCCCGCAACTATGTTAGCTAACTTTTTGGGGTTTATGAATGACCCCTACGCTTTTTACACAAAGCTTCCGCGGCCGGCGGCGCCGTCGGCTGCGGAAAGTTGAAAATATTGCAGCCGCGATTCATGCGCTGTATCGGCAGTTCATGAATGACCGCTGCAAAGGGGAAAAGATTTTAAAATAGAGAGGAATTATATAACATGAAGAAAGTCGGAAATATACTCCTGGATATTCTGATAGTCCTTGTCGTGTTGATAGCCTTGGCAATGTCTGTTATGGTCATCTCATCGAAAGCGTCGGGGGTGCCGAATGTTTTGGGCTATTCCCCTATGACGGTGCAGACAGACTCCATGGTGCCGACTTTTAATGTCGGCGATCTTCTCATTGATAAAAAGGTTAATACCGATACCCTCAAGGTCGGCGATGTGATAACGTACAAGGAAGTCGTTAACAATGTGCAAATCCTTAATACCCACAGAATTGTAAAAATTTTCACAGATGCAGGGTTGGTCTCTTATGTCACTAAGGGCGACCATGAGAAGGATCAGGACATCATGCCTGTCAGGCAGTCGGATGTTGTCGGCAAATGGACAGGGCATCATATTCCTCTTTTAGGCAAAATCATGGATTTCATCAAGTCCCAGATGGGCATTATGGTCTGCTTTGTCATCCCGCTGGCACTTCTGTTCATCTGGCAGTTATATAAATTCATTATGCTTCTGGCAGACAATAAAAAGCAAAAGGCGGTTGACGCTGTAACCTCGAACCTGGAAGAAGAAAAGCAAAAAGCGGTTGAAGAATATATCGCGCGGCAAAAGGCCGAAAAGGAAGCAGAGGAAAAGGTAAAACAAGTTTTAACCCCGCCGCCTTCGGAAGGCACCCCGCCGCCCGAACCGCCGGAGGATACCGAAAACCCTAAGGAAGGGCAGGAGCCTGCTCCTGCCGCCGAAACGAATGAACCCGGGGAAGATGCAGGTCAGGAGCCTGCGTCTGCCGAAGAACCTACAGAAGACGAAATGAATCCCACCACCGCCCCGGCGGTCCCCCTCCCTTTAACAAGGGAGGCAAATCGGGAGGCAGAGGATGGGTCGGAAGAAAATGAAGAAACGCCCGCCGGGGAACCCGAAAACACCGTAGGGCGGGTGCTTGCCCCCGCCGAAGACCCCGAGGCAGACCCTGCGGAGGACATCAAGGAAGAAATCGCCGAGGAACCCGATGATGCAGTAGGGCAGGGGCTTGCTCCTGCCGCAGATGAAGAAGAAGCTCCTGCGGAAGAAATTGAAATGAATCCCACCACCGCCCCGGCGGTCCCCCTCCCTTTAACAAGGGAGGTAGAGAATGGGTCATCCATCCCGGAGGAAATCGAGAAAGCCCCCGCCGAGAAGTTATTGGATTCCACCGCCGAAGACGCTGCAAATGCGGAGGAAGATTCTTTTGTGCCCGAACTGCCGGACGCGATGGACGCGGAGGATGAGCAAACCGACGAACCCGAGGCCAATGAAACGCCCGCAAAACCCGAACAACCGGCTGAAAAATAATACCCGTTCCCTGACCACTAACCACTCGCGCCAACCCCGCAACTCCCTTCCCCTTATATATATTGTAATATATTGTATCCGGGGAAGGCATTATATAAATCAAAATTCAACGAAAAGGTGGCAAAATAATGGGAGGAGCTCTTATTAAGTTTTTGGAGGCGTTCCTTGCTCAATTCTTTGTGAAAGGCGTTTGGGGTATCATTAAAGGTATCGGCTTAGGCATAGGCAATATCTTCAATTTCCCTAAATACATCACCATTTTTAAAGATTGGTCGAGCGATTTCGGCGTCGCAGGCTGGATATTGGCTATCCTGTGCGTCATTGTTGTGTTGGCGGTTATGGCTGCCATTGTTTGGCTGTTTATCCTGTTGTTCAGGAAATACGCCAGATTCAGAAAAACAATTGTCGACCAGGAAGAGCTTCTGAACGAGGTTGCCACACTTAACCGCGATGTTATTAAACTGACAACCGAAAAAGAAAAGATACTTGCCATGAAGGTTTCCCAGCTTGGCTTAAAGCCCGGCGAAAGCCCGTTTACGGATGAAGAGGACGAAAACAGGGAAGTCGGCGAGAAGGAAGATAACGGCGATGTGCTTGACGAGGACTACAGCCGCTTCTACAAGCTGACGCAGGTCGATTTGGAAGTGGCGGACTATGTAGCGCCCGTATATAACGACACAATCACCTTGCCGGAAATCTGCGATATGTTCCGCAACTATGCCTGCTCGCGCATGGGGCTTTATTATGAACCGAAAATTATGCGCCTGTTTATTGCGGCTTTTGCCACAACAAGGCTTATCATCCTGCAGGGTATTTCCGGTACAGGTAAAACTTCTCTGCCGTACGCTTTTGGCAAGTTCATCAAAAATGACGCGACTATTTGCTCGGTTCAGCCGTCCTGGCGCGACCGTACAGAGCTTTTCGGTTACTTCAATGAATTTACAAAGCGTTTTAATGAGACAGAACTTCTCAAAAAGATGTATGAAGCCACCTATAAAGACGATATATTTATCACAATCATGGACGAAATGAACATAGCCCGTGTGGAATATTACTTCGCCGAGCTCCTGTCCATCCTCGAAATGCCCAGCCGCGATGAGTGGGTTGTCAGTTTGGTGCCCTCCGTTTGGTCAACAGACCCCAAGCATCTCTTTGACGGCAAGCTCAGACTGCCGGAGAACATGTGGTATATCGGCACAATCAATAACGATGACTCGACCTTTGCCGTTACCGATAAGGTTTATGACCGCGCTATCCCCATAGACATCAACTCAAAGGGCAAATATTTTGACGCGCCCTGGACCGACCACCTCACCTTAAACTATAAGCACCTGGAATCCATGTTCGAAGAGTGCAAGATTAAGTACAAAGTTTCCGAAGAAAACCTGAAAAAGCTTGCCGAGCTTGATGATTATGTTATTGAGCATTTCCGTCTGGCTTTCGGCAACCGTATTGTCAAGCAGCTGCAGGACTTTGTTCCGGCTTATGTCGGCTGCGGCGGCACGGAAATTGACGGCCTTGATTTCATCCTCTGCCATAAGATACTCCGCAAGTTTGAATCCCTGAACCTTTCCTTTATCCGCGACGAAATCGGCGGGTTGATTACTTACCTCAACAAGCATTTCGGCAAGTCAAACATGAAGGAATCCAAGGATTACCTTGAGAGACTCCAGCGGTTAATCTAATAACACTTAAAGGGGACAGTATAGATGGGTAAATCATATGACGACTTATATTCTCAGTATAAGCAGAATATATTGTCGCTCACAAATGGCAGCGAGTTTTACGAGCATCTGATGGATATCGTAGAACAGGGCAAGAATAACTTCTCGCTTTTTAACAGGTATTTTGAGAAGAAAATTGACCTTGAATGGGTCGATGCCATTGAAAAATGTATTGTTCCGCTTGATAACATCGTCAGAAATCCCCGTAAATTCATCATTCAGGAAGAAGAAATAGTGCCGATTGAGCGCGCTAAAAAAATAACCGCCGAATCGGTCCGCCATTTGGCACAGCATACCAATATGATAGCGCGCGTGGATGATGACCGGGTTACCCCGAGCCAAATCCTGAATGTTTTCCGCGAGGAAAGTTTCGAAATTTACGAGAACCGTTTTATATTCACCTTATTAAAGCTTTTAATACGCTTTATTGATACCCGCTATGATGTTCTTTTTAAAATTTCGGACGATGAAAATATGGCATCGCTCAAAATGGACAGCGAAATTGAAAGAGGCAAAGAAAAAATCAGCTATAAGCTTGAAATATCCACCCAGTCAAGCAGCGAGGCTTTGAACAAGGACGATAAAGAGTTTGACGCTTTTCAAAGAATTGGGCGGATTAAGAAAATAATTAATGAATTTGCCCATTCAACCTTTATGAATGAGCTGCAAAACTGCACCCCCGTGCGCCCGCCGATTATGCGCACCAACGTTATCGCGAAGGACCCCAACTTCCAGGCCTGCCTTCAGCTGTGGCAGTTTATTTCGTCCTATGACGATATCGGCTATGAGATTACCGCCATGGAATCGAACGAAATGGTCAATGAGCAATACCGCAATGACCTTTACAGGATGATCGGGCTCAACTATCTCCTTCTTAAAAACAACACCGTTTCCCGCGAGGACGCGACCGGCAATCTCAAAAAACGCAAATTCAAACCAAAAATGCTCAGACGCATCGCGGAAGAGCTCATTATGGATTACGACATGGAAGAAGTCGAAATCCGCCGTATTTTCGTTGATGAACTGAAACGCGCCGGCAAGAAGAAAACCGAAGGCGAAGAGAAGATCAAATTGGCTATCGACAGAGCGCTTGAGGCGGAGAATGCCCGCAAGGCGGAGATAGCGGAAAAGGTCAAGCAGGAAATTCAGCGCCAAAAGGATATCCTCAAGCGCCGCAGGGAGCGCGAGCTTGCCCGCTTCGCGAAGGAAAAAGAACTCGAAAAGGCCCGCAGGGAAAAAGAAAAGGCGAGAATCCAGGCGCAAAAAGAAAAAGAAGCGGCGCTTGCCAAAGCAAAAGCGGCAAGGGAAAAAGAACTTGCGAGAATCGCGAAGGAAAAGGCTTTGGAAGCCGAGCGCCTTGCCAAGGAAAAAGAAAAGGCACGCATTCAAAAAGAAAAAGAGCGCCTGGCAAAGCTCAAGGCGATAGAAGAAGAAAAGGCACGCAAAGCGGCGCTGCTCGAGCAGCAGCGCAAAGCGCGCGAAGCGGCGCTTGCCCTTGCAAAGAAAGAAAAAGAGAAGCTTGCACAGCAAAAAGAAAAAGAACGCCTTGCCAAAATAGCGGCCGAAAAGCTCGCGAAGGAAAAAGCAGCGCTTGTGAAGCAGCGTGAAAAAGAGCGCCTCGCAAAAGAAAAGGCCGAACAAATAGCCCGTGAGAAGGCGGCATCTGAAAAACAAAAAGAGAAAGAGCGCCTCGCGCTTGAAAAGGCAAAGCTGTTTGCCAAAGAAAAAGCCGCAGCCGCAGCCGCAAAAGAAAAAGAGCGCGCCGCAAAGGTTAAGGAAGCGGAAAAAGCCAAAGCCAAGGAAGCCGCTGCAAAGCAAAAGCAAAAAGAACTGGCCCGCGAAGAGAAAGAAAAAGAATTCCGGCTTGCCAAGGAGAAGGCGGCAGCAGCTAAGCTTCTCCAAAAGGAAAAGGCAGCCGCCGAAAAAGCCAGGAAAGAAGCCGCAGCGAAGGCCGCTGCCGAAAAGCAAAAAGAAAAAGAACGCATAGCCGCCGAAAAAGCGGAACTTGCGGCGAAGGCAAAAGCCAAAGCCGAAGAGCTGAAAGAGAAAGAGCGCCTTGCCGTTGAGAAAGCTGAGCAGGAGGCAAAGGAAGCCGCCGCGGCAGAATTGCTGAGAGCGGAAGAGCAGTTTGCCCGCGAAAAAGCGGAACTTGAAGCCAAAGAAAAGGCCGAAGCCGAAAATATTAAAGAGATGGAACGCGAAGCACGCCGTAAAGCTCAAGAACTTGACAGAGAAAAACAGGCGAAACTCAAGGAAAGAGAACGCCTTGCCATTGAAAAGGCGGAGCAGGCGGCACAGGAAAAAGCAGCCGCTGCGAAGCAAAAAGAAATCGAGCGCCTTGCCCGTGAAAAAGCGGAAATCAAAGCGAAGGAAAAGGCTTTAGCGGAAAAGCAAAAGCTGAAGGAAAAAGAACGCCTTGCCAAAGAAAAGGCCGCATTAGCCGCTAAAAAAGCCGCCGCGGCGGAAAAACTCAAAGAAAAAGAGCGCCTGACCCTTGAAAAGGTGGCGCAGGCCGCCAAAGCGAAGGAAGCGGCGGCAAAACAAAAAGAAAAAGAGCGTTTCGCCCGCGAAAAAGCGGAGCTGTTAGCCAAGCAAAAGGCAGCGGAGATAAAACTGAAAGAGCGCCTTGCGCAGGAAAAGGCTGGCCTTGAAGCAAAACAAAAGGCCGAAGCCGCCAAACAGAAGGAAAAAGAGCGCGAAGCCCGCAAAAAGGCCGCGCAGACAGCCAAGGAAAAGGCAGCGCCAAAACCAAAACAGGAGTAATGTAGGGCGGGGGCTTGCTCCCGCAAATTAGATTTTAGATGTTAGATTTTAGATATTAGATATTAGACATTTTCGATATAACCCGCGGTGGGCATGGTAAACGCCCTTTATATTCCGCCATGACCACTGACCTCTTACGACTTACGACTTACGACTTACGACTTACGACTTACGACTTACAACTTACCACTTACAACTTACAACTTACAAATTACACCAGCGAAGCCTAATCCGGCAATGAATAAATAACACGCCCTTGCCTTGATTTATTCATCCGATTATTATAATACCTAAAAAACCTCGGAGGTAGCAATTTGAAGAAGCGTCTCACATTCAGATTATTAGTGATGCTGGTAACGGCGTCTGTTTTGCTTTCCTCAACCGGTCTTTTAACGATGCTTGCCTCGGCGGAAGGCTTATCGGAAACAACAACGGCCATCGCTTCAACCGGTAAAGATGAAACCACAACGGAACCGGCAACAACCGAACCTAAAGTTACTGCCGAGGGCGGCAAGCTTGACCCTGCGGGGCCGACTGTCGTCGCCGAGGGCGGCAAACTGAACGCCGCGCCGCAATCCTCTGTCACTTGGCATGGCGTTAACGGTGACACTGATATGGGCAAGTCCTCAAATCCGTATGATGTTTCGGACGCGGCTCACTTTTTGGATATACAGAACCTGATAAATGATACACACAACTCTGACAAGTACTTTCGCCTTACAGCCGATATCGATCTATCAGCTGTTACGATTAATGATTTAGCAAAAAATGGGAACTTATATAATATTGGTTTTAACGCATTTCTTATTTCTTTGAATCCTGCGCTGGTGACAGACAACCCAAATCAAATTTTTCTCAATCTCGACGGCAACAGTTACAAAATTAAAAATTTCAACATCACCAATACAACTTCTGATACCTGCGCAATCTTCGGCTTTCTCAGCGCGAACTCCGTGCTTAACAATATTAAATTTGAAAACTGCTCCATGACCGTTCTTTATTCTTCCGCAAAGGTGTGCGCGGTTGTCGCGGTGGAAAATGACGGCATCATCCAAAACTGCTCCTTTGCCGGCAGCACCGGGACAACAACGCTCAACATGAGCAGCCCGGCCGGTGATGCCTTGACGAGCGATACATATACATTAGTTATTACATCCTACAACACAACCCATGTGGTTCGTGTCGGTTACAGCGCCTTTGTCGGCGATAATCAAGGCACCGTTCAGAACTGCTACTTTTCAAACGTCAGCATTTCCATTAACAAACGCCAGTTTGTCGGGGCTGTCGCGGGGCAAAGCACAGGCACCATAACCGGTATCAACGGCTCGGGCGTTGCCGCTTACGGGATAAACGGGATCTCCGTTACCGCCGTTAATTCCGATGGGTCCGCTCAAATCGGCGGCATCGTCGGGAAAAACTGTTTGGGCGCGGTGCTGTCGAACTGCACCATTAACCTGCCCGGGACGAACGCCGTTAACAGCTTCACCTACGGCAGCAGTCTCGGCGGCATCGCCGGCGTCAACGCGGGCGCGGTTTCAAACTGCTATGTCGAAGGCAAAGCATCAAGCTCAGGCACCGTTAACGGCACCGTTTATGATATGAAAGCTTTCGGCGGTACTTTCGGCGGCATAACCGGCGACAACAGCGGCACCATCAGCAACTGCAGCGCCGAAAACATTGGCGCTTACTTTTCTTACACGCAAAACGGCATCTACGGCGGCATTACCGGCACAAATTCCGGCAACGGCACCACAACCGGGTTCATTACAAACTGTTATGCTTCCGGCAAACAGGCTGACTACGGCTTTATCGACCTCGGCTACTCGCTTGGCGGTATTGTCGGCTCGGCTTCAACGGGCACGCTGCTTTCAAGTTGTTATGCTTTGGTATCGCTTTCGCCGAACGCCCTGTCTGCCGGCGCTTTGATAGGCGGCATCTCCGCAAATAACAATATGCTCTCGGCAGCGAACCACAACTATTGGTCAAGAGCCGTCAGCGGCTGGCCGACACAGTGCGCCGACAACGGTGCCGATAATTATGTTATCCAGCGCGGTGTTGACGCGATTAATGTTGCCCCCAACGCAACCACCAGCCCGATAAGCAAAACGAACTTTACCCATTCCTGGGGCGCAGCCGGCACGGTTATCAGTATTGTCGGACTCAACTCATCCTCCGCGTTTTCGGAATCAAGCCTCAACCTTTCAATTAACGAGACAACAAACCAGCTTCAGGTAACAGGCGGCCCGACTGCCGGAAGCTACGGCGAAATAAACTATACCTTGTCCGTTGCCCTTCCCGCGGGAATCGGCGCTTCGGTTCAGTCTGCCTTCACGCTGAATATGGCCATTGAAGTCGTCGTAACCTCGGTTGCGCCGGGCGGCACCGGCATTAATACGCTTGCAAATCCGATTGTAATCAGCAACGCGGCTGAAATTCTGCTTTTAAGAACTGTCAATTTTGCCAATTACCGGCTGGGTGCCGATATAACCATGCCGACTGTATCACCGAACGACTGGAGAACCTGCATTTTTGCCGGTACGCTGGACGGCAACGGCAAAACAATCACCACCGGCATTCCGATTTTCTCAAAAATTTACGGCGCACGCGATACAACAGTGCCTTCGGGCGGCGGGCAGGATACAGACGCCAACCTTGCCTACGGTTATGTTTACAATTTTAACATTACATTAACTTCTGATATCACTTCCGGTGTTTTGGGCTCCGTTATGGGCGGCACCGTTAAAAATGTCCGGTTAGCCGGCAGCAACAGCAGCATTAGCCTTCATATTACGCTCCAAACAAATAACCTGGGCACACTTTTTAACACTATCCGCGGCAACAGTTATATTTACGGCTGTTTCACCAATGTAAAGGTTAATATTCAAATCAGCGGCGTCGGGCATATCGGCGGCCTTATCGGCAATATCGATGCCCAAAAAGCGACCATTGACAACTGCGGCTCCAATTCCGATATTTACACCGGTGTTGCGCTTTCCGCCGTCGGTTCACTGATTGGCGGCATAACCGCGACCACCGGCGTTGTTCAAAACTGCTACGCGGCCGGCTCGGTCCAAAACAGCAACTGTATTGCGATAGGCCAAAAGAGCATAGGCAACAGCGTTCAAAACCTTTATTGGAGCATTAAAAATACAACCATCGATAACCCAGTTTCGACGGTATCCACCCAAATTATCGGCCTTTCGGATACCATTGTCCAATGGCATTTTGATGAAACCATCGGCACAGTTTCCGACGATGCAGGCAGTGTGAATATAGTTCTCCCGGCGGCAATCAGCGACCTTGCCAATGCGCATACGGGTGATTTTACCGTGACGGTTCAGGACGCGAACACCATTGATGTCGGCACGCTGTCAATCGCGGGGGGCAAACTCACCATCCCAATTTCCAAGGATGCCTTGGCAGTAACGCCCATCAGCACGGTGCTGACGGTTGTCAGCAACACAACCGGCCTGACGGCGAGCGTTCCGATTCAAAGTGGTTTAAGCAAGGACAGCAACGGTTACTATCAAATTAAGACCCCGGGCGATTTACAGCATTTCAGCGATAACCAATCTATTTACCTTTCGAGCGGCACAAACTGCAAGGTAAAATTAATCAATAATCTTGATATGACCGGTTACTCACCCACACCCATCGGCTATTATAACACCGGTGTCCCCGCAAGTTCCACACCGTTCTTAGGTATTTTTGACGGCAACGGTAAAACAATAAGCAACCTTTCAGTGAGTCCTTCAGTGAACGTACCATCAGGTATCGCTTTGTTCGGTTATGAGAGCGGCGCGACCATCAGCAACCTGACCTTGAACAATGCAACCATAACCACCGGCAACGGCCAATATGCCTCCTGCGTTATTGCCGCCGCCAACGGCGGAAACATCCATGTAGCGCTGGACTACTTTGATGCCAGTATCAATCGTGTAGCCGCTCTGGTTATCGGGTCTAGAAACGTGCTGAAGAGTCTGCTTGTCGGTCTACTGGAACCCGCAAAGAAGATCCGCGAACTTGAAAATGAGTTTGATTTCACCGCCCGGCTTGTGTTTGAAGAGGAGTTTAAAACTCTTCCGTGGACTGCGGTTTGGGAGTATTTCTGTCTGACAAACGACGTGCCCGGCGGAACAGGATATCTTAAACCGATCCGGGATTACGAAAAGCAGGAGCTTGTCCATAGATGAGTACACTAAATCCGGGATTGTTCTGGTACTGGAATGCGAACCCTGCGCCGAGTGGAATCCGCCGGCAGCTGAAATCCATGAAAGCAGCCGGTTTCCGTTGTGTCTACCTGCATACCATGCCGGACAGTTTCCGCAAGGCCGATTTTTTTCAGGGAATGACGCTGGGTTATCTCGGGGAAAAATATTTTCAGATGGTAAGGGTAATGCTGGAAGAATGTCGAGTCCAGGGGATGGCAATGATGCTTTATGACGAGGGCGGCTGGCCCAGTGGCTCCGTTCTTGGAACTCTGGTTCGGAAACATCCGGAATGCAAAGCGAAATTTCTCGTGCGCGGAGAAACCGGGTATGAAATTAAAACCGGCGAATATCCTGATTTGCTGTCGGCGCATACCACCCGTGTTTTCATCGAAATGGTCTACGAACGTTATGCCGCTGTGCTGGGGGACGAATTCGGCAAAACGATCCGCGGCTTCTTCACAGACGAACCTTTCTGGGAGTGTCAACCCGGTGGAGGCAGGATTCAGATA
>Ga0118677_10010679_pt1 | contig 13974 bp, 3 predicted proteins | sample AliMusrvi5mmetaG_FD_86154 | JGI IMG/M metagenome (GOLD analysis project Ga0118677, IMG submission 86154) | reverse complement strand
GCAACCGGGGAGTTGGACGGACATCCCGGATACCGGAACCGCAGGTGAACATATCTTCAGTGTGCCTGCATCCGCCGCGCCGAGATTGTTCATGCGGCTCAAGGTGATGGGACAGTGATCCTATTCCGAGCTGGCGATTCATTGGCTAGGCTTTGGCGAGTTGCAGACATCCTGAACTCGGGGGAAAATGGATGAGACCTCGTGAAGAAAGGCGGCGGGCAGGATGCCCGCGCCACCGTGGCCCGGGCATCTTGCCCGGAGCCAAATGGTTGGCAAGGGATTTTGGTTGTTGGTCGGGACGAAAAATGACAGTCTGCAAAGCGCGGGAGCAAACGCTGGTCCGGCGTGCCTCCGGGTTTCCGCAATCAGTCGTTTTTGGCATACCAATCCCTGACCGTTTATGAACCTGATTCCCAAGCGAGTTTTCGCCCTGATTTGGAGCAGCGTTTTGCTGGGTGCCGTGCCGGCGAGTGCCGCAGTGGTCACCGCCACCTACAATTCCGCGGCCACGATTCCCGTGACCGCGGCCAGTTACACGGCCACCGGCAACACCGTGAATTTCACCCTGAATTTCGCGCCGCCAGTGGGGACCAACCTGACCGTGGTCGAGAACACGGGACTTGGCTTCATCTCCGGACAATTTTCCAACCTTGCCCACGGGCAGGTTGTCACACTCACCTACAACAACGCCGCCTACAAGTTTGTCGCCAACTATTATGGCGGCACCGGCAATGATTTGGTCCTCCAATGGGCTCGTAACAAGGTTTACGCCTGGGGGGAGAACTTTTCAGGCCAACTCGGCAACGGCACCACCACACACAGCAACGTGCCGGTCGCGGTCGCAGCCAATGGCATCCTCGCCGGCAAGACGGTGACCGCCCTCGCCTTGGGCTCCTCGGCCAGTCTCGCGCTCTGCGCTGACGGCACCCTCGCCGCATGGGGCGGCAACGCCGTCATCATTGCGCCTGTCGCCGTTCCCCCCACCGGCGCGCTTGCCGCCAAAACCGTGGTCGCCATCACCGCCGGGGAACAATATCAACTCGCCCTCTGCGCGGATGGCACCCTCGCCGCATGGGGAGATAATAGTAGCGGCCAACTCGGAAACGCCACTAACAACTATGCCACCACCCCAGTTGCCGTCAGCACCACCGGGGTGCTCGCCGGCAAAACCGTGGTCGCCATCGCCGCAGGGGAATGGCACTGTCTCGCCCTGTGTGCGGACGGCACGCTGGCCGCTTGGGGAAATAACGCCGACGGCCAGTTAGGCAATGGTGGCACCGTCAACAGCAATGTTCCCGTCGCCGTCACCATCCCGCCCTTCCTCGCCGGCAAGACGGTCACCGCCATTGCCGCAGGTCACGACCACAGCATGGCCCTCTATTCAGACAGCACCATTGCCGCCTGGGGAAGCAATACTTTCGGCTCTCTGGGCAATGGCACCAACACCAGAAGCTCCGTCCCTGTGGCCGTCAAAACCAGCGGCATTCTCTCCGGCAAGACCGTCACCGGCATCGCCACAGGTGGCTACGGCCACTGCCTCGCCCGCTGTTCGGACGGCACCCTCGCCGCGTGGGGATATAACCAGTACGGTGAACTCGGCAACGGCACCACAACCTATACCAACGAGCCGGTTGCGGTCAGCACCAACCCCCTCCTCGCCGGCAAAACCATCACCAGCCTTGCCGCGGGATATTGTTATAGCATGGCGTGCTGCTCTGACGGCACCATCGCAGCCTGGGGATTCAACCATTACGGTGTGCTCGGCAACGGCAACTTTACTGACAGCAAGATCCCGGTGGCGGTCACCACCTCGACCCTCGGCAGCGGCGAACGATTCACCACCGTGGCAGGGGCGGTCATGCCCGACCACACCCTGGCCCTCGCGGCAGTCCCGCTTTCTAACATTAGCACCCTTGCGTCCCTGACGCTGAGTCCGGGCTTCCTTGATGCGACCTTTGCAGCCGCAACCACGAGCTACACCGCCCGAGTGCCACACGGCACCCCTTCGGTGTCTGTGATACCAACCGTCACCGATCCCGACGCCACGGTGACCGTAAACGGCGTGACGCTTGTTTCCGGCGCCACCAGCCCGCCGATCGCCCTCGCGCAAGGCAACAAGACTCTCACCATCACCGTCACCGCCCAAGACGGCACCAGCACTTCCTATACGGTCACGGTCTGGGAAGATTCCGGGCTTGTGACTGCCAACTACACGTCGGCCACCATGGTGCCCGTCACCGCCACCGGTTATGTGGCCGCCGGCAACACGGTGGATTTCACCCTCAACTTCGCGCCGGCGGCAGGAACCCACCTGACCGTGGTCAACAACACGGGCATGGGTTTCATCCAAGGGGTCTTCGCCAATCTGGCGCATGGACAAACTGTCGATCTCACGTATGGCGGAGTCACTTATCCATTCGTTGCCAATTACTTCGGCGGCACCGGCAATGACCTGGTCCTGCAATGGGCCAATTCAAGGTTGCTGGCCTGGGGTTCCAACGCCACTGGCGAACTGGGCGACGCCAGCACGAAGCCGAACAGCCTGCCGGTGGCGGTCACCAGCACCGGAGTGCTGGCCGGCAAGTTAGTCGTTGCCACGGCGGCGGGATACGGCCACAGCCTGGCGCTGTGTGCGGATGGTACGGTGGCGGCCTGGGGCTACAATTCCTTCGGCCAGTTGGGCAATGGCAGCAACGCGGATAGCAGCGTGCCGGTGCGGGTGAACATGGTGGGCGCGCTGGCCGGCAAGACGGTGATCAGCGTAGCCGCGGGATACGGCCACAGCCTGGCGCTGTGCGCGGATGGAACCATCGCCACCTGGGGATACAACTATTACGGTCTGTTAGGCAACGGCAGCAACTCCGACAGCAACGTGCCGGTGCTGGTCAACCGGGAGGGAGTGCTGGCCGGCAAGACGGTCATCGCCGTGGCGGCCGGAAACTTCCACAACCTGGCCCTATGCGCGGATGGAACCGTGGCCGCCTGGGGCTACAATTCATCAGGTCAGTTAGGCAACGGCAACACCACGAGCAGCAGCATCCCGGTGGCGGTGCGACAAACCGGCGTGCTGGCAGGCAAGACGGTGAGTGCCATTGCCGGGGGAGACAGCTTCAGTCTCGCGTTGTGCACGGACGGCACCGCGGCCGCCTGGGGCTACAATTCCTCAGGCCAGTTGGGCAACAACAGCACCACCAGCAGCAACCTGCCCGTGGCAGTCGATATGGCGGGCGTGCTGGCGGGCAAAACGATCATCGGCTTGGCGGCGGGAGCCTCCCACAGTTTGGTGTTGTGCGCGGATGGGACCGTGGCTGCGTGGGGTTACAATTATTACGGGCAACTGGGAAACAAGAGCACCACCAACCGTTCGGCGCCGGTGTTGGCGGACCGCACGGGTGTGCTTGCCGGCAAACTGGTGAGTTCCATCGCCGCTGGCGGCCAATACAGCCACGCGGTGTGCGCGGACGGATCCATGGCCAGTTGGGGATATAACAACAATGGCCAGTTGGGCAACGGCACCACGACGGATGCCACCGCGCCGGTTCTGGTCAGCAGCAGCACGCTGCACAACGGCGAACGTATCATCGCAGGGCGCGCCGGGAATGCGGCCTGGCACACGCTCGCCGTGATCGCCGCCGTGCCGCCACCGATGGCAACGACGTTGGCCGCCACCGGCATCATCGACACCGCCGTCACGCTCAACGGCAGCGTGAACGCCCAAGGCAGCGCCACCACCGTGGCATTTGAATACGGCCTAACGACTTCCTACGGAGCCACAGTCTCCGCCACTCCCGCGTTGGCAACCGGCGTCACCACCGCGGCGGCGCGCGCGGTGGTCAGCGGCCTGCTTGCGGGATCCACCTATCATTACCGGATTGTGGCCACGAGTGGCGGCGGCACGGTAACGGGGGGCGACCTGACTTTTACGACCACCACCTTTGCCAGCCTGAACAACCTGAGCTTGAGCAGTGGCACGCTTCTTCCCTCATTTACCAGCATCAACTCCAGCTATGTGATTTCCGTGCCCTATGGCACAAGCAGCATTCGCATCACCCCGGTGTGCCTGGACCCAAGTTCCAGCGCAAGCGTCAACGGTATCGCTGTGGCGTCTGGTTCCGAGAGTAACCCGCACGACCTGGCCGTGGGCAACAATCTCATCACCACCATGGTCACCGCCACGGATGGATCTAACACGCAGACTTATACCGTGTCAGTGACCCGCCTTCCCCAGACGTTCACCTTTAACTCCGCCACGGATGTGCCGGTGACGGTCAGTGATTTTCTGGCCACTGGCAAGCCGGCAAGCTTCGCCCTCAACTATCCGCCGCTGCCCGGGGCCCGGTTGACCGTGGTGAAAAACACCGGACGAAATCCGATCCAAGGGACCTTTGACAATTTAACGCAAGGACAGGTCGTGAATCTGACATATGGCGGGGTTAACTATGCCATGGTGGCCAACTACTTCGGTGGCACCGGCAATGACCTGGAGTTGCAATGGGCCAACACCCGGCTGCTGGCCTGGGGCGACAATAGCAATGGCCAACTCGGAAACAACAGTATAGCCAACAGCAGTGTGGCGGTACCGGTGGCGATGACCGGCGCACTCGCCGGGAAAACGGTCGTCTCGATTGCGACTGGATCTAACACTTGCTTGGCCCTGTGTGCGGACGGGAGTTTGGCAGCATGGGGCAGAAACCTCGAAGGCCAACTGGGCAATAACAGCACCATTCAAAGCAAGATTCCTGTGCCGGTGAACCAATCGGGTGTGCTTGCCGGCAAGACGGTCATTGCCATTGCGGCGGGGGGATCCCAAGGTGTTGCTCTGTGCACAGACGGAACCCTGGCCACTTGGGGTTACAATTACGATGGTTCATTGGGCAACAACAGTCCGTTGCAATGCAACGTGCCGGTGTTGGTGAACCAAACCGGTGTGCTCGCCGGCAGGAAAATCGTCGGCATGGCCGCTGGCGGCAGTCACAGTTTGGTGCTGTGCTCTGATGGCACTCTGGCTGCTTGGGGCTCCAATTACTTTGGTCAACTTGGCAACAACAGTAAGACCAACGGCTTGGTTCCGGTGCTGGTGGACCAAACAGGTACCCTCGCTGGCAAGACGGTCATTGCTGTGGCTGCCGGGACGTCACACAGTCTCGCCCTATGTTCGGACGGCACCGTCGCCTCCTGGGGAAACAATTCCAATGGCCAGTTGGGCAACAACAGCTTAACTATCAGCACAACCCCGGTGCCGGTTGATCGTTCCGGGGTCCTCTCCGGCAAGATGGTCACTGCCATATCGGCGGGAAAATTCCACAGTTTCGCGCAATGTTCGGACGGAACTTTGGCGGCATGGGGGGCTGGTGGCATCTTGGGCGATAACACCTCCACGACCAGCATGGTGCCCGTAAAGGTGGTGGACACGGGTGTGCTATCCGGCAGAACCGTGGTTACCACCTCTGCCGGAGTTTCTCACAATCTAGCGTTGTGTGCGGACGGAGCGTTGGCCGCATGGGGGAACAATTCTTCCGGCCAGTTGGGTGACAACAGCACCAGCGATCGCACCGCGCCGGTGTTAGCCAACACCAGCGCCCTGATGACCGCCGAGCGCTTCGTGGCAGTGATGGGTGGCGATGCGCATAGCCTGGCGCTGGTGGTGTCGCCGCCAGCACCCTTGGCGACGACGGTGGGCGCAACCGGAATCACCGATACCGCAGCCACCCTGCATGGCAACGTGAACCCAAATGGATCTGACTCCACCATCACCTTCGAATTCGGACTGACAGATACCTATGGTTCCTCCATACCCGCCACTCCACCGTCTCTAACCGGCACCACCACCACTGCGGCAACGGCGAATCCGAGGGGATCGCTTTCCGGCACAACCTATCATTATCGGGTCGTGGCCACAAGTGCGGGCGGCACAGTGAATGGTGAGGACATGACTTTTACGACCACCACCTTTGCCACCCTATCCAGCCTGACCCTGAGCAGCGGCACGCTACTTCCCACATTTACCGGCATCAACACCGGCTATGTGGCCACCGTGCCATTCGCCAACGACACCATCCGCGTGACTCCGGTGTGTGCCTACGCACCTTCCAGCATCACGGTCAATGACATCGCCGTGACTTCGGCAAACGCGAGCGCCCCCATCAGTCTCGCCATGGGTGACAATCTCATCCGCACCGTCGTCACCGCCGGGGACGGTTCGAATACGCAGACCTACTCTGTCATTGTAACCCGTCTGCCAGAGGCATTCACTTTCAATTCCGCCACCGACGTGCCAGTGACGGTCAGCGGGTTTAGCGCCACGGGAAATTCCGCCACATTTGCCCTGAACCATGCGCCGACACCTGGAACCATCCTGACCGTGGTCGATAACACCGGACCCAATCCAATTCGGGGGACCTTTGACAATCTGGCGCAGGGGAGCGCCGTGCAGTTGACGCACGAGGGAATCACCTATGCCTTCGTGGCTAACTATTTTGGAGGCGACGGCAATGACATCGTGCTCCAATGGTCAAACACGCGGTTGCTGGCGTGGGGCTCCAATACCTCCGGCCAAATCGGCAACAACAGCACGACTAACAGCATTGTTGTGGTGCCGGTGGCCATAACAGGCGTGCTCAATCACAAGACGATCCTGATGGCTGCGGCGGGATCCAGCCACAGTCTTGCGCTGTGCTCGGACGGAACCCTCGCCGCATGGGGCGCCAACACATCTGGTCAATTGGGCAATAACAGCACCACGAACAGCGCGAGCCCTGTGTTGGTTGATCAAACCGGAGTGCTCGCCGGCAAAACAGTCACGATGATTTCCGCCGGGAGCAATTTCAGTATCGCGATGTGCTCGGACGGAACCCTGGCCGCGTGGGGTTATAACAATGAGGGTCAATTGGGGAACAACAGCAGGAATTCCAGCAACGTGCCGGTCTTGGTGGATCAAACGGGCGTCCTTGCCGGCAGGACGGTGACCGCCGTGACTGCCGGGGGGAATCACTGCCTCGCCCTGTGCAGGGACGGGACCCTGGCCGCATGGGGTTACAATTACGACGGCTCGTTAGGCAACAACAGCACCACGAATAGCAGCGTGCCGGTATTGGTGGACCAAACCGGAGTGCTCGCCGGCAAAACGGTGGTCGCCGTGGTTGCTGCAAACGGTCACAATCTGGCGTTGTCCTCGGACGGGACCTTGACCGCATGGGGATACAATAACACCGGCCAGTTGGGCAACAACAGCACGACGACGAGCATCGTGCCGGTGTCGGTTAACCAACAGGGTGTGCTCGCCGGCAAGACGATCATTGGCTTGGATGCCGGAGGGAACCATAGTCTTACCCTATGCTCGGATGGAACCATGGCCGCATGGGGATACAATTCCTATGGTCAACTGGGTAATAACAATACGGTCAATGCCAGTGCGCCGGTGTTGGTGAACCAAACGGGTGTGCTCGCCGGCAAAATGGCGACCGCTGTCTCGGCCGGAAGTTCGCATAATCTCGCGCTTTGTTCGGACGGCACCATGGTGGCTTGGGGATATAATTCTTCGGGTCAGTTGGGCAACAACAGCACAACCAGTAGCAGCGTGCCGGTGCGGATTAACATGAATGGCCTGGTGACTGGCAGTCGCTTCGTGGCAATGGCGGCTGGCTTTTCGCACAACCTGGCACTGGCCGCCATACCGCTGCAAACCGCCACGTCGCAACCAGCCACCGCGATCACCGGCACCAGTGCCACCCTGAACGGCAGAGTGAATGCCAATGGCAATGCCGCCACAGTGGCTTTTGAGTATGGTCTGACCCCTTCCTACGGAAACTCCCTCGCGGGTTCGCCTGCAGATGCTTCAGGTGTTAGCGACACCGGCGTCAGCGCGGGGATCAGCGGACTAACTCCCGGTACCACCTATCATTACCGCACGGTGGCCAGCGGCACCGGCGGGATTGTTAGAGGCGCGGACCTGACCTTCACCACGCTCAGCGACAATGCGAAGCTCGCCGCGCTCGGTTTGAGCACGGGCACCTTGGCGCCGGTGTTTGAGAAAACCGGCACGGGTTATGTGGCGACAGTGCCATTTGCCACCGACGGGGTGGCGGTGACACCCGTCACCGATCATCCTGCGGCCTCGGTGAAAGTCGAAGGGGTGCCGGTTGCCAGCGGATCACCTAGCGGATTGATTCCCCTGCCGGTGGGCAACACCACGATCACCACGCGGGTCACCGCGGAGGATGGCATCACCACCAAGACCTATACCGTCACGGTCACGCGACTGCCGCAGGAGTTTGTGTTCCACTCCGGCACGGATGTTCCGGTGACGGCCAACGGATTTTCGGCAGGCGGATATCCGGTGAATGTGATATTGGGTTACGCGCCGGTGCAGGGCACGGTTCTCACGATGGTGAACAACACCGGCCTCGGGTTCATCCATGGGACGTTCGGAAACCTCACCCAGGGCCAACGCGTGACCTTGGGTTATGGCGGGAAGAGTTATGCGTTTGTCGCCAACTACTTCGGCGGCACCGGCAATGATCTGGTATTGCAATGGGCTAATACCAAAGTCGCGGCCTGGGGATCCAATAGTTATGGTCAATTGGGTGACGCCACCACGACCCGGCGTTTGGTCCCGACCTTCATCGATGACTCGGACGTGTTGTCCGGAAAGACGATGATCGCGGTTGGCTGCGGCTATTTGCACAGTCTGGCACTGTGTTCGGATGGCACGCTGGCGGCGTGGGGCTACAATGTGTATGGACAGTTGGGAAATAGCAAATCCGCCCCCGGCAGCGCGCCGGTGGCGGTGGATCGTTCCGGTGTCTTGGCAGGCAAAACCGTCATCGCCATTTCCGCCGGACCATTCCACAACCTGGCGCTGTGTTCTGATGGCACCATCGCCGCCTGGGGATATAACAACTACGGACAGTTGGGAACCGGCGACAAAGTGACGCGCAAGGTGCCAGCGTTGGTGATACCAAGTGGTGCCCTGACCGGCAAACAGGTGGTGGCCGTGGCCGCCGCGGCATACAGCAGCTTCGCCCTGTGCGCCGATGGCACGCTGGCCGCCTGGGGCTACAACGACGAGGGCGAACTCGGCGACGGCACCACGTCCACCACCATGACGCCCGTGGCCGTGGATACCTCCGGTGCGCTCGCGGGAAAACAGATCGCCGCCATCGCCGCCGGCCAGTATCACACACTCGCGCTGTGCACCGACGGCACCCTGGTTTCCTGGGGATATGACAACCGTGGCCAACTCGGCAATCACAGCGCCGTGTCTAGCAACTCACCCGTGGACATCGGATCGGCAGGTGATCTATCAGGAAAATCCGTGGTGGCCATCCGCGCCAGCGGTGCGCACAGCCTGGCGTTGTGTGCCGACGGCACGCTGGCCGCATGGGGATGGAACAACCGCGGCCAGTTGGGTGTCACCGGCATCACCCAAAGTCCCCTCCCCTTGGCCATCGACATAGCGGGTGTTGCGCCCGGTGCGGCCATCTCGCAAATCACGGTGGGCAGCCTGCACAGCTTGGCGTTGCGCGCCGACGGCCGCATCGCCGCCTGGGGCGACGACGCCTACGGCCAGTTGGGAAATAACAATAACGTGGCCAGCGCGGTGCCGGTCGCGGTGGATACCGGCGCGCTGGAACCTGGCGCGCGCTGCATGGGGGTGGCCAGCGGGTCGGCAGCCCTGCACAACCTCGCCGTAGTCGCGCTGCCAACCAGCGATCTAGCAATCAATGCCACGGTTTGGACCCAAGGTGGCAATCCCAGCGATGCCGATCTTATCGAATATGCGTTCGGTCTAACAGGAATCGCCGGTGCCGCCCAACCGCCGCAGCCGCAAAGGATCGCTGACCGACTTGTCATCCGCTTCACCCAACCTGGCGGAGTCGCGGGTATCACCTACGGCGCCGAGCGGAGTGAAACGCTGCAACCGGGGAGTTGGACGGACATCCCGGATACCGGAACCGCAGGTGAACATATCTTCAGTGTGCCTGCATCCGCCGCGCCGAGATTGTTCATGCGGCTCAAGGTGATGGGACAGTGATCGAATCCCATGTGGGCGATTCATTGGCTAGGTCCTGGCTTGCGAGTCTGGAGACACGCGGTCCGGCCTTCCGGGCAGAGTCCCATTCATGCGGCGGAGTCAAGGCTTTAGCCACCCGACTCACTTGCGGAACTCGTCGGTGAAAAGCCCGATTTTGGCGAACGGGATTTCCTGGAATTCGGGCAGTTCCTTGAGCAGTCGGGCATCGGTGCGGAGCGTGAAATCAGGTGTCGTCGGATCCGCGAAACCTAACACCAGCGGCTCGCCGGCGGTGCCGGAAATGCGGGTCCAGCCTTTCATCCCCTTCATCTCCCCTGCCCCGCCCGCTGTGCCGCGGGTACTCACTATCAGATTGTCCGCCATCTCGAACTTGTCTATCAGTCTCATCACGTCACCGTCGAAATCACGGACCTTTTCCGAGCAATCCACAAACACGTTGCGGCGGATCGGATTGTGGAGCGGTTGGTGCGGGGCGTCGTGCATGATCGCCGCCAGCTGCGGGTATTTCTCGCTCCACGGTGGCCGGGTATAATTGAGCCGCTTGGCCTTTTCCTCGAGGCACCAACTCGGGTCGGCAGGATTGTTCCACTGCACCCAGGTCATGCCGCGCGCGTCGATGTGCAGGCCAATCGGGCAATCGACCACCAAATTGTTGAGGACCGGGTTGTCGCGGCCGCCGCCAATCATGATGGCGCGCCCCGCCCGATAAAAGATATTGCCCTCGATGGTGTCGCCGCAATCGCAGTCGTCTAGATAGACACCCATGGTGTTGACGTGTTTGGCGTCGCCGCCGCCGAGGTCGTGAATATAGTTATGGCGCAGGATATTGCCCTGGCTGGTCCAATCGCGGCCGGTGTAGAACGCCCCGGCATCACCGGTTTCCATGACCACCCGGTAGATCTCGTTGAGTTCGAAGAGGTGTTCGTTGCCGCCGTAGAGCACGGCATTGTGCGGGGCGTCGTGGATCCGGTTGCTGCGCGCGATTTGGCCGCACCCTTGCACGCCGATGCCCGGCGCATAGGTGCGCTGGAACAATCCGTAGTGATGAATGTGGTTGTTGAGCGCCAGATTCCGCGCCGGTGCCAGTGTCATGCGGTCGCCGCCGTCGAGCGCGATTCCGCTTCTGCCGAGGTTATACAAATCGCACGAGCGGACCAGGTTGTCATATCCGCTGATCGAGATGCCGCCCCCCGCGCAATTGGCCACCACGCATCCTTCGATCGCGAAATGTTCGGTGTTCCGCGCCACCATGCCGTCGCCATGGCTGTATTCCATCACCAAGCCCGCGAATTTCACATATTTCGCGCCCTCCGCCCTCACCAACGGTTGGGTCAGCGTGGCCAACACGAGCGGCACACCGCGCAACGGTGCAGTTGGATAGAGATAAAGCAACTTGCGGGTCCGGTCCAGGTACCACTCGCCCGGTGCGTCCAATTCCTCCAACGCGTTCAAGGCGAAGAACCGGCGTTTCGCCTGTCCCCAGGTGGCCCCCATGATGCCATAATTGTGCGGCGCTGCCAGCGTGATGGCATGCTTTTCCTTGTCATAAGCGGCTACGCGAATCACCTCGTCACACCAGTCGTGCGTCCAATATCCCAACAGCCAAACGCCTTCCTGAAGATTCCAACGCGCAGGTCGAGGATCCGCGAATTCAAACGATCCGGGGTGCGCCACACGCTTGGCAGGATCGGCTGCGGCGGCATCGGGCAAGCCGGTATCGAACGCTTGGGAAAACTCCGCCCACCCGCCGTTTGCCGCATCGCTGTTAGGCCAGCGCGCGAGGGTCATCGGCTGGCCGTTGACATAGAGCCACGGTCCCGTCGGCGCTCCCTGATAGGCGGTCTTGAAGAGTTCGATGGCACCTGGGACTTTTCCTGATAGATCGCACATCAGCACCTTGCCACGCGCCACCGGAGCCAAGTGCGCCAGCACCGATGCATCGGTCACCGGCTTGAACGATGCCGGATCCAGTGCGATGCCGCCGTGGAGGATCGCCTGGCCGCGCGGTTCGGCACGGTAGGTCACCACCGCTCCGGCGGCACCGCTGTCCGCTGCGGTGAGATCGAATGGAACCTCCTGCCGGTACCAGCCCGCGCCGATCAGCACGGTCACCGCTTCACCGCTTTTCAGCGATCCCGCCTTGCGTGCCGCGCGGATCGCGTCGCGCGCCTGCGTCAGCGTCTGATAGGGCGAGCGCTGGGTGCCGTCCCCGCCCTGAGTCGCGCCGGCCGCCACATGCATCGTCATTTCGGCGCACGCGCCGGATACCATGCACAGGGAGAGAAGAATGCAGCGAATTGTTTTCATTGTTTAAACTGCTTTGCCACAGGTCCCGAAGGGACCATTCATAAGAGCCCTGCACAAAGTGCCAGGAGCCTCAAGGAGAGTGCGAAAGAAGCGGGTGAAACGCCACGCTTTCCCATTCCATGACCCATGCGGGGGGGACGCCCGCACTCCTTGAATCGTCCCGATGGGACGATGGAAATCCTTCTGTCCCTTCATTTCCCTGCCGCCCAGGCGGTGCCCTGGATGATCAAGGTTTTGACCTCCGGGGTGGCGAGGGCCTTGGCATCATGACCGAAGGTGTGGTGAAACACCCGGCCCTTGCCATAGTCCAAGGTGAATGCGAGCGGTTCCACTTTCTTGCTGAAGTCGGAATCCGCCTGCATCAGGACATGGATCGGCGCGTCACCCTGGAGTTTGGCGTAAAGTTCGTCGTCCTGGTCGAAGTCATTGATGCCTTTGGTGATCGGGCTGGCGGCGTCCACCACCTTCGCCTTGAACACGCTCCGCGGGCCGTGGCCTGAGGTGCCCATCACCCACACCCGCCCGCACAGGTTGCGGAATTCCGCCCAATCCTTGTACGACGCGCTCGCAAGGTGCGACACCACAAATCCTTTGCCGCCTTTCACGAAGTCTAACAGATTTGCCTTGCCGCCGTCGGAAAGCATCGGGGCCTTGGCATTGTACATGAGGAAATAGACGACATCGACATTCTTGAGGTTGTCCGCCTTGGCGAGCACCTCGGCGTTGCCGATGACCTCGACGGTGAATTGACCCGACCCTTGCAGGATCTCGCGGGTGGCCGCCGCGCAGGACAGCCAGTCGTGAGCGCCAACGTCGTCGCCCGTGATGAGCAGCACCCGGGTCTTGGCCGGGGTGTCGGCCGCCTGCACGCAGGTAACGCCGGTGAGCAACGTGGTTGCGAAGAACAATGTGGTGAGTAAACGCATGATGGTGGGTGGTTGGTGGTTGCACGGCATTTTGCCGGACTGATCAAACGTGGCATCAAAAGCGATGCGGCGTAACGCGGGTTGTTACGAATGAACGAGCCTTGTTCTTTCGGGGAAAGCATTTGACGGTAGGGCCGGGCGGACTCGACCGGACCCACTTGTCCGCCCGCAGGGGAACAGTGGGACCAGCGGGGCCGTTGTGTGGAGTGCGGCGGGAAGCGAAGCGCCACGCCGCTTTGGCTGGAAACCGTTCCTCTCGAGCGTCGCTTGAACCACTGCCTACCGTTTCCCCGTTTGGAGCAAGGCTGTTTGCGCGAGCCGCCATTCCCGCCAGCCAAAGCGGTGTCGCACTGCGTTTGCCACCGCCTTCCATACTTCGGCTGATCCTGAATCAGCCATCTTCCGGGAAGTATCTCTATCTTTCCGATCCCATCACCACCGTCACTCGTGTTTCTTGAACACGACGGGCAAGGCGGTGGCGGGGATGATGGCGATCATCCAGGGATGGGTAATGACTTGGGTGACGAACATGTCCGGCGAGGGTTTGCCGTCGGAATATTCCACGACCATTTTGTGATCGATGACCTGGGCGCTGATCACGGCGGGTTTGTAGCCACCGGTCGGGCGTTCGCCGATGGCGATGAATACGGCCATTTCCTTGGCTTCGTCCAACACCTGTGGAACCGGTTTGTTGAGGCTGTTCCAGAA
>Ga0118677_10010678_pt1 | contig 13975 bp, 12 predicted proteins | sample AliMusrvi5mmetaG_FD_86154 | JGI IMG/M metagenome (GOLD analysis project Ga0118677, IMG submission 86154) | reverse complement strand
GAGGCGGTGACCGTTGACGTGGCGCCCGAAACCACCCCGCGGCCCGACGCGATCGGCGACGCGGATCCGGAGGCCCTGATCCTCGATGCGGCGGCTTTCGCGCCGGACGTGGTGGTCCCCGACGGCGTCACGCTGCGCGTCGGCACGATGAACGTGTACTCCGCGCAGCGCGGCACGCCGGAAGCCATCGGGGCGGCGCTGGCGGCCCTGAAACTGGACGTCGTCGCGCTGGAGGAATGCGCGGCCGCGCTGGGGGCGCAGATTGCGCAGGCGGCCGGGTACGAATACGTGGTCGGGGACGGCGACATGCTGCTGTCGCACACGCCGCTGGACTCGTTCCGGGTCGTCCCGCTGGATACGGAACGCAGCGTCACCAACGCGCTGACCGTGATCGACGGCGTCACGTTCAGCGTATACGCCGCGCACATCAGCTGGCAGGTGGCCGGGGTCAAGGACGCACAGACGATTGTCGACGAGGTGGTCGCGAAGGACCCCGTGCCGCATTTCGTGATGCTGGGCGACTTCAACGACGAACACTACAGCCCGCAGAACACCGTGATGGAGCAGGTCCTGACCGACGCGGCGACGGCGATGGGCTGGCATCCCGAGCAGCGCATCTCGTGGCCGTCCGACGGCTTCGACGAGACGGAAGGATCGCAGCTGATCGACCTGGTCTGGTTCCGCAAGGCGTTCCCGGCCATCGTGCTGTCGGCCGACGTGATCAACCTGTCGCCGACGCTGTCCGACCACAAGCCCGCGATTGCCGAGCTGCGCTTCCCGGTCGACCCCGCGACGCCGTTCACGGTCGACCCGTTCGCGGCGTCGCGCGATGCGTTCGCCGCGCTTCCCGCGGCTGCCGATCGCCCGCCGAACCTGCTGGTGAACCCCGGCGCCGAGAGCGGGCTGGACGGGTGGACGACGGGCGGCGCGGCGGAGGAGGCGGCTCGTTGAGCTTGCGGAGCTTCAGCCGCAGGCGCCGCAGCGCGTCCATCTTGTTGAGGTACTGGCTGCGCTGGGCGCGGCAGGTCACCGTGAGCCCGCTGGGCAGATGTCTCAGGCGCACGGCGCTGTCGGTGACGTTCTGGTGCTGCCCGCCGGGGCCGCCGGCGCGGAAGGTGTCGACCTGGCACTCGGCCAGCAGGGCCGCGTCGCTCTCGGGGATGTCGATGGGCAGGTCCATGTGGCCTCTCAAGCCTACCATCGCCCCGTGATAGCCTCTGGCCATGCTCGGCATCGTCCTCGCCCTCGGCGCGTCCGTCTGCTGGGGCTCCGGCGACTTCCTCGGCGGCCTCACGACGCGTCGTGCCAGCCTCTGGGCGGTGATCATCGGGAGTCAGGCCGTGGGCCTCGTGGGAGCGGCGCTCGTGACGGTCCTCACCGGCCACGCGTGGCCCGGCCTCGCCGCCGTGTGGCCGGTCCTCCTCGGCGGCGTCGCCAGCGTGATCGCGATCTCGTGCTTCTACAAGGCGCTCGCGATCGGGTCGATGAGCATCGTCGCGCCGATCAGCGCGACCAGCGCCATGATCCCGTTCCTCGTCGGCCTGGCCCTGGGGGAGCGGCCGGGCACCGCGCAGCTCGCCGGCATCGTGCTCGCCGCCGCCGGCGTGGTCCTCGTGGCCAGCGAACGGGCACGCGCCGGCGACACGATCGGCGTCGCGGCACTGCCCAACGAGCCGGCCATCCAGCCCGCCGCGCTGGGTGCGCACCCCGAGCGCCGCAACCAGCGGCGCGCGATCGCGCTCTCCCTGCTCGCGGCGGTCTGTATGGGCCTCGTCCTCATCGGCTACGACGCCACCGCCCGCCACGACGCCCTCTGGGCGATGCTCGGCGGGCGGATGTCGTCGGCGGTCCTCTTCGTGCTGGTCTTCCTGGCGCTCCGGCCGAGAGTCGAGATGCGCCGCTCGGCCGTCCCGTTCATCCTCGCCGTGGGGCTGCTCGACACCGGCGCCAACGGCCTCTTCGCCTTGGCGACGACGCGCGGCTACCTGAGCATCGTCGCCGTCATCGGCTCGGTCTACCCGGTGGTGACCGTCGTCCTCGCCTACGCGGTGCTGCGGGAGCGCCTCGCCCGGCACCAGCTGGTGGGCGCGCTGGCGACGCTGGCCGGCATCGCCCTCATCGCCGCGGGATGAGCGCTGTTCGAGGAGACGGAGGACCGGGTCCGGCGCGCGAGAGGCGACGTCGCCCGGCGACGCCTCCTCCCCGCGCCCCGGAGCCGCCGCTCGGCATCCTCCGGCTGCGCGGCGCCGGCGGCGAGCCCGTGGACCTGCGGCGCACGCTCGGGTCGCACGGCGTCGCCGGGCTGCCGCCCGCGTCCATCGCGGCCGATCTCGTGAGCATGACCGTGACGCTCGCCGCCCCCGGCGGGGCCCGCACCGTGAGTATCTCGCGCGCGCAGCCCGACGAGCCGCCGGCGGTCGCGGTGAAGACAGCCGATGCCGGGCGGCGGCCGGACGCGGCGGCCGCGGCGGCGCTGACGGCGACGGTACGGCGCATGCTCTGCCTCGACGACGACCTGAGCGGCTTCTACCGGCGCGCGGAGGCGGATCCGGACCTGGCGTGGGCCTGCGCCGGCGCCGGGCGCATGCTGCGCAGCGCGACGGTGTTCGAGGACGTCGTCAAGACGGTGTGCACGACGAACTGCGCCTGGTCGGCGACGGAGCGCATGGTCGGAGCGCTGGTCGCGCACCTCGGGGAGGTCGCGCCGGAGGCCAAGCATGACGAAGCCGGCGCGCCCGATCTGGACCCGGCTCCGGGGGCGAGCGCCGGAAGGGCGTTCCCGACGCCGGAAGCGATGGCCGACGCCGGCGACGAGTTCTACCGCGACGTGGCGCGCACCGGCTACCGGGGCGCCCGGCTGCGGGCCATCGCCGTCGCGGTCGCGGTCGGCGGCCTCGACCTCGAGGCGCTGCGCGCCCCGCGGGAGGGACTCCCGGACGCAGAGGTGGAGGAGCGGCTGCTCGCGCTGCCGGGCGTGGGTCCGTACGCGGCGGCCCACGTGATGATGCTGCTGGGCCGCCACTCGCGCCTCATCCTCGACTCGTGGACGCGGCCCAAGTACGCGCGGCTGACGGGTAAGCCGCCCGGCAAGCTCGTCGCCGACAAGTCGATCGGCCGGCGCTTTCGCGCCTACGGCGCCGACGCCGGCCTCGCCTTCTGGCTCTTCCTCACGCGCGACTGGCTCGACTAGGCCGAGCGCCTCGCGCGCGGCCCGCCCCGGCGCGCCTCTCGCAGGTCCCCGGCCACGCGCGGCCATTGCTGCCTACGGCGTCTGCGGGATCTTCCAGTCCTTCTCGATCACGTCGAGCACCGCCTGGGCCATGCGGTCGCCGCCGGCGCGCGTGAGGTGGATGCCGTCCGAGGCGCGCATCAGGACGAGGTCGCCGCTGGCGTCGCGCAGGTAGTCGGCGTAGGAGCCCTTCTTGTCGGCGAAGAGGGACCAGGTGGGGACGTAGGTGACGCCCGGATGCTTGCGCGCCTCGTCCTGGTAGATGTGGTCCATCATCGAGACGCGCGAGCGGTACAGGGTGTCACGCATGATCGGGTTCCCGACCCAGTACACACGTCGTCCCCCCTTCGTGAGGATGTCCATCGCCTGGCTCACGCGCTGCGCGTACACCTGGCGCCAGCCGGCGGAACCCACGTTGTAGACCTTGCCGTTCACGGAGACGGCCTGCGCGTCGTTGGCGCCGAAGAGGATCACCGCGGCGTCCGGCTTCTGCTCCACGATCATGTCGATGAGGCGCTGCGGCCAGTCGAAGAAGTCCGGCCGGCTGAGCCCGGTGGAGACGTGGTAGTCGAGCTTGCCGACGATCACGTTCGTCGCCTCGGCGAGGTTCACGAGCGACGAGCCGAAGACCTGGGCCATCGAGTCGCCGGCCACGTACATCCTGAGGGGATGCGCATAGGAGACGCGGCGCGGCCACAGCGGCTTCTGCTGCCGCGCCTCCGCCAGTGTGTGGTGCGCGCCGCCGCTGCGGCCGAGGACGGCGTCGATCGCCTGCGCCGGCCGGTCGAGCTGCAGGGCGCCGCTGAGCAGCGTCATCGGCTTGAGGAGCGCGAGCGCCACACTGCGGCTCGCGCCCAGCGGCTCGCCGCTGATCCTGGTCTCGATCGCCTTGGCGTCGAGCAGCCCGGCGACGAAGAAGCCGAGCAGCATCGCCGCCAGGGCGCCGCCGGCGGTCACGCGCCGGCGGCGGCGGCCGGGCGGCTCGGAAGGACGGCGGCGCTCCGCCGCCCGCGTCGGCGTCTCCGCTCCGGGCGGACGGCTCGGGCGGGGCTCACCGCGCTGCGCGCCGGCGCCCGGCTCGATCCACTCGTCCCACTCGTCGTCGAGGCTCGGCGCCGGCGACTCAGGGCGGCCCTCGTAGGGCCGCCGCCCCATGCGCTCGTCTCCGCGTCCGTCGTCCATCGTCCGCCCCGCGTCAGAACTTGAAGTAGAGGAACTCGGCCGCGCCCTGCGGCCCCAGCGTCTGGATGAGGAACAGCGCCAGCGCGAGCACGGCTCCCTGCCCCGCCCAGCCGATGCTCGCCATCCCCAGGCGCAGGCGCTCCATGAACGCCTCCGGGATGTACTGGATGCCGATGCCGAGCGCGATGAGCCCGACGACAGGCAGCGTCACGGCACTACCGATGCTCCCCAGGCCGGCCACCAGGCGCCAGAGCACCGAGAAGGCGGCGCCGATCGAATCGGCCCGGAAGAACACCCACGCCACGGTGACGAAGGCGAACGTGGCGAGGCGCTGGAGGGCGCGGGCGCGGGCGGTGGCGCCGGGCTCGGGGATGCCCCTCCGCCGGCGCACGTCCGCGCGCCGGTGCTCCAGCGCCAGGCCGGTGCCGTGCATGCCGCCCCAGAGGACGAACGTCCAGCCGGCGCCGTGCCAGAGGCCGCCGAGCAGGAACGTGAGGATCAGGTTGACCGTGGTACGTCCCGGCCCCTTGCGGTTGCCGCCGAGCGGGATGTACAGGTAGTCGCGCAACCAGCTCGAGAGCGTGATGTGCCAGCGGCGCCAGAAGTCCTGGATGGTGCGCGCCGCGTAGGGCGCGTTGAAGTTCACGGGGATCTCGAAGCCGAGCAGCAGGGCGACGCCGATGGCGATGTCGCTGTAGGCACTGAAGTCGCAGTAGATCTGCACCGAGTAGGCGACGATACCCACCAGCGTCTCCCAGGACGAGTACTGCTGCGGCGAGGAGAAGACGCCGTTGACGATGTGCGTGGCGAGGTAGTCGGCGATCAGCATCTTCTTGGCGAGGCCGCCGAGGATCATGACGAAGGCGCGGCCGGCGTCGATCGCGTGCGGATCCCGCGGCGCGCGCAGCTGCGGCAGGAACTCGCCGGCGCGGGCGATGGGGCCGGCGAGCAGGTACGGGAAGAAGGCGACGTAGACGCCATAGTCCAGCGTGGACGCCGGCTCGAGCTCGCCGCGGTAGATGTCCACCACGTAGGTGAGCATCCGGAACACGAGGAACGAGATGCCCACCGGCAGCGCGACGCGCAGCAGCGGCAGCGGCGCACCGAGCCCGACGTGGCCGAGCAGGTCGTCGAGACTCGAGGCGAAGAAGTCGAAGTACTTGAAGTAGCCGAGCGCGACGAGGTTGGCGACGATCGCGACGATCAGCCAGCCTCGCCCGGCGCGCGCGACGCGGCTGCGCCCGCGCGCGCGCCTGATCTGCACCGCCAGCGCCTGGTTGACGAAGGTGGCGGCCACGAGCAGCAGCACGAAGCGCCAGTCCCACCAGCCGTAGAAGACGTAGCTGGCGGCGATGATGAACCACTTCCAGAGCCGCAGGCGCGGCATCAGGAGCCAGCTCGCCGTGTAGACGACGAGGAAGAAGATCGCGAATGTGATGGTCGGAAAGAGCATCGCGCCGCCTCTGGGCTCCACCCGCCGAAGCAGTCGCCTCGCGCCGGTGGCGCGATGCTACTACAGCGGCTTGGTCAAGGGAGAGGCTGAGCGCACGGCCGGGAGGTCGCAGCGCGGACGTCCGGGCCGCCGGAGCTCAGCGCCGACCGGCCGGAGTGTCCCGCGACGCCCGGCCCTCAGGGCTTGGCCGTCGCCTTGGGTGAGGGCTTGCCGGACGGCTTCGGCGGCGGCGCGCCGCTGCCCTTCTTGCTCAGCCAGTCCTTCTTGATGAGCGCCATCACCGCCGTCGCCAGCCGCATGCCGCCCGCGTAGGTGAAGTGCTCGCCATCCTGCTCGCGCACCTGCTGCATCTGGCCGCTCGCGTCCGGCAGGTACTGCGCGTAGCCGCCGCTCGGGTTCGTGAACAGCGACCAGGAGTCGACGTACTCGACCCCCGGATGTTTGGCGGCCTCGCTCTGGAAGATGCCGTTGATCACCTTGATCTGCCGGTTGAAGGTCGGGTCCGGCATGATCGGCTGCCCGACCCAGTAGATGCGCCGCGTGCCGCCGTCCTGCAGGATGGCGATCGCTTCGCTCACGCGGCGCCGGTACTCCGTCGTCCAGCCCGGCTGCCCGAACCAGTACACCTTGCCGGACGACGTCTGCAGGCCCTGGCGGTCGTTGGCGCCGAACATCACGACCGCGGCCCCGGGGCCGAAGGCCTTGGTCTGCATCTGCAGCTGGGCCGGCCAGTTGAAGAAGTCCGGCCGCGCCAGCCCCGTGGAGATGTGGTAGTCCAGCAGCGGCTTGATCAGGTGCGTCTTGTTGGACAGGTTCACGAGCGCCATGCCGGGGATGCCGGCCATAGAGTCGCCGGCGATGTAGAGGTGCAGCGGGTGGCCGGCGTAGGGCCGCGGCAGGGGCTTGCCCGGATTGAACTTGTGCGGCTTGCCGGAGGGATGCGCGCTCGGCGTCACGACCACGACCTTGGCGATCGTCGGGCCCGGCGCCGGCTTGCCGAAGGCCTCTGCCGTGAGGCGCGCCGGGCGGTCGAGCAGCAGCCAGTGGCTCACGGTGGCGAGCGGGCCGACGAGCGCGAGCTTGAAGCTGCGCGCGCCGCCGAACGGCATCCCCTCGGCGGTCTTCTTCATCGCCGGAGCGTTGAAGAAGGCGCCCAGGACCAGCGCCACGACGATGGCGATGAGGGCGCTGGCCGCGGTCCTGCGGCGGCGGCCGAACGGCAGTCTGCTCGTGTCTCGCGCGTCCATCAGAACTTGAAGTAGAGGAAGCTGGCGGGGCCGGCGGGGCCGAGCACGTCGAGCAGCATGAAGCCGACGGCGAGCGCGAGGCCCTGCAGGAGCGGGTTGAGCACCGAGAAGCCTGCCTCGGCGCGCTCCATGAAGCTGTGCGGGACGTACTGGATGCCTATCCCGACGACGATCACGAGGAGGACCGCGGGCGTGACGGCGGCGCCGATGGAGCCCCAGTGGCGGAACAGCTGGCCGAAGACGCTGAGCGCCGCACCGAAGCTCACGGAGCGGAAGAAGACCCAGGCGAACGTGACGAACGCGAACGTGCCGACGCGCGGCCAGACGCCGCCGCCCCAGGGCCGCAGGTCGAGCTCGGATCCGGCAGCGGGACCAGACGCCGAAGCGCGGGCTGCCGACGAGCGGGCCGCCGCTCTGCCGGCCGCGGCCGACAGCATCGGCGCGCCGTCAACGGTCGCGCCGGCGGGAGCCGGGGCGGCGAAGCCGAAGTCGCCGGCGTCGGCGGTGAGACCGAGGTCGCCGGTAGTCGCGCCCGCGAGGCCGAAGTCGCCGGTGTCGGCCTCCGCGCCGGTAGCCACCGGCGCACGCTGCCGGCGCTTGAAGCGCGCCTTGCGCACGTCGATGCGGCGGTGCTCCACCACGAGCGCACCGCCGTACAGAGCGCCCCAGAACACGAAGGTCCAGCCGGCGCCGTGCCAGAGGCCGCCGAGGACCATGGTGAGAAACAGGTTCACGTAGGCGCGCGTCTGCCCCTTGCGGTTGCCGCCGAGCGGGATGTAGAGGTAGTCGCGCAGCCACCGCGACAGCGTCATGTGCCAGCGGCGCCAGAAGTCCTGGACCGAGACGGCGGTGTACGGAGCGTCGAAGTTGTCGGGCAGCTCGAAGCCGAGGAGAAGCGACACGCCGATGGCGATGTCGCTGTAGGCGCTGAAGTCGCAGTAGATCTGCACCGAGTAGGCGACGATCCCGACGAGCGTCTCGAGCGATGTGTAGGAGCCGGGCGTCGTGAAGACGCCGTTGACGATGTGGGTGGCCAGGTAGTCGGCGAGCAGCATCTTCTTGACGAGCCCGCCGAAGATCAGGAAGAAGGCGCGCGACGTGTCGATGGCGCGCGGGTCGCGCGGACCTGCCAGCTGCGGGAGGAACTCGCCGGCGCGCGCGATCGGCCCGGCGAGCGTGTACGGGAAGAAGGCGACGTACACGGCGAAGTCCATCATCGAAGAGGTGCGCAGCTTGCCGCGATACACGTCGATGCCGTAACTGAGCACGCGGAAGGTCAGGAACGAGATGCCGATCGGCAACACGATGCGCAGCAGCGGCAGATCGGCGTTGAGGTGGAAGGCGTGCAGCGTGTTGGCGACCGAGGTGACGAAGAACCCGTAGTACTTGAACCAGCCCAGGACGCCGAGGTTCACGGCGACGGTCGCGGCCAGCAGCCACTTGCGGGCCGCGGCGGCCGCTGCACCCTCGATGGCCTTTGCGAACAGCTGGTTGGCCACGGCGCTGAAAGCGAGCAAGAAGACGAAGCGCCAGTCCCACCAGCCATAGAAGACGACGCTCGCGATCAGGATGAACGGCTTCCACAGCCCTTGTCTGGGCATGAGGAGCCAGCTCCCGACGAAGACGACCAGGAAGAAGATCGCGAATGTGAAGGTGGGGAACAGCATGCGGCGCGTCTGGCGACCAGTGTAGGGGAGGGGACGCCGTGCTGCCAGCGCAGGTTCGACGCGCACGCGAGCGAGGCTCGAGGCCGGCACCCGCAGCCGGCTGCCCGCGCCCGCCCGCGGCTCGCCCCGGCCGGGCGCCCGTACGCGCCCCGGGCGAGGGGGCACGTGCCACGCCCCGGGCACACGGTCCTTCCCGTATCATGGTGGCATGGACGAACCAGGCAGCAGCACGCAGAACTTCCTCCGGCACGGAGTCGTGGAGCTCACCTTCGGGGAGCCCGACCCGGACCTGCTGCCGGTGGAGCTCGTGCGCCGCGCCGCGGAGGCCGCGCTGGCGCGCTCCGCCGCGGCCCTCGCCTACGGGCAGGTCGAAGGGCCGCCGGGGCTGCGCCACGCGCTGGCGCGCCGCATCACGGCGCGGGAGCACGTGGCGACGACGGCGGCCGATGTGTTCGTCACCGGCGGCAACTCGCAGGCGCTGGAACAGGTGATGACGGTGTTCACGGAGCCGGGCGACGTCGTGCTCGTGGAGTCCCCCACCTACAACCTCGCCCTCGGGATCATCCGCGACCACCCGGTGGACCTGGCCGGCGTGCCGCTCGACGCCGAAGGGCTCGACGTCGCCGCCCTCGAGGCCACTCTCGACGAACTCGCGGCGGAAGGGCGGCGCGCGCGCCTGCTCTACACCATCCCGACCTACCACAACCCCGCCGGCGTCTGCCTCAGCGACGCGCGGCGCGCGTGTCTGCTTGAGCTCGCGAGGCGGCGCGACCTCATCGTGGTGGAAGACGACGTCTACCGGGAGCTCGGGTACGAGGGGCCCGTACCTGCATCGCTCTGGGCCCTCGACCGGGAGGCCCCGGTGATCCGCCTGGGCTCGTTCTCAAAGACGCTCGCGCCCGGGCTGCGGGTGGGTTGGGCGAACGCGCGCCCGGACATGCTGGAGCGGCTGGCCGGCATGGGCATGCTCGAGAGCGGCGGCGGCGTGAGCTACTTCGCCGCGCACGTCGTCGAACAGGTGCTGGCGGCGTCCGGCTACGACGAACACGTGGCGAGGCTGCGCGAGGTCTACACGCGGCGCCGGGATGCGCTCGCGGCCGCGCTGCGCGAGCACCTGCCCGCCGGGTGCCGCTTCGCCCTCCCGGCGGGCGGCTTCTTCGTGTGGCTCGAACTGCCGGAGGGGTCAGACGCCTCCGCTCTCCTGCCGGCGGCGGAGGCGCTGGGCGTCTCGTTCGCGCCCGGCACCCGCTTCTGCCTCGAGGGCGGCGAGCGCCAACTCCGGCTCGCCTTCAGCCTGTACTCAGAGGACACCCTGCGAGAGGGCGCCCGGCGCCTCGCGGAGGCGATCGCCGCCAAACCCGCCTGAGCGCGGCGTGACGGCCTTCGGCCGCGCCGCCCGCGCCGGTCCGCGCCGCGTCGCGGCGGCTCAGACCCTGGGGTCGGGGGACCCGCCGCCGTGCCCGGCGCCGCCCGAGCGCTTGCGCCCGTCGCGGTGCGTCAGGTGCAGGTGGGGCTTGCCGCCGATGAGGTCCCACACGGCGTACTTCCGCTCTCGCCAGCGCGCCAGGTCCTCTTCGCGCTGGCAGGCGCGCTCAAGCTTGGCGGGGACGGTGCGGTATTGGAAGTGCGCCCACGGCGAGCCCGGCCGCGCCAGGCGCAGGGCGCCGATCACGGCCACGGGCAGTACGAAGATGCCGATGGTCCCCATGTACGGCTTGCCCTTGAGGTAGCTCACGATCACGAACGCGGCGGCGCTGAGGATCAGGGCGAAGGCGGTCCACCGCGACAGCGTGATGAAGTCGCCCACCTCGACGATGCTCGTCGGCAGCAATCCGGTGAGCAGCAGCGTCATGAAGGTCCCGCCGAGGATGATCGCGTCGATGGACTGCCGGCCCTCCCCGGTCCAGTACACGTCCTCGAGGTGCAGGATGAGCGCGAACTCGTCCAGCGTCAGAGCAGCCCCGGCCCCGAACGCGAAGGCGAGGATCTCGAGCAGCGGGCTGCCGGGCTGCATGGCGAACTCGAGGATGCCGAACACGATCATCCCGATGATGCCGAACACCGAGTGGTGCACGTGCAGCCCGCCCGGCGTCACGATGCTGCCGCTGCGCCGGCCGTCGTGCTCGCCGGCGCGCGCCCGGCGCGTGATGAGGCGCGCCGCGACGAAACAGAGGATGAAGCCGAGCAGCAGGAAGACCAGCGCGCGTTTGGGCTCCACGAGCAAATGCCCCGGGACTGTGGCGAAGTAGGTCGTCATCGTCCCTCCATTATCGGCCTCCAGGGCGGGCGCGCACCACCCTGATCGGCGCGTGACGACGAAGACGCGTCACGGCGCGGAGACCGTCGAGCGCGAGGCCCCGGCGGGCGCCGTCCAGCGCAGCAACCCGGCCGGCGCCGTCAGGGTGACGGGCTCGCCGAGCCGGAAGAGCTGGGGCTCGGCGTCGCCGAAGGCAGCCCATGGGGCGCCCACTGCTTCTTGATGACGGCGTAGACGGCCTTCGCCAGGCGGTCCTGCCCGGCGACCGTGAAGTGCACGCCGTCCGGGCCGCGCCACTGGGGGTCGAAGGCGCCGCCGGGCGTCGTGAACAGCGGCCAGACGTCGACGTACTGAACGCCCGGGTGCTTGGCCGCCTGCTCCTGGATGATGGTGTTGATGAGCTTCATGCGCGAGTTGCGCCAGCTCTCCTTCATGATCGGCATGCCGACCCAGTAGACGCGCCGGGCGCCGCCGTCGAGCATGGCCTGCATCATCTTGCCGACGCGCTTGCCGTACCTGGTCTTCCACGCCGAGGTGCCGTACGCGGTCCAGCCGCTGCCCGTGCTCGAGATCGACTGCGTGTCGTTGGTGCCCATCATGATGGCCACGGCGGCGGGCTTGGCGGTGGCCATCACCGATTCCATCTTCCTGCCCCAGTCGAAGAAGTCCCAGCGGGCGATGCCGGACGACTCCTTGTAGTAGAGGATGGGCTTGAACACCTTCGCCTTGTCGAGCAGCGGGCCCAGGCCCCAGCCAAGCTCGCCGCCCATCGAGTCGCCGCCGACCCACACGCGCACGGGGTCCGCTGTCGTGGCGACCCAGATCTTGGGCGGAGGAGTCGTGGGCTTGGGCGTCGCCGCCAGGCTGCTGCCGGAGCCGGACCTGCCGGAGCCGCCGGCCTTGTGGCCGCGGTTCATCGCCAGCGCGACGACGACGGCGACGATCACGACGATCACGACGACGAGCAGCAGGAGACGGCGCCGGGCCTGCCGGCGGCGGCGGCGCGGGTCGCGCCTCGGTCCGTATGAAGAGGTTCCGAAATCCATGGTCTCAGGCAGCTCCCCACGAGTGTACAGGAAGCTCCCGGGCGGCGCAGGCCCGCGAGCGGCGGCCCGCCGCGACGACCGCCTGCATTGCGCCACGATGGTCGTGCGATACAGTGGCGCCATGGTCACGCCCGCATCGCCGACGGTTCAGGAGCCGCAACGCGTCGAGGAGGCGCCGGACAAGCACCCGCGCTTCGCCGACAGCTACGGCCTCGTCCTCGTCCTGCTGATCCTCAGCTTCTTCGCCTCCGCCGTCGCCGGCGACAGCCACTACGGCCGGCTCTCGACGCTCGTCCTGCTGGCCGCGACGACGTGGCTCGCTCTTCGCGCCTCCCAGGTGGAGCGCCGCCTCCTGCGCTGGGCCGAGACCCTGATCCCGCTGGCCACCCTCGCGGCGATCGTCGCCAGCGTACTCGGGAGCAACGACACGGCGAAGATCGTGACCGCGTCGCTCACCGGACTGCTCGTCCTCGTCGCGCCGGCGGCGATCATCAAGCGCGTCGCCGCGCACCCGGTCATCAACCTCAACACCTTCTACGGCGCCGTGTGCGTGTACCTGCTCATCGCCATGTTCTTTGCCAGCTCCTACGCCGTCATCGGTGCGGCCAGCGGCCAGGGCTACTTCGCGCAGATCCAGCCGCCCGCAAAGGCGAGCTCCGTCGACTACCTCTACTTCAGTCTCACGACGATCACCACCGTCGGCTACGGGGACCTCACCGCGCGCGGCGACGTCGGCCGGATGACGGCGGTGCTGGAAGCGATCCTCGGCCAGCTCTACCTGATCACGGTGGTGGCGCTCGTGGTGCAGAACCTCGGCCTGGCGCGCAAGCGCAAGCTGCTCGAGGACGAGGAGCGCGGGCCGCCGGAGGCGTGACGCGTCAGTCGCCGGCGGCGGAGTCCTGCGCGGCGGCCCTCACCCTGGCGGTCTCGGCGGTCTCGTCGATCTGCTCCACCTCGCGGTCCAGGAGACGCTCGCGCGCCGCCTGCCACAGGAACAGCGCCAGCGCGGCGATGACGGCGGCGGAGGCCAGTCCCGGCGCCAGCAGGTCGCTCACCCCGTCCCACGTCAGCGCCTGCCCCAGGAAGATCACGGCGATGGCCACCACCACGACCCCGGCCAGCAGCTCCTTGAGCTGCCCGAGGTTGGTGATGCGCAGCCAGCCGGGCATCGGCACGCGGTCATCGACGAAGAGGCTGTACAGACCGAGCGCGAGCACGTACAGCACGGTGGCGAGCAGCGCGTAGTCGGCCTGTTTGATCAGCTTGCCGATGGTCTCGTTCTGCGTCAGATCCCCGCCCACGGCGTGGAGGATCGTGATGACGGTCACGATGATGGTGGACACCATGACCGTGATGAAGGCCAGGAACAGGCTGATGGTCGCCAGGAGCACGAAGAACCGGCTGGAGGCGACCATCCGTGCGATGAGCACCGACGGCTTGCGGCGCCCCCCTGAGGGCTCGGGACTCACGTCACGCCCGGCGCAGCGCCAGGCCCTGGACGAGCATGGAGATGCCGAACAGGATGGCGTCGAGGCCCACGAGCACCATGAGGATGGCGATGGTCGGGCCGGGCCATGCGACAACGATGATGCCGACGACGGCGAGCAGCGCGCCGAACCCGGCCGCCACGCCCCAGCCCTGGCTGCGGTCGACGAACGCCGCGATCGCCATGATCGCGCCCCAGAGGATGAACGAGAGGCCGACGACGACGGCCACCGTCTTCACGCTCTGCTCGGGGATGAAGATGAGCGCCAGGCCGGCGACGAGGAACAGGACGCCGGCGATGATGCGGCCGGTCTTCCTCTCGGCGCCGGCCGCGTTGACGAACTGCATGAGGCCGGCGAAGGCGAGGAACAGGCCGGCGAAGATGGCCACCAGGTGCACGCTCGCCCAG
>Ga0118677_10010676_pt1 | contig 13978 bp, 14 predicted proteins | sample AliMusrvi5mmetaG_FD_86154 | JGI IMG/M metagenome (GOLD analysis project Ga0118677, IMG submission 86154) | reverse complement strand
GTGGTCTTTGTCAGAAAGAGGTTACAGGTATGATTCAGATAAGGACGTTCATTGAAATGGCGTTCAAAACTTGGGGAAAGAAAACTCATACCTTCTTGTTTAATTTCCGGTTCGTATTGTTCCTTGATATACCAATCCTGTTTATGCACAATAGAATAATCAGGAAGCACCTTTACCGCTTTTGTCCAGGAAGAATGAATCGCTTCATATTCTTTCGCAGTTACGGTAAAGAGTTCGGGAAGTTCCACTTTGAAGGCAACCGTAATATCGGCATCCTTTGAAATGATGCAACCCATTTCCACTCCCCAGATTGGGAACTTGCTTTCCAGCGTGGTAGCTTTTAATGTATTTTTCATACTTACTTTTGATGAATGTGTTTGAATAGTCGGGTAAATCTCTTGCGGTTAAGTAGGTAGTTTGGATGGTTTCGGATGGCACCCAGTTTCATTAGTCCATATTCTCCATATTTGTGATTCAGTGCAAAGGTTTGCCATACAAGAACTGAAGATGTGATAACTCCAAAACCAATACAGAACCATTGACCAATACCGGTCATATAGAGCAGGACAAACAGGACAAAGATGGTAAGAAGTCCACCTGCAAAAAGAAATAGGTACTGGCTTTTTAGACCTTTAAACTCCACCGACTTGCCTATACCTTTGTTGATAGGATAGTGTGCCATGTCCTTAAAGGAAAAAGGAACGTAAAACCGTAGCCGCTACAATCAGGAAGATACAGGCTCCAAACCATGATGCTGCCGTTTTGCTGGTGTCGGGATCTCCCGAAGAAAACTTACTGTATACTTTCACGCCACCGATCAAACCTATAACCGCCCCGATGGCATAAACCAACTTTGTGGCCGGCTCAAAATAGGAAGTAATCATGGTAGTTGCTTCCGTAATGCCGCCCGAACCATTTCCCTGTGCGCGAACCAAACCGTAAGTGGCGAGTAAGCTTACTGCCGTTAGAAATACTTTTTTGTTTATCATAAAATGATTTCTTAAAAATGTCATTGATAAATTTTTTATCATAAAATGCTTATAAAAAATTGTTTATTTCGAATTGCTGAAAGTCGCTCTTGTGACTTTCAGCAATCATTGCGTTTGTTTCAGAAGTATTAACATTATACTTATTCAGCATTTCAGTGACTCGTTCTTTGCCTCCTTCAATTTGGGTCACCATTAGCTGGAATAGTTCTGTTTGCTCCATTTGTTGAATCGTATTCACGGCAGTCAATTCTGCTTCTTGTGAAGACCCGCTTTGTTGCATTACCTGAATAAGATTTTCCATCTCATCATACTCAATGCCGGTAGCGGGTTCGGTAAGTTCATCGTTCACAAAGCAATTTAGATCATCTTCCTGCTCTAGCAATTCATCTTCATCGTATTCCGCTTCAATGTCCAAATCCATTGGTTCGGGAGAGTTGGAAAATGCGCTGTCCAATTCATTCTCATCCATCCTTGCCGACTTCGTTATTTCATTGGGCGTCGCAAATGTAGGGACGATTTCAACCGGTTTTTCAATCTGTCTCATGCTGTCATCGTTTGTCTCAACATGGCTCAATTGCATTTTTGTTTTACCCATCACATCTTCATCAGTTGGTTCAATTGGTGGAAGTGTGGGTAGTGATTTTCTTTTTGGGAACAGCACTTTTCGAATTCGGTTACGTTTCAGATAAAGCACTACCCAAACGAGGTACAAAAGGGCAGATATGATCAATAGGTTAATCATTATAGTATAGGTTTTTTGCATTGGGTTTCATACATATCTTTGAGTTCTTCTTTGTAACTTTCAAGATGTTGTAGGATAATATTTTCGATATAGCTGCTGATGGTAGCTCCGTGTCCACCTATCATGCTGGCGAGACTAAAAAGGATTAAGTGAGTCTCTTTGGAGATGCTGACTTGTTGTCGATTAGTAAGATTTATTTTCTCAAAATAGGTTTCCATATATTCCGTTTGCTCTATTTGTTTTCGCTTCGGAGTATCATTTCTTTTCGGAGTTTTGACTGCTGGTTTATCTTCTTTGATAATTACCGAAATGTCTTTTTCTTTTAAAGACTCTTTTTTCATTGGAAAGCCTTGTGATATAACTTCCCGCATAAAATCTTCATCCACTTTGGGGATGGTTGTTTGCTTTGCCATGGTGTTTATAATTTGATGATGTGAACAATTTCAATTAATAACTCTTCCAAATGACTGCCTTTGATCAATCGCTTATCGGCTGGAAATAAGGTGGAGCGAAACACCGATTTCCGACTACCGGACAATTCCTTGTTGTAGCGTTTGGTATCCGGAATAAAAGTGCGAAGAAGCGGAAGACCAAATTCGTGGATGGATTTTTCATAGATTTCATACAAATCGGTCTTTTCACGACCATCCACCTGATTCCAAAATAGATGAAGCTCTTTCAATCGCAAAGATGTATTACCGACCAACAATTCGTTGATTGAAAGGGCAAATGAAAGTGAACTCTCCAACACCAAACGATCTGCAATAATGGGTGTGAAGATGTAATCCATAGTTGCCAGCGATTGTAAAATACCGACACTATTCATAGTTCCTGGCAGGTCGAAAAATACCACATCAAATTCCATATCGGAAGCTGCTAAGAAGCTGTTGGCTGATACAATAGCCTCTTCGGGCGTACTGCAAATAATTGGATACGCCTTTCTATTCAATTGCTTGAATTGGTTATAGGCCATCAGCTTGTAATAGTCATCTGCCTCCACTTGCTGCGTATCTCGTTTTCGCATGGCATTGATGCTGTATTGGGGAAAATCACAATCCAATACTGCCACATTATATCCTTTGAGATAATGCAGATAACTCGCCGCCAATACGGTGAAAGTGGTTTTGCCGACTCCACCCTTTTGGGTAGAAAAGGCAACGAACAAGGTTTGTTTCTTCATGTCAATCATTTTTTTGTTTTAAAATATTTGTTGATATATTAATATGTTGTTGTGTTGATGTATGTCTTGAGTTCTTTCGATCATGATTGGTTGCTTAGTTAATTGCCAGTCATTCTTTTGCCAATATTTCATATCAGCATTGTTTTGATAATTTTTGTCAGCCATATCTTGTGGTGACTCCTTGATAATTAATATTATTGATTGACTGTAACTATTTATTGTTGATTTTTTGAAGTGTTGGCAATATTTTATGTTGACTCGTTGAAAATATTTTGTGTTGACCTGTTGATAATATTGTTTGTTGAGTTGCTGACAATCTTTTTTGAAACTCAGTTTATCATCCATTCAATTATTCAATCACATATCCATTCATTCAAGCATTCATTCAAACTTTTAATTTCTATTCATCACTCCAGATGAATTGCTGACATATTTGTTGAAAATCAATATCGTCGGCAAATGAAATCATTAAATCAATCCCTTTTTAAAACTGTCTTCGTTTGGCACGCACAGTCCTACTTTGTCCTATAACCAGCTATAGCTCAGTTTAAAAGGAGAAACTACTTTTGCCCTATCATGAAGGAAGGAAAATCAATATGCTATCTGTGCAGTTAATAACGCTAATGGTATTTGCACTTAGCAAATGGCAAGTTGTATTTTGAGCTGCTTGAAATTCTTTCAGCTGCTCAAAATGACTTGCCCTTTCAGGGGGAAAAAGCACCGCCGAAGTTGGTGCTTTTAAAGAGTAATTATGGAGCAAATAGCTCAAAAGTAGAATTCCACGCATATGAATAAAAAAGAGAATAGAGTGCCACATATATCCAAAGCAGGTAGGACTCAAAAGAGTGATCCTGCTATATTTCGTTACTCCATAAGTTTCAATGCAGTGGAACATGCTGCATTTTTAGGTCGCTTTGATGAGTCAGGAATGAAAGTAAAAGCACATTTTATCACTGCTTGCATCTTCGATAAAGCTATTCGGGTAGTCAAGCTGGATAAAGGGGTGATGGATTATTACATGCGACTGACAACTTTTCACTCACAGTTTCGTGCCATTGGGGTCAATTATAATCAGGCAGTGAAGTCTATCAAATTTGCTTTTGAAGAGAAGAAGGCTCTTTATTATCTGGCTAAACTGGAAAGAGCAACCCTTGAACTGGTTGTATTGAACCGCCAGATTATGGATATGACAGCGAAATTTGAAGTGAAAATATACGGTTCAGAAGATACAGAATCAACAACAAATGATACCAATTTAAAATGATAGTCAAAAATGGTTGCAAAAATAAGTTCGGGGAGATCCATTTTTGGAGCATTTGCCTATAATCAAACCAAGGTAGATGAGCAAAAAGGTAAAGTAATTCTTACCAACCGGATGATAGAACCCCGGGATGGAAACTATACGGTAGGTGTTTGCATGCGTTCGTTTGAACCTTATCTGGCTGCGAATCAAAAAACAGAAAGTCCGATTTTGCATATTTCCTTGAATCCCGACCCGAAAGATGTTTTGACGGATGAACAACTTTCAGAAATAGCACAGGAGTATATGGAAAAACTGGGTTATGGCAACCAACCATTTATCGTGTATAAACATGAGGATATTGACCGTCATCACTTACATATTGTATCGATTCGGGTAGACGAAAACGGAAAGAAACTGGATCACAATTTTGAATACCGTAAATCCATGGAGATTTGCCGGCAGATAGAACTGAAGTATCATTTGATAGCGGCAGACAAGAAAGAGAAACAACCGGAACTTTCAATAAAAGGAATTGTGTATGGTGAAGATAATTTGAAAAAACAGATAGCAGATGTCATCCGACCGCTAATGAAATCCTATCATTTTCAGACCATGGGAGAATACAAAGCCTTATTGTCATTGTATCACATTACGGTCGAAGAAATCAAAGGTGGAACAGCCGACAAGATGTATAAGGGCTTGGTGTATTCGGCAGTTGATGACAAAGGTGAGCGCATTGGCAAACCGTTTAAATCGTCTCTGTTTGGAAAAACAGTGGGATATGAGGCACTGCAACAACGCATGCTACAATCCAGTGAAATCATTAAGCAGAAGCAATTGAAAAATAGAAGTAAAGCCATTATAACCACAACTATGAAATCACCCGGAAATCGTGCTGATTTTGAAAAACAACTAGCCATTAATGGTATCAATGTCGTGTTTCGACAAAATGAAGCCGGGCGTATTTATGGAGTAACATTTATCGATCATCAAAACAAATGTGTGCTCAATGGCTCCCGTTTGGGCAAAGAGTTTTCGGCAAATGTCTTTAATGAACTTTTTGCTTCCTCTAAAGAGAATAATAACAGTCAACAACAGCAACATACTAATAGTACTATCGGACACACTGACGAGCCAGATTTCAAATCTCAGCATGATACTGAAAATACCGATGAGTCTATCAATTTATTCAGTATGGAGACGAACAGTGGAACTGATTCGGAGGAAGAAGCCTTTATCCGAAGAATGAGAAAGAAGAAAAAGCGCAAGAAGCCAACATAATAAAATATTGACGAATGGAAATCACTAAATTAAGTAACTAGAAACAAACGAATTCAAACTATAAAACTAAAACATTATGCAACAAGAAGATGATTTAAGGGGCTTAGCAAAAGTCATGGAATTTATGCGAGCCATCAGTATACTATTCGTACTGATAAATATCTACTGGTACTGTTATGAAGCCTTCCAACAGTGGAACCTGACAATCGAAACATTGAACAAAATCCTATTGGGTTTTCAGCGAACGGCAGGATTATTTTCCTCTATCCTATGGACAAAATTATTTGCAGTGGTCTTTCTGGCCTTGTCTTGCATGGGCACTAAAGGTGTGAAAGAAGAGAAGATCTCCTGGACAAAAATCAGTGTTTTGCTGATCATTGGAACTCAACTGTTCTTCCTGAATTGGTGGATACTTTCTATACCTTTACCCATACTGGCAAACGTAGCTTTTTATATTTCCACCTTGACCATAGGCTATATTTGTTTGATGATGGCCGGTTTGTATATGAGCCGATTGTTGAAAAATAGCATGATGGACGATGTTTTCAACAACGAAAATGAAAGCTTTATGCAGGAAACAAGGCTAATGGAGAATGAGTATTCCGTCAATTTGCCTACCAAATTCTGGTATAAAAAGAAGCAATGGGATGGTTGGATAAATATCGTCAATCCGTTTCGAGCTACCATCGTGTTGGGAACGCCCGGTAGTGGAAAGTCGTATGCGGTGGTCAATAACTTTATAAAGCAGCAGATAGAGAAAGGCTTTGCCATGTATATATATGATTTTAAGTTTGACGATTTATCGACCATTGCTTATAACCATTTACTCAAAAACCGTGACAAGTACAAAGTAGCTCCCAAGTTCTACGTTATTAATTTCGATAATCCACGAAAAAGTCATCGCTGCAATCCCATAAATCCTATGTTTATGACGGATATTAGCGATGCCTACGAAAGTGCCTATACCATTATGCTGAACCTTAACCGGAGTTGGATACAAAAGCAAGGTGACTTTTTTGTTGAATCACCGATTATTCTATTGGCAGCCATTATTTGGTATCTAAAGATTTATAAGGACGGAAAGTATTGCACATTCCCCCATGCCATTGAGTTTTTGAATAAAAAGTATTCCGATACTTTCACCATTCTGACTTCGTATACCGAACTCGAAAATTACCTATCACCGTTTATGGATGCGTGGGAAGGTGGAGCGCAAGATCAGTTGCAGGGGCAAATAGCATCTGCCAAAATTCCACTGTCCCGTATGATTTCTCCTCAACTCTATTGGGTAATGACCGGAGATGATTTTACCTTGGATATTAATAATCCCGAGGCACCCAAAATCCTTTGTGTGGGTAATAATCCTGACCGCCAAAGTATTTATTCGGCAGCACTTGGATTATACAATAGCCGTATTGTAAAACTTATCAATAAGAAAGGACAACTCAAAAGTTCAGTTATCATTGATGAATTACCGACCATTTATTTTCGTGGGTTGGATAACCTGATTGCAACAGCCCGTAGTAATAAAGTGGCTGTTTGCCTAGGATTTCAGGATTATAGTCAATTGAACAGGGATTACGGCGATAAGGAAGCCAAAGTAATTCAGAATACAGTTGGGAATATCTTTAGCGGACAAGTAGTGGGCGAAACAGCTAAGAACCTATCTGATCGTTTTGGTAAAGTGTTGCAATTACGCCAATCCATGACTATCAATCGTCAGGATAAATCCACTTCATTAAGCACCCAAATGGACAGTCTTATACCGGCTTCAAAAATCAGTAACCTGACTCAAGGAGTTTTTGTGGGTTCAGTTTCCGACAATTTTGAGGAACGTATTGAACAAAAGATTTTTCATGCAGAAATAGTGGTCGATAATGCTAAAGTAGCTGCCGAAACCAAAGCCTACAAAATGATACCAGAAATAGCATCGTTTGTGGATAGTGATGGCAACGATAACATGAAACAAGAAATCGATAAAAACTACAATCGAATCAAACAAGAAGTTGCTCAGATCATCATTGATGAGATGGAACGGATCAGAAACAATCCGGAGTTAAGCCATTTGGTGAAGAAATAATAGTTTAATTAGTTGTGTCCGATAGAAGATATTGCTTTTAGTCTAACATATAGTTGTATTTCAGCCATAACTCAAATTATTTCTACCAGGAGCTTGGAAATTCAATTATTATCCTTATTTTTGCACCATTATCAATATAAGTGATAATAGTGCAAATTATAGTGATATTGTTTGATTATGAGTAATATAATTTCAATTTTAGGCGTTCAGACAGAATTAATCCCCATACAACGTGATAAGCTACGAGGGATTAATACTGATATGTTTTTGAGGTTTTCTTTTTATACGATGGAATTCAACAATCAGTCATTGTGTGTCATTCAGGCAAAAAACAAACAGGATTCCTTAACTCCTCTGAAATATAAACAGATTACCAAACAGACTGAAATTTTAGTGGGAATGCCGGTAGTTGTCATATTAGATTCATTAACCTATTATGAACGGGAACGTCTGATAAACCATGGTGTCTATTTTATTATCTCAGATAAATATGCATTCTTACCTTCATTGATTGTGAATGTACAAGCAAAAAAGAAGGACAAGAACTCTGCAAAATTAATCCCTGCAGCACAATATCTGTTATTGTATTACCTTCTGTCAGAAAGACCAGAAGATGATTATACAATCAATGATTTGAAACAAATTATGCCTTATAACTATATAGCTTTGGCACGTGCTGTAGCAAACCTTGAAGATTGTAAGTTATGTAACACAGAAATAAAAGATAAAACTGGAATTAAATATATACGATTTGACATCTCTAAAAGGGAACTCTGGGCAAAAGCACAAAGCTTTTTGTCATCGCCCGTAAAGAAGGTTTTGTATTGTGACACCTTACCTGAAGGTAATATCAGTTTTAGTGGAGTGAATGCTTTGTCGCAATATTCACATTTGAACTCCGAACAATATGAAACACTAGCAATCTGGGACAAACTGATCAATACGTCGGAAAATCAATTCAATGGGGTAGAGGGTTTGTATAAAATCGAAATATGGAAATATCCAACGATTATGCCTTTCTTTTCGAATCATAACGTAGTCGATAAACTTTCGTTGTATTTGTCTATGAAAGATGAGCCGGATGCACGGATTGAAAAAGAGCTGGAAATAATGATAGAAGAAATGAAATGGTAAAAGGATTAGAAAAATTCAAAGAGCACTTTGCCGGATTTGAAGATAACTATGTTATTATCGGCGGTACTGCTTGTGATATTACTTTACAAAATACAGATATGCGTCCACGTGCAACGGACGATATTGATATGATTTTGGTTATCGAAAAAATGACACTAGTGGGGATATTCGTGGATTTCTTGGTATTATGAAAGAAATATTTGGAATTGTTTAAAATGAAAATACAATACGCATCGGATTTACATCTTGAATTTTCAGATAATTACAGTTATTTGAAACAGAATCCAATGAAACCCGTCGGAGATATTCTTGTTCTTGCGGGTGATATTGGCTATTTGAACGATGACAATTTCAGCAAGCATCAATTCTGGGATTGGGCTTCTGATAATTACCTGCAAGTAATTGTTGCTGTTGGTAATCACGAGCTATATAAGTATTTCGATTTGGCAAAAATGCCCAAAGGCATAGTGAGTTCGATTCGGGATAATGTGAAATGCTATTACAATGCTGTTGTTCGGATTGAAAATGTTGATTTTATTATTTCAACGTTATGGGCGAAAATCCCGTTGGAAGAGGCTTACATTACCGAACACGGCATTAGTGATTTCCGACGGATTTTATACAACGGCGAAACATTGTCGTGGGATATTTTCAATCGAGAGCACGATAAATGTTTCCAGTTTATTCAGGACGAGGTTTCCAAAAGCACTGCAGAGCATATTGTTGTTGTAACTCATCATGTACCATCATTTCAATTGATATCACCCGATTATTCCCGAAGTAAAATGAATGGAGCTTTTACTGTTGAATTGGCTTCATATATTGAAAACAGTCCGATTGAATACTGGATTTATGGGCATTCACATAGGAATATTGACAAAATTATCGGGAAAACCCAATGTGTAAGTAACCAATTGGGATATGTTTTTCACAATGAACATCTTTCATTTGATTTAAAAAAAATAATCGAATTATGAAGTTTATATAGGTATTATTATGTCACCCCTACGGGGCTAAAAATTTAATAATCATGCTTTTCTATTATCATAACACCCCTTCGGGGTTAGCATGACGACCCTATTATCATGACACCCCTTCGGGGCTAGCATTACATCCCTAAAGGTTATTGGGGATTTTGATTTTGACTTTTGAGGAGAATATACGATCAGGGTCGCCGAAGAGGGCAAGGCTTTCTGCCATTACACCAACATTGGGAACCATCTTTTGATGATAAACATTTTGACCGTTGTAATATACCGTAACCGGTTGTGAGAAATTCACCTTATCAATGTATAATTCTATGAATCCGGATGTTGTTCCAATCCGGTTTTCAGATTGTATGTGATAGGTATTACCGTTTTTGGATACATAAAAGGCCCGGACGCCGGTTTGCAAGAGTCCGTTGGGAAGCTTTTTTGAACTGGCTGAAAGTCCATCTAATCGAATATAACCAAACCCTTTTCGATAAGTAAAACTGGTGTCGTATTTTTTATCGAAAACGGTATCGTGAACTGCATAATACTGAAAGCTGATTGTATCGGGATAAGGGTTTCGGGTAAATTGCCTTAACCAGGGGGCAGTTTTATAATAATCAACACCATGTCCTTTGCCTTTTTCTATAACTACCTGATGTACAAATTGTCCTGGATTAGTTGTTGAAGCGCTATCCAAAGCATGTTTCCACTGGTGTGCAGACGGCGCTCTGCCATAAGCCGCATCAAATTCGCCAACTGTAATATAAAAGGGAGTATTGCGCATGTTTTCCAATGGCGCCTCGGTGAGGTAGGATACTCCTGCCATAGGTCCTACTCCTGCAAAGTAATCGGCAAAGAAGGGGCCCATTCTGAAGCTACCGTAACCGCCTTCGGAGATCCCAATGAGATAGGCTTTATTCGGATTAATATCACCGGATAATACACCCAGTTGCCATGCCCGGATAAATTCAGTTTGTTCTCCTTTGTGGTACCAACGACCACGACGATCGTCTGCCATACGGGGAATGAAATAGAGGCTTGGTGCATCGGCATATTTTGTTCCAAGGTTTTTTGCTGCTTTCCATTCGCTGTTATTAAAAGCGGCGCCCCAAATAGTTTTGGCTTCTGGCATAGTGCCTCCGCCATGGAGATTTATATACATCGGATAGCCTTCTGTAGGTCGTTTTCCTTTCTTATTCACCTCAAAAAGTGCTTTTTTACCTGTTGGCAATTGCCATAAAAGGGAATCATGCATTTTTCCTTCTTCAACTTTGGGCCATATAGCCAAACGATCTGCATTGGCTTTTTTCCAGGCAGCCCAGAGGATTGTACGATATTTAGGGATTTCGGCCTCGGTTATCGTTTCCTGATAATAGGTCAGATCAGGATTGTTCAGGTGGACTGCTTCCAGGGTTGAGGTAAAATAATTTACCAATTTGTCAGGTTGAAATGTTCCTGACGTTTTCTTGGTTGGTTTACCCGATGTAAAAAGAATGATTAAAAACAAAGACAATAGTAATAAACCGGATAGAATTTTATGATGTGGTCTTAATGATGAAGTAGTCTTATTTTTCATTTTTTGGAAGATTTCAAAAGCGTTATTTCTTATTAGGTAGTGGATTTTCCCGGAACATATAATCAGCGGCCTGAAGTATTTTCATCCTTAAGTCGGGTGGGTAATTGGGATGGTTTTTTAAAAATGTGCGGACTGTTTTTGCGGCTTCAGGTGAAGAATGGCTAGACAACAATGCATTTAACCAATCAAGGGGGAAAAAGATATCGCCCGTTGATCGGATTTCTTCCAGGAGATTCAGTCCGGGTAATATATATTCTTCTGATGCTGTTCCCCGGACAGGATGGTTGAGATATCCCAAGGCTTCGGTTACCCATGGCTCATGTTCTCTCATGGTTGGATTTTTAAGTTGGTTAAAAAACAAGTCACGTTTTTCCTTATTGTCATCCAGAGAAGGCAGTAAATAAATCATGCGTTCTCTAAGATCCTTGTTTTTAATGCGTTCTATCTGGGCTGCAAGTATTTTTTTAGAATCAGGATAGTTGCGGATTGCCAGTTCACAAGCAATAATCCGGTAATCGTTTTCGGAAAGTTTCAATCCGGGGATCTGCTTTGTTCCAGACCAGATAGCGTAAAGTGTATCCATGGCTGCTTTACTTTTCAGCGTGGTATTTATTAACGCTTTCAGGTAAGTTGATTTCAGGGATTTCTTTCTGGCTGAATTTAATTTGGACGCTAAAAACGCATGTAATGAATCGGATACAGATGTTTGTTGCGTAGTGTCCAGATATTTCCAGAAAGTCATCTGGATGTCGGAGACCATGAAATTGATCAATTGTTCTTCATTTTCCACATTTACTGATGCGCAAAGTAAATTGAAATATTTGGCAGAAGATATTTTATTGTCGATCATCATTTCGTGAAGAGATAAAAAGGCTGCACCACGTGCAAGCGGATCAGTTACAGAAGACATGTTATGAAGAAGGAAATCGACACTCTTGTGATCTAATTCAAAATAGCCATAACTGGTTTCTGTACTGTTGGGTAATACGAGCAACGGTTCAAAAATCATGGGTGCGGTAGAAATTGTTGCTTTATTCGCATAAACTAAGTCATGAAGCTCGAAATTTTTTTCATCAAGAGAGTAAATAGTCAGATATTGAGGCCAGATACGATTCTTACCGGAGGGGTCAGTTTGCTTAACGGTAATAATTTTCTTTTTGGCTGTAGATTGTGTGAGTGAAACAACATAGTGGGGCATACCGGGTTGGTTCACCCATATATTGCTCCATGCTTTTAAGTTCTTTTTTGAAGATCTTCCGAGTATTGTGATGAGATCTTCCCAGGTAGCATTTCCAAATTTATAGGTCTGAAGATATTTCTGTAAGCCAATACGAAATGAATCTTCACCCATTAAATTTTCAAGCTGATTCATGACAACGGGCGCTTTGTGATAGATTATGTTTCCATAAAGCGAGCCTGCTTCGTCGAGATTATTCAGGGTTTGTTTTATGGGATTGGCTCCTTGTGTCCGGTCTATTGCATAAGCGCGAGGTTGATGTGCCAGCAGAAAACGAAGCTGATGGTTCATGCCGGGATACATTGGGTTTACAATTTTATCGGCCATGAAATTTGCAAAGACTTCCTTGAGCCAGACATCATCAAACCACTTCATGGTGACTAAATCGCCAAACCAAAGATGTGCTGTCTCGTGTGCAAGAAGATTTGCACGGTTAAGTTCATCTTCCTGAGTGGCTGATTCATCGAGCAGAAGTCGTTGTGCATTGTACAAAATGGCTCCGGGGTGTTCCATGCCGCCATACTGAAAAGAGGGTATCGCAATAAAATCGTATTTCCCGAAAGGTTGTTTGATTCCGGTAAATGTTTCCATCCAATCTACTGAAAGGAAAATCTGTTTGAATATAGAATCAACATTTCGGGCCAATTTAAGAGAATCAACTTCGCGGTAAAAGAAAGAATAGGGTGTACCATTGTGTTCACGTTTTATTGTTTTGAATTTTCCGGCGACAAATGAGAAAAGGTATGTGCTGATGGGAGGGGTTTCTTCAAAAGAATAGAAGGCTTTATGGTCTTGAACTGAACATTCTTTAAGTTTTCCATTGGCAGTGGCTACCCAATCTGAAGGGATTTGAAGCTTCAAAGTAAATCGTGCCTTGAGATCAGGCTGATCAAAACAAGGGAAAGCAGTAGAAGCCCTGGCTGGGACAAAAAGGGTATAAAGAAATTCTTTGTTTCGGTTTAAGGATTGCTCACCTAACTTAAAATAAAGCCTGAAACTGTTATTACCTGTTTTTAGGAAAGGTACAGGGATAATCACATGGCTGTTTTTGTGTTTCCAAGATACTATTTGGCCTTTAGCGGTCTCTATTTTTTGGATACTTCCGATAGGAGCTGTGAAATCGAGAATTAGAGGGGTGACAATATTTTTGAGTTTAAGATTCAGGAGAAGTTCTCCTGTGAGACTTTCAGATAGTTCTGAAGGAATGTTGATGGATAGCTGATAATGAATGTCGGTAATTGTCTTTGCTCTTTGCAGCGCAAGTTGTTTGGTGATGCCTTTTTCAATGAGTTGTTGTGATGCACTAAACGAATGTAATGAATAAAGCGTTATGACCAGGGAGAATAGAATTTTCTTTAAGGGCCTAATGATGTTCATGATCAAGGGTATTGGTAAAATAAAGTTTAATGGATTTCAATGCATAATGCGAAGTAAATATATATGATTTTATTGATTCTTTTGATGTATCAAAAACAGAGGTAGCAAGAACCGTTCTTGCTACCTCTGAAAGCAATGGATATTCAAAATACTATTCTATAATAT
>Ga0118677_10010675_pt1 | contig 13979 bp, 5 predicted proteins | sample AliMusrvi5mmetaG_FD_86154 | JGI IMG/M metagenome (GOLD analysis project Ga0118677, IMG submission 86154) | reverse complement strand
CTTCTGGTCCTGCGTGAACTTGCAATCACGGCCGCCATTGTCGGTCACCGTCAGGCGGCCGAAGCAAACCATATCCATGTCCAGCCAGCTTCCGACCTTAGGTCCACCGTATGCCTGCAGGCTTTCCCAGCGGCGGAAAGCGCCATCGAGACTGCCCCGGTTGTCCCAGATGTCGCTGGTGATGCGGACCATGTTGGCCTTCATATAGGCGGCGCTGTGCTCGATCTTGATGTCATCGCCCGGGGAAAGACTGAGGACAATCTTGCGCCCGCACTTCGCGATGGCCTTGACCACGGCGTCCACCTCGATCGGATTCGGCACGATGTCATCGAACTTGATGAAGTCCACGCCCATGTCGGCGTACTTCCTGACGAGCCCGTCGTAGTACTCCTGTGCGCCCGGCTTGGTCATGTCGACGCCGTAGTTCCACCAGGGCGCAGCGGCCCACGGGCAGGTGGACTTCTTGTTGACGATATCCTGCATGTGGTACGTTGTGCCCTCGACCGGGAGGTTTTCCTCCACTGCCTTGCGGGTGATCCCCCGGAGCAGCCAAATGCCGAACTTCACACCTTTCGCGTGGGCATGGTCGATCGTGTATTTTAATCCGTGTGGGAAAAAGTGCTCGTGGGAATCGGGCCGGCCGTAGGCGTCGAGCTTGACGGTGAGGCCCTCACCCTGCCCGGACAGAAACCAACCGTTGTCAACGGTCACGGTGTCGTACCCATAGGACAGGAGTTTCTCGCTGAGGAAGTCGATGTTTTTCAGGAGTTCCACTTCCGTCACGGCGATGCTGTAACCGGTGTAACTGTTCCACCCCATCGGCGGCATAAGCTGTCCCGCAGCATTCCGCACGGGAGCGACCGGTCCGTCAGATGGTGCATCGGTGTTTTGAGCAAATGCTCCCGTGGTGAGGACCAGCGCGGCCATTCCAGTGAGAATCGAAAAGGGATTGTGCAATGTGGTGGCATGCATTTTCATGATTTGGTTAGTGATGGTTGATTTCGCAATATTCAATTTCCCTGCCTCACCCTCTCCACCAGCCCGGCCAGATCCTCCATCCGCAATTCCAGCTTGCTGACGAATGCGAACTGGTTGCGGCAGCGGTCGAGGTTATGGGTGGGTGACTTGATCTTGAAATAGCTGTCGCCCTGCAGGTAATCGGTGAGGAAGCGGATGCCGCATTCGAGGGTCAGGAGTTTTCCGGCAAAGGCAAGGTGTTCGATTTCGGTCGGGTTGAGGAAGGCGGCGGCCGACAGGTAGCCGCGGACCAATGCCTCGAAGCGGTCGAGCCGGAGGTCCAACTTTTCGAGCGCGGGATCGTCCTCGCGGGTGGTGGCCACGGCGGTGCGGACCATGTCGCCGAAGTCATAGAGTGCCGAGCCGGGCATGGTGGTGTCGAGGTCGATCACGCAGACGCCCTCGGCGGTGACGTCATCCAACAGGACGTTGTTGAGTTTGGTGTCGTTGTGGGTGACGCGTTCGGGAACGTCGCCCTTGGCGATGAGGGTGGTGATGATGGCGCAATCTTCGGTGCGGGCGAGGGCGAAAGCGATCTCCGCCATGCATTCGACGGCGCGGTTGCGGGCATCGGCGGCAATGGCCGCCTCCAGTGCCGCGAGGCGTTTCGGGGTATGGTGGAAATCGGGGATGGTCTCATGGAGTCGCTCACCGGGCAGTTTGGCGGCGAGGTTTTGGAAGGACCCGAAGGCACGGGCGGCCTCATAGGCTTGGTGGTTGGTCTCCAGTTCATCGAAGCCGCGGGCACGCTCGATGAACGGATAGGTGCGCCAGACCGAAGCGTCGGGGCCGAGGGCATACGGTTTGCCGTCGCGGGCCGGGATGCAGGTGAGGGTGCGGCGGCGGGCTTCCGGGTTGCCTGAGGCTGTTAGGACATCGAGCGCGTGGCGTGTGACCCGCTCGACATTATCCATCAACTCGATGGGCCGTTTGAAGACGTTGTGGTTGATCCGCTGGTGGATGAAGCGGACGCGCAACCCTGCCTGGTCATACCAGGCGCAATAGGTGTCGTTGATATGTCCGGACCCGTAGGGGTGGGCGTGGACGAAGTCGGCCCGCATGTCGAAGAGCGAGGAGATGTGGCGGAGGTCGTGCATGGTTCGATTTATGTCAGGTCCTGCTCTGGCAATCCGCGCAGGAAATCGGCGGCGAGGGAGTGATTGGGGTCGTGGTGCAGCACGGATGCGAGGAGTGTCTTGGCCTTGCGCAGTTCACCCAAGCCGAGCCATGCCTGCGCCTGCAGGAACAGCGCGGTGGTTTCCTGCCGCAACTGGAGGTCGTCGTCGAACAAGAGCATCGTCGGCAGGGACGTGGCAAAATAATCAATTCCCGCCTGTGTCTGCTGGCGCTTGCGCGCATAGGCCAGGAGGTCGCGGAAGAGGGCATCGGCCTTGGCGTGGCTGCCGAGTTTGCGCCAGGCCATGGCCGAGCAATAGGTCATTTCGCTGAAGGCGCGGACGCTCATTTCCTGGAAGTCACCCTTGAAGTTGGCCGCAACGTGCCAGTGCTGTTTGGCCTTGGCATTTTCGCCGAGATGATGGCAGGCGACGCCGAGCCAGTAGTGGATGTCGCTTTGGTTGGCGAGCAGGTGTTTTGCTTCGCCGAGATGGTGCGGTGCGTCAAGTGCCTTGTTGAAATGGTTGGCGGCGCAAATGAAATCCTGATGGGCCAGCGCCTCGCGACCGAGTGCGAGGTGGGTGCGGACATGCTGACCGAGGGGGCCGCCTTCGCCACCTTCCCACGGCTGGAACCGGCGTCCGGCCAATCGTTGCATGGCCTCAACATGCCGGCCGAGATGGTTGAGCAAGGCGCAGAACTCCACGCTCAAGTCATCGCGTTGCTCGACCAGCTCAAGATGCCGTGTCAGTTCACGCATGCGCTTCTCCGGTCGTTCGCCGAGTCGCTTCCACAGTTGGTCGCGCTCAAACAGCAGCCGTGCATCCACAGGATTGGCCTTGAGTGCCTTGTTGTAGGCGGCCCGCGCCTTGGCCGGCTGCTTGCGGATGTTGAAGTAACCGATGCCAAGATTGCGCCAGACGATGGAAAAGCTGTCGTCGAGTTTCGCACTCCGCTCCCACAAACCTACCGCCTCCTGGTGGCGGCGGCGGTCGTATAACAAATTCCCCAGATAATAGGGGGCGCGGGCATCCATTGGATTGCTGCGGATGGCCGCTTCGAGAATGGCAATCTCTTCCAGGCGCGCCGGGAAACAATAGTCAGGCGGCAGTTTTGCCGCGCGTCTGAAGTACTTCAGGGCACCCGCCGGATCACCACGCTTTTCCTCCAGCCAGCCTAACATGTATTCGACTAACGGCAATGCGCCCCAACTTTGATCCGGCAAATCACGCGGCCGGGCGGCCGCCTGTTGAAGCAACTCGATCGCTTCTGCGATAAAACCCGCGCGGACATAATCGTGCGCGATATCCAAACGGGTTTGCAGATCGCATGCCAGCGGTTCACCCGCCAGGTGGCGCGCCCACCAATCGAGCGGGTCAAGGCGCAGCGTTTCACGCAGCAGTGAGCCGGCCTCGATGGATTGCCCCAGCCTGCGCAGGACGAGCACTTTCAAATTGCGGGCGCGGAGGTGGTCGGTATCGAAGCGCAGGGAATGATTGAGGTGCTCCAGCGCGGTGGCCCACTGCTGCCGCGCACAATCAATCTCCGCCAAGGCGTGATAACCCGCGCCGGCCCAAGCCTGGTTCCACGTCGCTTTGTATAACGCGGAGTACGCCTCATCATCCCGTGCGAGATAGCGCAGGCACAAGCCGAGGTTGTAATAGGCTTCGCCGTCATAAGGATTCGAGTTGCGGATCGTGAGTCGTGCGATGGCGCTGCGTAAATATGTTTCGGCCCGGGCGAATTCACCCCGGCGCAGATGCCACCGGCCCATGGCATTGTTGCAGCGCGAGTCAAGCGGGTCACGCCGCAATGCCTCGCTCCAATAGGGCACGGGCGAGCGTGTGGCGTGGCGGTATTGCTCGAGATGCAGTCCGGTGATATACAGCTCATCGGCACTCGTGATGTCCTGCGGAGCGGGCGGCTCGGTGGCTGGCGGTGGCACTTCGTCCTTGAGCCGTGGCTTGGGTTGATAGGAAATCAATTCCTGTCCGGCCTGATTGCGGACGTGAATGCGCAGGTCCGTTTCGACAGCACCCTTGGGCAGCTTGATTGACTCTATCAATGGCCGGGCGGGAGACAGGTCGCGGGTGAAGCTTGCCAACGCCCTGCCTCTGGCGGTGACGGCAACCACAACCTTGGGTTGCCTGCTGGTAACCGCGACTCCGAGGCGCATTTCACCTTTGGCAACATACATGCCAATGGCCGCCTCGAGATTGGCCTGCCGCGCGGGTCCGATCTTTTGGATCGGATACCAATACTGGCTCCACGACTTGGTTTCGCCGGGTTGCAGGAAACTGAAGTCGGGCTGGTTGTCGGTATAGACACCCGCCATGATTTCGATGTACGGGGCGAACTCACCGGTGGCATCGGCATCGGTCAGATTGCGATCCCACGCGTAGCCGAACTCGTGATTGCCCCAGGTCCATTGTTTCTTGCCCGGCGCGATGTGGTGATTCGCGAAATGAATGATGCCGGCTTGCGCCTTGTGGTCGTAGCCGCCGAAAAAATCCTCCTTGCTGCCCATGCACATGTAGGAGGTGGGCACCGGGATGTTGGCGTAAAACGACAGATCGTCGGGCGCGTATGCCGGAATTTGGGATTTCGGATTTGAAATTTGAGATTCGCAGGCATGCGGCGGCACGAACTGGTTTGGGACTTCGCCCGGCGGCACGCCGTTGCGGCCACGCTCACCGTAGTTCACGCCGTAATAGTGACCATGGCAGTGCGGATAGCCGCTCATCGAGCGGCGCGCGTGGTCGGCCACATAATAGACATCCGGCGGGAAAAAACTCTGATAGGCCACATGCACGCGGGTGGCGACATTGGCCCACCAGAGGAAGGTCTGCGTGAAAGGCGTACGATTGTAGGCGCGCACCTTGAGTTCGAGATAGGCGCGGCCCGGATGCAGGCAGATGCCGTGCATGCCTTTCATGCGTGCCATCGGATCGTGATCGCCGCACCAGAGGGTCTTGGAGCCGTCGGCGTGTTCCTCGATCCGGAAGTCCACCGGAAGAAATGTTGCCGGCCGGTGATGTTGCGGCCAATTGAACTCAATCCCGCCCGAAACCCATGGCCCGGCCAGACCGACCAGCGCGGGCTTGATGACGGATTGATGATAGATCAGGTCGTAGCCGTTGGTCTTGTCCCGCAGGACGTGGATGCGCCCGCCGAGTTCCGGCAACACCATCGCCCGGATGAATTCGTTCTCAAGCCACACCGCCTGCCAGGTGCGCGCCACCGGTTTTTCCGCGATGCGGTCGGTGCAGGGCAACGGATAGACCTTGCCGCTGCTGCCTTGATAGACCCGCCTCTCCAGAAACATCGGGTTCTTGTCCGGAGTCGCCGGCATGTAGGTGGGAATCACCAGAGCCTCGACGCGCACCCGCACTTCGTCACTTGTCATTGTGGATTGTTGTCCCCTCGTCATTGCGCCGTCAATTTCTAATCGACCAAATCCCTCTCGATCTGTTCGAGGGATTTGCCCTTGGTTTCCGGAAGCTTGAGTTTGATGAAGACAAATCCCGCGGCGCAAATGGCGGCGTACAGCCAGAAGGTTCCGGCGGAGCCGAGTTTGGCGTTGAGGATGGGGAACGTATAGGTAAGGATGAAGCAGGCGATCCACAGCGCCGACACGGCCACCGCCATGGCCGCGCCGCGAATGCGGTTGGGGAAGATCTCCGAGATCACGACCCAGGTCACCGGTGCCAGCGACATCGCATAACATCCGATGGCCGCCAGCACCAGCAGCAACATCGGCAATCCCTTGACCCCGCTGTTGTAACAGAATCCCAGCGCGACATAGATGGCCGCCAACCCGGCCGCGCCGACCAACATCAGCGGGCGCCGCCCGCCACGGTCCACCACACCGAGCGCCACGAAGGTGAACGCCAAGTTCACTGATCCGGTCCAGGCGATGTTCTTGAGTACGGAGGAAATGTCGTATCCGGCGGCACGGAAGATTTCCTCGGCATAGTTGAAGATGACGTTGATGCCGCACCATTGCTGGAACACCGCGAGCACCACGCCCAGCACCAGCACCTTGCGCAGCTTCGGATCCAACAGGTCGGCAAAGCGCACGCGCTGGATTTCCTCGGCCGCCAGCGTGGATTCAATGTCGGCGATGGCGGCATCCGCATACGGCCGCCCGCCTATTTTTGTTAGAATGTTCCGGGCGTGGCCGGGTCTGCCGTTTTTGGCGAGCCAGCGCGGGCTTTCCGGAACCAACAACATGCCGGCAAAGAACAGCAGAGACGGAACGGCGGTCAGTCCGAACATCCAACGCCAGCCCTGCTGCCCGAACCAGGAGTTGCGGATGAATTCATCCGTCGAGCCGGCAGGCAGGTCGCGGACGAGAAACCAATTGATATACTGGGCGAGGAGGATGCCGATGACGATGGTGAGCTGGTTGATGGAAACCAGTTTGCCGCGAATCTGCGCCGGGGCGATTTCGGCGATATACATCGGCGAGAGGCTGGAGGCCAGGCCGATGGCCACGCCGCCGAAGATCCGCCAGGCGATGAAAACCGCGAAATTGTCCGCCAAGGCGTTGCCCAGGGAGGTGGAGGCAAACAGCAGCGCCGCAAGAATCAGCAAGCGCTTGCGGCCGAATTGGTCACTGAGGGTACCCGCCGCCAAGGCGCCGACCAGACAACCGATGAGCGCGCAACTGTTGGCCCAACCGATCTGGGTCTCGCTGGTGAGTTCAAAGTATCTCTGGAAAAACGGCTTTGCCCCGCCGATGACCACCCAGTCCCAGCCAAACAACAATCCGCCCATCGCCGCGACGATGGAGATCAACCGCACGTATCCAAGGTTGTATTCGCCCTCCGGGGCGGAGTCTTCAATCTTCGTTATAGTGATCATTCTGTCAAATCATGGCGCAGTTCATCACTGCGTCCGCTGGAATCTTGAAAGAGCAAACATGTTGTAGTTAGGTCAAGTTTTCAGTCTGGTCTCTGGTTTCTGGGGTCTGAGGCAAAGCCTCGCTGGACAGGTGCTCATCGTGTTCACCTGCCGGCCTGATCACTCGTTAGAGGAAGTATCCCCTGTCCCGGCACGACGGCCACCTCGGCGGATTTCATTTTCACGATGCTGACGTTTTTGCCCAGCACATCGTCGGCGATCCTGTTGCCGCCCACAGCCACATTCTTGCAGCCCTCGAATGTGAGCATCGCCTTGCGACCCTGCCATGGCTTGTATTGCGTGTTGTGCTGGATGATGTTATCCTTGAAGCTAAGGCCATCCACGCTCAGCGCATAAAGGACCGAGTAATCGAACACGTCGAAGCGGTTGCCTTCAATCCGGATGTTGCGGTGGAACGGCAGCTCCGGATCCAACTTGGGAATGATCGGCAGGATGCTGATGATGCCTTCGCCAAATTGATACCAACTCGTGAGGCAGCTTGGGTGGAAGCGGTTGCCTTTGATCAGGACATCCTTCACCCCACCGGATTCATACCATTCGTTGGCATCGCCGGCGATGAGGATGGCGGCACCGCTCGAGACGAAGTCGTTGTTCTCGACGACCACCTTGCCGGGCGTCGAGACTAGCAGGCCGCGGGCGCGGCAACTGCCGAACCAGCAGTTGCGGGCGGTGAAGTCCGGGGCCCAGGTCAGGTTCTCGAGGGCGTCTCCCGGTTTCAGGTCGAAGGGTGCCACATCGCTGAACACGACCTCGAAGTTATCACGGTCGATCTGCCGGTAGCCCTTGATCACGCCCACGCCGATGGTGGCCATCGTCTGGTGGTCGATGAAGCCGACCTTGTCGTCGGGACGTCCCCAAGTCATGCCGGTGCTCATGCCCTCCATGAACTTGCAGACGATGCGCGCGGGGTCCTTCATCTCGATGACCTTGACGCTGGTGCCGTGAATGTTGATCGGGTCGTCCATCAGGCCTTCGAACTTGCAGCCGTCCACGACGATCCGGCCGCGGCAGTTGGAAACATGGAAGCCGTCCGCATGGCCGCACTGATAGCGGCCCTTGGCATAATTGGGCATGACGTTGGTTTTGGTCAGCGTGATGTTCTCGCAGAACTGGGCCAGAATACCAAGACCAGCGGACGTGAACAGGTTGACGTTCTCGAATGCCGTGTCCTTGCAGTTGAGGAGGAACACCCCCGCATGATCCCGGTCGCTGTGGCGCATGATCAGGATGTTGCCTTGTTTGGGCTTGCGCTGGAAATCGCAGGTCAGCCTCACCAATCCGTCGCCCAGTTCCTGCGCCGTGTATTTGTCCCAATTGCCGCCCAGCGGCGTATCGCCGCTTTGTTGGGGAATGATGCGGGTTTCCGAGTCGAACTCCATGCATCCCCACCAGCCGCTTTTCCAGCCTTCGCCGTGGAAGACGATCTTGCCGTTCTCGATCTCGAAGGGCGATTCGGTCTTGTTGATCCGGATGTCGATGGAATCCTTGCCGACCTGCTCGATCCTGGCCTGGGCGACGAACGGGATGTCCCAGTCGAGGTTGAGGTTGCGCACGGTGATGCCGGCACAGTCCTCGAGGGTGAGCGGCTGCATCCGCCCGTGATAGACGAACTTGCTGCCATTGCCTTCGAGGGTCAGGCCCTTGATGCCCTTGAGCACGATCGGGCAGGTCTTCGGGTTGTTGTCGGTGGTGTTGGACTCGAAGTATTCGATCTGATCGCTGTGTTCCGCGCGGAAGTCATAGCGGCCCTTGGGAAACACCAGGGTGGCCGGCGATTCCTTGCGACAGGCCTCGATGGCCGCGCGCACGCCCTTGACCGCGTCCTCGCCGCTGTCGGGCTTGACGCCGAAATCGGTGACGTTGATGACCTTGCCGGCGGGAGCCGCGGCGGCGTTACCGGAAGGCTGATCGTAGCGCAGGAAGGCGACGCCGTCGGGCGGAATCACGAACGCGTGTTGGTCGCCGGCGGGCAGCGTCTTGCCGGTCCAGAGATCCTTGAGGACAAGTTTGGCGGAGGCGTTCAAGCCAAGTTCCTTCAAACCGAGTTCGATGTTCGCGGCGTTTTTCCCGTCGCGGTTGAAGACTCCCAGCCAGCCGTTGTCGGGGTTGCCGCGTTCGGGGGTTTTCCATACGTCGATCATGCCGTCGCGGTGGGCGAGCCTGCCGATGACGGCGTTGGTGTTGCAGGCGAGGATGCCGGGATGGGTGAAGAGGCTCATCGAGAAATCGTCCATGTCGTAGAGGACGCCGCCGAGCATTAGCGGCGAGGCGGCCAGGGCGCGCTGGACCATGAAGGCGCGCTTCTGGTCGGCGGTGAAATGGCTCACCCAGCCGCCGTCGTCGTGAACGACGTTGAGACGGCCGAAGCAGACCATGTCCATATCGAGGAAACTGCCGACTTCCGGGCCGGCATAGGCCTGCATCGCCTCCCAGCGGCGGAAGGTCGTCTCGAGGGCGCCGCGGTTGTCCCAGATGTCGCTGGTGATGCGGACCATGTTCGCCTGCTTGTAGGCGTCGCTGTGATCGACGTTGATGTCATCGCCGGGCGACAGGCTGAGGATGATCGGCCGGCCGCATTTCGCGATCGCCTTGGCGGCGGCGGCGACCTCCGCCGGGCTGGGGACCATGTCATCGAACTTGATGAAATCCACGCCCATGTCGGCGTATTTTTTGACGAGTCCGTCGTAATACTCCTGGGCGCCGGGCTTGGTCATGTCCACGCCGTAGTTCCACCATGGTTTGCCGGCCCACGGGCAGGCGGACTTCATATCGACGATGTCCTTCATGTGGAAGTTGGTGCCCTCGACCGGAAGGTTTTCATCGACGGCGCGGCGGTTGATTCCGCGGAGCAGCCAGATTCCGAACTTGACGCCCTTGTTGTGGGCGTGGTCGATGGTGTGCTTCAAGCCGTTCGGGAAAAAGTGCGGGTTGGATTCCGGGCGGCCGTAGGCATCGAGGGAGATGGTGACGCTGTCGCCCATGCCGGAGAGGAACCAGCCGTTATCCACCGTCACCGTGTCGTAGCCGTGGGGCAGGAGTTTTTCGGCGAGGAAATCGATATTCCTGAGCAACTCGGCCTCGGTGACCGCGATGCTATAGCCGGTGTAGCTGTTCCAACCGCGCGGCGGGGTCGGGTGTTTGGTGGCCGGGGCGATCAGGGCTTGGCCGGGTTTCGCTTGGGCTTCAGCGGTGGCGCTGGTCGCGCCGCCGAGCGTGGCGGCGAGGATTCCGAAGGCGGCGAGGCGGTAGGCCGGCGAAAGGGATGATCGGATGGCTGCCAGGGGCAGCGGGGGCTTGGCGTGGATTCTGGATGGCATGTTGGTAGGATAGGGGAGTGATCGGTGGAGTGGGATGGATGTCGCTCAGTGCGAAGCGGTGGTCGTGTTCGGGATTTTGAGTGTCGTCCGGCCCGGGACCTTGATGTCGAAAGTTTTGGTGGCGAATCCGGTGTCAACCTCCAGGACGAACGGCGCGCTGGTATCCACATGGATTGTGACCGCGTCACCGGCGGCGTTCCTGGCATCCGCTATCAGGTCCACCTGCCTGCTGTAGTTCGGGCCCCACTTCAGTTTGCGCACGCCGTGTATTTCTGTTAGACTCAGGGTCCATTCGATTTTGTTGTCCGCCGCATCGGTTCTGATGCCGATGATGGTCTCTATCAGGGTGGCAATCGGTTGGACACCGCTCCATCCGACAAAATCCGGTCTGCTGCTCCCGCCTGGCGCGCCCGGTTTCTCCTGGTTGTAGTTTTCAAAAAGGGTGCCGGTCTTCTTCCACGTCTGAAACACGCCGTCCAACCCGTTGATTGCAATCTCCCTGGCTTCGGCAAGGTAGCCGTATTCCAACAAACCCTTGATCACCATGGTGTTGGTGGGAATCCAAACGGAGCCCTTCCAGTAGGCACCGCCATTGCCATCGTAACCGGGGCTTTTCCGGCCCAGCGTCGGAACCATCATGGGGGTCTTGAAGTTCGCAGGGTCAAACAGATGATCCTTCATTTGTTTGGCGCGGTCGGCGGGCGCCACCTTGGACAACAAGGCCCAGTACGATGCGACCGACCAGACGTTGACGGGTTCGCCTTTGCCGTTGCAGTCGGTGTAGAATTGATCGCTCTCATACCACATCCTGTCGTTGATCAGTTTCCTGAGGGCGAGGTGTTCTTGTTCGAACTTGGCGGCGCGTTCCCTGTCGCCGACGATTTCCGCGATTTCATGCAACTGTCCGGCGACCATCGCCTGTTCGCAGGTCGAGTCGATCGAGACGCCGGGGCTCGGGCGGTTGTCCATCCCGTTGTTCCAGTCGAAGCTGCGGTAAAGACCGTCCGGGGTGCGGTATTTCCCTTTCAAATAGAAGAAGAACCGGTCGAGGACCGGCAGCACCCGTGCCAAGCGGGCCTTGTCGCCAAGGTGGCGGTAGCAGTTGAGTTCTCCAAGGCTGAAGATCGGGTTGTGGACACCCCGGTCGTGACTGCCGGTCACATCCCAAACGTGGGGGATGCCGCCGTCCTGGCTTTGCGCGGCGTAGAACATGTCGTGCCCGTGCATCGGGTTGGTGATCTTCGGGTGGGCGCCTTGGACATAGATGCCATAGTGGGAAATCCACACGGTGTCCCACATCCAGATCCGGCCTTTGGTGAAGGCGGTGTCGAACAGATACTGGCCGCCGTATTCGCTCATCTTCTTGTCCGCGATACGCCAGGTGTCGTAGTAGAGGTCCACCCAACCGGGGTGTTGCTCGACTACCGGTTCGGGCAGGTTCTTGCGCCAATCGTCCGGGGTAGCGGATTGCAAGTTGAGCGAGCTGAGGAGCAGCAGTGGCAGGAAAAACAGGTTTGATTTATGGTGTTTCATGGTGTTCATGGTTTGCCTGATTCATCAGTGATTTTTGTCAGCGTGGCACCGGCATCGGGCGAAGAGTAGAGGCCGTCGGTATGCACAAACCACCATTGGCGGCCTTCGCGCACATCGCCACAAGCCGCGATGAGTCCGCCCTTGGGTACAGCGCCCTTTGCCGGGAGCCACTCCCAGCTCATCCCCCATCCACCCGCGCAGCGGGACAGGCGGCCTGTCAACTCCGGATCGAGCGCCTGGGTGAGGAAGCGGCCATCGCGGCGGTCATCCCCCGCGGCGGTGGTGCCGAGCGCGGTGAAGGGCCGGAACCACTCGAAGTTCTTTTGCGGGGGAAAGAGCGACATGTGGCCGCCGGAGTCTCCCTGATAGCCGTGAGTTGTGGCATAACTGATCTCCGAGACGGACTGCAGCGACTTGTCCCAGCCGACGTTGTAAAACCCGGTGTCCTCGCGTTCGTACAGCACGCCAAGGGATTCGACGTTGTCCCTGGAAACATGGCAGCGCGCCGCCTTGGCTGCCGTATGAACTGCCGGATCTCCCCGCCCGAGATAGGTCATCCACCGGTCCGGGCAGGTCAGGACGCAAAGCTGGGTCGTCCCCTTGGCCAGCGAGGGATAATACTGGCTCCACGGCCACTGCGCCACCGTGGTGATCCGCTCGCCCGCCAGGCCTAACAATTTCCACGCCGCCCCGCCGTCGGTGCTCTTGAAGAAACCCTTCGACTCGCAGCCGGCATAAAGCGTCCTGGGGTCCCGCAGGTCGAACGCGACCACCTCGCCGCACAGCGCCGACGGGCCGGCACCGTCGAAATCACCATCCAGGGCGAGCCTGGTCCACGTTTTGCCGGCGTCGTTGGTCATCCACAGGCGGCCGTCGGCACCGCGTCCGCAGGCCCGCAGCATGATCGACGGGTCTAACGGGTGGATAGCCACACTGCGCACCACGAGGTCGTCGCCGCCGAGGTTGCCATTGGCCGATGACCAGGTCTTGCCGCCGTCGGTGGTCCGGCTGAGCCCCGCGAACGACGAACGGACCACCACCACGCGCGGATCGGAGCGGGCCATGGCCACGCCGGTGATCCGCCCGCCGGCGGTGTGTTGAGCGGTGGCGGGCGGCGGCGGGGTGGATTCCGGCAGCACACCTGGGACCACGGAAAGCTCCGACACGCGGGCGTGGTAGTGCGCGCGCGCCTCCTGCGGCAGGGCGCTGAAGAACAAGCCGACATCCATCCGCGGGCTGGCTAGCTTGAACTGATAGGCACCGGGCTCCCACTGTTTGCCATCGGTGGAGGTCCAGGCGCTCCAGAGATTTCCTTGCCTGACAATCCTGATCCACGGACGGCCTTCGGGAAGCGTGTAGGTGGAAACCCGGCCCGAGCCGAGGTCCGAAAAATCGGCGGACGTCCGCAGGCCGCCCCTGGCGGTCTGGACGAGGTGGAAATCACGGCCCCATTCCCAGTTGATGCGTTCGCCGCGCTCGCGGGCTGTTAGACCGACCCAGGCCTGGTGGTTGACCGGTTCGCCACCGGACCCGCTGTAGGAATCGATGCGGCAGGTGGCGGTGAAGTCGCCGGTGATGTTTTTCGTCACGGTATGCATGCCATTGCCGAAGAACTGGAAGGCCCTGGGGCCGGTCTGCCACAGTCCGGCGGATGCCTTGGCCTCGCCGACGTTGCGTGCCGTCCACTCGGGATCCACCGGTTTGCCGGTCACATCGAGCATGGCGGGCGCGGAATCCACGGAGTGGTTTTCATCAAAGATCACCCGGCTCCACAGCGTGACCGGGCCACGCGGCAATGGTCCCTCGTATTTCAACGCGCCATCGTTGCTCTCCACCAATTGCAATTGTCCGAGGTAGAGCGCGGTCCTGTTCACCTTGTGTCCGCGGGCATCCACCTGGACGGTGACACGTCCCGTGCCGTCGCCGGGGGCTTCGGCCTTGACCGTCGGCACGGGATACGCGCCGGCATCCGCAGCCCGCAACGCATCCAGCGGGATCGGCTGACGCGGCAGGCCCGGGCCTTCCCAGTCGATGCGGAAGTTTCTGGCCGGCAGTTGATCATACACATAA
>Ga0118677_10010674_pt1 | contig 13981 bp, 19 predicted proteins | sample AliMusrvi5mmetaG_FD_86154 | JGI IMG/M metagenome (GOLD analysis project Ga0118677, IMG submission 86154) | reverse complement strand
GCCTTTGTATGTTTATCCTCCCTGCGATATCAATAACACTTCATGGCAATCACCTTTGGATTGTTGCGCTTTACTTGGCGTTAGCTAGACTGGTCGTGGCCATAGCTGCTTCATGGCAACTTCGACATTACTTTTTTGCTTCTACTTTTGACCTAGTTAAGGGGCGTATTAAGCCGCTAGTTAATTACGGTTTGTGGGTGACTATCAGCAGCATTGTCGGCCCGTTAATGGTATATGGGGATAGATTCTTTGTGAGTGCCGCAGTCGGGGCTTCGCTTCTCCCAATTTATGCAATTCCACAAGAGGGCTTGCAGCGCCTACTTATCATTCCAGCTGCACTTTGTGGAGCATTGCTTCCACATCTAGCCGCCATGGGTACTCAACAAGCCGCCCTTAACTACAAGCGTAATTACAAAAAAGTGGCGCTTGTTATGTTAGGTATATGCTTAACTGCTTCAATATTGGCCTATCCGACACTTAAATGGTGGATCTCTGCGTCGTTCGCTACTCAAGCGCTGCCTGTTGCCTTGATTTTATGCCTAGGTGTGTGGGTTAATTCTATGGCACTTTTGCCTTATACGCTAATGTACGCGAGTGGAAATCCTAAAACTACCGCCATTTTCCACATATTTGAACTAGTGATTTATGGGTTTGCGCTGTGGTGGCTTGCAAAGCATTATGGTTTAATAGGCGCCTCTTTAGCCTGGGTGGGGCGTGCCTCACTTGACCTTTTATTGCTGCATTTTGCAGCAAATAAACTTTTACGTAGATAAGCTATGCATAAAACAGACAAAGCAATGATTGATGAGGATTGGCCAAACAGTGAGCTGGAGGATGTTAATGCCTGCCCTTATTGCGGATCTAAAGAGCGCGCCTTGGCTTATAACGATGTACATGACTGGAGCTTTTATAGCGCTCCTGGCAAGTGGTCATTTTGGGACTGCAAAAACTGTGAGGCACTATACCTTAACCCTCGCCCTACAGAGGCAACCATTGGTAAAGCTTATGCTAAGTACTATACGCATAATGAAAATGCAGATTCATTTCTACAGCAGGTTAAAGTCCGTTTAAAGAATGAATGCTTTTCACAGTGGTTGGGAACTCCAATATACCCAAGACTCAATCTGCCTAAATCTCTAAATTTTTTACTTAAGCCATTTAAGCGCATGATTAATATGCCGTATGAGTTGCGGGCTTTAGTAAGTCACCCAACAAAGGGTCAGTTGTTAGATTTAGGTTGCGGCAGTGGCAATAAACTTAAAATTGCTATCCAGTTAGGTTGGGATGTGACCGGCTTGGAAATTGACCCCAATGCAGTAAGGGCTGCAAGAGAGCAGGGGTTAAATGTAATTGAAGGTGGCTATCGAGAATTAGCGCAATTTTCTGACTGTTTTGATTGTGTCATCTGCAGCCACGTTTTAGAACATGTGCATCAACCATTAGAATTGCTAGATCTTTTAGCTAGGGTGTTGAAGCCAGGAGGGTTGCTCCTCATATCTTTGCCAAATGCAAAAAGCCATGTCAGAGAGTGTTTTGGCCCTAATTGGAGGGGCTTGGAGGCGCCAAGGCACATTGCAATCCCAGCATTGCGTCAGATGGTTGCCTTGATTCAAGCAAGGGGGTTTGTGCAAGTTGATCAGTTGGATGTTTATGGGGCGACAGAAATAGAGTCACACAGAATTAGTCAGAGAAAGCTATCCGCTAGTATGAAGGACTTCGTGATTCTTAAGTTAAACCAAATGCTATCAAAACCCCTAGTTGGCAAAAATTCTGATTTCATACAAATTACAGCGCGTAAGGGCTCTTAGGTGATCAATACATATCCTACAAGTGGAACTAAGATCTCTGCAGTTATTGTTTTGTATTTCCCAGACGAAGTTTTGCTAGAAAGATTGGTAGCTAGTATTAAAGGTACGGTCGCTTCCATTATTGTTGTTGATAACACCCCAAGTGGAAAGCTTAAGTGGCTTGCATATAACTGGTTTGTCAGTAAGAACTTTGATGTCGTTTACAAAGCGCTGGGAGATAACTATGGCATAGCCAAGGCTCAGAATGAAGGCGTTGCAATAGCTATTGCTAATAATAGTGATCACGTCATTCTATTTGATCAGGATAGTGCAGCATCACCAATGATGATCCAAGGGCTTCTTACTGAAGAACTGGCTCTCTTGTCCATTGGCGTCAAGCTAGGCGCGGTAGGCCCAGCTTTTATGGATGAAAAAACAGGTGATTATGCCAATGTGATTAGGTATGGCAATTTTTTAACAAAACGTATTCCAATAACTTTTGATGACGTTAAGCCGATTCGTGCTGGAAGCATCATTGCATCAGGCGCATTAATTAGGGTAAGTGTACTTAAAGAAGTGGGATTGATGCGTGAGGATTTATTTATTGATGGGGTCGATATTGAGTGGGCGTTGCGTGCTAGCCACTTTGGTTACCAGCACTTTGTAGCCCCGCGTGCATTAATGCTGCATAGCATGGGTGACAGTTATATGGTTGTTGGAAAAAGAAAGTTAAATATACATAGCGACCTTAGGCACTACTATATGGTTCGAAACTCCTGCAATCTTGCGGTAGACGCTATGATGGGTAGGCAATTTAGAACTATAATTTTTCTAAAAATTCTACTGTATGTTATATTTTATTCGGTGACATCTGCAACGCCTTTTGCGTCCTTGCGGAATCTCTTGCGTGCTTGCTCTGATGGTTTTTCTGGTAAGTTAGGGAAGGTTGCTCTCTAAGTTTTGTAGAATCACCTTGTATTTAAGTGCATTAACGGAACGGACTCATTCTCATTTAGATGGAGTTGGGACGCTAATGCTGCATCTCAACACTAACCACCCATAAATTAGTTGACAATTCACGTAATTAAATTAATATATGTAATATATTACATATTTTGTTTTTATTATGAAAAACCATCAACCGCAACCACTATACCTCGCACAAGAAACGTTCATCACCAGCCTGGGTGACATCAAACCATTAGGGTTTGACCTCATGCTCTGTGGTGGCACTGCGCTCGCGCGCGCCTATTTACATCATCGCATCTCCTACGACTTGGATTTCTTTGTTGATGGCCAGTTTGACCCTGATAGGCTAGCAGTGGCGTTAGGAAAGCTTGGCATCAAGCTGGACAACGTTCAGATCGAAAGTGGCGGTCGCTTTGTACACCAGTTAATTGGATTTTCACCACTAGGAGATGTGCGATTGAAGGTATCCTTTATTGAGGATAGTTACGCTGGGATGTTCCCAAAGATGCAGATGCCTTTTGGTCAGACTTCGTTTATGACGGAGTCTATTGAAGGTTTGTACCACCGTAAACTCAGAACAGTATCAGGCTCTGGGAATAGCGATAAGCCGACCGATGGTAGGCAGGCCGCTCGTGATTTGTTCGACCTTTTCATGCTGGATCGTATGGTGCATAAAATGCCAACATTTGTGCAAGAAATTAATCAGAATGGGGCTAACTTCCCGGCGAAGGCCTTCGTTGCAGGCTTAGCCGCCATGCCATGGATGGATATGATGGATGAATTTGCGCAGATGGAGGTCGATGTCACCAATCCGCATCTTACCAACGTCAATCCACTTAACATGATGGCAATGGTCAGGGCTAGGATGCAAGAAGTGTTTAAGGAGATGGCTTAATGGCTAGAGTATCCAGTCGAGAAATTTTGTGGAATACGATGTCGAGAACTTGCTTCCAGGACAGGGTCATGCCTTATGCCTATTGGGGTAAGGCAATCAACGATCGCGATCATCATGAGCACAAGCAGATATTAGATCAATCGATCTCAATGCTCACTGGCAGCAATTTTGTTCAATTAATCGGTGAGAAGAAGTTTGTAGGGCTTTGGAAAGATATTCGTGATGACGTAAATCCTAACCGGACTGCGGCCGCGCAAGGTAAAATTATTTTAGATGCCTTGTGGTCGTCACTTATGACCGGATTCGCTTTCGGAAGCCAGAATATCAATATCGAAAAACCTATAAGCAGGCAATTAAAGATGACCTACTTGGATATTTGTCAAAATTCAGCCAGAAATATATACCAAGTGGCTAAGGACACCAATAGAGCCTACAATCGTGTCTACGCTGATGTGAAGCGGTTGGAAGAGATTGGCTTAATCAAGACCTTATCATCAATACAAACCGGCAGAAAGGTGTTGATACTTAGCGCTACCTAGTTTTAAACCAATGCGCTATCTATTGCGTTACGTGTACCCGCACCTAGGATTAATGAGTTAGTGCGTGAGCGTCGTGGGATCAGAAGCGATACCGCGCTTCGACTCGCAAGCTATTTCAATACGACGCCCCAGCTTTGGCTGCACCTCCAGACAAACATTAACCTAAAGCAGACTTCGATTCAGGTGGGCGACATCATTCTGCGCGAAATCCAACCTATGCAAGTTGCAGCCTAGGCTTCACCTTATCTAGGACCCTAATACTACTTAACACGTTCATTAAACAAAGGCTAGTTCTTGACATTTCAAGCTTTTTCAAGAAAAATACAGAAAATTCATGAAGGAGTCTATTGATGCGCACATCCCAATTAAGTAAATTTTCTTCTCAGGCCAATCCTGAGGTATTAAACACGTTGCGTGAGATTGCAGGGGCTGAGGGGCGTAAATTCCATGCGGTATTGGATGAGGCGTTCCGTGACTACCTGTCAAAGAAAGGTGCCGTTGCACCAAGCCAAAAGGTGATGACGCATTTTGCGCAAAGTTTGCATGAATTTGAGACGCTCTATCAAGCGCTCGCTAAGTAATGACCGTCTATTTAACGATCGATGAGGTGCTCATGATGCATGAGATTCTCATTCAAAAATTTGGTGGGGCGTCAGGCCTTCGCGATCGAGGAGCGCTAGAGGCGTCTGTTCATCGCCCGCAGTCAGGCTATTATGTTGACATTGAGTCGCAGGCTGCCGCCCTGTTTGAAAGTCTCGTGATCAACCATCCCTTCTTGGACGGCAACAAGAGAATTGCCTTTGCTACGATGGATGTTTTTCTGCGCATGAATGGATATCGATTAAAAACAAGTTCACAAGCGGCTTATGAAGTCATTATCACGATGTTTGAAAACCGAGAGCTTGATATAGCGCACATTAGTGCTTGGGTAAAAGGAATCATTGATTCGCAGTGAATGGCCTGATTATGATTAAAAATAACCTGAGACCCATCCATCCGGGTGAGATTCTCCGAGAGGAATTCCTCCTGCCGCTTGGGTTGAGCGCGAACGCGCTTTCACTTGCGTTACGTGTACCCGCAACCAGAATTCATGAGGTGGTGCGTCAACGTCGTGGGATCACAAGCGATACTGCCATTAGGCTGGCGCGCTATTTCAATACGACGCCCCAGTTTTGGCTGAACCTCCAGACAAACTTTAACCTAAAGCAGACTTCGATTCAGATGGGCGACATCATTGATCGCGAAATCCAACCCATGCAAGTTGAAGCCAGAATTTGACCTAAATAGGTGCGCTAACAACACTTATAGGTGACCTATTTTTTTCCTTTCAAATAGACTTTATGCCTAGCGACCCTATTATTTACCAGGTATTTTCCTGTCAGTTGATCTTATTTTGTATACTATGTTAATATACAATAATGATTAATTTTTCTACTATAACGGGTTTTTCTTGGGATGTAGGCAACGCTCGCAAAAGCCAAGATAAGCACGGCGTCACTCAGAGCGCAGCTGAGGAGGTGTTTTTCAATCAACCTCTTTTGATCGTTTCCGATGATAAGCATAGTCAGGTTGAGTCGCGCTACGTGGCCCTGGGTTTGACCAACCTAGACGTTTTGTTGACAGTCGTATTTACCCTGCGGCAAGAACAGTCATTAATTCGTATCATTTCAGCTAGGGCGATGAGTAAAAAAGAAAGGATTTATTATGAAAAAAATGATTAAAAGCATCCCGACATTTCAAAGTGAAGCCGAGGAGCGTGCATTTTGGGAAAAAAATGATACGTCCGACTATTTTGAGCTAGCAGAAGCCGTTAAAGTCAGGATGCCCAATTTAAAGCCTAGTACAGCCTCTATCTCATTAAGGCTCTCACAAAGCTTTTTAGATAATGTTAAATTGCAAGCCAATAAGCTTGATGTACCCTATCAATCGCTGATGAAAATCTGGCTTTCAGAAAAGTTGACTGAGCATACTAAATAACCTTTAGTAAGTGGCTGGAGGCTCCTTAATCATTATTGACAAGGGTATGCTTGTTTCATAAAGGTCTGCACGGTGAGGGGCTGAGTCATAAGGGTTAATTTTACACGCAAGGCGAACCAACGAAAGCTGAACGAATATGAAATCAATACAGGTGAAAATGTATAAAGACGGTCTGCTAAAACTCCCGCAGGGGAAAGCTAACTTATCATTCATTGATGCGACGTCCGATCAAGACATTGCCCGTCAACAAAAAGCAGATGACATAGAGGCCTCAATGGTTGCTGCCAATTTTGTGCGGTGTGTCAGGCTCATATCAGATTAATCGTGAAGCAAGATGGCGCCCACCAAGTTGAGATTGTGCACTCCCCCTAGGAGCCAAGATGATGACTGTATTTCTTGAACGGTCCGCACCGTCTCGGTTATAATTTAGTGCATGCCAAGCACGTCGCTTGTGGCTTTCTTAATCTAAGATTTTTATATGACACTGCCACTTATCGACACCAAGGATCACGTTGACCAATAGCCAGTTCCCTCGTGTCGCTGTCCTGATGGCGACCTACAACGGCATGCAATGGCTACAGGCTCAGCTTGATTCCATCCTGACGCAAGAATGTGTCAACATCACCCTCTTCACCTCGGACGACGGCTCCAATGATGGTACGGATGACACCCTAAGAGCACTAAGCGAAATAGACCCGCGTGTGGTTGTACTCCCAAAAATGGCGAGTACTGGTTCCGCTGGGCAGAATTTTTACCGCCTGATACGCGATGTGGATACCGATGCTTTTGACTATGTGGCGTTTGCAGACCAAGATGATATATGGCATCAGGATAAATTGATTCGCCATATTCACCTCATCAACCACCATCAGGTTGCCGCCGTGTCGTCTAACGTCACCGCCTTTTGGCCGGATGGCACCACACAATTAATCGTCAAATCACAGTCGCAATTGAAGTGGGACTTCCTCTTCGAGTCCGCAGGTCCCGGTTGCTCCTTCCTGATGACGCCCTGGCTCATCGCACGTGTGCGTAAACAGCTGTTAGCGGTGAACAGTCAGGCTAGGCAGGTAGCGCTACATGATTGGCTCACCTACGCCGTATGTCGCGCCTACGGCGCCAAGTGGGTCATCGATGCAACGCCTAGTCTTTACTATCGCCAGCACGCGTTAAACGTAGTGGGTGCCAACAGCGGCATGCTCGCCAAGTGGCGACGGCTCATTCAATTCCAACAGGGCTGGTATCGCGCCGAGGTCGCCAAAGTCAGTCAGGTCTGCGCCGCCATTAACCAAGACCCTCAACTAAATGCCATCGCACGATTGGTGGCTAGACCCTCCCTCCTATCCAACCTTAAGTTGCTATGCCTCGTGGGCGACACGAGGCGACGCTTGATTGACCGTTTAGGGTTGGCGACTTGTCTCGTGCTGTTTATTTTTTAAGGTGGGACGGATGCGGGTACTAGTCACTGGGGCTACTGGATTTGTCGGTCGCGCATTGGTCAATGCCTTACTAGAGGAGGGCATCCAAGTCGTGGGTGTGGGCCGACGACAGGGGGATTTCCCTAACTTTACCTACCACGCAGTCCCAGACTTCGCGGCGTTTAATGGCTGGCAACCTATCCTCCAGGAATGTGACGTTTTGGTGCACCTTGCGGCACGCGTGCATGTCATGGACGAACAATCTAAAAACCCACTCGCAGCATTTAGGCAGGTTAACGTGGACGGCACATTGCGCTTGGCAAGCGAGGCCGCTAAGGCTGGCGTGAAACGCTTTATCTACATGAGCTCAGTCAAGGTGAATGGCGAACGCACGCAGTTAGGACAGCCTTTTACTGAGGAGGATACAGCCCATCCAGAGGATGCCTACGGCCTCTCAAAGCTTGAGGCTGAGCAGGGACTCTTTTTGATTGCTAGGCAAACCGGCATTGCGGTGGTCATCATTCGGCCACCACTCGTCTATGGTAATGGCGTCAAGGCGAACTTTGCCAGTATGATGCGCGTGGTAAAGCGTGGCATTCCATTGCCCCTCGGTGCCATTCACAATCAGCGCAGCTTTTTGTATGTGCGCAATCTTGTCAATTTCATTCGTGTTTGCATGGATCACCCCAAGGCTGCGAATCAAGTGTTTCTGGTCTCAGATGGCCGCGACCTCTCAACCACGGAACTACTCACGCGATGCGCGCAGGTGCTCGGGGTAAAGTCCAGACTGTTGCCGGTACCACAAGGTTGGCTTACATTTTGTGCGGCATTGCTGGGTAAGGGTGCCGTGGCGCAGCGGTTATGTGGTAACTTGCAACTCGATATCAGCAAGGCGCGAAGTCGACTAGGGTGGACTCCACCATTTGCGGTTGAGGATGGCTTGCATGAGACGGCATTGGGTTTATTAAAGGGTGAGCAGAAATGAAACGTTGCTTTGATGTATGTTTGGCGTTGTGCGTCCTTCTGCTCTTGATAGTGCCCATCATCATGGTCGCGTTGCTGGTGCGAATAACCTCAATTGGCCCCGTCTTGTACTGGTCGGATCGCGTGGGTCGATGTAACCACCTATTTAGGATGCCTAAATTCCGCACAATGCGTGTGGATACACCCGCGGTGGCGACCCATCTATTGGCAGACCCTGAGCGATTTTTGACACCAGTTGGTTCTTTCTTACGCAAATCCAGTCTAGATGAATTGCCGCAACTATGGAGCATTATCCAGGGCGATATGAGTTTTGTGGGGCCAAGGCCAGCGTTATTTAATCAGGATGACTTGGTGGCTTTACGCACCCAGTACGGTGTTGATAAGCTCGTTCCAGGCTTAACGGGGTGGGCTCAGATCAATGGCCGTGACGAATTACCAATACCGGAAAAAGTGAAGCTAGACGTAGATTACTTACATCAACAGTCTTTTACTTTAGATTTAAAGATCATCTTAATGACTTTTTTAAAGGTCTTGCGCAGGGATGGCATTAAACATTAAGTTGAAACCCTGTGTTATGTTTTACAATAGCCCTTTGGTGATCTCTATTTGCGTGACAGACCTACATTCATGAAACAAACACCCATTAACCCATTAACGCTTCTTGCTGTGCTGCATGATGTTACCGTGTCAGCGTTGGCTTGGTATGCAGCGTATTTGTTACGTTTTAATTTCGCTATTCCGACTGAGCACTTTGCGCACATGTTGCAGACCTTGGTTTGGGTGATGCCATTGCAAGCAACAGTCTTTGTGAGTGTTGGCCTGTATCGTGGTGTCTGGCGCTTTGCCAGTGTTTCGGATCTTAAACGCATCCTGTTTGCGGTGAGTTCGGCCGCGGTATTACTGGCAGCTTTGCTGTTTATGTTAAGCACTTCTGTGGTTGTGCCTAGGTCTGTGCTTATTTTAGATCCAGTCCTGTTAATGATGATGATGGGGGGTAGCCGCTTTGCCTACCGCGCTTGGAAAGAGCATAGCCTGTATGGCATCAGCCTGACACAAGGAGAACCAGTCATTGTATTAGGGGCCGGTGAAGCGGCCATGGCCTTGGTCAAGGACTTAGCCCGTAGTCGTCAGTGGCGCGTCGTGGCGCTATTAGATGACGATAAGTCGATGTTGGGCCGCGAGGTCTTTGGCGTAAAGGTGCTGGGGGCTATCCAAGACCTGGCTGATGTTTACCGGCGCAAGCAAGCGCAGCACGTCATTATTGCCATGCCGTCTGCCCACCACGAGAAGCGCCGCCAAGCCATGGAGTTAGCCAGTAGGCTAGGCTTAGATGTCCTCACTGTGCCTGCTATTGATGATTTAATTAGCGGCAAGGTCAGTATTTCACAGATTCGTAAAGTCGATGTGGAGGATCTCCTGGGGCGTGATGCTGTCAAGCTAGATAATACGGGCTTAGATGCGTTGATTGCAGGAAATCCTGTGTTGGTCAGCGGTGCTGGAGGCTCTATCGGTTCAGAGCTTTGCCGTCAAATTCTAAAATATAAACCTAGCACCTTAGTATGCTTCGATCTGTCTGAATTTGCGCTGTATACCCTAGAGCAGGAACTAAGTACCCTCAAGAAAAACGTGAAATTTGTTTATTTGACTGGCGATGTTAAGAATCGTCAACGCGTCAACGATGTGCTGGCGCAATACCAGCCAGCAGTAGTGTTTCATGCGGCGGCTTACAAACACGTGCCATTGATGGAAAATGGCAATGTGTGGGAGGCGCTGTCCAACAACGTGGTGGGCACTTATACGCTCGCGCAAGCGTGTATTGAAGCGGGTACAGCTAAGTTTGTCTTAATCTCGACCGACAAGGCTGTCAATCCAACCAATGTCATGGGTGCCAGTAAACGCCTTGCGGAAATGGTGTGCCAGGGCTTGCAAGGCGCCTTGGGCACACGCTTTGTGATTGTGCGATTTGGTAATGTGTTGGGGAGTAGTGGTAGTGTGATTCCGAAGTTCCGCGAGCAGATCGCCCATGGCGGTCCTATTACCATTACCCATCCGGAGATTACACGTTACTTTATGTCGATCCCAGAGGCGGCGCAGTTGGTAATGCAGGCGGGGTTAATGGGCGAGGGCGGTGAGATCTTTGTGCTAGACATGGGTGAACCCGTTAAAATTGCGGCATTGGCAGCGGATATGATTAGACTATCCGGTTTGCAAATAGATGAAATTAAGATCGAATATGTGGGCTTACGTCCAGGGGAAAAGCTCTATGAAGAGCTCCTGGCCGATGATGAGCAAACACAGGCCACCCCGCATGATAAATTACGTATCGCTTTGGCCCGACCTGTCGACCAAGTTTGGTTAGAAGATCTATTGATTTGGATCAATAGTATGCAAAGTGTCAGTGAAGCCCAGATCAAAAATGAATTAAAATCTTGGGTGGAGGAGTACATGCCCCAATTCCAAGTGGGGATAGAAACTCCTGTAGAGTTAAATCCTACGCAAACGACCTTACATTAAATTTTAACCGCCTCAAACGCGAGAATCCGTGCACACCCAAACGCCACAACAATTACTTGATCAAGCTACGCTTATCCATAGTGCGAAGGCGGTTACGACTGCGATTAATCGCTTAGGCATCGAGATTACCCAAGCACTTGCGACGGCCACGCCTGTCGTGATTTGCGTGATGGGCGGTGGAGTGGTATTTGCAGGGCAACTCCTCACGCAGTTAAGCTTTCCGCTTGAGTTAGACTATGTGCATGCTAGTCGCTATCAAAACAAAACTGTTGGCCTCACCTTGGATTGGAAGGCGCTTCCTCAATTAGATTTAGGTGGCCGGACTGTGTTGGTTGTGGATGATATTTTGGACGAAGGTATCACCTTGCTCGCCATCAAAGAAAAGTGTTTAGCGTTAGGGGCAAAGCAAGTCTTATCTGCGGTATTAGTCGAAAAGATGCTAGATCATACCAAGCCGATTCGGGCGGATTTTGTAGGACTGGAAGTGCCTAATCGCTATGTGTTTGGGTATGGAATGGACGCCTACGGCTGGTGGCGCAACCTCTCATCAATTTATGCGCTTAATTAAACCATGCTAATCGCCCAAGATCTTGCCTGCCTGCGCGGCGACCGATTACTGTTTAAACAGGTCGGCTTTACATTAAATACCAGTGGCTTAATGTATGTGCTTGGTGAAAATGGCAGTGGTAAGAGTAGCCTGCTGCGCATCGTCTGTGGCTTACTGACCCCGGAGTTGGGGGTAATCACGTGGCAGGGCCACTCCATCAAGCAGGCATCAGAAGACTATCACTCCAAACTCACCTATATCGGTCACCTCAATGGGCTCAAGGATGATTTGACGGCCATGGAGAACCTGCAGATTAGTGCGCGCTTAGCAGGTGAACACGTTGATGACCAGGCAGCGCTTGCCGCCCTCACAGCGATTGGTATTGCACGCTGCGCCAAACTGCCAGTCGGCGTGCTCTCGCAGGGGCAAAAGCGCCGCGTGGCCTTGGCAAGACTTTGGTTGAGCCACACCCCCTTGTGGGTGCTAGACGAGCCCTTTGCTGCCCTAGATACGGCCTCGGTCCTGACCTTGGCGACCTGCATCAGTGCGCATATGGCCCGTGGCGGCATGACGATTATCACCACGCATCAGGATGTCATCATCGATGCGCAGACGACCCAAACCTTAAGGCTTTGCGCATGAATCAGGCCTGGTTAACCATTCTCAAGCGCGATCTCCTCTTGGCGTTTAGGCGCCGCTCGGACGTGGCGACGACGGTATTTTTCTTCTTAATGGTCGCAAGTTTGTTTCCACTAGGAATCGGACCAGAGGCGGCGGTACTCAGCAACATTGCGCCTGGCGTGCTTTGGGTTGCGGCTCTGTTGGCGGGGATGATCTCCCTGACCCGTATGTTTGCCGCTGACTTTACGGACGGCAGCTTAGAGCAACTATTGTTAGCGCCCCAGCCACTTGCGGTATTGGTCTCGGCCAAGATACTCGCGCACTGGTTGGTGTGTGGTTTACCGGTGGTCTTGCTGGCGCCGCTCATCGGTTTGCAGTATGCGTTGCCTAGCGAGGCGTTGTGGGTGTTGGTGTGGTCGTTATTGCTCGGTACGCCTTCTTTAAGTTTGATTGGCGCGATTGGGGCGGCCTTAACCTTAGGCGTGCGGGGTAGTGGTCTATTGGTCGCCTTGTTAGTGTTACCGCTCTATATTCCGGTACTGATTTTTGGGGCAGGGGCGGTCGCTGCTAGCCAGCATGGCATGAGCGCGCAGGCACATCTGTCACTGCTCGCGGCCTGTTCTCTACTTTCCTTGGTATTAGCACCCTTGGCCACCGCGGCCGCACTAAGAATTTCAGTAGAATAAAGCTTGATTGCAATCGATATAAGCCCAATAATATAAGCGCCTATGAATATGAACTGGTTTAAATACTCTTCCCCCCAAACTTTCTACCCGCTCGCTGGACGCATGATTCCATGGTTTGCGGGATTGGCGACGCTATTTGCGTTAGCTGGCCTCTATGTCAGCTTTGCCATTGCACCCACAGATTTCCAGCAGGGTGAGGCCTACCGCATTATTTTTGTGCATGTGCCTGCGGCTTGGATGTCGATGTTTATTTACATCGTGATGGCCGGCTGGGCTGGACTTGGACTCGCCCTGAATGCGCGTTTGTCAGCGATGATGGCGCAAGCGTTGGCACCAACCGGCGCGATCTTTACGCTACTCGCATTAGTCACGGGCTCATTATGGGGTAAGCCGATGTGGGGCGCATGGTGGGTATGGGATGCGCGTCTCACTTCAGAGCTGATCCTATTATTTCTCTATATCGGTTTTATGGCCCTACAGTCCTCTATCGATGATCCGCGCCGCGCCGATCGTGCAGGCGCTTTACTGGCCTTGGTGGGGGTTGTTAATGTGCCCATTATTTACTTTTCGGTGAAGTGGTGGAATACCTTACACCAAGGCTCCACGATTAATATGGGGGCCGCGCCAAAGATGGTCGCCACCATGCTCATTGGGATGCTGTTCTTGGCCTTGGCGTTTTGGATGTACACGATTGCCGTTTCATTAATGCGCGTGCGCTGCATTATGCTTGAGCGTGAACGTCACGCTGAGTGGGTGCAAGTGCTTTCTGGAGTTAAACGCTAATGCAATGGGCTAGTTGGACGGCATTTTTCAATATGGGTGGCTACGCATTTTATGTGTGGTTTTCATTCGGTTTCACGGCACTTTGTTTGGCCTTAGAGGTCCTAAGTTTGCGTAAACGTAGACAACAGGCATTACACTTATCGCGCTTACTGGCGCAGGATTAATATGGTCTTAAAAGCACGACATAAACGTTTTATTTTGATTGTGATTGGCTTAGTTCTAATCGGATTAGCCGCGCGACTCATTCTGAATGCATTTCAAAGC
>Ga0118677_10010673_pt1 | contig 13982 bp, 11 predicted proteins | sample AliMusrvi5mmetaG_FD_86154 | JGI IMG/M metagenome (GOLD analysis project Ga0118677, IMG submission 86154) | reverse complement strand
ATTTTTTATCTTTAATCTGAATGGTATCCATATGCAATATGCAATTTTGAGAGACCTTATTGCTCTTTATTTTGAACCAAAATGCGGAATATGAATCTTTTAGTAATATTTCGGCAGTATAGACAAAAGTTTTGCAAAAATACAAAAAAACATTCGTTTCCGAAATATGCAAACACTATAATGTGTAAATGGAATTAAACGCCTAAATCCAAGATGTTTTGGTGTAAAAATTAGTTTTTTTTAGAATGTTGGAATTTTCTGCAACAAGAATTTATGAAAGAAAATGTGTTACTTTGTATCTGAAGAATTGGTATTGTTTATCTTCAGTTTGTATGGTTAAAGTCAAAAATATAGCTACTTCCGGTAACATCGATTTCTATTCGGCAAATACAAGTTCAGAATTGCCTTTGCCATTGGTCGATGGTGGTATTGCTGCGGGTTTTCCAAGTCCGGCCCAGGATTATATCGACCTGAAAATTGATCTGAACAAGGAATTGATTGCTAATCCGTCCAGCACTTTCTATGGTCGGGTGAAGGGTACTTCCATGCAAGATGCCGGAATTATGGACGGCGACATTTTAGTGATTGATAAAAGTCTCGAACCACAGGACGGTGACACAGCGGTATGTTTTCTTGATGGAGAGTTTACATTGAAATACATTAAGATTGAAGCCGATGCTGTTTACCTGATTCCTGCTAACAGAAAATTTCAGCCTATTAAAGTGACTGAAGAAAATAACTTTTGCATATGGGGAGTTGTTACTTATTCTATCAAAAATCATAAGAACTCCCACCCCCTAAAGGGGAATAAGAGATAATTCTTGCGATATTTACAAATATGAATAAGAATAAAATAGGCTTGTCGATAGTAACTTTAGTTCCCCTTTAGGGGTTTTTTATTATGTTCGGTTTAATCGATTGCAATAATTTCTACGCTTCGTGCGAGCGAGTTTTTAATCCGTTGCTCAATGGCAAGCCTGTAGTTATTCTTTCTAATAACGACGGTTGTGTTATTGCGCGCTCTGCCGAAGCTAAAGCGTTGGGAATCCCCATGGGCGAGCCGGCATATAAACTAAAGGAGCTGATTGAAAAGAATCAGGTTCAAGTTTTTTCGTCTAATTACGTGTTGTATGGCGATATGTCACAACGGGTAATGAATACCATTGCTACGTTTGCTCCCGATATGGAAATATATTCCATCGACGAAGCATTCTTGTTACTCGAAGGATTTGAAAATATTGATTTGAGAACTTATGGCGATAAAATTGTGCGGACTACAACCCGCAACACCGGAATTCCCGTGAGTTTGGGGATTGCACCAAGCAAAACGCTGGCAAAAGTGGCCAATAAGTTTGCCAAAAAATATCCCAACTACAACGGAGTTTGTATAATCGATACAGAGGAAAAACGCGAAAAAGCACTGAAACTCCTGAGTATTGGTGATGTTTGGGGGATTGGGAGGCAATATTCAAAGAAGTTGGAGTATTACAGTGTAAATACGGCCTGGGATTTTACGCAACGAACCAAAAGTTGGGTACGGCATACCATGGGTGTCACGGGTGAACGTACGTGGTTGGAATTGCGCGGCACACCTTGTGTTAAAATAGATAGGTCGATTACCAAAAAATCAATTTGTACTTCGCGTAGTTTTGGTGAACGGCTGACTGAGCTGGCTTCGGTTTCGGAAGCGGTGGCTAATTTTGCTGCTTCATGTGCCGAAAAATTGCGGAAGCAACACTCCTTGGCTTCGGTTATTATGGTTTTTTTATATACCAATCCTCATGCCAGCAATCAGCCGCAATACTCTAAACAAACGGTTATGGAACTGCCTGTTCCGACCAATGATACCACTGAGTTAGTTCATTTTGCGCTTCGTGGGTTGAAATCTATATTTGCAGAAGGCTACCGATTTAAAAAAGCAGGGGTAATTGTCAGTGAAATTGTACCCGAACGTCCGATGCAAGGTGATTTGTTCGATACACGAGACCGTGAGAAATACAATAAAATTATGGGTGTGATGGATAATCTTAATGCTTCATACGGGAAGCAGAAAGTCAAAATTGCTGCACAGGGCTTCGACAGGAAGTGGAAATTGAAAAACGAGAAACTTTCACCATGCTACACCACCAAATTGAATGATGTGCTGGTGGTAAAGGCAGAAGAAAAATAGATTGTTGTAGTCTCTCGATGGTTATGAGCATCCGGTTCTTTAAGAATGAGTCAACATTTCATTTTTCCAGTATTTTCTTTAGGTTTTGTAAACTCTGTTCGAGGTCTTTGCCCAGCATTTTTTGCAATACGGATTTTAGAATATTCATTGGAAATTTCGATTTGCTCTGAAAGTCCCATTCTACATTTGTTTTGTCTGCCGAAACAGATTCGAGAATAAATGATGCTTTTGCCACATTTTTCATGGGGCGCTTAAACCGGATTTCAAATTCAATCTTTTTATTTTTGTCAACTTCAATGAGTTCTTCTTCTCCGGCTCCTACGTTTTTCATGGTACTGCTGTCCCAGATATAAATAAATCCAGGTTCGCCATCCGTTCCTCTGAATTCCTTATGCATGTTAGGATCAGCCATGTTCCAGACACTGAAATTATCCAAATTGCGCATAAACCGGAGGTATTCAAAAACCTCTTTTAAAGGTTTGTTGACGATAACAGAACGATCGATATTCACTTCTTTTCTGATAAGCAGGGCTACAATTATGATCGAAACCACAATTGATGCAATTACAATAAGTGATGTTGTCATAGTCTTGGTATTTTTAGGTGTTAGGTTTTTAGTTTATTTCGATACATTAACATTAATATACGTTATAATGCTTTTTTCTGTGCTTTAGTTCACTAAAAAGTGTGAAAAGCATTCAACTTATTCTAATTGATACATTGAAGCTATGTAGTTTAGTATTACCCACAAAAGTACTTGATGACATGGGCGATATAGAAGTATTTAAAGTTAGCTTCGGAGATGAACTGGAAATCCCCGAACTAAAAACCGATTTGTCTTTGCTAACTGATGACGAAGAGAGTGAATTTAAGAGGATGCAAAAGAAATGCCAATACTATGATAGAAAATAATTACCCTCGTTTCTCGAGCGTGAAACAAAACCGCTGCAATTAATTTTGTGGCGGTTTTCTTTTTAATAAAAATAATTGATAAAATGCTTTCGTAATAAACAAAAGTTTATTGTCTTTGTGGTATCAAAAAAAGGATAATTAATAACAAGAAAAATATGAACGAATATGTATCAAAAGAAAGACGAAGACTTGAAAAAGGGTTGCTAATGTATCTGCGAAAATACAGATTTTATTGAGCAAGATTTAAAAGAATTAGCGACTTAAACACAATCATTGATGAGATTGTAAACGAATTAAAAAAAGATGTTTAACTTCAAAATCCTCCACGGACAAAGGGCAGGATTAAAAAATAATATGACAATGACAACAAAAGAAAAATTTGAACAACTGAAAGAGTTGGAACTAAAGGCAAAAACCAAAAAGGAGCTTGACAGTATCCAGTTAGAGTTTGACCAATTGGCAACAGTAGACCCCGATGGGTTTGAAGACGCTTTTATCGAAAGTGCAAAACAGACACTAAAAGCCGTAAAACAGCTAAAGGTAAAAGAGCAGATAAAAGAAATGCAGGAAATTGTATCAATGTCGTTTATTGCAAAAACTTACTTCAGCAAAACAAAAAGCTGGATGAGTCAGCGTATAAACGAATTGAATGTAAACGGAAAGCCCGCTCAGTTTACCCCTGAGGAAATAAATATCCTGAACGAAGCTTTTAAGGACATTTCTAAAAAAGTAGGTGAGTTTCGCATTTCGTATTAAACTCAATAATTATTTCAACCGCCCGGGTATTAATTTATCAGGGCGGTTTTATTGTATGTAAAGACATGAAAAAAGCCTACGAATGTATGTAAATACGTATGTAGGCTTTTTAATTGATTGATATTCAATTGATTGAAAGTCGATAAGTGACCGCGACAGGATTCAAACCTGTAACCCCCACATCCGTAGTGTGGTACTCTATTCAGTTGAGCTACGCAGCCATTGCTTTGTTTTGCGAGTGCAAAGATAGTGCTATTTTTCAATTCGGCAAAGAAAAAATAAGAAAAAGTTCCACCAAGCACAAGTTTCAAGTCACAAGTTACATGTTATGAGCAAGTAACAAACCAAAGAAATTGAAAAATATTTCAATTTCAAATCCTCAATTTCACCATTCTTACCACTTGCCTGCATACTTCTTATACTTACACAATAGCAAAGTCTAATTGCTTTTTATCCAGATTGGCTTTTGCCACTTTTACGGTAATTTCGTCGCCCAATTGGTACTTTTTATGGAAGCGACGACCGACCAGACAGTAATTTTTATCATCAAAAGTGTAATAATCATCATCTAAATCGCGGATTGGCACCATGCCTTCGCATTTATTTTCGATTAGCTCTACGTAAATTCCCCATTCGGTAACACCTGAAATAACACCATCGAATACTTGCCCGATGCGGTCGGACATAAATTCAACTTGTTTGTATTTAATAGAAGCGCGCTCAGCATTGGAGGCTAGTTGCTCCATATCGGAGCTATGTTGGCAATATTCTTCATATTCAGAGGCATTTACACTACGTCCGCCATCAGCGTATTTCTCAAGCAGGCGATGAACCATCATATCGGGATAACGGCGTATTGGCGAAGTGAAATGCGTATAAAAATCAAAAGCCAGCCCATAATGTCCCATATTCGCAGTAGAATAAATAGCTTTAGCCATGGATCGGATAGCCAATGTTTCAATCAGATTTTGTTCTTTCTTACCCTGAACTTCATCCAACAAATGATTAATGGAACTGGAAACAGCCGCTTGTTTACCGGTGGTTTTGAGAGTATATCCAAAACGTTTGATAAAGGCAGCAAAATTATTCAGCTTATCGGGATTCGGCACATCGTGAATACGATAGACAAATGTTTTGGCTTTTTGACCTTTACCCGGTCTGCCTATATGAGTTGCCACTGTTTTATTAGCAAGCAACATAAATTCTTCAATCAACTTGTTGGCATCTTTTTGCTCTTTAAAGAATACTGATATCGGTTTTCCTGTCGAATCAATATCGAACCGAACTTCTACCCTGTCAAAGGCAATTGCTCCTTCCTGAAAACGCTTTTCCCGAAGAATTTTTGCCAATCGGTCGAGGGTTAGAATATCCACTTTAAAATCGCCCTCACCGGTTTCAATTACCGCTTGCGCTTCTTCGTAGGTAAAACGGCGATTGCTGCAAGTTACAGTTTTCGCAATTTCGTAATGTTGGATTTCAGCTTTATCGTTCATTTGAAACAATACCGAATAGGTCAGCTTATCTTCATTTGGGCGTAGCGAGCAAATGCCGTTCGACAAATGTTCTGGTAACATAGGAATGGTTCTGTCAACTAAATATACAGACGTAGCTCTTTCCCTGCCTTCCTGTTCAATGATACTATCCGGACGAACGTAATGGGTTACATCGGCAATATGAACACCCACTTCCCAAAGCCCGTTATTCAATTTGCGCAACGACAGGGCATCATCAAAATCCTTGGCATCGCGTGGGTCAATGGTAAATGTAGTCACATTTCGCATATCAATACGTCTGGCAACTTCCTCGGGTGTAATTCCGGCATCAATTTTCAGGGCTGCAGCTTCCACTTCTGAGGGATATTTATACGGCAAACCGAACTCCGCCAAAATAGCATGCATTTCAGTTGTATTATCTCCTTTTTCACCCAACACATCTATTACCTCACCAACAGGATTTTTCAGATTCGGTTCCCAAGCCATCAATTTCACAACAGCTTTCTGACCATTTTTACCTCCATTGAGTTTGCTTTTGGGAATAAATATATCGTTGGTCAATACTTTATTATCTGAAATGAGAAAGGCAAAATTCTCCGATACTTGCAAGATTCCAACGAAAGTGTCTTTGGCGCGTTTGATAATCTCTACCACTTCACCTTCAGGCATTTGTCCACGGCGATGCGCATACAGATAAACCTTCACTTTATCGTTCAGAAAAGCATGATTAGTTTTGCGCTCCGGAATAAATACCGGTTCGCCGCCATCATCGGGAATAAGATATGTTTTCACGCCCTGACGGTCAATAATTCCTTCTATATGACCACCGCGTGAATTGACTTTAAATTTCCCGCGCGAAATTTCCACCAGAAAATCTTCGTCCAGCAATTCGTACAACAATTGATTGATAAATATGCGCTGTGATTCGGATTTTATATCCAGCAATGTCGAAATTTGTTTGTAATTGAACGTTTTCTCTGCATTTTCGTTAAATACATTGGTTATATTGCGTACCAATTCTTTCTTATTCATTTTGGTACTTTGTGACGAGCGATTCTTTTTGGACATGATTCTGTAGTTTGATTGTTTGAAAAAGCTATTCTATATTTAGAATTTACAACTTCTTGCAAATATACAACTTTAGGTTAACTTGATTTGTTCTAATTGAAAAAATATGTATTTGATATTACAATTAGTGTTAGCAAGGGATGTATTATCCGATACTACACTTCAATCACAGGCTTGTTTATCGGCAAATTATTAGTATTTTCGCAGCCGCTTAAATGGAGCAAAAAACGCATAATGAGAAAGAAGATTGCATTTATCATAAATCCAATTTCGGGAACAGCCAGAAAAGAAGTGCTCCCCAATTTAATTCAACAGAAGTTGGACGCCACGCTGTTTGACTACGAGATTGTTTTTACGGAATATCGTGGTCACGGAACAATACTGGCTAAATCTTTTATTGAAAGAAATTTTGACCATATTATTGCTGTAGGTGGCGATGGAACGGTTAATGAAATTGCACAAGCTCTTGTTCACACCAATTGCTCGCTTGGAATAATTCCAATCGGTTCAGGAAACGGTCTTGCACGCCACCTGGGCATCCCCATGAATAGTCTAAAAGCGATTGAGCAGCTCAATCATTCCGAATCCATTCTTATAGATTATGGAATTGTAAACGGAAGACCATTTTTCTGCACATGTGGCACAGGATTCGATGCATATGTCAGCACTGAATTTGCAAAAGGGCATAAACGTGGAATCATGAGCTATATTGAGAAAATCATCACCGGATATTTCAGTTACAAATCGCAAAATTGCCACATTATTGGCAATGGCATCGATCTTAACACGAAAGCCTTTGTAATGACTTTTGCCAACGCTTCGCAATGGGGAAATAACGCTTATATTGCACCGCTGGCAAGTGTTCAGGACGGCAAACTGGATATTTCAATCATGAGTAATTTTCCTATCATTGCCATTCCTACTTTAGCATTACAACTTTTCACAAAAACAATTGACAAAGATTTATTCATGACCACATTGCGCTCGGATGAAATTATGTTGACACGCGAAGAACCAGGTCCTTTTCATTACGATGGGGAACCTTATGAGGAAGGAACTGAAATCAGAATAAAAACAATTCCCGATGGATTGAAAGTGTTGGTAAAAAAACGATTTTAAAAAGACTTGAAGAATTCTATTCAATACTCAATAACCGACCGGTTTGCTGATCAACAAGCACTTTAATATTTCGCTGTTTAAACAAATTATCCGGAAGTGGAACAACTTTTCCAAACTGAGGTACAAAGAACTGTCCACTGAAATTTGTATTCACACCGTCACCAATTGATACTTCGGTAGAGGCAGGCAATATATAATAAAGTCCGGGTTTCTCAATTTTCGCTTTTAGGTTGGCAGCACTTTGGGGAACAACTTGTGGCTTAAGGGTTATGTAATACGGCATTCCACTTAAATCATCAGCTGCAACAAGTCCTCTTAACGCTGACAGTCTGAAAAGAACTTCATTATTTACCGCCGTAGAAGGAGTTAACTGAATTTTTTGAACCTGAACTTCTACATTTGTACTCCCAATAAACAACTCGGTGAGTTGACGCTCCATTTTATCAAGTCCTTGTAGCATCAACTTCATAGAAGCACCATCTGCAGGCAGTTTTTCCACATCGGCAGTAAGCAGACTCAAACGGCTTTCGCGAATGCGATAAATTTGCTTGGCAGCACCTTCTGCTAATTTCGCTTCAGAACCAGCCATCATGTATTCTTCTCCCAGCGGAAGCAAATTACCTGCAGGGTCATTATCGATATGAATGGTTTGATTTTCATTTATCGTTTTCTCAGTAAGGACAGGTACATTTATGCCACACAGAATGCCTTGTTCGTTAACACACAAATGTGATAATTGTGAACTTTCGTTCGGAACAATCTGATAGGTCCGAGTTGAATCGGGAACAGCAATGGTTTTCACCGATACCGATTTCAAACGGCATGTTGTTTTTTCTTCAATTATAACGTTGCTTGTAGCCAGATATCGCTCCGAGTAGCGATAATAAACGCCTGGTTTCTGATTCACTTTCTCGATTTCAACTTCGACACAAAGTTTCGATTTCGGTAAAGAATATACTATTGCAGGTTGCCCTTCAGTCAATACAAAAGGTTTTTGGGCAGGAACTAAAACAGTTGACGCAAACAATATGAAAAATAAAATCAGCTTTTTCATTGCAATCCAAAGTATTAAGTCAGTTTAAAAACTAATATTGTTTCAATTATTTCTTGGCCTTAGCCTTCGATGTTTTTGGTTTTGTTGCGGCTTTTGGTTTAACCTTTGGCTCGGGTTTTACAGATGAAGTTTTACGTCCGAATGGTTTCTTTTTGTTCGCCGCTTCGGGTTGGGCAGCCATCAGTTCCTGACATCTTTCAAGTGTCAGTGTTAATGGATCAGTTCCTTTCGGGAAAATCTTATAATTCACTTTATCGCAGGTAAAATAAGGTCCAAAACGACCATTTAACACCTGAATCTCACCATTTTCACCCAGAGTTTGAATGATACGGTTTTTCTCAACCTCACGTTTTTCCTCAATAATTTCAATGGCACGTTCTGTAGAAACCTCCATTGGGTCATCAGTTTTTGGCAACGAATAAAAAGTAGAATCATGACGAATATACGGTCCGAAACGGCCTATAGCCACTGTCATTGCTTTTCCTTCGAATTCACCTATCTGGCGCGGGAGTTTGAATAATTCCAATGCTTCTTCCAGTGTAATACTTTCGATAGATTGTTCTTTACGAAGCGAAGCAAAAACTGGTTTCTCTTCCTCTTCAACCGTTCCAATCTGAGCCAATGGTCCGTATTTACCAATTTTCACCGAAAGCTGACGCCCTGTTGCCGGATCTACACCCAAAATTCGTTCACCAACCTGGCGTTCCGAATTTTTCATGGTATCCTCTACAATCGGGTGGAATTTTTTGTAGAATTTGTCAATGGCAACAGTCCATTTAATATCACCATCGGCAATGTTGTCAAATTCCTTTTCAACCTCAGCTGTAAAGTTATAATTCAGAATGCCCGGGAAATATTCTGTCAGAAAGTCGTTCACCACTGTGCCTATATCTGTTGGGAACAGTTTCGATTTTTCAGCTCCTGTATTTTCTTCTTTTATTTTATCGGTAATTTTTCCGGCTTTCAACTTCAACACATTGTACTCGCGTTTTTCGGCCGAACGATCGCCTTTCTCAACATAAGAACGATTTTGAATGGTAGATATTGTTGGTGCATAAGTAGAAGGACGACCTATTCCCAATTCTTCCATTTTGCGTACCAGGCTGGCTTCGCCGTAACGTGGTGGTTTTTGAGAGAAACGTTCCTGCGCAATAATTTCAACCGACTGGAGTTTTTCTCCGTTATTCATAGCCGGCAACAACGATTCATTTTCTGCATCAATATCGTCGTCGGTCGATTCCATATATACTTTCAGGAAACCATCGAAAACAATCACTTCGCCCGAAGAGATGAACTGTAGTTGACTTTCCGAAACACTTATATAAATAGATGTTTTTTCCAGTTCAGCATCAGCCATTTGCGATGCAATGGTGCGTTTCCAAATTAATTCATACAAACGTTTTTCCTGAGCAGTTCCATCTGCAGTATGCGCATTCATATACGAAGGACGAATGGCCTCATGCGCTTCCTGTGCTCCTTTGGTTTTGGTATTGAACTTGCGGATATGGACGTATTTTTCACCTGCCATGCTGATAATCTCAGCTTTGGAAGTTCCTAATGCCAAATCCGACAAGTTTACCGAGTCGGTACGCATGTAAGTAATCTTTCCAGCTTCGTACAACCGCTGAGCCACTTGCATGGTTTGCGCTACAGAGAATCCCAACTTACGTGCGGCTTCCTGTTGAAGTGTAGAAGTGGTAAAAGGTGGTGCAGGGGATTTTTTTGCAGGCTTAGTAATAATATTGTCAACGCTGAATTGCGCGTTTTTACAAGTTTCAAGAAATGCCTGAGCTTCAACTTTGGTAGCAAAACGTTGTTGGAGTTCAGCTTTCAGTTCCACCGGTTTTCCATTTATATCTACTGAAGTAAAAACAGCACTTACGCGGTAGTTTGCTTCAGCTGTAAACTGATTGATTTCTCGTTCACGTTCCACAATCAGACGAACGGCAACCGATTGTACACGTCCAGCAGATAATGACGGACGAACTTTGCGCCACAAAATAGGAGAAAGTTCGAAACCCACGATTCTGTCCAACACCCGACGGGCTTGTTGTGCATCAACCAGATTTACATCAATATCGCGCGGATTTTCAATAGCGTGAAGAATAGCATCCTTCGTAATTTCGTGAAAAACAATGCGGCGGGTATTGTCTTTTTTCAGTTTCAGTTCTTCGTATAAGTGCCAGGCAATAGCTTCCCCTTCGCGGTCCTCATCGGAAGCAAGCCAAATCGTTTCTGATTCCTTGGTTGCTTTTTTCAGTTCTGATACAAGTTTTTTCTTGTCGGAAGAAACCACATACTGCGGTTCGTAGTTATTTTCAAAATCAATACCAATTCCTTTTTCAGCCAAATCGCGAATATGCCCGAAACTGGACATAACATGATAGTCTTTTCCGAGAAATTTTTCTATGGTTTTTGCTTTGGCGGGTGACTCTACTATGACAAGATTTTTGGACATAAATCAATTAGTTAAGTGAATGTTGGTTCAAATCGGGTGCAAAATAACAAAAACATGTAGGTACGAGCCAAATTTTCAGCACATTATTTTTGTTTTTTATTGATTTGAGCTTTAAAATGATTGAAATCTGTCATATTACTATATTTCAAACAGAGCTCTGCTTGTATAATATCTTTATCACTTCTGAAATCGATACAAACGAATAACCTGTATTTCATAAATAAATATGAAATAAAATATGAGAATTAAGTAATAAATGGAATTGTATTCTCAGCTATCTTTCATGTAATCTGGCATTAACCAGTTTTTACCGCTTACTACCTAAACTATTGGTGTAGGTTGAAGGATTTGAGTTCGGTCAAGCGTCTATAACTTGGTTGATTTTTGATTCGCTTAACCGTGGTTAGAAGGATGTTTCAAACCTTGTATATTCAACTATAATATGGAATGTAAAATTTTACGGTATCAAGAAATGTATCTATGAGTATTTTCTTTGTAAATTCAATAATTCTCAGTAAAATAATTAACGGAACGCAAACAAGAACCACATATTTACGAGAGTATTCACTACTTATTCATTTTAATTAATTGCTCATTTATATTTAATGCAAATCGGAGTGAATCGTTCTGTAATAAGGGGCTACAAATACTTTTTTGCTTTTTATTCTCTCTAATGTCAATGTTTGCCAAATCCAGTAAAGAATAAAAAACAACGGAAGATGTAATGCTTTTATTCGCATTTTCAATTATACTAGTTTTCTTTTGAGGGAATAATTGATTGAACTTTTCTGAAGTCCAAACAAAAAATGGAACATGAACTTCGGAAATGGTAGGTGATATACCGCCATGTAATACTCGCCCTTTTTCAAATAAGTTTTCCCCATGATCGGAAATATATACCAGAGAACTGACACCTTTTTTTTTGCTTATTTTAGCAATGGTGTTCGACAAAAAATAATCGGTGTAAAGAATGGAATTATCATACGAATTTATCAGTTTATCTTTATTTTGCACATCAATCACCCCATAACTGAAAGTGCCTTCCAAACTGGGTTGAAATTTGTTAAAAGCTAAAGGGTATCGGTTATCATATCGATAATGACTTCCCATAGTATGAATTACTATGAATTGTTTCTTTTCTTTCTTAGCAAGAATTTTATCAAGATAAACCCACAATTTTTCATCAAAATTATCCGAAGAATTGTTCTTTTTTGCAACAAAAAAACACTGTCTCGTTTTTTTTACAACCCGTTGAATAAAAGTATCTCCAACAGACTGATTGGCGATCCAATATGTTGAAAATCCCGCTTCGTCAAAGGCATCAATAATACTTTTTTCTTTTGTAAATAATTTGAAATTTTCTGCCGTTGCACGAGTCAGGAGGATTGGTAAAGATGTTCGGGTTTCATTTGCCTCTGAATAAACATCGCTGAAAGAAACTAAATTAGTTATTTTTGATAACAAGGGACTGGTTATTCGAGTGTAATTATTTATAGAGAAATTAGCATATCTGGCCGTTTCGCCAATGACCAATACATAAATCTCTTTTTCATTAGTCCTGACTATTTGTTTTGCTCCGAAAGAAAAATGCTCAACATCAGCCGATGTCTTTTTTATTGTCTGATGCTGTTTTATTCCTTCATTAATTGAATATAGGATGTCATAAGGATAAATTTCTTCGAACTTTTGCATAAAAGATCTATTCGTAGAATTAAATACATCTTTTGTATCAGGCACTATTTTTGAATTTAATGCAAAAAAATACAAATATAACGAAGACAATAAGAGCAGGCATAATGATGTCACTACAAGTCTTCTCTTTTTTGTAAATAAATCAAGATCTTTAGATAGTTGGCTAACGCCGAAAAAATAAACAAGATAAACAAGTAAATATGCAAATATCAATAATTTTATTGATCCTAATAATTCAGAAGACTCGTTGAAATCTGTTTGCAAAATCAACAACATAAATCCGGGACTTACTGTCTCCTTATTCAAATAAATATCAGCTATTTCTAAAGGTGCAATAAGAACAAAAATACCATTAATCAGAAATGATGAACGGACTTTAAATATCAAAAAAGGGATAAGAAAAAAAATGATTGAAATACTAAAGAATATAATTTGTTTTGTATAGTTTCCGCTGAGTGAGCTGCCAAAAAAAATATAAAACAGATTTGGAGACAAACAGATTGCGCTTAAGAATACAAACAGAAATATGTCTTTTCTATTCATCCTTACAAAAAGGAGAATTTTTTCAAAAAAAATGAACATATTTGAATAGTTAAAGTGTGACATATTTGGTTGTGTCTATTTATTTTAATACATTCATCTTCACTAGGAGTCATTAATTCAGTTCGACACAGAGTAAAGATGGGCGATTTTCTATTCGGCTGATTGTGGTTAAAAGAAAGTTTTTATACCTTGTGAATCAAAACTATTTACTTGTAACTACTTATACCACAATTGTAATATCAACATCCTAATTCCGTATATTGAAAAAGCCTGTCCGGCTTTCGGGACAGGCTTTTTCTATTTATCAGTTATTCAGAAGCACTCGTTTTGCAACTTGTTCTCCATTTTTCATTGTCATTTTTACTAGATACATTCCTTGTGAATAACCCAACAAACTAATTGTAGTCTCGGTAATGTTTTCTATTTTTTTACTTTGCAATACAAGTCCGGTAATGCCAACCACCTCTACGCTCATTGCTTGTGCAAAATGCAGCTGTACCTTATCAGTAGTAAAAGTTGGATAAATTCTCACTCCATCGAAAGATTGACTTTCAATATTGGTTCCAAATTCAAGGATGGCGGCCTTTATTTCACCCGGTTGTTCCAATAAACTATATTTATATGCAGCAGTTCCTCCTAATGAATAACCTGAAGCTGTAACTGTTTTATTAGAACCAACATTTGCATCGGCAAATTCTCCTGTTCCTGAAACAATTG
>Ga0118677_10010672_pt1 | contig 13982 bp, 12 predicted proteins | sample AliMusrvi5mmetaG_FD_86154 | JGI IMG/M metagenome (GOLD analysis project Ga0118677, IMG submission 86154) | reverse complement strand
CATGTTCGATAACTGTTCGCCCGTTGATGCTGATGCGCCCTTCGCTCGGGCTCATGTAGCCGCCAACCGCCTTGAGCAGCGACGACTTGCCGCAGCCGGAGGGGCCGAGAAGAACGAGTCTGTCAGAGGTGTTGACGCTGAAGCTGACCCGCTCGGTCGCGGTTACCAGAGTCATCGGCGTTTTGTATTGAAGAGTCACGGACTCTACATTCAACAAGGGTGCCCCGGCACCAGCGACGGCGCTGGTCGAGTCTCCACATGCGTGCGCAACGCTCATGTCAGTTCCCTTTCAGATCCAGCGATGACGGCAGGTAGTAGTCTGACCACGCCTTCGGCATTGTCTTCAGAGTTCCTATTTTGTAGAGGTGCGCTGCGAACTTCATCGTACCCTGGGGCGCGGTTCCCCAATCCATCATTCCCGGTTGCTTCAGCATATCGAGGATATCGTCGGTACTCATCTTGTCGTTGGTGAGCTCCCGGTAGATTTCGGCTGCAGCGCGCGTATCCTTACGGATAAAGTCGATAGCCTCGACGCTTGCGGCCCGGATTGCGGCAATTATTTTCGGGTTGGCATCGGCAAATTTGGTGGTGGTGAAGAACTGTGACTGAGTCAGGGGACCACCGATGATTTCGGGTGAAGTCGCCACGACGTGCGCACCCTTGATCTTCTTGAGTTCGATGTATCCGTATGGCGGCACGGTAAAGTGATTCGCAATCTCGTGCTGCGGGTTCGACATGGCGCCCACGGCATCCGGGTGGCCAAGCTGGACAGTATTGGCGTCGAAGTGCGTGGTATTCTCTTGTCCATACATCTTAGCAGCGGCCATCTGAAGCAGTATCGCCTGCGTCGAGACCTTGACGGTTGGTACGGCGATCTTGTCGTTAGGGCCGATGTCTTTCAGAGTTTTTATATTGGGATTGCGCGAGATCAGGGCTACCGGAAGCGCAGAGTTTGCCGCGATTCCCTTGACCTTGCCCTTGGTACGGTCCCAGAGCAGCAGCAGATTGCCGACGCCGGTGTTGACGACATCTACATTCCCGGCCAGCAGCGCATCAGTCTGCGCGCCGCCGCTGTTAAATTTCAGCCAGTTGACCTTGACACCGGAGGCACCCAGCTTCTGCGCCTGCTTTTCGATCAGTTGCTGTTTTTCCATTACCAGCGAAGGGAGATACACAATCCCTGGCTGGCGGGTGATAGATATGTCGGTTTTCTCCTGAGCATAGGTGGACGTGGTCGCGATCACTAACCCAGTAACAGCGATGGCAAGAGCAAACAGCTTCCGATGGTGGTTCATGTTGCCTCCTTTGTTTGTGGCCTTTAGAGTCGCACCGGCAGAGCCGGTGGTTGCATTTAATATTCAAGGCGGCGAAGATGATAGCGCTGTCATAATATGTTGTCAACTGTTATTTATAAGTGGATAGACATAATTAGACTGCGCCATTTTATGCCATATTTTATAGCTAATTACGGTGTTTATGTATTCAATGTACTGTATCGATCGGCAATTAATAATACTTGTTATCGCTGTCATAATTCACTAATTTCTGTTGCGGTCAAAATATATTTATGCCAGAATGCAGTGTCAATGTATGAGGCGTAGTGCTGGAGGCGTCAATGTCACAATTCCCTGAAAAATCGGCAACCGTAACCGGATCAAGCCGATCGACCGGCAGTATTACTTTGGAAGATGTCGCCAAACTGGCTGGCGTTTCACCGATTACAGTTTCACGGGTAATCAACTACCCTGAAAAAGTGGCGCAAAAGACCATCGATAAAGTTCAGCAGGCCATTGAACGAACCGGATATGTGCCAAACATGCTCGCGGGCGGACTCGCCTCCAGCCGAAGCATGCTCGTTGCCGCGATTGTTCCGTCCATTGAAAACTCGATATTTGCGGAAACCATTCAGCACTTCAGCGACCGTTTGTGGGAAGCCGGCTATCAGGTTCTCCTTGGAGTTTCCGGTTATCCGGCCATCCGTGAAGATGCCCTTCTGTCGGCTATTCTCAGCCGACGTCCCGATGCCATCTTTCTGACCGGCATTGAGCATTCTGCCGATAGTCGGCGCAAATTGCTGGCAGCCAAAATACCCTTGGTGGAAACCTGGGATATTTCTCCCTCTCCGCTGGATATTATTGTCGGGTTCTCGCATATCAAGGTGGGGCAAGCCGTCGCGGATTATCTGATTGGCAAGGGGTACAGAAATATCGGGATGGTAACGGCCGATGACCAACGCGCAGCGGTTCGCCGCCACGGGTTTCTGTCTGCTTTAGCCAGGCACGGCATCACCAATGTTCCTGTCAGCCTGGTTCAGGCACCGACAAATCTGAGACAAGGTCGCTCCGGGCTTTCAAAACTACTTGATGGAGGATTCGGTTCAGGAGCAATATTTTGCAGTTCGGACATTCTCGCTCAGGGTGTGCTCGCCGAGGCCCAGTCACGCAAGTTGTCAATCCCGGGAGAATTGGCCATCATGGGGTTTGCGGATCAAAAGTTTGCAGCTCATACCTTCCCTACGTTATCCACCGTGCGAATCGATCGGGTCGCCATTGGTGTTAAAGCTGCTGAAGCTTTGTTGGCAAGAATACAAGGCCAAACTGACCTGGAAAGAGTGGTAGATGTCGGTTTCGAGATAATAGAGCGTGAAACTACGTGAAACAAGATATATCAGTAGTACTCTTCATCATACACGGGCACTTCATCCAGAAAACCGGCACAACCGGCTGCAGATCTCAAAGCTACATCCACATCGGCGATCAACCGCTCTCGATCCTTGGGATAGCTCCCTGCCAGATTGAGGAAATTGGATACATGATTCGAGCGCAGGATAGTACGGGCGGGGTGCAGATTTACCAGCATTTCGCGGGCCTCCAGGATCAATTCACGGCGGGTGCATTGTTCAAGCGCTCGGATAAAGTCATCGTTGTGTCGGAGAAACATGGTCAGGAGCGAAAAATATTCCGGATTTACGAGGTTTATCCAGGACGCAGTGCCCCGGGCGTGTTCCATGCTGCGATCTTTACCGGCCAAACCCAATATAGCCGTCACAGATAGTTTGATTCCTGCCTTCCGCGCCTTGAGCGCCAACTCTGCCATCCGGCAGGAATCAAAGCCTTTATTGATGACTTTGAGCGTCTCGTCATCCCCCGACTCCAGTCCGAAGTAGAGAACCCTCAGCCGCTTACCCCGCAGGATTATCAGCTGTTCGGAGCTCTTTGTTGTCAGGCTGTTGGGAGAAGCATAGGAAGCAACTCGTGTCAGGCCGGAAAAAGTTGCCGTCAGGGCATCGAGAATTGTGCAGAGGCTGTCGAACGGGTATATAAGCGCATCGCCATCAGCCAGAAAAACCCGATCTATACGAGAACGATAGCCTGCCGGTATCTCGGCGATTTCGGCCAGAATCTCCTGCACCGGGCGAATGTGAAATCGCTTGCCCTTGTACATCCCGCAGAAGGTGCAATGATTCTGGGAGCACCCCACCGTAATCTGGAAGATCAGGCTGCGCGCCTCACCGGGAGGCCGGAATAAAGGTTCTATATACTGTGGCATGGTCGAATATACCTTATCAAAAAAACATTGCTATTCTGTAGACCGGTCCGGTGGAATCATAGCTTCACATGGGACCTTGGTCTGGCAGAGCCCGCAGCCAAGCTGTGCAACACCGTACTCTTCGGAAAGCTTCTGCGGTACAGTGCCATAGACAAATTCGCGGCATCGATGCTTGTCGTGCCCCTCAAAGGAGATGGCGCCAACCGGACAGCGGGCGATACAGGCCCCGCAGCTTCCGTTGCGGTGATATAAGCAGTTATAGCGGTGGTCTGCGGCGGAACGGCCGGCAGGCAAGAGTTTAAGATCGGTGATCACACTGCCGCAACGGTGGGCAATCCCTCTACTTGTAATAAGACCGTCGCTCAGGCTGAAAGTACCCAGACCGGCTGCATAGGCGGCATGGCGCTCTGACCAGGTAGAGGCGATGCCGACCGGTGTATCCCCAAGCTCCTGCCAGAGTGGCGAATACTGGGGCGCCACGGCCCTATGGCCCAAACCTTCCAGCCATGCCACAAGATGCCTTCGTAATTCCGCGTTGACGGCTTCTCCGTGTGTACGGGTCAGCGTCCATTCACGCGACGGCCAATCAGCCTGTTTGCGATTGCTCTCACGTACGGCAAGAGCAATCGGCAGCACCCAACTAATGACCGATGCGGCCTCCGGCAACAGTTCAGCAGGCAGAAGGTGGAACGGGCCGATGATCCTCTTATAATCTGCGAAAATAGGATCTGCAGCCGAAGTGAAGCCGACCAGCGGTTCGTCCATATATGGGCTGTCGCTGTCCGGTAACCGGTTACCCGGATTCCTTGTGACAAAACTCACAATCTCATTCCTGATAAGATCTTCCAAAGTATCAACCCTCGACAATTTTGTATTAAGGTAACACCTGCCGTAATGAGTGTCAACGTGCGGCTAAACATACGTGAGTTTGTCATACTTCCTTTTTTACTTGTTTACCTAATAAGAATCTGTAGAATTACCGAATCTCAATTTATAATCAAGAAGTCAATCCGCAGCCTTTCAGTGCTGTACGGCTTTACTGATGGCTTTTATGGGAGAAAAACTCGTGAATAAACTTCGAACCGGTACCAACATTATCCGCGCACTGCTCATCATGGGGATTTTACTTTCCCTGGCAGGCCTTATCTTCTCTGCTTTCCCGGCAGCACTCAACCGTGTATTGTTAGCCCTTCTCTATTTGATTAACATCTTCACCCTGGTTGCGGTTATCCTGATACTCATCGCTAGAAAACTACCGGTTCGAATCAACCAGATAGCCATGGCGATGAACAGGGCAGCCGGAGGTGAATTATCGGAGCGGGTCACTTTTGAGGGGGAGACAGAGATCTCACATCTGGCCGATAATTTCAACTCCATGATGGAACAGCTTTCCGGTGCAATCACAAAGGTCCACATATCTCTGTCCGAACTGAGAAATATCTCTGCGACCATCGGACAACTCTCTGAAAAAGGAGTTTCCTCGGCTGCCGTGCAGTCCGAATGTCTTAAACGAACAGCCACCGCGATCAGGGAGATAAATCGTTCAATCGCTGATATCTCCAAACCGGTCTACACTCTGTCCAGTCTGTCTACAAGCAACTCTGCCTCCATGGGAGAAATGTCCGGCAGTCTCAAATCAACGACGATGCGACTGGAATCACTCGTTTGTGCGGTGGAGGATGTCAGTTCCTCAATCATAGAAATGGCATCGGCCGTTCGTCAGATAAAAGAGAATGCTGCCATACTCGCGACGGATACCTCCAGAACCGCAAAGCTTGTCAGCGAGATGGACATTGCCATCAGACAGATCGGGTCCAAGTCGATCGATACTTCACAGATAGCCGAGACAGTCAAGACAGATGCAGAAGATGGCTGGAAAGCTGTAGATGCCACAATTACCGGTATAAACGAGATAAAGAAATCGTCCGCTGTCACATTCGATGCCATTGAAAACCTGTCCAAGAGAGTTGCAAATATCGGCAAGATCCTCTCCGTTATCGACGGAGTGGCCGAACAGACAAACCTCTTGGCCCTTAACGCGTCAATTATTGCCGCACAGGCCGGCGAACGGGGCAAAAGCTTTTCGGTAGTCGCCAGTGAGATAAAAGACCTGGCAAAGCGTACCGGAAACCACACAAGAGAAATATCGGAAATAATTCTGGGGGTAAGGGAAGAGACAGAACGCGCCGTAAAAGCGATCACACTTTCAGAAAAGCGAATCGTCGAGGGTAGTAAACTGTCTAATCGCTCCGGGGTGGCTCTGCGCAAGATTGTCGAAGGCATACAGACAGCCAGCAGCCATATGGTTGAGATCAGCAGTACATCTATCAGCCAGGCCGAAGCGAGTGTGGTCATGCAGCAGGCGATGGGTCGTGTCGCTGAAATGGTTGAACAGATCGCCCACGCGACCAATGAGCAGAGTCACGGCAGCGACTTGATTACCTCCTCCGTCAACAGCATGAGAAATCTCACCAGTGAGGTTATGCATGCCATCAACAACCACCAGAATTCTGCCGGCCAGGCTCTTGACGCCAATGAAGAAATCAATAACATGGTTGGTCTGATAGCCGGAGAGTCAATACTCCAATCGGGAAGCTCTCGAAAGATTGAAGAGTCCCTCAAGGAATTTGAGGAGTCAACTGAAGTTCATGTTGCTTCCACAATGGTCATGGATGAGATTTTGATAAAGCTCGCGCATCAGATCAATGGCCTGCAAAACGAGATGGAGCGTTTCAAGGTGAATGTTTAGCGGGAATGGAAAAAGGCCCGCTGCTTTCGCATCGGGCCTTTTTGTTGCCACCGAAAAAAACCAGAACTAGGCGCTTGCTTCCAATGCCCGTTCGTACCCCATGCTGAAGGCCTTCCTGTTCAGTTCGATGAATGCCTCAGGAACGCTGGAAAGAACTGCTTTCTCAGCGTTCTCCCTGGTAACCTGACCGGTCAGAGCCACCATTGCACCAAGAGCAACTATGTTGGCGACAATCTCGCGACCGACATCATTCTTGGCGGTATTGATAATCGGGAAGGAGACCATTTTGAAATTACCGGGTGGTACAATCTTGACCAGGTCGGAATCGATCAAAAGTACGCCTCCCTCCTTGAGGTCGTGGGAATACTTGTTGGCTGCTTCCTGTGTCATGGCCAGCAGGGCATCACACCGGGTGACTTTCGGATAGTCAATCGGGCCGTCGGAAATGATAACTTCCGACTTGGAGGCGCCGCCGCGGGCCTCTGGTCCGTAGCTCTGCGATTGAACGGCCTGTTTGCCCTCGTAGATCGAAGCCGCCTTGGCCATAATGATCCCGGCGGTGATCAGACCCTGCCCACCCGCACCGGAAAACCTGATTTCATATCTTGACATGAATATATCGCTCCTTTTCCTGTAATTATTTCCTTGAAGCCTTGGCACGCTCGATAACCTTGGCGTACTCGGCGGTATACTCCGGCTTGGCCTCTTCCTTGTAGAGAACGCCCGTGAGAATCTTGCCATGCAGTTGTTCGGCGGTCATCTTCTCGGCAGCCTTGACCGGCACGGCAACTTCTTTGAGACGTTTCATCATCTCGATAACCGACTTGTATTTGTTGCGACGACCATAAGTGGTGGGGCAATCGTCGAGAATTTCCACCACAGAAAAACCTTTATGCTGGATCGCTTCAACGATCAACTTGTCGATCTGGTTGGCATGGAAAGCGGTACCACGTGCAACGAAGGTAGCTCCTGCTCCGATGGCCAGTTTGGCAATATCAAAACAGGGGTCAGGATTGCCATAGGGGGTTGTGGATGCCATGTGCCCGGTGGGGGTGGCAGGTGAGAACTGGCCACCGGTCATACCGTAGATATAGTTGTTCATGATGATATAGGTCATGTCGATATTACGGCGACAGGCGTGAATGAAATGGTTGCCACCGATAGCGGTACCGTCTCCGTCGCCCCCGCATAGAATTACATTCATTTCCGGCTTTGCCATCTTGACACCTGTGGCAAAGGCAGCTGCCCGACCGTGCGCAGTGTGCAGAGTGCAGCAATCTATGTAACCGGGGAGACGTGAGGCACAACCAATACCGGAAACAATGGCGGTGTTTTTCATGTCCATCTTAAGGGTATCCATTGCTCGGATAATACCCTTCATGACAATACCGTGACCGCAACCTGGGCACCAAATGTGCGGAAGTTTGCCGGGACGGAGATATTTCTCATAATCAAAAGCCATGGTTATTTAACCTCCTTCATCTTATCAACGATCTGATCCGGATTGATGGGCTCACCATCCACCCGGAAAATACCAAGCACCGGAGCATTACCTTCAATGCATCCCTTGAGAACGCCTGCACACATACCAAGGTTCATCTCAGGCGAAATGAATGCCTTGACTTTCTTGGATATCTCGAGAAGACGCTCCTCGGGGAACGGCCAGAATGTGATAAGGCGGAAGAGCCCTGCCTTGATCCCCTGCTCACGTGCAATATTAACAGCATAACGGGCGGAGCGTGAGGTGGACCCAAAGGCGACTACGACGATCTCCGCGTCATCAACCTTGTATTCTTCCCATTTCATGATGTCGGCTCTGTTGGCCTCCACTTTGCGAACTTGCCGTTCTTCCTCAGCCTGGACGATTTCGGCCTTGGTTGTCGGAAAACCGTCCTGCATCTTGTTCAGGCCGGTAACGTGGAACTTGTAGCCGGAACCAAAGGCGGCCAGCGGCGGCACATCGCCGAACTGGGTATCGTAGGGCTTGTACTGCTCGGGCGGCACTGTCGGAGCCTTACGGGAAATGACTTCAATCTCGCCCGGCTCGGGAAATACGATACGCTCACGCATATGTGCAATGATCTCGTCCGGCATGACCATGACAGGAGTACGGTACTTCTCCGACAGGTTAAAAGCGCGAATAACCTCTTCATAGGTTTCCTGAACCGAAGCCGGGGTCAGACAGATCGCCGGATGGTCGCCATGAGTGCCCCATTTTGCGCACATCACGTCTGATTGGGAAGGTCCGGTGGGCATACCGGTGGAAGGGCCGCCGCGCATGACGTTGAAAATGACACACGGAATCTCGGCGATGCAGCCATATCCGATAATCTCTTGTTTAAGGGACAGACCCGGACCTGAGGTGGAGGTCAATACCTTGGCGCCTGTTAATGATGCGCCGAGGCATGCAGACATGGCGCCTATCTCATCTTCCATCTGAATAAATTTGCCGCCGATCTTTGGAAGTTCAATTGAACAAACTTCCGCCACTTCTGTCGAAGGTGTAATCGGGTAGCCGGCGAAGAAGGTGCAGCCGGCGTAAATTGCGCCATGGGCCGCAGCTTCGTTACCTTGCATAAACTCTACTTTCTTTGCCACTTTTAAGTTCCTCCCGTTAGATTAGTCAGTGATAACTTTGATTGCGAAGTCCGGACAACGCAGTTCGCATTGCATACATTTGATGCATGCTTCCAGGTTTTTGACGCCGACGACAAAGCCCCGCATCTCAAGAACCTGTGTGGGGCAAAACTCGACACAGATGTGACACCCCTTGCAATACTTCTCGATAATCTCAATTTTCGGCAGTTTTTTCTCCATCTGGAAATACTCCTTTATTCCGTATTAGAAGGTGTGAAATCCAGACCCCATAATGCGGCAAAAGAAGGGCGAAAAGCTTCGCCCTTCTTTCACTGTCTCACTTTGGTCTGGTTAGATAAATGCAATAGCTTTATTTCATGCTGCCGACCAGATCCTTAACAGCAGCAACTGATTTGTCCATCATGGCCTGCTCTACCGCATCAAGCTTGAACTGTATGATATTTTCGACGCCCTTCTCACCCAGTACAGCCGGTACGCCAACATAGAAACCGTTCACGCCGAACTCGCCCTGCAGATAGCAGCAGGTCGGGAGAACGCGTTTCTGATCCTTGAGGATCGATTCGGCCATGGCGATAGCGGAGGAAGCTGGAGAGTAAAAGGCGGAACCTGTCTTGAGCAGGGCAACAACTTCGCCTCCGGCGCCACGGGTGCGCTTGACCATTGCTTCCATAACTTCTTTGGCCTTGGCTGCATCATTGTATTTCTGCTCCAGAAGCTCCATTACAGGGATACCGTTTACGCTGGCATAACGAACCAGCGGCACCATATCGTCGCCGTGGCCGCCGAGCGTCATAGCGGTTACGTCCTTTACGGACACGCCCAGTTCCCAGGCAATAAAAGTGGCAAAGCGGGCAGAATCGAGAACGCCGGCCTGACCGATTACACGGTTGTAAGGGAAGCCGGTGATCTTCTGACAGAGGGTAACCATAGCATCCAGCGGATTGGATATGACTATTATGATGGCGTTGGGGGCGTTTGCCTTGATGCCCTCTGCAACCGAAGTCATGATCTTGGAGTTTACTTCAATCAGGTCGTCGCGGCTCATGCCCGGTTTGCGGGGCAGACCGGCTGTTACAATAACGATGTCAGAGCCTTTGATATCTTCGTACGAGTTGGTCCCTTTCAACATTACGTCGTAACCATCTACCGGTCCTACTTCGGCAATGTCAAGCATTTTGCCTTGGGGAAGCCCTTCAACGATGTCAAACAGGACAACGTCTCCGAGTTCTCGCAGTGCGCAAAGCTGGGCAAGAACACCACCGATCTGTCCGCCGCCGATAAGGGATATCTTTTTACGTGCCATTTTTGTTTCCTCCTCAAAATAGTTTGATGTACAAATGATGCAGATGTGTAAGGGGTACGCAACTGCGTTTTGTCAGTTGTTTTAGATTGCGTCAATTATTGCATTCAAGGTTGCACTGGGACGCATTGCTTGTTCCGTTTTTACAGGATCCGGCTGATAATAGCCACCCAAGTCAACAGGTTTTCCCTGGGCGCCAATCAGCTCGGAATTGATCTTTTCCTCATTCTCTTCAAGCTCTTTGGCCACCTTGGAGAAACGTGTCTGCAGATCTTTGTCTTTCGTCTGAGCAGCCAATGCCTCTGCCCAGTACATTGCGAGGTAAAAATGGCTTCCTCTGTTATCGATCTGACCGACTTTACGGGCCGGGTTCCTGTTGTTATCAAGGAATTTGGCGTTTGCCTGATCAAGCGTATCTGCTAAAAGCTGAGCTTTTTCATTCTTGAAGGTGTTAGCCAAATGTTCGAGCGATACTGCCAGCGCCAGGAACTCACCAAGCGAATCCCATCTCAGATATCCTTCCTTTACAAACTGTTGAACATGTTTGGGCGCAGAACCACCGGCTCCTGTCTCGAAGAGTCCGCCACCAGCCAGAAGCGGTACGATCGAGAGCATTTTTGAACTCGTTCCCAATTCAAGAATCGGGAACAGGTCGGTCAGATAATCCCTCAAGGCATTCCCAGTTACGGTAATCGTGTCTTTGCCCTCTTTTGCCCGCTGCATGGCGAACTGCATCGCTTCCACCGGAGGCATTACACGAATATCCAGACCCTTCGTATCGTGATCTTTCAAGTAAAGATTTACTTTTTCGATCATCTGGGCATCGTGAGCCCTTTTTTTATCCAGCCAGAAAATAGCCGGTGCCCCGGTTGCCCGAGCCCTGTTTACAGCCAGTTTAACCCAGTCCCGGATCGGCAGGTCTTTTGCCTGGCATCCGCGCCAGATATCGCCCTCTTCCACAGTGTGCTGGAAGAGAACCTCCCCTGAAGCATCAACAACGCGCATAGTTCCATCGGCTGCAACCTTGAATGTCTTATCGTGTGATCCATATTCCTCTGCTTTTTGCGCCATCAGACCAACGTTTGACACACAACCCATTGTCGTAGGATCAAATTGGCCGTTTTTCTTACAAAAGTCTATGCACTCCTGATACCATTCAGAATAACAGGTGTCAGGTATCACGCATTTTACATCATGAAGCTTTCCATCCGGACCCCACATCCCACCTGAGTCACGAATAACAACCGGCATGGATGCATCGATGATGATATCGTTGCTTGCATGGAGATTGGTGATGCCTTTGTCTGAATCCACCATCGCAAGCTCAGGTCTTTTTTTGTAAACTTCCTGAATATCCGCTTCTATCTCAGCTTGTTTAGCTTCCGGCAAGCTCTTGATTTTTGCATAGAGGTCACCCATGCCAAGATCAGGATTGACGCCCAGTTCTTTAAAAACAGCTGCATGTTTTTCGAAAACGTCTTGATAGAAGACGGAAACGAAATGACCGAACATGATCGGATCAGAAATTTTCATCATGGTGGCTTTTAAGTGCACGGAGAACAGCACACCCTTATTCTTTGCGTCTTCGATCTGCTCTTCAATGAATTTGCGCAGAGCGCGGCAGCTCATGAATGCGCCGTCAAGGACTTCGCCCGCCTGAAGGGCAAGTTTGTCTTTCAGAACCTTGACATTTCCAGCTTTATCTACAAACTCTATCCTGACATTTTCTGCCTTTTTCATCGTGACAGACTTCTCACTGTGGTAAAAATCACCATCATTCATATGCGACACATGGGTCTTCGAATCCGGACTCCATGCGCCCATTTTAACCGGATGCTTTCTAGCATATTGTTTTACTGCCGCCGCCGACCTTCTGTCGGAGTTTCCTTCTCTCAAAACAGGGTTAACAGCGCTTCCCAGACACTTGGCATATCGTACGTGAAGTGCCTTTTCAGCGTCGGTTTTCGGCTCTTCGGGATAGTCAGGAAGTTTATATCCCTTTTCCTGCAATTCCTTGATAGCGGCCTTCAGCTGAGGAATCGAAGCACTGACATTGGGTAGTTTGATGATGTTGGCCTCGGGTTTCTGGGTGAGTGCGCCCAGTTCCGCCAGATAATCGGGCATCCTCTGGCTCTCAGTCAGATAATCGGGAAAGTTTGCGATGATTCTGCCCGCTACAGAAATGTCCCGTGTTTCCACAACAACGCCGGCCGCCTTTGTGAAGGCGTTGACGATAGGGAGCAGGGAATAGGTTGCCAGTGCGGGTGCTTCATCGATTTTAGACCAAATAATTTTTGCGGTTGCCATTGTCATGTTGTCTCCTTATTTTTCGTATAACTGCAAGTTATTACGTTAAGTTACAGCCTGATTAAAAATCCTGTATACAGTATACAAAGCACTCCCGGCTGTCAAGGAAAAACATTGAAGTCCAGAGGGTTTGAACCTCGTTTGTTCCCTGTTCAAGCCGATCACCTTTTGCCGGAATATCTTCTGGCGCCAACCGCTTCGTCATGACTGAAACGACGTGGTATGACAAGCGCCTGTCCCGGCCAAAGACGTTTGGGATCACTGATCTGGTCACGATTAGCCCGATAAATTATCGGCCAGAGCGATGAGTCATTATAGATTTCCGAACGACCGGCAATCTGTGGCAGTGTCTCACCACGTCGCACAGTGTAAGAACCTGGGAGTTGTACTGGATCTTTGATGACAGGCCTTGAAGGGTACACTGTTGCTCCCCCCTTCGATTCTGCAGACTGGATTCTCTGCTGCTCGATAAGACGAAGTTCTGCCTTCCCCGCTTCCCGCATAAGTCGTTCTTCTTCAGCCTTCCGGGCAATCTCTACTGAGCGCTGGCGCTCTTCTTCAGCCAGCCGCTGTTTCATGAGGCGCAGTTCAGAACGGAGCAGCTCAGCTTTTTGAAACGCCAGATGGTAATATTTGTCGGCCTCCTGGTCGTCCTCCCGGACATGAAAGACCGCCTCTCCATGCTCAAAGATCTCAAGTAAGTTACGGTACTCCTGAGGAAACAGTTTGATGGCGTTCTGGCGACCGAGTTCATCGACCAGAGGGGTAACCTTGCTACGCCAGGTCGGCGCTGGAGCAGAACAACCAGCCAGCGTCAGAGTACAGAAAAGTAGTATGCAGGCGGCAAGGCGGGCCATAACGGTAGTATTATCCCTGCTTTTCGGCCAGGCGGATACCCAACTCCCGGAGTTGCTTGTTATCAACCGGCGAAGGAGCCTCTGACATCATACAGGTACCTTTCTGCGTTTTGGGAAAGGCAATCACGTCGCGGATAGAGTCACTACCTGTCAGTAACATGATCAGACGGTCCATGCCAAAAGCGATGCCGCCATGCGGCGGTGTGCCGAAGTCAAGGGCATCCAGCAGAAAACCAAACTTGCTGCGGGCATCCTCAATCGACATGCCCAACAGTTTGAACATCAGTGACTGAACCTGCTCCTGATGTATCCTGATGGATCCGCCGCCAATCTCGCTGCCGTTCAACACCAGGTCGTAGGCTTTCGCGCGGCAGCGCCCGGGATCCGATTCAATAAATTCAATATCTTCATCCATCGGGGCGGTAAACGGGTGATGCACAGCGGCCCAGCGATTTTCATCCTCGTCCCATTCCAGAAGCGGGAAGTCGGTCACCCAGACGAATCGATAACATTCTTTGCTGGTCAACTTGAGGATGTTTGCCAAATGGTTACGCAGTTTGCCGAGCGAGTCATTTACGACCTTTGGCTTGTCAGCCACAAAGAACAGAAGATCCCCCTCTTC
>Ga0118677_10010670_pt1 | contig 13983 bp, 16 predicted proteins | sample AliMusrvi5mmetaG_FD_86154 | JGI IMG/M metagenome (GOLD analysis project Ga0118677, IMG submission 86154) | reverse complement strand
ATGATTGACAGTATAAACAACGAATTAATTTTGTATATTTAGGCCACCAACAATTGCAGAGATTTTATCGACTGCTTTTGTTAGAAAAATGAAAGAAGGTTGGGCTATGAGCAATGAGCAACCCGAACTTTCTCATGGCGAGAAAGTTACCCGCCCCACCCGCCGTGCGAATCAGCATCGCAACCCTAACCCCTCGCACACACGTAAGTATTACGAAGATGCGGCCCTCCGCATCCTCGAACATCCTGCCACCCAGGAAATAATCGCCGGAATAAAATCTGGCGAAATACGGTGAGATAAACAACTTACCCCGAGCGTGTGCTTTTCAGCTCCTCTGCCGGCCTGAAGGTTTCCGAACTTTCAGGCCTTATTTATCTGACGACATGGAATCGGTAATCACTCACGGCGTCGTCATTGCGAGCCATTGGGTGCGTCCCAAGGCGTGGCAATCTATTGTTTCTAATTGAAAGATTGCTTCGTCGTAAGCACACTCCTCGCATGGCAGGCAAGCGATTATTGTGGCCGCTGTTGACCGGGAGGAGGTTTTGTGCTAAATTATTTATAGGAAAAGTAAAAAGGAGTCAAAAATCAGTTCCAAACAAAGATTTCTGCGCGCGAACGAGCAAATTCGTTTTACGCCGATCGTTTTAATTGATGAATCCGGCGCTAATTTGGGTGAATTTTCCACCCGCGCGGCGCTCGAAAAGGCCTACGAGCTCGGGCTCGACCTCGTTGAGATAAATCCGACCAATCGTCCGCCAATCTGCAAGATCATGGATTACGTCAAATATAAATACGATTTGTCGAAAAAAGAGAAGGAAGCGCGGATAAATCGCAAAGACAATGAACTGAAAGAGATCCGCCTTACCTTCAAAATCGGCGATCACGACATCGAATACAAAGCAAAGCAAGCCAAAGAGTTCTTCGACTCCGGCAATCAGGTCAAGATTTCAATGAAATTGCGCGGCCGTGAAAACGCTTTCGTCGGCGAAGCAATGAAAGTTTTTGATAAATTTTCTGTCGCTACCGGCCTTGGCTACGAAAATCCTCCCCGCAAATTTGGCAATCAGATTATCACCAATTTGGCAGCGCTGAAAACCGCCAAAAGCTGACCGCTAACCGACGACCGCTATCAATTCGAATATTTGTAAAATTTGTAATCAATTTGTATTTTTGTAAATAATTTGTAGTTTTGTAATCTTTGGTAAATCCATCATGAAGCTGAGAACCAACAAAGCATTAAGCAAAAGAGTCAAAATTACCTCAGGTGGTAAGCTTATGCGTGTCAAGTCGGCCAAAAGCCATCTTCTCACACACAAAGCCAATCCGCCGAAGTTTGATATTGAGCTCTCTCACGCTGATCGCAAAAATGTCAAAAGAATGTTGCCCTATCTTGGTAAATAATTGGTTCCTCTCCTTTACAAGGAGAGGTCAGGTGAGGTTAAATAAAATTTAAATTAATATTACTGGAATATCATGAGAGTCAAAACCGGCGTTGTCAGACGCGCCAATCACAAATCAATCTTAAAGAAAACCAAGGGCTATGTCGGCCGGCGCCGGACAGTTTATAAGCTGGCCAAGCAGGGCGTTCTAAAGGCCGGTCAGTTTGCCTACCGCGACCGCCGAAACAAAAAACGCTCTTTCCGCGCCCTCTGGATCGTCCGGATCAATGCCGCTGTCCGCGGCCTCGGTATGAATTACCGTGAATTTATCGCCGGACTCAATAAAAATAAAATTGAGCTAAATCGAAAAGTTTTGGCCGATCTGGCCAAAGACGAGCCAAAGGCCTTCGAGGCAGTCGTCAACAAGATAAAATAAAATTTATTTGAAATAAGTTCTCAAAAAATCGCTCTAGATATTTAGGGCGATTTTTTGATTTCGCTTCACCGAGTAACCGCTCACTCATCTTCTTGTGTCATCTCGAGCGACCAACGGGAGTCGAGAGATCTTATATGCGAATTTATCCGATAAATGTCACAAAAGATTTCTCCGCCCCCGACTAAAGCGTCGGGGAGTCGAAATGACATCATGCGAGTGATTGGTTACGCCAAAAAGTAACTGCTCACTGTCATTCCCGACTTGATCGGGAATCCAGAATAAAAGTAGCTGGATCCCCGGGTCATGGCTACGCCTGCCCGAGGATGACAATATAAGTGAGTGAGCAGTTACGCCAAAAATTGTTGACATATCCTAATGTTTTGTGTTATAACAGCAATAGCCAATGTTTGAAAAAGGAGGAACGGGTGTGTGCAATTGGCATAAATGCGAAAAAAAATACAGCATTCCTGACAGCCATCTCCGAACGCAAATATCCTATGACCTTATTATTGGGGTCGGGATCGGAGTAGATCGTTCAGGTATCGGACCGAGTCCGATGTCTCACGCAGTTGCCGAAAAATGCCTAAAACTATACCAGCTGGGATACAGCAAGTATGTAATGCTGGTAAGTACAAATGGCATCAACGGCTTGACTGAGGCGAGTGCAATGGCCTCTGTCATCAGAGACCGGCTTCCGGAAAAAGCACTAATCGTCAGCGCCGATGGCAACGATCGCAACACGAGGGCGAACGCTCTGACTGCCAAGCAGTTGGCCGAGCTGTCAAGTTTACCTGGGGATAACATCATTGTTGTCGCACAGCAATGGCACGCTCGACGTGTTGCAGGCGTATTTCGTAAGGTATTTAAGAAGGTCAGCATCATAAAGGCGTGGAGCGAGTATGGAGCGGCGCATCAAAGGCGACTCTCAAGTGCACTCGCATTTCACGTTTGGGAGTGGATCGCAACGCGAGTGTTCCGCCTCAAAGGCTGGCTCTAAGCCAGCCATACTGCAAGAATTTATCTGTTTGGGATATTGGTTGAATAAGCCGATGTCCCTCTTTTTTTTATTGGGTAATTGTTCCCCGTTCTTTTTCGTTTCGAAATAAATTAGTCGCGAATAGTACGACGCCAAGAGTGAGAACGAGATCAGCGAAATTGCATTTGGTTGAATAGACAAAAAATGGGATATAGTCAATGACGCCATGATAAAAAATCCGTTCAAACAGATTTGAGCTGGCGCCGGATAAGATAAGGACAATGGCGAGATTATATTTCTTGACCGTATTTTTGAAGAATAATATTGCCAAGAAAAAGAGGATGACAATCAGAATAATATTTTGGATCCGGCCGGTGACGCCCCAGAAATAATCGACACTCGGGGTAATATTGAAAAATTGAAACGTGACAAGAGTAAAAGCTTGGCAAATCAAAAATATAATTAACCAGAGAGAAATTAAGTGAAGATATCTAGCTCGAGCCATTTTTCTTCCGGCAGGTGACGCAAAGATCGGTGTAGGGCATCGCGACCAGTCGCTTTTCCTCAATCTGCGCCCCGCAAACTTTGCAAACGCCATATTTGCCGGCCTCAATCGCCCGAAGCGCCGATTTAACTTTTTTTAATAGCAATTCTAGCTGCGCATCTATAGAGAGATTTGTTTCATAATCGGAAAGCTCCTGTACCCGGTCGTCCTCCAAGCCGTCATCATCCGGATATTTTTTCAGCTTGACAATCTCCTCCTCCAGCCGAATTTTTTCTTTTAGCAAAGCGTTCTTTTGCTTCTCCAGAAATTGTTCAGATAGCATTTTTTCCTCCAATTCGTTTGAGCTTAATGTTTTGCCTATATATATAGTAAATAAAGATAATTGCCAAAATAGCAAGAGCCAGACCGGTTATTTGACCGGCAGAGAGGCGCCAGAGCATTTTTGATTCATCGCGCCAAAAATCGATAACAAAACGGCCGAGCGGATAAAGCAGAGCCAAGAGGCCAAAAATCAATCCGCTAATTTTCCGGCTATAAAAGCGATAAATAATAATGAGAATGCCGCCGATAGCTACCAGCAGAAATATCTCCAAGAGCGGAATTGGGACTAGACCGCCCAGATTGAAACGGCTCTTGGCCATAACTCCGGAGTACTCGCCGGCCATAATGTTGCCAACCCTGCCCAAAATCAAACCGGGGATAAAGGCGAGCGCGGTGATGTCGAGCCATTTGAGAACCGGCTCCTTCTGCATTTTTAGCAATGCCCAGAGAGATAAGCCTCCGATGATAAAACCGCCGTACGAGACCATACCGCCCTGCCAGAGGAAAAATATCTCTCTCCAACTGCTAAACTGATCGGGATAGAGAAAATAATAAGTCAGACGGGCTCCGATGATACCGGCCAAAATAGAATAAACCAGATTGTCGAAAAGATACTGAGTGTCGAGTTTACGCCCTCTAGCTAAAAAAAATAATATGGCTGCGCCGACCAAAATCCCTAGCACCGCCAACAAGCCGTGAGTATAAACAGTGACCGTACCGATTTTAAATAGGGTCGGGTACATAATTTTAGAAATTAGAAATTAGAAATTAGAAATTAGAAATTCAGAACCTTTGGTTCTATATCTATTATCTTTGCTGTTGACCATTGTTGTCAAGTGCTGGTAGAATAAAGTTAATGTTATTTTCTGAGAAAACCATGGATAAAGAGAGAGATACAAGCAAAAACTCCGAGCAATTAAACAATCTCCCTGTGCTGGAAACCAATCCTGCCAGAGAGTTTTTTGATTTTGTAATCGACCTGTTGAAAACCGGCCTGATTGTTTTTATTTTGGCCATTATTTTGCGCTATCTGGCAGTCCAGCCCTACATCGTCGACGGCGAGTCGATGATGCCAAACTATCACAATCACGAGTATCTCTTGGCTGAAAAAGTCTCTTATCTGATCGGTCAGCCTGAAAGAGGAGACGTTATTGTCTTTAAATACCCCAAAAATACGAGCGTCAATTATATCAAAAGAGTAATCGGCTTACCGGGCGATACTGTCAAAATCTACAACAATGAAGTCGTGATTGTAAATGCTGATCATCCGGCCGGTTTTGTCCTTGACGAATCCTCATATTTGCCAAAAGAAAATCAGACTTTGATGCCTGATGGAGATCCTTTTTCACAAGTTTTGGGCACCGATCAGTATTTTGTTCTGGGCGACAACCGCGAGCACTCCTCCGATTCACGGGATTGGGGCATCTTGCCCAAAAATGATATCTCCGGCCGCGCTTGGCTGACCCTTCTGCCCTTTGACCGCGCCTCAGTTCACAAAAGGGTGACTTATTCGCTCGGTTATCCCCTTCTTTTGCCGTCGCTAGCCTTGCATTAGTTCAAATCTAAGAATATCGGTGTGCCATTGAGCGGGTAAGTGTCACGAAGCTTGTTTTCAAGATATCGCATCACCGTCGGATGCGGTTTTTTGTGTCCGGAGAGTTTGATCTCAAAAGCGGGCGGATTTTTTGTTTTTTGTTTCATCGAGACAAAGTTCTCAAGCTGAGTATTTCCGGCTTTGGCCGTCTCCAATATTTCATTTAATTTATCCTGTGGGATTTCGGTTTTGCGGTTTTCATAGACCGCCACGACCTGATTTAATAGTATGTTGATATTTTCGCCCGAATCGGCCGAGATAAAGACAACCGGCAACCAGGGCACAAAGTTTAGCTCTGTTTGCAGATAATGGATTGTGCGAGCGATAAAGACCTCTTTTTTATCTCCCATCAAATCGATTTTGTTAACCGCCAAAACCAGCCCTTTGCCGCTCTCCTTGCCAATACCTAAAATATTGGCCTCCAGATTGACTAATCCCTCCTGACCGTCAATCAATAGCACGGCGATATCGCTCTCTTTGAGCGCCCGTTCGGTACGCAAAGCACTAAATGATTCAATCGTATCTTTTTCGATTTTACCCGGTCGGCGCAATCCGGCTGTGTCTTTGATCTGAATATTTAGCCCCTTGTGAAAAAAGTTGACATCGACCGTATCGCGGGTGGTGCCGGCTTCCGAGGAAACGACGGCTCGTTTTTCGCCGATAATATTATTGAGTAGCGTCGACTTGCCAACATTTGGCCGGCCAACGATTGATAATTTAATATCATACTTTTTGTCGGATAACGTTTTTTCAGTTTTTTTGGGAATCTTTTTTAGCTTTTTGACGATGCAATCGAGCAAATCGCCGGTCCCTTTGCCTGAAATAGCCGAGACCGGAAAAAGATCGGTAATACCGAGACGGTCAAATGTCTTAAGATCGCTAATTCTTTCGATATTATCGGCCTTGTTGACAATTAATATTGCCGGTTTATTTATTTTTCTGAGCATGCGGGCAATTTTTTTATCCGATTCATTATCCGGCTCAAACCAGTCGGTCACAAATACGATCAGGTCAGCAGACTCAATCGCTATTTCCACGCCCGCCTGAATCGAGGTCGAAATTTCACTCTTTGTCCCCTTCTCTATTCCGGCGACATCGACAATCTCAAATTCGGTCTTGCCCCAAGTGGCACGGCCATAAAGCCGGTCTCTGGTTGTACCGGCAATTTCGGTCTCAATCGCCACTCTTTTGCCGACAAGACGATTGAACAAAGTGGACTTGCCGACATTTGGCCGTCCGATAATCGCCACAGTTTTTAGTGCTTTTGTTATCATGGCTAAACTATAACATAAAATTGTCGCTCCGGCAAGATTTGCGAAAGTAACTGCTCACTCACTTATATTGTCATCCTCGGGCAGGCGTAGCCATGACCCGGGGATCCAGCTACTTTTATTCTGGATTCCCGATCAAGTCGGGAATGACAGTGAGCAGTTACGCGAGACGCTTTATTCGATTATCAAATATGATATAGTTGTGACATGGTTGATATAAATAAAAATATGGTTGCCGACATAATTCCCGCTATCAAAACTCGCTCCGACCAAGCATTTTTTTCTTACAAAGTGCCGGAGAGTTTGGCAAATCTGAAAATTGGGCAAATCGTGACCGTTCCCTTCGGACCAAAAAAAATCCGGGGGGTGGTGGCCGGAATTAGGAATAAGGAATTAGGGAGTAGGGATAGCTTCAAGCTGAAAGAAATTTTGAAGGTTGACGGCTATTTTTCTCTCCCGCCAATGTACTTGGATATTTCCAAATGGATTGCGGAGTATTATCTTTGCACTCAGGGCGAGGCGATTGCCATGTTTCTACCGCCGGAGATGGTACGGCCTGCGGCACAGCCGCAGAATAAAGAATTAAGAATAAAGAATAAAGTAAAGCAACCGATCAGATTGAACGCAGAACAAGAAGCAATATTTCAAAGATTACTGCTGAACATACAAAAAGAAGATCCCAAACCTGCTTTACTTTTTGGCGTAACAGGCTCCGGCAAAACGGAAATATATTTGAAATTGGCGGCTGAAATTTTAAAGCAAAATAAACAGATCGTTGTCTTGGTGCCGGAAATAATGTTGACACCACAAACGGTCGAGCGGTTTGAAGAAGTTTTCGCTGACAAAATTTGCCTGATGCACTCAGGGTTGTCCAAGTCGGAAAAGCTGAATTGTTATCAGCAATTTTACTCTGGTCAAAAACCGATTATCGTCGGCCCCCGCTCCGCCCTGCTTGTCCCAAGCGACAAAATCGGTTTGATAATCGTTGATGAGGAACAAGAAGACGCTTACAAGCAAGATCAAAATCCTCGCTATCATGCCGTTGATTTGGCCGAAAAAATCTCCAAGGAATCAGGCGTGCTTTTGTTGCTCGGCTCCGCTACCCCGCGAGTGGAATCATTTTTCAAAACCAAAAACGGCCAATATGATTTATATGAACTGAAAAAGCGCCACCAGAAAGAAGAGTTACCGGCTGCCAAAATTATTGATTTGCGACAGGAAATTTTGAATCATAACAATTCGCCGATATCCGGTGAGCTGGAAAAAGCAATCGGTGAGGTCTTGGCTCAAAAAAAACAGATATTATTGTTTTTAAACCGTCGAGGCGCTGCCAGCTTTGTCTCCTGCCGACAGTGCGGACATGTCATACTTTGTCATAGCTGTTCCATTCCGATGGTTTACCATTTGAGAGATACCAGGCTGATTTGTCACCATTGCAACGCAAATATGCCCGTTCCGGCGCTCTGTCCCGAGTGTCAAAGTCCGAAGATAAAATATTTCGGCGCCGGAGTCGAGAAGATTGAGACCGAAATCCGCCGCCTTTTTCCGGAGGCGAGAATTAAAAGAGTCGATTCTGAAACTATCACCAAAAAAGGTGACTACCTCAAATTTTTCAAAGAGCTATCCTCGGGTTCTATCGATATCGCCATCGGCACGCAGATGATCGCCAAGGGTTTTGATTTTCCCGGTGTTGACCTTGTCGGCGTCGTCTCGGCCGATACCGGTCTTCATCTGCCTCAGTATCGAGCCACTGAAAAAACTTTTCAAATCATCACCCAAGTCTCAGGGCGAAGTGGCCGACGAGAGCACCAGGGTCTGACTTTAATTCAATCTTATTGGCCGGAATCAGAAGCAATCTTGGCCGCCAGTCAACACGACTACCGCCGTTTTTATGACAAAGAAATACTGGAGCGAGAAAAATTTGGCTATCCCCCGTTTTCACATATAGTTCGGATCATTTCCGAGAACGCCGATAAAAACAAAGCCTTTGAACGCATAAAAAAAATCGTGCCGGAGTTAGAAAAGCTACAACTGGATTTTGTCGGACCGGGCGCCTGCTTTTTCTCCCGATTACATAATAAATTTCGCTACCACATCATCTTCAAGCTCAAAAATTTGCCGGACGACAATATGTCAAAAATCAAAGAGTTATTTCCCGATTTCGTCTATGAAGCCGAGCCCACCAGTATGCTATAATAAAAGAGTCAATGTTCTACAAATTACAAATCTTATTACAAATATACAAATCCAGAATTCCTTGTCCATTCGTATATTCGTATTCAATTTGTAATTAGTAGGAATGTTTATGAAAAAAATCCTTGTTACCGGCGGTGCCGGCTATATTGGCTCGATAACTGTTAAGACTTTGCTGGACAGCGATTTTGACGTTGTTGTTTTTGATAATCTTTCAACCGGCCACCGCGAAGCGGTGGACAAGCGGGTCGAATTGATTATCGGCGATTTAAGTAATATTTCAGATATCGAAAAAGTATTTCAAGAAAACAAATTTGATGCGGTTATCGATTTTGCCGCCTCCATTGCCGTTGGCGAATCGATGGAAAACCCAAAAAAATACCTCGATAACAACGTCGGCAATTTCATCAATCTGCTTGATAGTATGACAAAGTATGATTGTTTGAATCTGATAAAGTCCTCGACCGCCGCCGTTTACGGCGAACCGAAAAATGCAACCGATTTGCCATTGAAGGAAGAATATACTGACAATTACAAACCAAAACAATCGGAGCTCCTTAGTGGCATTTGGGACAATCAAGTATTAGTTGGTGAAGAATTTTTCAAAAAGATAATCGGATATTATTCAAAAATTATTATCGGCCGGCCGGAGCTAGAGTTAAAGGACGACGAAATCACCAAGCTAAGAATTTTATCATCTGTATATGGCTTGACCAAAATGCTAGACGAAATAATTATGAAGAAGTATGAAAAATCAGTAAATTTAAATTATGTTATTTTACGTTATTTTAATGTCGCCGGCGCTGATGCATCGGGAACTCGCGGCTTGGACGCAAAATCTCCCACACATTTATTGATCCGCATCATCTTCCAGCTTCTCGGAAAAATTGACGAGCTAAAGATATTCGGCAACGATTTTTCGACCCCGGACGGTACCGGCGTCAGAGATTACATTTATGTCGGCGACTTGGCTGATGGACACGTTAAAGCGCTTAATTTCTTGCTCAAAGAGCATAAACCTGATATATTTAATCTCGGAACAGGGACGGGATATTCGGTTTTGCAAATGATTAAAACCGCCCAAAATGTCACCGGCAAAAGGGTAAAATATTCATTTGAAAAACGACGCACCGGCGACCCTGCCAATCTTTACGCCAACCCCAAAAAAGCAAACGACATTTTGGGATGGCGTGCACAACATAATTTGGAATATATGGTTAAAACCTCTTGGCGCTGGCACAGCACCCATCCGAATGGATACAAGAATTAAGAATTCTATCAAATATTTGTAATTTTTGTAGTTGTTTTGTAGTTTTGTAATCATTAATTTGTATATTTGTGTCAAATTTGTAATTTGTAGAATTGTATGTTGGAAATAAAGAAAACCGATGACCCTGTTTTGCGTCAAGAGACTGAAATAGTTGATGATTTTGGCATGGAAACGCAAAAGATTGTCGACGAAATGATCGAAACGATGCGCTCGAATAAAGGCGTCGGTTTGGCCGCGCCCCAAGTCGGCATTTCCAAAAAAATCTTTATTTGCGAATTTGAGGGTGATGCCGATGCCAAACTTCCAAATATTCCCCTGACCGTTCTCTGCAATCCGGAAATTATTATCGAATCAAAAGAACAAAAAAATATAGTCGAGGGCTGTCTCTCATTTCCCAACTTGGAGCTTTTGGTCAAAAGGCCGAAAAAGGTAACGGTTCGCGGTCACGACCGCTATGGCAATCCACTCGAAATTGAGGCCGAAAAGCTACAGGCCAGAGTAATCCAACATGAAATCGATCACTTGAATTCAATCCTTTTTATTGATCATTTGCAGGAGATGAGCGTGATCTTTATCGGTACCGGCACACTCGGTGTGCCTACGCTAAAAAAATTGGCGGCCGACAAGCAATATAGCGTCAAATTGGTCATTACCGGCGAATCCGAAGCCATCTCACGTCAAAATAAAGGCCAAAATCCGATTTGTGAAACTGCCCGAGAATTGAAACTGCCAATCTTGAAAACCAAAAATATCAATGACCCAAAAATTATCGCCCAGATCGGATCGCTGAAAGTGGATTTTGGCGTTATGGCCGATTTTGGCCAAATAGTCAAAAAAGAGATTTTAGAAGCTCCGAAACACGGCGTTGTCAATATTCACCCCTCTCTTTTACCTCGTCACCGAGGCCCGTCTCCGATTCAGCAAACTATTTTGGACGGCGATAAATTTGCCGGCGTTACTCTGATCTTGGCAAATGAAAAAATGGATGCCGGCAATATTATTTCTCAAGTCAAAGTTAAACTTTCCGGCTCGGAAACGACGCCAATATTGAAAGAATATCTCTCCGAGATGGGTGCTAATTTGCTCTTAAACTCAATTCCCTATTATCTGGCCGGCGATCTCAAACCGGAGCCGCAGAAGGATGAAGCAGCCACCTATAATCATCTTTTCAAGAAAGAAGATGGCGAAGTTACCGCCGAGACTCCGGCTGTCGAGGTCGGACGAAAAATCCGCGCCTTCGCCGATTGGCCCAAGGTTCATATCTCGATCAATGGCAAACGAATCCAGCTTTTGTCGGCTCATTTTGACCAGGAAGGAAAATTTGTTCTCGATATGGTCAAGCCGGAGGGGAAAAAAGAGATGACCTACGCCGAATATTTGCGTGGCTACAAAACCAAAATCGAGTTTGCGGATTAAGCCAAATCCGCCCTTTGACATTTCACCATGAATTTGTTATTCTATTTGAGAAATCTTCATCAGTTTTAAAAGGAATCTATGCTAAAAATCAGATTAACCAGAGTTGGAAAAAAGAACAGTCCGCATTTTCGCGTTGTCGTAGCCGAACATTCAAAAGCGGTCAAACGCGCTTTTATCGAAATCCTGGGACACTACAATCCGATTTCTCAACCGAAAGAGATCGTCATTGATAAAGAAAAAGCGCTCGCTTGGATATCAAAGGGTGCTCAGCCCACTCCGACCGTCAACAATTTGATGGTTGACCTTGGCATATTGCCGAAAAAAAGCAAGGCCAATATCGTCCACGGCCGTCCGACCAAGAAAAAAGATGCCGGCAAGGGAGAAGAAGCCGCGAAGCAGAGCAGCGGGGCAGCGGAGGAAGCTAAAACAGAGGACGCTCCGGCAGATGAAGTTGTTGAGGAAAATGTTGAAACCGTTGCCGAAGAAGCAGAAAAGCAGAGCAGCGGAGAAGCAGAGGAAATTCCAGTTGAAGCTCCGGCCGAGGAAAAGCCAACGGAAGAAATCGCCGAATCCCCCTCCACTGAAGCCGAAGCTACAGCTGAACCTGTTGCAGAAGAATCAAAATAGTATATAATTTAATCAGATATTATTGAGTAATGTAAGTAAGTCCGTGAATCAAACCAACGGGCAAGAAAGGAAACAAAATGGCCATGGAAGAAGACCAAAAGTTCATTGAGGATGTCGTAAAAGCGATTGTTGAGTACCCGGACGACGTCAAAACCGACCGAACCATTGATGAAAGAGGTGTTTTGATCAAGCTTTACGTTAACGCCGCCGACATGGGCAAAATTATCGGCAAAGAGGGCAACACTGCCAAGGCAATCAGAACATTACTTCGCGTTTTCGGCGCCAAAAACAATGCTCGTCTCAATCTCAAAATCGTTGAACCGGAAGGTAGCGAGAGACCGGAAAGAAGAAGTGAAGATGCACCTGCTGAAGAAAAAGCAGAGGAGAAAAATGATGATGACGATCAAGATTCTGCCAAACAGGACGACATCATGGTTGACATCCCAAACGACGTCCTAGCATAATTGCCAAAGCCATACGAATTACGAATCCAACAGATTACGAATAACGAATGTATATCCACCTTCGCTAAAGCTACGGTGGACAAAAGAGAGACCGCCGCAGCTCTATTGTTGGCGGTTTTCTTTTTCCCTCTCCTTTACAAGGAGAGGATAGGTGAGGTTAGATGAATTGTGCTACTATTAAATAGATTTGTAAATTCGTAAATTAGAATAATTAGTAATCCATATCATATATGATTTTTGACATTATCACCCTATTCCCGGAGATGTTCTCAGGCCCTCTATCTGAGAGCATTCTTAAACGTGCCCAACAGGACAAACTGATTGAGATAAATCTGCATAATTTGCGTGATTCGGCGACCGATAAGCACAAAACCGTCGATGATACGCCATACGGCGGCGGCAAAGGTATGGTCATCAAAGTTGATGTCGTTGATAAAGCGCTTGAAGCCGTCGGCGGTAGTCGGTCGGCGGTAGTCGGTCGGCGTATAATACTCCTGACCCCACAAGGACAAAAGCTCAATCAGGATAAAGTAATTGAATTGGCAAAGTATGACAATCTCATACTTATTTGCGGCCATTATGAAGGATTTGACCAAAGAATCAGAGAGAATCTGGTTGATGAGGAGATCTCGATCGGTGATTTTGTCCTGACCGGTGGAGAGTTGCCGGCTATGGTCTTGGTTGACGCCGTTTCCCGCATGGTGCCGGGGGTTTTGGCCGAGGGCTCGACAGATGAAGAAACCTTTATGCAAAAAGATGAAAATGGCAATTATTTGAAGGAATATCCACAGTACACTCGACCGGCTGAATATAACGGCTGGGAAGTGCCATCAATCTTACAGTCAGGCGACCACAAAAAAATCGCCGACTGGCGAAAGAATCAACAAACTGATATTTAATTGGGGGGGGTCTAGCTGTCCCGACTTAAAGTCGGGGCAGCTAGCTGATATAATACCTACTGATTTTGCCCCCACCTTGGGGCCTAACCATCCGTTGGCGATTGTCTGATTCACCCTGCTTCCGCTAGTCAAACCGCGGCTTCCGGATCACCTGAGTTCCCGGATACTGTTTCTCGAGTTCAAATTTGGCCTTGACTAAGTTGCCGGCCTTAAAGTTGTCGTCGAATTTGACTTCGCTATACGCGATGACACTGCCATCGGGCAGCGTAGCCTCGAGCAGTACTGCTGTCGGCTTTTGAACAGGGGCTCCCAGGGCGATGCCCTGATCCATGACAGACGTTTGCATAAATACCTCCAGGGGTGTAGTATCGATACCAAAATCTGGATTTTCGTCCCGAAATTGATATCGTAGGTGCGAGTATGAGAAGTATCATATCACTAATTTATAATAAATCAATACCAACTTGTGGATATTTAGTAATATGGCAACCAACAAATTTAAAATTCATTCCAAATTTCAGCCAACCGGTGATCAGCCGGAAGCGATTTTGAAGTTAACTAAAAATTTGGAAAATAATGTCAAGCATCAGACTCTCTGGGGCGTGACCGGAAGTGGCAAAACCTTTACC
>Ga0118677_10010669_pt1 | contig 13983 bp, 10 predicted proteins | sample AliMusrvi5mmetaG_FD_86154 | JGI IMG/M metagenome (GOLD analysis project Ga0118677, IMG submission 86154) | reverse complement strand
GAGTGTAAGGAGCGTTACGTCGAATGAGAGCGGAAATATAATCAGGTTATAGATTAAAATATAAAAAAACATATAATTAAATTAGCATATGTATAGCAATATTAGCGGTTATAAAATATACTGGACATAATGTGCAAATTTAGATACTTTGAATAACAAATAAATAGATATTTGTGGTGTTTGAAATGGATATAGATATGTGCATTAATTAAAATATATGGCAAAAGTTAATTAATGTGAAGAAAGGCATATGTATTATCCGCTATTGTGAAACATGGTTTTGTAATCAGGGGGCTGAATATGAGAAACCTGTCACACGATAATCTCGCCGGCTTGGAGCTGTTCCTGTTCCTGCTCTTTTTCGCCCTGTTCGGATGGCCGATAATGACCATTGTGGACAAGACGCATAGTTCCGCCATATTCATGTACCTGTTTCTGTTATGGGGAATTCTTATCCTGCTGATTGCGCTGATCTCTCGAAAACTGAGATCAGGCGATTCGGCTGCGGCTGATGATGGGTCGGGAGACTCATGACATGATTAATCCGCTTACTGTCATTGCCGTAATAATAATGTATGTCGGATTTCTCTTCCTAGTAGCATTGTGGGTAGAGAAACAGAGCACTTTCGGCAGGAAATTGGCAGGCTCGCCGGTGATCTATTCATTTTCCCTGGCAATATACTTCACAGCGTGGACCTTTTACGGCAGTGTCGGTAATGCCGCCGTTTCCGGCATGATGTTCCTTTCACTGTACATCGGGCCCACCCTTTCCGTTCTGCTGTGGTGGTCAGTCCTCCGCAAGATGATCCGCATCAAGAATCTCTATCATATTACGAGTGTGGCTGACTTTATATCGGCCCGCTATGACAAGTCCCCGTTTCTTGCCGCATTGGCAACCATGATCGCCCTCATTGGAACAACCCCGTATATTGCCCTCCAACTAAAATCAATTTTTTCCGCCGTTCGTATAATCGAAATGCCGCTCTTTGGGGCAGATAACCGTTACACCGGTTTTCTCGTCGTTGTGCTGCTAATAATCCTGACGATCAGTTTTGGGGTCAGAAAGCTGGATTCGACAGAACGGCATAAGGGTATGGTTACGATACTGGCGCTGGAAAGCATGATCAAGCTTCTGGTGTTTTTTGGAGTGGGTTTTTTTGTCGGACGTTTTTTTCTTGAACGGATTGGAACGACCAAAGTGCTTGAAGCCGAAGAACGTGCGGTGCAGATAGTGCAGGAAGCTCAAAAAGAGGCTAACGAGTACAAGGAACTGAAAGTCAGCGAAGTTAATCAGGAGTGGAAAAAGAAGCGCAGGGAGTTTGATCAGGAGGTTGTTATCAAAAACAACAAGTACAATCAGCTTCAGAAACAGACTCAGCAAAAGGAAGCTCAGCTCAAAAAGCAGAGTGATAGTACCCGGGACCTCGAGCGCAAGCTTCAGGATCAGCGAAAGGAAGTCGAGCAGACTACTGAACTGGTCAAGCATCGTGCCGAAGAGCTCGAGCGGACTATTATCGAGCAGAACCAGCGCCTTGAAAGCATCGGAAACCTTCAGGCAGAGGATGCGAGGCAGATGCTGATTGATAATATGGTTGCCAAAGCACGGGAGGAAGCGACAGAAACCATTCATCAGATTCATGAAGAGGCTGAGCAGAAGGCGAGTCGCCTTGCCGAAAAAACACTCCTGACCGCCATACAGCGTATCTCATTCGAGCAGGCTACCGAAAACGCACTCTCTGTCGTTCATATCCAGAGCGATGAACTCAAAGGCCGTATTATCGGACGTGAAGGACGCAACATTAAGGCATTTGAAAATGCGACTGGAGTCGATATCATTGTTGACGATACTCCCGAGGTTGTTATTCTTTCCTGCTTTGATCCGCTGCGTCGAGAGCTTGCAAAGCTTACGCTCCAGAAACTTCTTATTGACGGAATCATTCACCCGGTGGCTATTGAGAAAGCCTATGAAGATGCCAAAAAGGAGATTGATGATGTCATTATCAGTGCCGGAGAAGAAGCACTCTCCTCACTGCAGATTACCGATATGCCTGCCGAGGTCATCTCGCTGATCGGTAAAATGAAATTTTACACGGTCTACGGCCAGAACCTTCTCCAGCACAGTCGTGAGGTTGCCATGCTTTCAGGTCTTATGGCGGCTGAGCTCAAGCTGGATGCCCGTCTTGCCAAGCGTGCAGGTCTTCTGCACGATATCGGACTTGTTCTGCCTGAAAGCGATGAACCACATGCAATCACCGGCATGACCTTCATGAAAAAGTTCAACGAATCGCATATTGTTCTTAATTCCATTGCGGCTCATCATGGCGATGTTGTTAAAGAGTCTCCAATTGCAGATCTCATTGATGCAGCCAATGTTATTTCGCTCTCAAGGCCCGGTGCCCGTGGTGCAGTAACTTCCGATGGCAATGTGAAGCGTCTTGAAAGTCTCGAAGAGATTGCCAAGGGATTTCCCGGTGTTCTGAAAACCTATGCGTTACAGGCAGGCAGGGAGATCAGGGTGATCGTTGAAGGCGATAATGTCAGCGATTCACAGGCAGATGTTCTTGCCCATGATATCGCCCACAAAATCGAATCTGAAGCGCAGTATCCGGGACAGATCAAAGTTTCTATTGTTCGCGAAAAGCGCTCGATAGCCTACGCAAAATAATATCCTCTCAACCAAGGGAAAGCTTCAAAGCTTTCCCTTGGTTGACACAATCCCCGAGCCGGTCACTGCAGCAGCAGCTTTCATCGCATAGGCAAACGACTTGAACAGCGCCTCAATTTTGTGGTGCGTATTCTCTCCTTCAAGGATCGACAGGTGGATGTTTGCTTTCATGCTTTCTGACAGTGAAACAAAAAAATGCTTCACCATCTCTGTTGAAAAGCCCTGAATGACCGCCCGTTTGAACTTCGCATTGAAGACGCAATAACTCCTCCCCCCAAGATCAACTGCACAGCGGGCAAGAGCTTCATCCATGGGGATGATTGCCCAACCGTAGCGCTGGATCCCCCGTTTATCGCCAAGCGCGTCTGTAAAAGCTTTCCCGAGAACAATCGCAATGTCTTCAACGGTATGGTGATCATCCACATCAAGGTCGCCTTTGCACTCCAGCGTCAGGTCAAATCCTGAATGTCTGCTGAAATTCGTCAGCATATGATCGAAAAACACCACTCCCGACTTGATGGAGCTTATCCCTGTGCCGTCAAGAGAGAGAGTTATGGTGATATCGGTCTCTTTGGTGGTTCTTGTTACCGTTACGGTTCTGGGTGCGGGGTTGACTTTTTCTGGCATGTGATTGTTTATCGGATAAATTTGTTGATAAGGAAAAGCATGAGGCTGACCAGGAGAGAGAGCACTATTGATGTTCCTATGGGAAAATAAAACCGGAAGTTACTTTTCTCTATTTTGATATCAAGGGGCAGGTTCCCCAGCCAGCTGAACCAGCGTGATGGTGCCGCACTGTCATAAGTCATAAGGAGCAGACCGCATGCAACGGTTATCAGACCTGCGATTACAACTATTTTTCCGGCATCTGAAAACACGGTTTGGATATTTTTTAAAAGTTGCTAAATTATGGCTCTTCATTCATATGAAGATACGATATTTGCAAATTTAATAAAGCGGCTGTAAATGCATGTTTTTATTGTCATAGTCGGTTTACTTGCATCGATTCTGCTTATAGGTTCTATTTTGCTGCAGAGCCCTAAGAGCGGTAGCGGCCTGACTGGCGGCATGTCCAGCCTTGGCACGGTTCAGACTCTTGGAGTAAGAAGGACTGGCGATTTTTTAAGCAAGACAACAGGCATTCTTGCAGGTATTGTCATGATCCTTTGTTTTATCGCACAGTTTACACTACCCGGTAAACAGGCGGCGACAGCCCCACCGGAAAGCGTTCTTCAGAAAAATATTCCTGCAGTCCCTGCGGCTCCAGTACAAAAATTACCAGCAGCACCATCGCTTCCAGCGTTGCCTGCAAAATAAAGATTATATGCGCCTGTGGCTCAATGGTAGAGCAATTGACTCTTAATCAATGGGTTGGAGGTTCGAGTCCTCCCGGGCGCACCATATAACATAAAGACTTACAGGCTAACGCTTGTAAGTCTTTTGTGTTTTATAAGCGAAATGGATCCACCCCCCACAAAGTCAGGATATGCTTGATGTGCTCCCCGAGCGGAGTGACAAGAGTTGTATCGGGGGCGCTTGTCGTTCGTTTAATATATCTATCTCCTGCCCGTCAACAAATGTAAGCTCATCCAGCTATATTGCCTTGAACCATTTTCGAGCATCAACGATTAACGAGCTTCCATGCAACCAGTAAATTTGCGCACTGCAAACTCAATATTTTATATACCGCTTACCCTATATTTGCTGCTAACCTTCAGCAGCGCCTGGCTTATTTGGCTGCCATTGCTGATTGCTGAGTATCTGCGGCTCTCGCTGCCGGTGCCGTCTTTTGTTTTTATCACGTTGGGATCATTTGCACCCAGCATTGTTGCTCTGTTTTTAACCTGGAGATACGCTGGCGGAACTGAACTGCGTCAGTTGATGGGTCGGGCATTAGTATGGCGCGTTTCACCTGCCTGGTATCTACTCGCCATCGCTGGACCGGCAATGGTAATGTTGCTGGCTATGGGCGGGCATATCTTACTCGGTGGCACAATGCCCGACTATGTCCCGTTTGGCGCTCGCTGGTTAATCGTAGCGGTCAACTTTTTTCTCGTTTTTCTGATTGGCGGGCCGCTGGGCGAAGAGTTCGGTTGGCGGGGAGTTGTTCTCCCGGCTCTTGAGGCACGGTTTAGCCCGCCATGGGACAGCCTAATTCTGGGTATCATCTGGACGGTGTGGCATTTGCCGCTATTCTTCATTGCGGCCTCAGCTCAGCACAGCCTGCCTTTTTGGCTGTTCGCCTTGCTGACAATGCCTCTGTGCATCTTGATCACGCTGGTATATCACAGCTCAGGCGACAGCCTGTTACTGGTTATGCTTTTCCATGCAGCCGTCAATACCTGGTCCGGTGCCTTGAAGATCAGTCCTGAAGCGGCAGGCAGTACTATACCTCTTATTTTGGTTATGCTATTGACATGGATAGCGGCACTTCTCTTCTTCGTCAGTCGCAAAAGGTTTACCTCCAAAAGACCGTTGCTATGAGAAGCTGTATGAGAATCCGAAAGGGTGACCCTGCCGAAGACAGTATTCCGGGGAGATATCGAGGTGTCCTCTCCGTTTCCTGACAGGGTCAACCGCATCAAACTAACCACCCTCAGTCCTTTCTTTCCCCCCTGCCCACTGCAAACTTTTCTCAGCTCGGCCCTCCGCACTTTCTTTCCCCACTCAGTCCTGATACACCACCGGATCCGGGGAGTCTATCATGGGATTGAGTCGAACCGCCAGAGAGAAGAGATAGGGGTAATCCTCCTTGAGATGCTGCATATAGAGGATCCATTCCCGGATGAGATGACCGAAAACCCGCTTTATGTCGCCATTGATGTGTTCTTTGTCGCTTGGAGGATTACGATCGAACGACTCCCTGGCCTCGAGTTCTTCAACCATATGAAAGGCTGCCCAGAGAAGGTCGGTAAAATTTTCATGTTCAAGCAGATTCTGGTTTTCAAGCAGGCTCAGGAGGAAGCTCCGTTTTCCGGCCATGAACTGCTTCAGAGAGGGGAGGGCGTCACTATCGATGCTGATTTTGAGGTTGCTTTGGCGCAGATACTCGAGCGTCGCGTCAAAATCCTGTTTTTTCCATGAGCCGGTCATGCGCAGTCGGTTTTTCAGCTCCTCGCCTCCGACCACGTGTTCCGACAACTCTTTCAGCAGACGGTTGCCGAATTCACTGAAAAAGACGCCAATGACCATGTTCAGTTTTCTCATTACCGACTGGCGCTCCCTTTCCTTGAGCACCCTTTCGAAGAGGAGCGTGACGACGATGATGTAAATGGGCAGGAAGGCGAGATTGCCGAGAAAGCTGGCTGATATTTCCCTCAAGTTGCCGAAAATGTTGAATTCAATACTATAAAGGGCCAGCGAGATGGCGAAGAGGGCGGACCCCGTCCACGCCTTGTTCATAAACAGTTTTTTCAACATGAACACCTGATATTTTAACCGTAACCAAACAACATTCAAGACCTTGCATCATTGAACAAACAGGCAAAAACATTTCACCGTTCGATGAGAAGCGAAAACCTGTGACGTAAAGGAGCAATTCATCCGTTATCATCTCCCTGAGTTCCTAAGCCTCAAGTGCTTTGTCGATAATGAACACTTATTCGCCGATTCAGCGGATATTCTCAATGCTGCCCTCAGCACTCGGCACTCAGAGTACTATCTTTTGTCACCCCGAATTCCTGTGAGGGGTCTATCTTCTCGCCCGCAGAACTCAGCACTGGTCATTGCCGACTGCCAACTGCAAATTGCCGACTCTTCTTAGCTCGGCCCTCAGCACTCAGCACTTTTTTCAACTATCTTCACTCTTCCCTGATCCCCTCATGCTATACGCTTGCCATCTCTTTTAATAAATCAGGATGACGGTCCACCAGTTTCAGAAGCTTTACGAGCGGGGCAGGGGGTCTGGTTTCTCCTCTTTCATATCGTGAAAAGGCCACCTTTCCGATGCCAAACAATTTTGAGAGTTCTGCCTGAGTCAGATTGAGTTTTTTTCGGATACGTCGAATGTCAGCGCCAACATCACCCTTTACTGTTCTTACTAATCCAGCTTGGGCTTCAGTGTATCGCCTGTAACTCTCTTCATCCCAGATACCTTCGCCACAGGAGGAGCAAAACTCGCCATGCATAGCGTGCAATGTTAATGATTGTCCGCCATAAGAGAGCGTTTCATCCAGAACTTTATTGACCATGTCGGGATGGCCACATGCAGGACAGTTCATATGAGGTATTTTTTATTTGGCTTTAAACTGAATAACCGGAGGCCGATTATCAGGAAAGCCGGTAATTTTAATGTAGACGGCAACACCGTCCATAGTTTTACCATGATAGACGTCCTGCCACAAGCGATGATCCATATGGGTTGTCATTGATTTGTAAAAATCAGTTTTTGACAGAGAAAGAACAACTTCACGCATTTCCGGTTCCGTCAAACCTAAAGAGAGTCCGCCTGCCAAGGCCAACCTTGTAAATACACGACTGCAACTATCGGCTACAATAGCCTGAATCTCGGCAAGAACGTAATGTGGCGTCCTCTTCTCCATCAAAAGATATTACTCATTTAGGCTATTTTATACAAATTGATAAATTTCTACATCTGATCAACGATGATATGAGTTTTTTTTTGTAATTGTAATAAATATGTAAATAATTGTAATTATAGTAGTGTATAAAAAACGTTTTTAACCCTGACCCTTAATGCCAGGCGAGTATTATGCACTTTAAACAGTTGCTGGCTCTTTTTAAACATACTCACCGGGAGTTACAGCTTCGAGCAGCCAGATCGATAGATGTTTCCCTGGTGATTAGAAACTAGCTTTTTGGCTGGTACATTGTTTGCTGAATCAAGGCGCCTTGATTTCCTGCGAAATATCAGCTCTATCTGCCGTCTAAAGAATAGCTGAGAAGGCAGTTAATAGATGTTGCTGGAATAGAGCGGCAGGGAACTGAAAAGGGGCACAACTGAGCAGCCCGAGAAAAAACCGAATACTGCGCCTTTATCCGGCTTGCTGAATGCTTTGCAGGAACTGATTCTACAAGGATGACATCTGGTTTTTCAAATGTGTGACGCACTGCGTCGCGAATTGAGCTTGACGCACTATCGAGCACTGCTTCGAGTCAACAGCACGGGAAATAATACAGTACTTTAAAAAAACCTAAAAGATTAATCGACCCTCAGCACTCGGCACTCAGCACTTTTTTTTGTCACCCCGAATTCCTGTGAGGGGTCTATCTTACTGAACTCAGAACTCAGAACTGATTTCATTGCCGACTGTCCACTGCCCACTGTTCTCAGCTCAGAACTGTCTTTCCTATCAGTACTATTTTTAACACCTTCATTTCCACCGTAACCTCTGGTATTTCTTTTATTTGAAGTGAATATTTTGTAAATAGTGAGAACATTTGAATTGCAACTGTAGCACCCAATTATAACCAGTACTCATGTGCTCAACCGTGTACCTGATGGCATCCATTTGCGGCCGATGAGCATCACGCCACATCACAGCAAGTACTTGGCTCACGATCTGACCCGTCGTGCAGTAAATGGCATGGATCGTTTATCCATGGCCTTATTTGATGCTGCTGTTGACTTGAATCCCCATCAGATTGAGGCTGCACTATTTGCGCTACAATCACCGCTATCAAAGGGTGTTATCCTTGCTGATGAAGTTGGCCTCGGAAAAACAATTGAGGCGGGCATAGTGCTTTGCCAATTTTGGGCAGAACGCAAAAGAAGGTTGCTCGTAATTTGCCCGGCATCGTTACGAAAGCAGTGGGCACTTGAGTTGCAGGAAAAGTTCAATTTGACAGCGCTTGTTCTCGATGCCAAAGCTTATCGGGAAGCTCAACGGCATGGGAGAGCACCTTTGAGCGAGAAATGTGTGCTTATCATCTCCATGAATTACGCTAATGCTTTACGCGAAGAGCTGAAAAGTATCGCTTGGGATCTGGTTGTTATCGACGAAGCCCATAAACTCCGGAATGCATACCGGGCAAGCAATAAAGTTGGTCAAGGTATCCTCTGGGCAACTGAAGATTGCCGAAAACTTCTTTTGACCGCAACTCCTTTACAAAACTCTCTCCTTGAGCTATACGGGCTTTCAACCCTGATTGATGAGCGACTGTTCGGAGATGCTGACTCTTTTCGGTCTCAATACGCAAATGCGGGTAATGACCTAGAAGCTTTACGTCTGCGCATCTCAAGTTTTTGTAAACGAACATTACGTAATCAGGTTACCGAATATATTCGCTACACCGAACGGAGGGCAATTACTCGACCGTTCACTACAAGCGACGATGAGCATGCACTCTATGAGGCAGTATCGGGATTTCTTCAACGAGAAGAGAGCTATGCTCTTCCTAAACGGCAACGTCATCTCACTTCCCTCATCCTGCGCAAACTTCTTGCATCGTCATCTCTGGCAATAGCAGCCACGTTGGATACTTTAAGGATCAGGCTTGAAACACTCCAAGATGAAAAGGTGCAGAACGACCCCGAGTTGGCTGAGGGAATCCTTGAATCTGAAGAAATCGAGAGTGATCTGCTCGATGAAATTCTCGCTGAACCGGATGAAACTGACAACAATCCTGAACTTGTTACGATTGACAGGTCGAAACTCCATGAGGAAATAGAGATTTTGAAAGGGCTTGCAACATGGGCCCGTAGTATTGGTACCGATACTAAAACAAAAACACTCCTTACAGCAATCGATATCGGTTTTGAACAGATGGCGTTAACCGGAGCATCGCGCAAAGCTCTGATTTTCACCGAATCACGACGCACACAAGAGTACCTGAAGAGCTTTCTCGACACACACGGGCACAATGGAAAAGTTGTGCTTTTCAACGGGAGTAATACCGGAGCGGAAGCCACCCAAATTTACACGGATTGGGTTCAAAAGAATCGGGATACTGGACGTTCATCAGGGTCGAGAGCAGTTGATGTCCGCACTGCCCTTATAGAATACTTCCGTGATGAAGGTTCTATTATGCTGGCTACTGAAGCTGCTGCAGAAGGCATCAACCTGCAATTTTGTTCTCTCGTTATCAACTACGATCTCCCATGGAACCCCCAGCGTATTGAGCAGCGCATCGGGCGGTGCCATCGATACGGTCAACAGCATGATGTAGTTGTCATCAATTTTTTGAACGAACGCAACGAAGTCGATCGTCGAGTACTGGAATTGCTTGCTGAAAAGTTTAACCTCTTCAATGGTGTTTTTGGTGCTTCAGATGAAGTACTGGGCACAATTGAATCAGGAGTTGACTTTGAAAAACGTATCCTCTCAATTTACCAGGAGTGCCGTACACCTGAGGAAATCAATACAGCCTTTTGCACACTGCAATCTGAAATGGATGAGCAGATTCGTAACCGAATGGCCGATACCCGTCGAACCCTGTTTGAAAACTTCGATGAAGATGTGCATCAACGACTCAGGCTGCAGCTTGACAATGCGAAAGCCCAACTGGACAAATTCAGCCAGCGTTTCTGGTTATTAACCAGTTACATGCTCGCTGGCCAAGCTCGATTTGACGATGATGCGCTCGCCTTTGACCTTGAACGAACTCCCGATCCAGAGATACTGACAGGACGCTATCATTTGATCTCAAAATCGAGTCCAAAGGCTTTGCAAATAGTCGGTGAGACTGGCAGTGATGAACAAAGTCAGTTTCTCTACCGCCTTTCACACCCTCTCGGAGAGCACGTTGTAGCAACAGCAAAGGCTATACCAACTGCCCCGGCAGAGATCGTATTTGATGTCACCCGGCATTCTCCTCGTATTCATGTAGTTGAAGCGCTGCGTGGTAAAAGGGGCTATCTTACCCTCTCGCACCTTATTGTTGAATCTTATGAACAAGAGGAGTACTTACTCTTTTCTGGGTTTGAGGATAGTGGTACGTCGCTCGATCAGGAGACAATGGAGAAACTGTTTACCTGTTCCGGCCGCCTGTTAAGTAATAAAGAAATTCCTATTGCAGTCGAAAAACGACTTATTGCTGAAGCTGAGCAGCATGCAAAAGCAACGGTAAGCTGCTCACTGGAACAGAATAGTGTTCACTTTAACCAAGCCAGGGAAAAGTTGGAAAAGTGGGCTGATGACATGGTAATTTCAGCTGAAAAAGCCCTCGCTGATACAAAGGAGCAAATCAAAGCCCTGCGACGGCAAGCACGACTGGCTATAACGCTTGACGAGCAACATGAGATTCAGCAAAAGATACAAAAGTTCGAAAAACAGCAGCGACGACAGCGACAGGAGATTTTTCAGGTGGAGGATGATATTATGGAAAAACGCGATTCACTTATCGAATCGCTGGAACGACGACTTGCGCAACAAACCAGTACAGAAGAACTTTTTACAATTCGTTGGGCGGTAGAGTAATCTCCTGATATAGAAAACGAAACAGAATTTATGAACCAGAAATATGAGAAGCTGAAAGCTTTATTGACAGAACTCTTTCAGCTCGACCAGCCTGACCTCGACTTTGGGCTTTATCGCATTATGCACGCCAAAAGTGCCGAGGTGTCACAGTTTCTTGACAAGGATCTCTTCCCTCAGGTGAAAGCAGCTTTCAGCCTCTATAAGAGCTCAGATAAAGCTGAAATAGAAAAGGAGCTCAACAAGGTTATTGCGGGCGTTGAGGCGGCAGGAATGTATCCTGAGCAGTCACCGAAGGTTCAGGCATTGCGTGAGCAACTGATAAATGATGCAGTGGATGCTGGCACGCTTGAGAGCGAGGTGTACGATTACCTCTTCAGCTTTTTTCGCCGGTATTATTCCGAAGGGGATTTTCTTGCCAAACGGGTTTACAAGCCGGGAGTTTACGCCATTCCTTACGAAGGCGAAGAGGTGATGCTCCATTGGGCCAACAAGGATCAGTACTACATCAAAACCAGTGAGTATCTGCGCGACTACGCTTTCCGTTTGCATCCGAATAGTGAGCAAAACCCCATGCGGGTGCATTTCCGGCTGGCAGATGCTGCCGAAGGAGAGCATGGTAATGTGAAGGTGGCTGAGGGTAAAGAGCGTCGATTCAGACTGGCTGAAGAAAATACGTTATCCATTGAAGATGGAGAGCTCATTATCCGCTTTACCTATCAGCCCGACCCAGCCAAACAGAAGGAGCTGAACAGTGCAACAGAAGAGACAATTTTGGCTGTCGGCGATGCTTTGTTGGCGGAGTGGATCACTGAGCTTGGGAAGCCGAACGTGAGGTCTGACGGCTCCTCTTCCGGCACTCGCTTGCGGCTGCATCTTGATCGCTATACCGCCCGAAACACTTTTGATTACTTTATCCACAAGGATCTTGGCACTTTTCTGCGACGCGAGCTTGATTTCTTCATCAAAAACGAGGTCATGCACCTCGACGATGTGGAAAACGAAACTGTACCGCGTGTCGAGCAGTACCTTTCCAAAATCAAGGTCATTCGTAAAATCGGAGGCAAGATCATTGATTTTCTTGCCCAGCTTGAGGATTTCCAGAAAAAGCTCTGGCTGAAGAAAAAGTTTGTGGTCGAGACGAACTACTGCATAACGCTTGACCGCATTCCCGAGACATTTTATAGCGAAATTGCTGCCAACCAGAAGCAGTGGGAGCAGTGGCAAAGCCTTGGGATGCTTGAAACCTCCGGCGTTGATAAGCCAGGCCTGTTCATTCAAGCCGAAGTGGGCAGTATTGAGTACCTAAAGACACATCCCTTTTTGATGGTGGATACAGCACTTTTTGATGAAGCTTTCAGGCAGGGACTACTTGGAGCGGGGGATAATCTGGATGAAAGCCTTGATGGCCTGTTGATACATGGGGATAATTTTCATGGATTGAATCTGTTGCAGAAGCGTTATCGTGAGCAGGTGAAGTGCGTTTATATTGATCCTCCGTACAACACGGCGGCAAGTGAAATTCAGTACAAAAACAGTTACAAGCACTCATCTTGGTTAAGCCTTATTTCTGATAGAGTTATGGTATCCGATCAATTGATGAAAGTTGATTCTATCATGTGTGTTGCTATAGATGACTTTGAGTTGTCGGTGCTTAAAAATTATCTCGCGAAATATTTTGGGGAATCTAATCATCTGTCTACAGTTGCTGTTCGCAGTAACCCACATGGCAGAGCTATGGCAAGCGGATTTTCTCCTAATCATGAGTATGCGATTTTCTTCGGAAAATCAGAGCGTGCTGTTGTAGGTAGATTACCACGAGATGAAAAGAAGCAAGCTCGTTATCCTGAGAGCGATGAAAATGGTAGGTACACATGGATGAATTTTAGGGCAACTGGTGCAAATTCAAGACGAATCGATCGCCCCAAGCTTTTTTACCCAGTCTATGTTGCATCTAATGGAATAATAAGAGTCTCCCCTATGGTTTGGTCGAACGATGATTCAGAGTGGAAGCCATTAGAAAAAATGTTAGCTGGCGAAAATGCGATATTTCCTATTGATGCAGACGGATCTGAGCGAGTATGGAACCTTGGGTGGGAACGAGCTCAAGAGGAAGCATTCGGAATTCTGAGGGCCCGGAATACCAACGGTGATTGGCAAATCTATCGCAAGTATCGTCCAAATCAAGAGGGCGCACTCCCTGGAACGTGGTGGGAAAGTGCAAAATATTCAGCAACTGAAAGTGGCACGAGAGTATTGATGGATTTGCTTGGTAGCCGAGATTATTTTTCCTATCCAAAAAGTGTGCCTTTGGTTGAAGATTGTCTTAGGGCATCCTCTTGCACGCCAGGAACGAGCGTTCTCGATTTTTTTGCCGGCTCAGGCACAACTGGTCATGCAGTTATCTCTCTTAACCGCGAGGATCAGGGAAAACGCAGATACATCCTCATCGAACAGGGCGAGTACTTTGACACTGTCCTGAAGCCCCGCATACAGAAGGTGGTCTACTCTGCCGACTGGAAAGAGGGCAAAGCTACAGCTCCGCAGACGGGCATCTCCCACGCTTTCAAGGTGCTGAAACTTGAATCCTACGAAGATACCCTCAATAACCTTGAGCCGAGTCGCACCAGACAGCAACAACTTACGCTCGATTCACCTGAAGCCCAGGGTTCTGACAGCTTCAAGGAGCACTACCTTCTGCACTACATGCTTGACGTGGAGACTCGCGGCAGTCAGTCGCTGCTTAACGTTCAGGCCTTTACTGACCCAACGGCATACAAGCTCAAGGTCAAGCGTCCCGGCTCGGATGAAAGCGGTGAAGTGAACATTGATCTTCTTGAGACTTTTAACTGGCTGATCGGTCTTACGGTCCAGCACATTGCCGCTCCGCAAAGCTTCAGTGCCGCATTTGAGCGCGACAGCGAAAAGCGGTTGCGCCTGAAT
>Ga0118677_10006092_pt1 | contig 13984 bp, 16 predicted proteins | sample AliMusrvi5mmetaG_FD_86154 | JGI IMG/M metagenome (GOLD analysis project Ga0118677, IMG submission 86154) | reverse complement strand
GCGGTTCATGCGCGTTCAGCCAGAGGAGTTTGGCCAGCGTGAAGGCCGGGAAGTTCGGCAGGCCGGTGAGGCGGAAGTAATCCGCGTCCGGGATCCGCTCGCGCAGGACCGCGAGTTCCGGCGCGCCCCGCATGTCCTGCCACGAAAAGGCCGGGCCGACAGGCCGGTCGCGCGCGTCCAGGCAGACGACGGACGCCCGCTGGCCGGTCACGCTGCAGGCCAGGATCTCCGCACCGGCGGTGCGCGGATCGGCGACACAGACAGCCAGGGCGCTCAGCACCGCTTCGCAGAGCGCGTCCGCATCCAGGCCACGGCAACCGGAAGGCGCAGTCAGCACGGCGGCTGGCAGCGTCGCTTCGACACGCATACGCCCGGCCAAATCCACGAGGGCGCACTTGGTCGCCGTTGTCCCGCAGTCAACGGCGGCGACACAGCGGATCATCTTTTTCATATGAGCAGTCAGCACGCAACACTCAGATTTAAGGTCGTCATCCTATCGGGTTGGATTATCGCTGTCGAGCCCACCCGTGATGTTTTCCGCCGTACGTGCGGCGGACACCCATCTGCTGGTTATTGTGTTGATTATTGTGTTGTCGCCACCCGCTCTCGTCGGCTACGTTTCGGCATGGTTCTCTTTCCACATGTTGTCGCTGCCTCTGGCTGGCGGCCAGATTTCGCATCTGGCGTCGATTTCCCCTGAACCCTTCTCTGTTCTTCAGCATGAACGTCAACGGCACGCCCTATCGCACGGTCTGGATCGACGACGCCGATCCTGCGGCCGTGCAGATCATCGATCAGCACACGCTACCGCATGGTTTCGCGACGCGGCGGCTGGAATCCGTTGCAGCGGTCTGCACCGCCATCCGCGACATGCATGTGCGCGGCGCGGGTTGCATCGGCGCCACGGCCGGCTACGGCATGTACCTGGCGGCGCGCACCGCCGATCCGACGCGCTTCGACGCCGACGTGGCGGCCGCCGCCTGCGCCCTGACCGCCACCCGGCCCACGGCGGTGAACCTGGCCTGGGCCGTGCGTCGCCAGGTGCAGGCCATGGCGGCCGGAGCCGGCCCGGCGGAGAAAACGGCGATTGCGCGCGCGACCGCGCAGACCATCGCCGATGAAGACGCCGCCTTCTGCCGCAGCATCGGCCGGCACGGCCTGGAGTTGATCCGCGCCATCGCCGCGCGCAAGCCCGGCCAGCCGGTCAACATCCTGACGCACTGCAACGCCGGATGGCTGGCCTTCGTGGATCATGGCACCGCCACCGCGCCGATTTACGCGGCGCATGACGCCGGGTTGAACATCCACGTGTGGGTCGATGAAACCCGACCGCGCAACCAGGGCGCCTCGCTGACATCCTGGGAGCTCTCCCGCCATGGCGTCCCGTGCCACCTGATCGTCGACAACGCCGGCGGGCACCTGATGCAGCATGGCCTGGTTGATCTCGTGATCGTGGGCACCGACCGCACGACGGTCACCGGCGACGTCGCCAACAAGATCGGCACCTATCTGAAAGCCCTCGCTGCCGCTGACAACCGGGTTCCCTTTTATGTTGCGGTTCCCTCCTCCAGCATCGACTGGCAGATGACCGACGGCCTGGCCGAGATTCCGATCGAGGAGCGCGATCCGCAGGAAGTGCTCGCTGTGCGCGGACGGTTGGGCGACACGCTCGCCGAAGTGCGCATCGCCCCCGACGGCGTAGCGGCCAGCAATTACGGCTTCGATGTGACGCCGCACCGCCTGATAACCGGCCTCATCACGGAACGCGGCGTCTGCCGCGCGGAACACGGAGCGATACTGGCGCTGTTTCCTGAGAAGCGTTCTTAAGACTTGGCCGTCCTATGCCTTGTATTTCGCCCGCGGCTCCAACAACATTAATTGTTCCTGATATTCTGGACGAAGCGCATTGACTTCGGGATACTCCAAAATTTCGCCATTCATGTCCGGGTAGAGCGTTGCGAGTTCTGGTATTGCACGTTCTGCAAGCGCAAAGAACTCGGGATCAATCTCAATACCTATGCCGTCATACCCCAGAAAAAGCGCCGCAGCCATGGTCGATCCTGCCCCCATGAATGGATCAAGCACAACGCCTTGTCCCAAGGGCAACAGCGCACGGACTAGAATCCGCAAGAGATGTTGCGGCTTTAACGATGGGTGATCGGCAATCGCCCGCTCTCGCGCCGGCGTTTTGAAACTCGCGATCACATCCGGAAGAGGACTTCCCCCAGCAAGCATTCTCAACCCGCCAGTCCCCCATTTGCGCAAGTTTTCGGCCACGGTTCTTTCGGAAATCGGTTTACGAAACAACATCCATGGCTCATAGTTTCCTCTCGGCGTTACGCACACATCGGGAAACTCGGTTTCCGCGTTCTTGGGTCGATCTCCGCCGCGAAAGCCATGATACACGCGAAGAATAGTCGCCCGGTTCTCAAACCCCGCCGCGACCATTGCGTTTTGAACGTACATCTGGAGAACCGAATTCCCCGCAATCAAGACATGACCGCCGGGCCGAAGCTTGGGCAAGATCGCGCCACCCCATTTCAGGAAGAACGCTTCGATACCTTCCTTCTGCTCCGCGGTAAGAATACTGAAACGCGGAAGCGGGCGCCTCTCGCACCCATCCCATTTGGGCGGAAGTCGCCACACACCGCCGCGCCCAGCACGAAGTTTGGCCACTTCACCAGCCGAAAACTCTACGAGCCCATAGGGAGGGTCGGTGCAAACCGCGTGAATCGAGTTCGCCTCGATGCCGGCAAACTCCTCCATGCAATCGCCGCAGATCAGCCTGATGTTGTCCATATTTCTACTATAGTTGAAAGACGACCAAAACGTCAAGTGCTACCTTACCACCCATGAAAACGGATGCCAAGGGGGTTATCGGCAAAACAATCCGCCTTCTGCGCGAGACGGCCAGATTATCGCAGGAAAAACTGGCCGAAAGGGTGGGCATTACGTACCAGTATGTTTCGGCCGTGGAAAACGGGAAGGAGAATTTCACGGTTGGCATTCTGGAGTCGGTTGCAAACGCCTTGGGGACGGATGTGCCCGGACTTGTCGATAAATCGTACAACGACCCGACGCCAATACCCATCGTGAAACAAGCCGATTTTATCTTCGGCACGCCACTCCCGCCGCAATTACGGCCGGAGCATATCGAAGCTGCTCTGAATGAAACCCACCGGATCGTTCGTTTGATCAACACAACGTTGAAACGCGCCGCAGGGCGCCCCTTGCCCGCATATATCCAAAGCAATAATTTTAGCGGCATCGTTTCCAACATCCTGTGCGACTCGTTCTCGCGCCTCACACCCTACAAACACAATCATTCACAACGCTATCCTGACTTAATTTGCAAGGACAGCAAGAGCGCCGTTGTAACCGGGCTGGAAGTCAAAAGCACGATACGACCGGGCAAGGGTGGCGAAAGCCATAACGGGCACTCCGGTTGGCATGTGATCGCCTGTTTCAACCTGGATGAGGACTCCGGCGATATTCGCTTCGCGCATGTAATGTTCGCCAACCTGATCGGACATGGCCAGCCGCATAGCGACTGGAAATATTGTGGAAGCAAAGTGAACAAAAGCACCGGGAGTCAGCGGACAGAAACATACATGACGAATCTTGAGGGTACTACCAAGCTCAGGCATGGAACCGTCTATCTGGATACGGACTTGGTCTCCGTCTCACGACTGCGGCTTTCCCCCAAGGTTCCTGCGCCATCCTATTCGCCCTTTCAGAGAAAGGCAAAAAAATGAAAAAAATCGGCATCATCGGCGGCAGCGGTCTGGACAACCCGGATATCCTGCAGCACCCCGCGGACCAGACGGTCACAACGCCCTACGGCGAACCGTCCTCTCCGCTTCGGTCCGGCGTCATCGGCGGTGTGCCGGTGATCCTGCTCGCCCGTCATGGCCGCGAGCACACCGTCCCGCCCACGCAAGTCAACTACCGCGCCAACATCCACGCCCTGCGCGAAGCCGGTTGCACCCACATCCTGGCGTCCACCGCCGTCGGGTCGCTGCGGGAAGACATCCGGCGCGGCGATTTCGTCATTCTCGACCAGTTTATCGACTTCACGCGCCAGCGCCGCATGACGTTTCACGAATCCTTCGCCCCGCACGCGCCGGCGCACACGCCCATGGCCGACCCGTATGCGGATCCGTTGCGACGGGTTCTGCTGGCGTCCTGCCGCGAACTGGGCATCCGGCATCACGATCGCGGTACGGTGGTTACCATCGAAGGCCCGCGCTTCTCGACCCGCGCCGAATCGCGCATGTTCCAGGCCTGGGGCGCGGACGTGATCAATATGAGCGTCGCCACGGAGGCAATCCTGGCCAACGAGGCCGGCATCCCCTACGCCGCCGTCGCCATGAGCACCGACTACGACTGCTGGAAGACGGACGAAGCGCCCGTCAGTTGGGATGCCATCCTGGAAGTGTTCCAGTCCAACGCCAAAAAGATGACCGACCTGCTTTGCCACGCCATCCCGCGCCTTTAGAGCAAGTTCAGATTCGTATTCTTCATGGCGGCAAGCCGTGCCCCGGGTGCGAGCAGGTCGGCGCTTCGCTCACGGCGTTGATGGAGTATTTTCCGCCATTCGGACAGACCGGCAGGTGTCCGCCCTTGAAGTATTTGGCGAGATCCTTTTCGGCCGGCACATCCGTGTCCGCCTTGTTGTTTTCAATTGCCCACTGCTGCTTGGCATGGTCGATCAGGCGCAGATGGTTGAGGCAGGCGCTGTTGCGCGCTGCTCCCCGCGACTTCATGAAACTGGGAATGGCAATCGCCGACGCCATGGCCACAGGTGCGACCGCCATGCTCAGCATAATCTGCCGGCCGCTCATGGTGGTTGTGCCGCGCATGGCGATGCCGTCCTTCTCATTGACAAAGACGGCCGCAAGCTGTCGCTCCAACTCATCTTGCAGCAGTTGCTGCATCACTCGGGCGCCGGGATCCTGCTTCTGTTGCGCCGCGTACGCCTGCACCTTGCCGATGGTTTCGGAGAACCGCCGGTCAATAAAGGCAAAGCCGTTGTTCTGCTTCGGCAGCCCCTCGAACGCCTTCTGAAAATTGGCAGGCAGATGCGGACTGCCCGGCTTTTCCGCCGCTGCGATGGCGCTGTTGACAATCTCCGCCGTCGAACCAAACAAAAACATATTTCGATGCACGGCAAACGTCGGAGAAAACGGGAACGGCAGCGGAACGGGCAGATTGACGGTGTAGAGCCTCGTGGCGCCATTGGTGCTGCAGATGACGGGAAGTCTACCCTGCTGCAGGGCATGCTGAAGCGCCAGCGACACGGTGCCATCCCGCACGGCGCTGCCGATGAGCAGCGAGGGATTGGGAATGACGAGCGCTGGATGGTTGGTGTCCGCGGGGTCGGCCGACGGCAGCTCCATGGTCTGCGTGGAGGAAAGCTGCAGCGAGAAGAACTGTTCCGCGTCCAGGGAGGCGATCACGCTGTTCAAGTTCGTGCCGAGGTTCTTTGCGGCGCCATTTACGACCCCGTCAAACGCCTGGGCCGCGTCCGGACCTCCCACCTGCCGCACCGCGTCGTTGATGAGTTTCCAGAGTTGCCGCGGATCGGCCGTGCCGGCGCGGACCAAAACCGTGTCCGCGGGCAGGTAGTCCAGCGTGACCAGGCGTTTGGGCGCGCCGCCGATGATCCCCTGCCAGAAGGGAAGCTGTGCCGCCGCCGGATCGCGGTAGACAAACGATTTCACATCGCTCAGTCCGTCGGCCCGCGGCACCACGCTCATACCGAAACCGTCCACGGCGTAAAGGCCGCTGGACTTGAGAAACGCGGGCAGGCGATCCAGATACGGCATGACGGCATTGGCGCCGGTGTCGCCCGTTGCCGGCAACTGCCGGACAACGTTGCGAGCCATGTCAACCAGATCCTCGATGACGCCGTCGGTATTCGCCACCACCATCAGGTTGCCGCCCGTGTCCAGATGCGAAGTAATGGCATTGTACTCGGCGCGCACGCGCTCCGGGCCGGAGGCCGGCGCGGCAGTCGCTGCGGGCTGTGGCGTCTGCGCGGAAACGCACGTGGCGGCGAGGAGGGTCGCGAGAGACAAGCGGGTGTTGCGAAGAAGTTGCATGGCGTTTTCCTTATGACGAAGTACGCAACAGAACGATACGGGGCAACCATACCACCGCCGCCAGTCGGCCGACAAGGTTGCATTACCCGTTGCCGTCCCGTCCGGTATCGCAGTACTTCCGGATGGGGCAGCTCGTACATCTGGGCCGGACAGGCAGGCACTGTGTCTGACCGAACGAGACCAGATACGAATTCCAGGTTTTCCAGTAGCGTTTGGGCAGGATCCGGCGCAGCGTCATCTCGGTTTCGAACGGCGTTTGGGTGCGCAGCAGGCCGAGACGGTTGCAGATGCGGTGGACATGCACGTCCACGCAGATGCCGGGTTTGTCGAAACCCAGCACAACCACCAGGTTGGCGGTCTTGCGCCCTACGCCCGGCAATTCGCAGAGTTCTTCGACCGTTTCCGGGATGCGGCCGCCGAACTTCGCGTCGAGCGCATCCGGCAGCGCGTGGAGATGCGCCGCTTTGGTGTGATAAAACCCGACCGGAAAGACCAGGCGCTCCAGTTCCGTCCGCGGCACCTGCCGCAAGTCAGCTGGAGTTTGCACGCGCGCAAACAGGCGTTTGCAAGCCTCGGCCGTAGTCTGATCCTTGGTGCGCGCGCTCAGGATCGTACCGACCAGCACCTTGAATGGATCGTGCGTCTGCGCCGCCACGAGATCGATCACAGGCGCCCGCACTTTCCCGAAGGCACGGGCCAGGGCGCGATGCACGGCGGGAATGTCGGCGATCGTCATGGGGTTGCGCTTGGAAATCGCGCGACCGAGTGCGGATTCAGCCAGTACCGCAGCCGCGCCACTTCTTCATCGTTTGCGAGGCTGTCCAAAAAATCGCGGAATCGAGGCAATTGATTGCACCGTTTTCCATGTAGTTCTTGCGCTGTCACCGGAACGCCAAAGTCGGCGGGATTCACGCCTTTTGCCCTAGCACGTGCCAGTAACCAATCCTCCAGACGCGGACAGAGTTCGATGATTTGTTGTCGCGGATTTCCTTTTTGCACCAAGCGCCGCAATGAGCCATACGTTTCGCAAGATATGAACCCGTTTTTTAGTTTTGCCGGTTGATTTGCACCGGGATCCTCGTCAACAAGGCCAATCGCAATTGTCTCTTCCATAAGCCGGTTTACAACGCTGCCCTTGCCGCTCTCATGAATGGGTTTCACCGAAACACCCAGCGCGTGGACCAGCGCCTCATCGGAAAAACATTCGATGACAATCACGACGCCGCCCCTTCCAAGAATCGTCCGCACATAAAGAATGGATCGCCGCTCAGCATTTCGGATATTCCTTCTTCACTCAATTTCAAAAGTCGCGTTTCGAAATCCTTTTGGTAAACCACAAACACATTCACGTCATTCTTTTGCGCCTTTTCCAGTACCGCCGTCAAAAGATACGGGTTGTGCGTGGCGATGAAATATTGATTTGAATCGGCCAACGCGAGGCGCTCGCCCATCTGTTTCGTAAAATACGGAAAAGCGTGCGCCTCCGGTTCTTCAAACACCAAGACAGCGTCACGGTTCGAGGTCATGGCGGCTTCATAAAACATGACGCGCAGCAAGGTGTCGGATGCCATGCTAAGTGGAAGTGCCGTTACGACATCGCCGGCCCGCTTTTGAATCTCGAATTTGCGCTCTTGCGGTTTCATAACCATTTTGTAGGGATAAGGCGAGAACAGAGCAGCCATCTTTTCACGCAATTGTTTGGCTCCGTAAACCACCGAAAACAGATTTGATCCATACGGCGGCAAAAGCGAACCGATTTCCGCATCGCCTGGTTCAGTTGGCTTAGCGAAGCGGTAGAACAAGATATCTTTCATTCCCTCAACCGCACGAATTGGATTCCCGCCGCCATCTTGGTTCAGCGCAATAAATTCGAGATAGTCTGCCTGTTGGTTGCTTGCGAACGTTGCCCGTGTAGAAACACCATCGCTGTAACAGTAAAGGATAATTTCGATCCAGTCGTCGGCTGGTGCCTTCTCAAAATCAACCTTAACTGAAATTGGTGTATCCGACAGGCCGTCATAGAACAGATTTCCCACAGATTGAAAGCGGATAAAATCTTTTAAGGGAATTCCCGGTCTTGCCGACCAGGAACAGAGGGCCAGTGCTTCCAAGATGTTGGATTTGCCAACATTTGGTTCCCCTATGAAAAGATTCACCCGGCGGCAGGGGATTTCCATATCAAGAATGGATTTGAACTGCCTTATTCTGAGCGTTTTAATTCTGGCCATCGGAACCTCCAGACAAAGGGCATCGTAGCAAAAAATTTTGGTCGCGCACGAGTTCACCTTCACGCACCACACATTTCCACGAGGATGAATGCGGCGGCGGCGCGGGGATCGGGGGCTTCGAGGATCGGTCGACCGACCACGAGGTGTGTGGCGCCGTCGCGCACGGCCTGGGCGGGCGTGGCCACGCGCTTTTGGTCGCCGACCGATGCGCCGGCCGGCCGCACGCCGGGTGTGACCAGCAACGCGGTGGGTCCGAGCAACCGGCGCATGGCGGCGACTTCCTGCGGCGAACAGACGATGCCATGCGCGCCGGCGCCGATTGCGAGCTTACCAAGCGCCACAACCTGCTCCGCCATCAGCCTGCCGATTCCAAGATCCGTCAAGTCCTGCTGATCCAGACTCGTCAGGCAAGTAACCGCCACAATGCGCGGCGCAGCCGCGCCAAATGCTGCGGCCGCCTCGGCCGCAGCATGGATCATGGCCCGCCCGCCCGAACTGTGGATCGTAAGCAGGTCTACGCCCAGTCCGGCGCAGGACTTCACGGCGCGTTCGACCGTGCGCGGGATGTCGTGCAGCTTGAGGTCCAGAAAGACGCGCTTGCCCTGTCCTTTGACACGCGCCACGACATCCGGCCCGGTGGAACTGAAAAGCTCCAGTCCGATTTTGTAGAAACCCACTGCCGGTCCGAGGCGCGTCACCACGGCCTCCGCCTCGGCTGCGGTCGAAACATCCAATGCGACGATCAATTCAGCCATATGCTCCTCGCCGTGTACCGGATAAGTCTGAATGTGCGTAGTTTCCGCATCCATCGTGCCGGTGTCAATCCAAACGAAACCCCTTGAAAACAGAAGCGACTCATTCTGCCAGTCTCACATTTTCGGAAGTATGAGACTGACGGGCGACGCAGTATCCGGATTGCAGGTATTCCATCCGACAGACTGTTAGAGCGTATTGGTCCAGGCGCGGTGGCCGCGGGCGTCCTCGATCTCGACATACGCATAGGGCCAATTGGCCGGCAGGGAGAAGGTCGCCTCGGTCAGGAGTTTGCCATGGAAGGCGCCGCAACGCTGGCCCTCCCAGTTCGGGCCGACCAGGCGCGCGAACCGCACCGGGGATGTCCGCACCGTGACCTTTCCGCCACACACCTTGATGCGGTGGAACTCCGGACCGCAGGAGGAGTAGTACTGGCCGCGGCGGATGGCGTCCAGGATGGTTTTCGGCGTGCAGGCGCGCGCGTTGACCATGATCCAGGCGCCGTTCCACCCCGGGTGATCGGCGGTGATGTGGGCGTCATCGGCCGCGAAACCAAGCATGCGCGGCTGCCGCGACAGTCCGAAATGCCAGTAGGCCAGGTTGTCGCCCTTGCCATTCAGCCACTGGCAGACATGGTTGTAGATTTCCACGCCGTCAAACTTCCAGCGCCAGAGTTCCGCGGGTGTGTTGCCCATCCACAGTGGATGCGCGAGAATCAGCAAACCGCCCTGTGCGCGCACGGCCTTCAACCCGGCATCGAGCCCCATCTCACGCCGCACGCCGTGAAAATTTCCCAACCCGACGACGTGGTAATTCCCGCCCTGCCGGTCGCGGCCGTCGAGCTCAATGCCGTCGAGCCACAGCAGCTTGCAAGGGCCTCGTTTCCCGGCGCGCACGTCCGATGCCACCCAGTGGTCGGTGCGGAACAGGAAGTCGTATCCCTGGCCGGCATACATGGCCTCCAGTTCCGCAAACGCCTTCCCGCCATCCGAAGCCGTGCTGTGAATGTGCGTGTTGCCCTTGAACCAGCGTCCGCCGGTTTCACCATATCGGTTTGTTTTCATGCGTCTGGTTTTGTTCCTTTTCCGAACAGCGCCGCCAGTTCCAACGGCGCGAATAACAGGTGATCCGGCTGCGCGTCCCGCAACCGCGTCGCATCATGCCAGCCCCATGCGACGGCGACGGTGCTGGCGCCGGCCGCGCGCCCTTCCAGCACGTCGCCGCACGTGTCGCCAACGTAAAAAACCGGTTTGCCCGGGCAGGTTGCCGCCGCGGCGCGGATTTTCTGCACTTTGCCTGTGCCTTCTTCCGCGCCCAGGATCTTCCGCACACACGTCACGCCCTGCCGTTGCAGCACGCCGGCAACCACGTCGGCAATGCCGGAGGTAACGACGAAGATGGCGCTGGTTTGCGCCAGGCGAGCCAACGTCTCGGGAATGCCGGGCCAGAGCCGATATTCCCCCGCACGCGCTTCCAAGTGCCGGCGCAACGCCGCGATCAGCGACGGCAAAACGCTTGCCGGCACGCCCGCAGCCTGCAACCCTGCAAACATGTTGCCGTCGAAGAGGCGCAGAAATGCGGCGCGATCCACTGGGGCGGACACACCCGTTTCGCGGCAGGCGGCCTGCACGCACGCTTCGAAGACATCCAGCGAATCTGCCAGGACGCCGTCGAAATCGAAGATCAAGACGCGAGCAATCATCCTATCCCTTATGTAACATGGCACCCTCCCGGACCAGTTCGACCCATTGCCGGAACCGGTCGGGATCGTTTTGCAGCGTGTAAATATCCCTGAGCATGAATTCGAGGCGGACGCCCTCGGTACAGTTCACGGTGTGTTCGATGGCCTTTCGCACTTCGTCATTCTGGTTGAATTTCTTCGCCATGAACAGCGGAGGCGGCATTTTACGGGAGTAGACTGTCTTTCTTTCCCGGCAGAACCGGCCCATTTTCTCTTCATTCGCCCAGGGCGAAACGGAAACGCGCTGCAGTGTCTGGAGCGTGGAGATATAGCTCCAAACCGGATCAATCGGTTCGCAGCAACCATAATACACCCGTCCGAACAATTCGGCGAATTCCCTGAGATACGGGAACACGAATTCGCCATAATGCCCCGGGCTCATGCTGACGGACTCCTGCGATTCGCAATACAACCACATGTCCTTGGGCCGGACATGCCCGGTGTAATCCGGAGCCGGCAGGAGTTTCGAACATCCCATGCAACCGGAACCGATATAATCCGCCTCATTGTTGAGGGTGAGCAGGTTGTTGTCCTCCAGGAATTGGATATGCCGGAGATGATCGTCCCGGATGAACTTCATCAGTCGCTGCAACCCCTCCGGATTGTCATAGATCAACATCATGAAACCATCCAGGCCCACAAAATCATACGCCGTGCTGGTCATGGGAACACTGAGCTGCCAACTGGATATCCGCCTTCTGATGTTGGCAATTCCCTTGAATACGTCCTCGAGGCGCTCCCGTTCCTGCGCCTCCTCGTCCTGGTTCCATTTTGTTTCCCGATGGTGCAGCCTCTTGAACTCGGCATCGTCCAGTGTCTTCAAGGCAGGCTGGTAGTTGAACGCGTTGCTTTCCGTCCCCGCGACACGGTGAACGCCCGACGGCACGCCGAAATCACCCCGTTCGACGTGCGGTGCGTATTCCACCCACGGCAGGACAAAACTGTCGTCGCGCAGCACTTCGATCTCATGCTTCCGGAATCGCAGAGATTTCTCTAATTGTCGCGCCCACGCATGTTCGCACAGCAGGTCGCTGTCATTGATTGTGTGCTTTGGATCGGACGTGTACCAGGTCTCCGCCCGCACCATGACACGCGCCCCCGGCACACCCGCGTCGTGCGCGGTCCAGGCTTTAATTTTCTCCTTATTTTCAAGGGTTTCCGAAGCTTTCACCTTCCATTCGCCAAGTTTGCGAAGCACGGTCTTCTCGTTCTCGCACAACACGACTTTTTCCGCCATGACAAAAAGCTCCTTCGTTACGCCGGATCGAACGGATACCGCACGCCCCATCCGGCGCGCAATTGCGTCATGAAGCTGGTCAGCATCAGGCTTTCTTCCAGCGGCACGGCCGGACTCTCCAGCAGCCCTGCGCGCACGCACCGGGCCACTTCCATGGCCTCGTATTCGTAGCCTAACGCGAGGAACGGCCGCCGCTCGCGCACTTCGCTCTGCGGCGTCTTGAGCACCGCCTCCTGCGCCTTGTAAAACGGCGTGGGAATCTCGATGCTCCCTTCCGTGCCGGTGATGCGCGCGCTGATCTGCCCCTGCGTACGCACGCCGCAGGTGAGCACCGCCAGTTCTCCCTGCCGAAACAGTACACGATTGCGGAGTCCCGCGCAAGATGATGGCGTGCGCCCTGATTGGGCTCGTCGCCGAAGCACGGGCATGGTAATGATTCATCGTTGCGGGCGGGGCGGCGAGGTGAATCATGGACGTTCCGACTTACAGTTCGAATGCGCACGACCAGAGACGCGGCAGACGCGGAAAACTCACCTACATTTTGGTTGTTGCAGGCGTGGTTCTACTGGTTGGTTTCGGATGGCTCGTCTACGGCACCCGCCACCACCCAGCCAAGCCGCCGACACATGCGATCCGCCATACGGTCTCGCCAGAGTTTGCGAACATCGCGCGGACACTTCAGTTGCTGCAGGAGTTCCGGATTCCCGATGAAGATCAATTTATCCCGGTTCCGGAACCCGTGCGACCGCTCCTTACCACGTTGAAGCACCAGTTGCGCGATCTCATGATCAAGAAAATCAACCGGAACCCCGACGCCGTCACAACGGGAAGCGTCCAACAGATCTGGGACGATTTGAATAAGCAGGGCTTGATCCTGAAGCAGACAGACACCAACTTGAACGAAAGATATTCGGACAGCCACACGAACTGCTTCTATACCTATGGCGAGATCAGTTCGATTGCCATTACCAAGCCACCCGGACACACCAATCTGCTGGCATTCACCACGACCCTGGAGGTCCCTTTTGGAGATGATACGTCTCTTTATCTGCTCCAAAGGAAAGGAGCAGGTTGGCAATTGATCCTGCAACAGGAAGCGACCGACTACAAAGATATCAGTGGGGCACAGTGGCTTTTCCAATTTGCCGTCTCGCCGTCCGACACAAACGGCCAGTTCTTCGTGGTGACCACACATGTGACCCCCTGGCCGCAATCCGCGTGGCGATGCATCCGATTCCGGGCCATGCGCCCGTGCGGCTCTCCCGACCAACCGAGAACCCTGATTGAGGAAAGTGGGAGTTACTATCTTGGCGACGAGGACGCCAAGATCACATTCGCAACCTCCTCCGGGTTCATGGTCGAGTTTGATACGCACCAATCATTGGAAGCTGGCACTACCCGAAAGCGCGTGATGGCGTACCAGGTGGACGACTATTGCGCACAACGTGTAGCCCCCCCTTGCGCATACGCCGGAAGACTTCCTGGATGAGTGGTTTGATCTTCCGTGGGAAGTCGCATCGCAATGGGTTCGATCCAAGAGTCTGGCGGATATCTGTTTTCTGCATGGTCTGTTGTACAAGGAGCGAAACAATCTGCTGAAGGAGGAGTTCTATACGGAATTCCAGCATGACTCACCACACTGCGCACGCCGCCTCAGCCCGAACGAATGGGAAGTCGGGGTCAAATTCACTCTCTTCGGCCAGAAACCGCTGCCGGCCGGAATTCCGCCCCTTGCCCGGTTCACCATTCTCAAGACGAACGGGACGTACTTTGTGACGAAGGCGGTTTACAAAGAGGGCCACCGGATGACGAAATGAGCCTCGGCACGGACAAAACCGCAGAATATCGAATACGGAATCATGAATCGTGAAGGCAAGACGTTCGCTTCCTGATTCCTGATTTCTTATTCGATATTCGTTAT